>Ga0187833_10000232_pt1 | contig 64548 bp, 48 predicted proteins | sample ETNtaG_37_FD_167968 | JGI IMG/M metagenome (GOLD analysis project Ga0187833, IMG submission 167968) | Marine microbial and viral communities from oxygen minimum zone, Eastern Pacific Ocean - ETNP2014_SV_400_PacBio MetaG (Illumina Assembly) | ecosystem: Environmental > Aquatic > Marine > Hypoxic...
CCAGTTCAAAACCACCGGTAATGGCAAAGCCATTGATTGCTCCGATCACCGGCTTCCCCACACCTGTCACGGCTTCATACATGGTTATGGGGGATACTTTTCTGCCTTCGAAGCCACTTTGACCCAGCTCCTTCAAATCGAGTCCGGCACTGAAAGCTCGACCAGCACCGGTGAGAATAATGACCCGGGTACCAGGGTCATCTTTCAATTCGGTAAAAGTATCCGTGATGGCAGCCTGTAATTCCCCTGAAAGGGCATTCAGTCTTTCAGGCCGGTTCAGAGTTACCGTAGTGATTTGGTTTTCAGTATTAGTGACCAGCACACTCATAGTGGTTTATCTCCTCTGTCAATGATAGTGATGCCAATCAACTCTGTAGGCAAATTGTTGTAGATACCACAATTTGCCGTTATCTGACACTGATTCGACGACTTTTAGTAGTTAGGATTGGATAGTCTGGTTCCTGATCTGACGTGGCTAGCGCCAGGGACGGACGGGGTCGCCGAGACGCCGGACCCGGCCCGTGGATGGCTGGGGGCGCCTAGCCGATGCCACAGAAGATTGGGAACCAGACTATTCAATCCGATGATCACCTAAGATCCACATTCAGGTCGAGACTAGTAACGCCAGCGCGGTGTTGGTGGACTAATTGAATATTCAGCCACACCGTATCCGCGCTCACCGGTTTCTTCCACCTCAAAGTCGAAGAAACCTTCATGGCAATCCATCAGGCATTCGGCATCGTTCTCGCCCCGCATCAGGCCATTGACCGACTGGGCATATTTGCGTCCGGTCTTCACGTGAATGACGTCTCCATCCGGCAAAGTGAACTGGTAACGGAAACTCATCGCGCTGCGGCCATCCTCCTCCAGCCTGCAGTCAAGACACTTGGCACCCAGAATGGCACGACTGCCGTTTTTATCGGACAGGAATCCGCCCATGGGTAGCTTCGTTGGATCGGTGGATATGCGGTCGGAAGCCATGATGCCAAAAGCGTTGAGATGGAAGTTATCCGTCTGCACTGAAGGCCAGAAGTGTCCCAGGGTATTTTCGAGAGTATTGGGTCTTTCAACTTCCCAGGGTGAAGCATGGGTGAAACGGTCACACCAGGAATGATCACGATGTGAGTAGCAGTTGATTTCCCGTCTTCCCTGTCGTGGCCCGGCGCGCACTTCAAATTCGCCTTCGCACAACAGCCCCTGCTCATAGTGCCCGCCGTAAACACCGGCTGCCTTGAGTGGGTTGCCACGGATAGAATCCTCATAGTCAAATACGGGGAATCGGCCGGTGAAGGTTACGTCGTAGCCGTACTTCTCATTGTCTGCCTGAAGCCGCAGTTTCTTCTGTGGCTCGATCACCTCATAGATCATGCGACCGCCATCGGATAATTTGTCGAATTTCCCAATGTCGTGGTAGGGCACCTTATTAGCCCAGGGCATGGGAATACCATCGATAACGAGACAGGTGCTGAATCTTGCATAGCCCTTGTTGGTGACATGCATATGGTTAACGCCGTGAATATCGGCCTCGCGGTCGACGAATGAGAACCAGAGATTGTCACTCCACAGGCCCTCAGTTCCCTCAGGCGCTGGGTGCAAATATTCGTCGTTGTCTGAAATTGTCATACTGCTACATCCTCGCTAATGCTATTTTGGCTACGCTATTCTAACTTGACGTGGCCAGTAGTTTCCCTATCTATCTAGCCAGTTGTACCAGTGACTAGTAACGCCATCTAGGGAAGGGCGGGTTGATGGAGTACTCAGCAACGCCGTAACCTCGCTCGCCGGTCTCTTCCACTTCGAAGTCAAAGAAACCTTCATAGCAATCGAGCAAGCATTCGGCATCGTTCTCACCGCGCATCAAACCATTCACAGACTGGGCATATTTACGACCGGTTTTAACATGAATGATATCGCCATCTGGCAGGGTGAACTGATATCGGAAACTCATGGCACTGCGACCATCGTCCTCGAGTCTGCAATCAAGACATTTGGCATCCTGGATGGGCCGACTGCCGTTCTTATCGGACAGAAATCCACCCATTGGTATCTGCTCGGGGTTAATATTTCTAAATGAGTTAACACCCATGAGACCAAATGCATTGAGATGGAAGTTATCGGTTTGTATTGAAGGCCAGAAGTGGCCCAATGATTGCTCCCGAGTGGAGGCTTTCTGAACTTCCCAGGGTGATCCGTGGGTGAAGCGGTCGCACCAGGAGTGATCACGATGTGAATAGCAATTGATCTCTCGCCGTCCCTGATTTGGTCCGGCACGGACTTCGAATTCGCCCTGGCACAATAACCCTTGTTCATAGTGCCCTCCATAGACACCGGCTGCTTTAAGTGGGTTGCCATGGATGCAGTCTTCATAATCAAACACCGGGAATCGGCCGGTGAAGGTCACATCGTAACCGTACTTTTCATTGTCCGCCTGAAGCCGGAGTTCCTCCTGGGGTTTGACCACCTCATAGATCATGTGCCCACCATCAGACAACTGATCGAATTTACCGATGTCATGGTAAGGCACCTTATTGGCCCAGGGCATGGGGATGCCATCGATTACGAGGCAGGTGCTGAATCTGGCGTAACCCTTGTTGGTGACATGCATATGGTTGATACCATGAATGTCGGCCTCGCGGTCTACGAATGAGAACCAGAGATTGTCACTCCACAGGCCCTCAGTTCCTTCAGGGGCTGGGTGCAAATATTCGTCGTTGTCTGAAATTGTCATCTGCTTAAATCCTCTTAAATCATTGTGTTAATTGCTCTATTCGAACTCGTCAATAGTTTGATCCAGTTCGGCCCACTGGCAGCCTTGTCTCCCAAAAATGAAATGCTGGAACTAATCTCATTCTGATCTCGTGGGGCGGCGAATCAGGGCCTTGACTACTCCCGAATCCCTCAGGTTATATCTCAACCTGTGGAGAGTGCCTAGATAATCACAGGATCGGAACACATTTCAATATGAAATTTAACGTTGCGATATATGCAATATAGGATACACTGACTGAAGTGACCACTATGGATGCTTTTAGCTTGGACCTTCAATCATTGCGGCTATTCAATAGCCTGACGCGCCATCTGCACTTCGGGCGTGCCAGCACTGAGTGCAAAGTGAGTCCATCAACGTTCACCCGGGTTATTCAGCGCTTGGAAGAACAGGTCGGCCACCAGCTAATTCAACGAGACCATCGATCCGTCCAACTGACGCCTGCTGGTGAATTGTTCCTCCAATTCAGCCAGGAGACTCTACTCAGATGGCAGGATCTCTCAGATCAACTCGAGGAACAGGGACCAACACTTTGTGGTCACTTGTCCATTTTTGCGACAGTAACCGCCAGCCTGAATTTTTTGCCTCAGGTATTAGGACGATTCCGCAAAACATATCCGTCCATTCACTTGCAACTTGAGACCGGCTACATAGTAGATGCACGGCAGCAATTAAATGAAGGCTTTGATGTGGTCGTGGCTGCATTACCAAGAAAAGAATCTCCCGATCATGAACAACGAATCATCCGTTCCGTTCCAATGAAAACTATCGCCCCAAAAACTGATTGTGAGGTTTCAACGATTGTTGACAAGCCACCGATTGATTGGCAATCAGTGCCTCTGATATTACCAACATCTGGTGGAACTCGAACTGCGATCGAAAACTGGCTGAATCGCGAACGCATACAACCAACGATTTACAGTGAGGTCGAAGGCAATGAGGCTGCTATTTCACTGATTGCGCTCGGTTGCGGCGTGGGGTTTGTGCCCCAGTTAGTGCTGGAAAGGAGTCCTGTGCAATCCGAGGTGAAAGTTGTCCATGATGGACCACCCTTGGAGGATATCCATATAGGCTTCTGCACGCGCAAGCGGAAGCTAAACAATTCTCCGCTTATCCGTGCGTTGTGGTCAACTATAAACTAACGTCTTTGTGTTGGCTCGCGCAGTTCAGTTCCTGGAGACCAGCGCCTTAGAAGACCAACCTTTGCTTTCTTTCACTTGCCAAATACGAGTAGTACATTACCTGGCATATGGTTGTAGATACCATAGCCTGAGTTTGTAAATACCTGGCCCTTGTACACGATAGTTCCACTGCCGCCACTGAAGGAACCTCCATGGGCAGTGGCACCACTGATTGTTGTGAACTCGCGGTCTGTATCAAATTGCCAGAGCACTTCGCCGGTTTCGCTGTCATGCACACGTAACATACCATCCATATATCCCTGAAAGACAAGGTCAGTGAGGGCTGTTGCTGGAGATGATGCGCCGGGTGCACAAACAATTCGGTCACCGCAGGCATTGACTTTAACTGGCTGCGACCACTTGATTTCTCCCGTGTATGGATCCAGGCCATAGATGCCTGGATTTGCCAGTTCCATAGGATTCACGCCGTCGTCGTCGTCTCCGATGGGCACAAATACCAGCTTGCCATTCGTGGCCATACCGAAATGGATACCACCCGTGTGGGTGCCACCACGTCCTACGCGAGTCTCCCAGATAAGCGTACCGTCATCAGGGTTGATGCCAAATGCGACACCGCTTTTCTGACCAGCAATCAGGATATCCCGTTCACCGTCGGTGAGTAGGATTGTCGCTGCAGCGAAGTCCACGTCAGGGCCTACCTCTTTAGGGCAATTCGCCTTATAGGGGTTTTGTGGTACACAGGCGACATTCCAGGCATCCCCGGCCGTGGTCTGCCGTTTCCAGACAACTTTTCCCGTATCAATGGAGAAGGCGATGATTGCATCACTGCTGTCATCAGCAGGAGAAGAGTAGTTTTCACCTGTCCCTGCATAGAGCAGTCGGCGTTTTGGATCGACGGTTGGAGTATTCCAGATGGGCGCACCGGAAGGACCATAATTCATGGTTCCCGCAGAGTTCAGGCCTGTTTCCCTCAGGGGTTCGGTGATGGTCTCGGTTTTCCAAACCACCTCACCCGTCTGGCCATTCATGGCTACGATTGATCCCCTGAATTTGCAACATTCATATTTAGGGTCAGTCGCAGGGACGACTTCAAGTGAGGAAACCGGCTGATAGACGATGTCTTCGAACAGGGTGGGCTGTGCAGTTGCGACGGCATTGGGGTGACCGTCCACCTTGGTGGACCAGACGAGTTCGCCGGTCACCACATTAACGCCGTAGGTTCTTGCCAGAATATCGGCAAAATAGGCCATGGGCGGGTTTTTCTGTTCGACACCCGCATCCCAGGTCGTGAGCGTCATGCCCGTGCGCACCTCGGCGGTAGCCTGGAAGGTCCAGCGAATACAGCCGGTATCAGCATTCAGTGAATAGACGGTGCCATCCTGGCTTCCCACAATTAGTGATCCGCCAACGAAACTGGGCTGAGATCTGGCACGGTTGGCGTGGGGATAGGCAAAGGACCACTTCAGTTTAAGGTTTTCAAGATCGGCTTTTGAAAATTGTGCAGCTTCATCATTGATGAAGCGCCTATTATCAAAGGTAATCCCCCAGGCAGGCGCAAACGGTGGTTGGTTATAATCGAATTGGGCTTCCTCTTTGCTGCACATGGGAGGCATAGGTGCTGCTGGCAACGGACCACCGGTCAGGTAGAAGGCAACATCCTCCATCTGTTGAACAGACATTTCATCTGTCTGTTCTTTCATGATCCCCTTGCTCAGGGTTCGCAACATGGACTTGTAGGGAAGCATCCTTAGCGCCGACACGTGAGCTGCGCGCTGTACGCCTCCCATGTGACAGCTTGCGCAAAATTGGCCGAATACTTCACGCCCGGCATGGTCCTCGGCACCGGTTTCCTGGCCTGCCAGGTTCAGCGTGGCAGATTGTGGCTTTTCAGCGGCCTCTTGACTGACCTCTTCAATGACTTCCGGAGCGGGTGCGGCAGTATCGTTTTGATCTTCGCCACAGCTGGTGATCAGTGTCAGCAGTATGGATATTAGGGCAGCTTCTTTGAATCGATTCTTCATGTTGTATCGTCCGGGTTTGTGTCGCGCAGGCACCTAGAGGCAGGCGTGCGTCGACGGTTATTTTTGTTTTGGCTCGGCGTTCCTGCGCAGTTCATCCCACATCTGGAGGTTGTCCTCCAGCTGCGATATGAGGAGATCCGAGGGTTCACCATCAGCATTGAACTGGGTCCTGAATCGGCCTTCAACCCGGCAGAAATCATTAATGAAATCACCTTCAAAGCGGGCTACACGTCGTTGCCTGTCCTGGTTGCTGTCAATGTTCCACTTATCGGTGGTTGGGTTGTATGCCCATAGCGGCCAGTATCGGGTAGTCGTTGCCTTACGGGCCTGGTCAGCAACCAGTTCCTCAGCGAATTTTTGCTCGGTCATGCAAGGTACATAGCAGAGTAGTAGTGAAGGACCCTTGTATTCCACCGCCTGCTTGTATGTATTGATCAGGTGGTTTGGAAAGGCAAGATTGACCTGTCCAACATAGGTATGGCCAGTGTAGGCAATGGACGTTCCCAGGGAGTATCGGGGTGCACTTTTACCGCCGGGAGCAAAGGGCGTATCCATGCCTTTTGGGGTTGCCTTGGACATCTGACCGCCTGTATTGGAGTAGGCATCCGTAACAAGAACCATAACGACGACGTCCAGGTCTGACTGTAATACATGGATCAGCATCTGCAGGCCAATATCAAATGCCCATCCATCACCACCAACTATCAGGGCATTTTTCTGCAGGTTGCTTGTGACGGTTGAACGCAGTAGGCGGAGATGAGTAAGCAATTCAACATCTTCGACAGGGGCTTGTTCAATCGTTTTATCAATTATTACCTGCAGCTGTTTGATATTGTTAACTTGATCTATTCGGGCAGCCAGCGTCAAACCTGATTCAGCATTTGACTTTTCGACAGCTTCCAGTTGTTCTGTTAGAGCGATGAAGCTTTCTTCCGTTGCTAATGACTGGTTATCTGCTATGGCGCCTAGAACATATTTACAGGATGCGTCTGTCTGGTCGCGCTCATTAGCCATGCCGAGTGCAATGCCGCCGCCGACGGCTGCATTATTCTCAAACAGGGGATTTACCCAGGCAGCACCGAAACCTTCTTTGTCAGTGCTGTATGGCGTTTCGTAAGCTTGCGCCCCCCAGATCGATGAACAACCCGTGGCGTTACTGATAACGGTATAGGGAAAGAGTTGCAGAAACTTTGCAACATACAGTGGTTCGTAACAACCCGCACAGGCGCCGGAAGCGCCAATATAGTTGGGCAGGCTTTCCATTTCGGCAGTCGTATGAAAAGGTCTTGATAGATCAAGGTCCAGGTCGATATCTGCGCCCCTGTCTCGGCTAATGTCAAGGATTCTGCGACTATCAGTAAGTTGCTCTTCATCAAGCGTATCTAACGCCACTAGTTTGATGGCATCCTTGTTGCAGACGGCCTCGCACACGCCACATCCTGTGCACAGGTTGGCGTCCACGGCCAGACCATAGACATCATCGGACTGTAATCGTTTCAAGCCGAAGGGGCCTGCACTCGCATCCTGACTGATTCGTCCAGCGTTTCTAAATACTTTAAGCAATGACTCACCCTTTAGTGCCGACAATTCCCGTGCGGACAGAATAGCCTGATCCAGTGCTCCGCCAGTCGGACACATAAATACACAATCGCCACAGTCATTACATTTGAATGGCTCAAACTTTGGAAGACGGGTAGCAAAGTTTCTGTCTAGTCCTTTCCAGGTATCTGTTGGCCTTGCGCCACCGCGGGCGTGGTTAAAATAGTCGCGAACAGAGACATCACTGCCGCGGCCAGCCATTCCTGGCTCCTGTATAGAATTGATGAACGAATTCATATCTGGTGAGATGACAGTCAGATCCATTTCTCCGAGATCTGCCGTTGTTGCAATGATTTTATTTCGCCGGGGAAGATCCGATTGCTCAGTAACCGATTCTGGTATTGGCACCTGCTTAAGTGCAGCGATGGCCTTCTTGAAAGCGGTAACATTGTTGTCCACGACATGCTGACCTTTGCGACCAAACGCTTTTACGATACCGTCTTCCATCAGGGCATCGGCTGTCGTGTGGTCAAGAAAGCCAAATTTCTCCAGCAGGATTCTTTGCATGATCATGCTGATTTTTCTGCCGAGCCCCTGTTCTTCGGCGATCTTAAATGCATCGATGACCCAGAGTTCAAGTTTCTCATCGATAATGATTCGCTGGAGATCCTGTGGCAGGGCCTCGAAGATCTTTTCCGGGGGTGTTGGAGTGTTGATGATGAACCGACCACCCTTACGGATACCATTCAGGATTCCGTCTCTTTTGTTCAGGAGTGCGGGGTGATGGACAGCAACATAGTCCGGGGTCCTGACATCAAAACTTTCATCCAGAGGCTGTGTCGAGACGCGGAAATGTGAAACTGTCACGCCTCCGGCTTTTTTGCTGTCATATTCCGCTGTGGATGCAATGTGCAGATTGCCGCCTTCGTTGTCGGGGTTTGGCTGCGAGGAATAGATCTGTGTCGCGCCTTTTACCATACTTACCGTCCCATCACTGCCATAGGCGACGATACGACCTTGACGCACGTTTGCATCCTCGAAAATGTCCGGTGCCGGAACCGGGGGCAGCGAAGTGCCCATCAGGTCGTCGATAACTCCGACGGTAAATCCCGTCCAGAAATCTCCCGTATCAGCTATTTTCTGCAGGTGATTGAATACCTCAAGGACTGAACCAGGGTGAAAATCCTTGCCGGCCACACCATAGATACCGCCGGTTACGATAGGCGCCCGCTCCAGTTTCGTAACGCCCCTGAACCCCTGGGCGGCCTTCATAACTGCCGACCTCACGTCTGCACAGAGTGGTTCATCCTGCGCTGTATGCGTCATGGAGCGATCAAGAACTGCTATCCGCTCAACGCCTGCTGGGAGCGCTTCAATGAAATCGTTGGTAAGGAATGGTCGAAATGCGCGAACATTGAGAACGCCGATCTTGCGTTCTGGGTCCCTGCGAAGCAGGTAGTCGACTGTTGATCGCAGGGTCGTGACTGAGCTGCCTGCAGCGACGATTACATCGGTTGCCTGGGGGTGACCCGTGTATTGATAGGGGTTGTAATTACGGCCAGTCAGCTCTGCAAACTCGTCCATAATGGATGGCAGTATCTCTTCTATCCGCAGGGTGTGCGGGCGCTGAGCAAGGCCGGCCTGCATGTAGCCATCAGGGTTTTCATTGGTTCCCCAGACGGATGGGTGTGATGGGTCCAGCGAGCGTTCCTTATGTGCCACCATCTTGTCATGGGGCATAAAGGACCAGAAGAACTCTTCAGGCAGTTCCTGTACCTGGGTCTGGCGGTGGGTGGTCAAAAACCCATCGTAAACTACGGCTACCGGGAGGCTAGCCTCCCACTTTAGTCTCTCCGCTATTGCACCAATATCCTGAAGTTCCTGGGCATCAGCGGCAAACAGGATAGCGATTCCCGTATCACGCACCGCGTAAACATCGCTGTGACCGGCAAAAATAGTCAGGGAATGGCGAGACAGGTCGCGGGCACCAATATAAAAAGTAATCGGTAATAACTGCCCGGCAGAATTATACATTTCCGGGATCATCAGCAGGATGCCCTGGGAAGATGAGCAGGTTGCCGAACCGACACCTTTTGCCGCGAGTCCCTGTACGAAAGAAGCTGCCGCTGCCTCATCGCAGGCCATAAAAACCTGCGGTACCACCCCATAGATGTTCTTCTCGCCCAGGGCTGCCCGCTGGGCACTCTGTTCACCGAAGGGGGATGACGGGGTAATGGTGTAAATAGAGATCCCGCCATTTACCTTGTAAGCAACCCTGCAAATGATGGAGTTACCATCTGTCACCACGCTTTGACCGGGATAAAGCGGCGAAGTTTTCTTGCTTTCATCTGGGTTTACCAGCAGGGGTATTTTAGCGTCAATTTGGCTCACGGGGCAGTATCCATCAATTTCAATTCAAGGAATAACGAGAGGTAGAGTACCTCAGGTCGAATTAGATCACAGCTTCACCTTGTTGGGAAATAGGTGAAACGAAAGGTGTCAATTGGGTATGCCTGGGGTCTGAAAACCCTTTCCGGAGTTATTCCGGTAATAGACCGTTTTCTCGCCAGATTTTTATCGCCTCGTCATTCATCAGCCCCAGTTTTTCGCACAATTTACGCACTTTCGCCAGGGAGGCAACAACCGTATTGCTATGAGCGGGATTATTGACGAACGCCTCATCAATAACTTCAGCGGGGATATTGTACGTGGCGATGATGTGCTCTGGGGGTTGCATCATCATTTTTGACAGAGTACCCAGAATAGTTGGCGCTGCCAGGCTCAGTTCGTGGAGCTTCTCTTCGCTGAGCTTTGGTACATTCAGGCTGAGATAAGATCTGGCAAATGCAACATGCCTTGCTTCTTCTGTAATATGGATCTTGGAAATGAGTTCATTCAGTGGGTGGCCGATGGATTCTTTGCTGTGCCCTTCCCGTTGAATATAGTCGATGGGATCCTCGCCGCCCAAGGCGTATATAAACAGCATCGCGGGGAAGCTGGTGCCAAATTCCGCAACCCTGCTGGAATTCTCGATGAATTCGCTGGTTATTGTAGGCACAGGCATGCCAGATCTGTTGACGAACTCCTGGAACATCAGTGAATGGTGCGCTTCCTCAATTACTTCGTGATACGCGAACCGATATTCCAGTGAATTATGCGGTTGCGTCGCTGCAAACCTGAGTAAGCCGCGACTCAGGATCCCTTCAAATATTCTCCCGGTATAGCAAAAGCCGGCTATCAGATTAAGTCCGATGCTAGAACGTACTTCATCCGGCTGAGATTGATACCATTCGGTTGCTCCCAGTGGGTGGTCCTTGGCCAGTTCCCAACGCGGATCATCAGCGCTAACCTGCATTTCAGGTGCATCCCAATCGATATCACGGAAGGCCTCATAGCGTTTGTTTACTGCCGCGCTGCAGAGACGTTCCAGCAGATTTTGGTATGCGGCTTCTGGATCGGATTTTGTATCCATAGTTTCTTCAACCGGTGGCACAAAACGCTCGTTCAAAGCACTGGTGGCGGTGGTGGACATTAGTGTCTCCTTGCAATAATCACATACTGGGAAGTTCAATATGACCCTGTCTGTGCGACACCTTCCGTGCGGCACCACCTGTGCGGCACCATCTGTACAGGTATTTGATTGAACACTTTTTGTCAGGGGCTATTGTTTAGACTATATTAAATCTGGCCCTGCTTGGTCCAGTGTTGATTACCGGTCATTGTCCGACAGAATTCGTTATGTCAGCATATCCCGGAAGGACTGTTTTTTTATATCAGCTTGCCATTTTGGTGCTTGAACTGGCTGCCGGAGGTTGACCTTGGTATATGATCCGCGTATCCCCGAACGAAACACATGTGTTCTCGGCGCCCTTATTGAAAAGTGGGCTGATCAGAAACCGGACCATGTAGCGTTTATATTTGCAGACGAAACCCAATGGACCTGGGCTGAAGTTCTTGACCTTACCCGTCGCGCAGCGGCTGGATTTCATTCTCTAGGTGTTTCACATGGCGATCATGTGTTGTCCTGGCAGCCGAATTGCAAGGAAGCACTATTAACCTGGTTCGCCCTCAATTACCTGGGTGCCGTCTATGTGCCGATTAATATTGCCTATAAAGGAAACCTTCTAGAACACGTGGTGCAACTGTCCGATGCGAAGCTGATAATCTGCCACAGTGAACTGGCACCTCTGCTCAACGATATAGATGTGGGGCAGCATTTAAGTGACGTCATCCTGACCGGTGAACCGGTCCTGGTGGCAGGGCTCAATGTGCACCCGCTTGATGTGCTGCGGCAAGAAGGCCAGGGAGAAGTGCCGGGAGTTCTGGTGGAGCCCTGGGACTGTATGTACATCATTTTCACCTCCGGAACGACTGGCCCTTCAAAAGCAGTGATGTCTTCCTATATTCAGACCTACACCATGGCCGTTGAGGCGGTATTGGATATAACTGGAGAAGATCGGATCCTGGCAAATTTACCCCTGTTTCATATCGGCGGTACCATCCATATTTTTATTACCGCGGTACTCGGTGGTTCCTGCGTATTGATTGACAGTTTCAAGACAGATGAGTTTTTGCCCGTCGTTCGTAAGTACAAGATCACCTATGCCTGCCTGCTGGGTGCCATGGCCAGCTTTCTCCTAAAACGGCCACCCAGCGAAGATGACCGGGACCATGGCCTGCTTCATGGTATGACGGTGCCCTGGAACGAAGAATCCCGGGCTGTTGCGGAGCGATATGGGCTCAGGATGCGAACCCTGTTCAATATGACCGAAACCTGTGCACCTCTGAGGTCAGATACTAACCCCACCATATTGGGGACTTGTGGAAAGCCACGAGAGGGGGTTGAGGTTCGCGTCGTTGATGAGAATGACTGCGAAGTTGCACCGGGTGAAGTGGGAGAATTCATCATGCGAACCGACAGACCCTGGGCGATGAACCATGGCTACTATAAGAACCCGGAGGCAACGGCTGCGGCCTGGCGAAATGGCTGGTTCCATACGGGGGATGCGTTCCGCTACGATGAAGATAACAATTTCTTTTTTGTGGATCGCATCAAGGATGCGATTCGGCGACGGGGAGAGAACATCTCGTCATTTGAAGTGGAATCAGAGGTCGCGGCTCACCCCGAGGTTGGCGAGGTTGCCGCGATCCCAACGCCAAGCAACTTCGGTGAAGATGATGTCATGATCGTGGTGGCGCCTGTGCCAGGTCATCAACTGAATCCCCTGGATCTGTTCCGGTTCCTTGAGCAACGAATGGCGCACTTCATGTTGCCACGTTATATTCGTGTGCTTGATGAGTTGCCAAAAACTCCCACGCAAAAGGTACGGAAACATCTGTTAAGGGAAGCGGGCGTCACGACTGATACCTGGGACAGGGAGGCTGAAGGTATTCAGGTAAAAAGGCAGAGCCTGGACAATTCATGAAATGTCCAGACTATTTTTAAGCTGCTAACCTGAGAGTCAGAGACTCAAGCATGCCATCTACCAGTTTTACCTCAATTCTGTCATTCATGGCCTGATTTATCTGACGGATTGCAGAAGGGGACGTGATATTAACTTCCGTCAGGTAATCGCCTATAAAATCAAGCCCCGCCAGGAATATACCCTCCCGGACAAGAAACGGTGCGATCCGGGTAATGGCAGCCTTTTCGGCCCAGGAGAGGGAAGTAGCCTCACAAATGGCACCCTGGTGTATGTTGGCCAGGTAATTATTAGGTTGAGGAATGCGGTTGACCCAGCCGACCGGTTCGCCGTTAACAAGGTAGACACGTTTATCACCCTTTGCCACTTCCGGCAGAAAACGCTGGGCGATAACGTAGGGAGACGGGCCTGATAGAGATGTCAGGTAGTTATTGACCCTGCTTTCTGTTTCACCATCATATTGAATACGTTGAACGCCTCTGCCTGAACAGTCGTCCAGGGGCTTGAGTACCGCGACCTGGTGCTCCCTGATAAAGTCCTTAATCACCGCGGGGTTAGCCGTAACCAGTGTCGGTGGAGCAAGCTCTGGCCAGCGCAAAGGCAGCAGTTTCTCGTTGAAGTTGCGTAGCGCATTGACGCTGTTGAACTGCATCATGGCTGGTGGCAAGTGATCCAGGATGAGTGTCAGGTGCAGGTACTGCTGGTCAAACGGCGGGTCCTTGCGGACCAGAAGCGCACTGAAGGTTTCAAGTGGCAAGTCGGTTCGCTTACCAGTTACCAGCGGCTGCACATTAGTGACTTCAGCGACATGACCCCGAGGTTTGCCTACGTCCAAATAGAGATCAGATTCCTCCAGCCAATATACACGATGCCCTCGACTCAGCAGTTCAGTCATGAGCGCGAGGGAAGTTTCTGTTTCAAGGTTCAGCGTTGGATAAGGATCCATCAGGAAAAGAAATGAAAAGGCTGTTGGCATATTGGAACTGCTCATAGGGTGCTGCTCCTAAATTTCGGGCCGGACTGGATATGGACCCGCTGATGGTCTGTGTTGTTGAGTATCATCATGTGCCATGAGCCGCTGGAGTTACGACCTGCATCGGGGCTTCAGCCTGGCAGCAACAGTTGTCCACAAGGAAGCAGATGAGTGAATTCATATTCTCGTAGTCAGCCTCACAGAATAGTGTCCGGCTTTCCCGGCTCTGGCCGATTAGACCCGCCTGCACCAGTTTGGCGATGTGGTGCGATAGGGTTGATGCCGGGACCTGCAGTTCCTTTTGTACGGCCCCAACCGGTATGCCATTAGGTCCCTTTCGAATCAGCAGTCGATAGATAGACAATCGAGTCGGATTCCCGAGGGCTTCTAGTTGCTTTGCTGCTTGTTCCAATTCCATGATGCCCATTCTAGAGGCAACAAAGCAGATATACAACTATAATTCGAGAAATATCGAAATAACGTGTTGCTATTAATGATTCTCCGAAGTTAATCGCCAGCCAGTCTTACCTTGTTGCTGTTTCGCGGGGCTAACAGGAACAGGCAAGTTGCCATGGTAGGATAAACGTGTTTAATTCTTACAGACCCTCGTATCCAGGCTATGAATTGACCGAGAACCACCCGGCCGAGAAGATGGAATCTAGCAGTCGACTGAAGACGTCCACCCTGGTCTACTTCGGATTGCCCGACTATGCTGTATACCTTGCTGCAATTCCCATGTCGCTCTATATCCCTTTTGTCTATTCGCGGGATCTTGGCCTGGATCTCACTGACATCGGTTTGATAATGATGGTTGCTCGTATCAGCGACGTGATCACCGATCCACTCATCGGTTACCTGAGTGACCGGACCCAGACCCGGTATGGCAAGCGAAAGCCCTGGCTGGCCGGCGGTGCCCTGGTTATGACGATATCTGCATGGCAGTTATTTGCGCCGATCGGCGCCGTGACCAATTGGCATCTGCTGGTCTGGTCTATGTTGTTATGGCTAGGCTGGACCATGATCAACATACCTTACTTCGCCTGGGGCGCAGAGCTCTCAGATGACTATAACGAGCGCACCCGTATTACCGGCTGGCGGCAGGCCTTTGGTTTTCTTGGCAACGTCAGTGTGCTGCTGATACCGACCCTTTCGGGTGAACTTTTTGGTTATGGTTCACTTCCACGGGAGGGATTGACCATCGTCGGGTTTATGGCGCTGGTACTACTGCCGGTTCTGACTGCGCTGGCATTATGGAAGGTACCTGAGCCAGAGAAGCACCGAAGCAGACAGGACAACCTGTTAACCAGTGCCCGTCAGATGTTTTCCAATGGCAGCTTCATGTTGCTGTTCTCCGGCTTTCTCATGTTGTCCATGGGCACTACCTGGGCATCTTCCATGTTCATGTTGTTCACTACCTTCGTTGTGGAAGTGGAAGGGAATATTCAGGCTATTCTGCTTGGTTTTTACCTTATCCAACTGATCTCACTGCCTCTTTGGATACAGGTTTCCTATCGCATAGGCAAAAAACAAACATGGCTCCTGGGAGCGACCATGTATTGCCTAGCCAGCCCAGGATATCTGTTGCTTGGACCAGGGGACATCGTTCCCCTTTGTATCGTTCTATTTTTTTATGGCATCTCGGGTGGTAACTTTGCGGCCATATCTTTGTCAATGAAAGCTGATGTAATCGAGGTCGCAGCCCTTCGCACCGGTCACCATGTGGCAGGCTCTTATATGGCGGTGTGGTCCCTGGGGCAAAAATTGTTTCAGGCTATTGCGGTTGGAATGGCGCTGCCCCTGGTCGCTTTTCTCGGTTTCGACCCAAAGGGAACTAACGGGCCGGATGAACTGCTGGCCCTGTCTTTAAATATTACGCTCATTCCCACCCTGCTGTATGGAGCCTCTGTTTTTGTGATCTGGCGCTACCCGCTGTCAGCAGAGCGCCTGGATAGTCTGCGTTCAGCCTTTGCCAGGCGACAAAAGCGACGCGATCTGATGAGCCGGTAAATCGCGAGGGCGGACATGTCTGCAGTCGTTGCCCTATTCGTTGCTCTATTCGTTGATTAGGAGCTTACGGCGGGTTGGTATAATCCTGTTCGAAGGTAATGAGCCCATCCTGGATCCGATATATTGAACTCCCAGTCGCGACGCCATCTGCAGTAGTGGCTTTCCAGCGAGACCAGGCACAGGTCTCATCGCCCGCCACTTCCTCGACTGAGAACTGTGAATTTGCCTCTTTCATCACACCGGTCATTTGCTCCATGAATCCAGATATTTCATCCCGGCCGGTGAAGGTGCCATATATGGGATCGATCAGGATGGCATCCTCGGCGTAGTAGGGGGTTAGCTTATTGAAATCCCCAGGTTCGCAGGATTTCCAGTAATCTCTAATCAGGTCTTCGGCTTGTCCAGGCATTGTTTCTCATCCTTTGTTTGAAGTGTTCGAATGCAACTTTAATCGTCTGCTGAGGCGGGTTTGTGCCTCAAGGTGCCACTTGGCTAGAACATTACACTCTTCATCGACTGGATTTTCCAGTTGCCATCGACTCGCCGGTAGTTTTCAAAGTAGCGTCCGAGGCTCCATTGCTGCGACTCTCCCTCCTGGATAATGGCCGTGACCATGGCCCATTCTCCAGTGGCGGTTTCTCCCTGAATCTCTATTGTTGGATTTGCAGCTGTGTGAAGTGTCGTGTTTGCGGAGTCCTCAAGCAACTGCTTGTAGAAGGCTCGAATTGTTTCCTGCCCATCAAATGTGCCGAAATTTGGGCCATAGTCCGCGGTCCCGTCTTCCGACCAGAGATCCGCGACTGCATTCCAGTCGTGTCGGTCCACGGCACGGCAGAATGAAAACTTGATCTGCCTTATCTCCTCGAGGTCACAGCAATTATCATGTGTTTCCATATCAGTCTCCTATTTGGCGGGTGGCATCAGAACGTTGGCGAATACAGGCAACCTAGCTTGACCATTGATTGCTGTCAATGGTCCTGCCTTGTTGCAGGCAGGCAGGCTGTATTTGACAAAGCTGAGAAGATGGGTAAATAATCGAGCTGAAACTACTACCCTGGTAGTTTGTGCAAGAAGCTGGCGATCTTAAATCGGACAATTATACGGACGGTCATCCATGCTCACCCAATATGATGAATTTCCAGTGCACCAGACAGGGCACCCTTTCACGAGGGCTTCGGTCAGTGATTACTCGTTCGATGATGGCTACTTTTTTGGTGTCTTCTCTGCTGACGAGGGTATTTTTCTTTACCAGGGACTTCGCGTAAACCCGAATAACAATATGATCGGAGGTTACGCAGGTGTCATGACCAAGGGCGTACAGTACACGGTACGCTTCAAGAGACCCTGGCAGATCAACTGTGACACCAGGATAGGACCCTATTCCGTAGATTTTGTTAAGCCATTCAGGGAGATCCATCTGGCACTTGCGGAAAATGAATCAGCACTGTCATTTGAACTCGACTGGCTTGCCACCGCGCCGGCATTTGAGGAAGCCCATCATTCTGCTACCAGCAGGGGCAGGGTGACCACCGATCAAACTCGTTATACCCAGGCTGGTAAGCCACGTGGATGGATTGAGTTCAAAGGACGTCGCCTGGAAGTGGAACCTGGTGCCTGGTGGGCTGGTCGCGATCATTCCTGGGGCCAGTACTTTGAAAGACCCCCGCTTGCCCCTGGTTCAAAATGGGTGACTCCGCCAGAAATTCCCGCGGTACGCAGAGCGATACGACTCTGGATGATATTTTCCACGCCTGAAATTAGTGGATTCTTTGGTCTGCACGAAGATGCGGATGGCCGGCAGCTGGTTATGAACGATATGTTCGGTACGCCCTTTGAAGGTCAGTTGGCTCGCTCGCCGGATGACGAGGGCATCAGCCTGGTGAGCGCTGAGCACAAGCTCGAGTTCCAGGGGAAAACGAAAGTGATGCAGAAGGGCAGGGTGGTACTAACTGACATCAATGGTGACCACTGGCAACTTGAGATTGAGGCAGCGGGGAAACCCTGGTGGCCACATACTATCGGGTATGGAGCGGGCAGCTGGAAAGATGGCGGCTCAATGGTGTCCTACCCTAAAACCGATGAGGTTCAGCTGGAGTGGGATGAATTCGACTGGTCAGAGCAACCGTTCGAACACGAAATCTACGCTGGTCCAAAGCTTAAGGGAATCGTCGGCGGGGAGTCAGTATGTAGTGTCAAATTAACTTTTCCAGATGGAACCGTCGCGACCGGTGCTGCCCACCTGGAGCTGTTTATCGACTCACCCTACCGACCTTACGGGTTCAATGATTAGTCTATCCGTGAGGGGTCACCTCCAATTTTCAACACAAGGAGTTAGTAATTATGGCGATGACGACAGAAGGAATTGACAAGCTACTGCAAAAGGATGGTGTTGGCACACTGGTGCTCAATGGCAAGGATGGTTATCCGGTGGCTGTGCCCCTTGGCTTTACCCATGAAGGCGGAAAGATTTATGTGATGGCTGGCGTCTTCAGGAAAAAGCTGCTGGCATCGAATCCTTGTGTAACCTTCAATGTCTATGCCAATACCCTGGGTGACGCCTGCTGGGTTTCCATCAGTGGGATGGCAAAGCTGACTAAAGAAAAGGGCCGCGAGCGCGTTCACGAGATTCACCTTCACTCGGGTCTGAGCGAAGCAGAAGTCGACAGGTGGATGGAGGTGATCTCGGACCCGGAGCCGGAACTTATTGAGATTGAACCTGAGTACATGCGTTCCTTTCAGATGGAAGCGCCTTCATTTGTCAGGCGATCACCAGTGTCCACCTGGTTGAGCTGATTCAACTCGGACCCGGACCTGTGAAACAAGAAGACATCACAAAGTATCTGAGTTATCGCCTTGAGGCGAATGATCTGCTGGTAACTGAACAACAGAGAGTGTTCCCTGGCATATCCCGGGAGACCTGGCTTGTTGATGTTGAATTTGAACAGGATGGACAGCCCACAAAGCGAGGATTTGTCTTTCGGCTTGATACCCCGGGGGGCAGCATCGTTCCCCTGCCACTTTCCTATGAGTACGAGGTATACAAACGACTGCGTGGAACCGATGTTCGGATCGCAGACGTTTACTGGTACGAACGTGAATCTCAGTGGTTGATGGATGGGCGCGAGTTTTACGTCCGTGAAAAAGTGGATGGCGTACTGGATATTCCACACCTGGGAGACCCTGCCTACAGGGATATGCACATTATCATGGCTAAAGAGCATGCGGAGCAGATGGCCAAGGTGCATACCGTTGACTGGCGCGAGCAGGGCTTTGGGGAGATGGCAGATCTCTATCCGGAGTGGCTCATTCCAGGCGATGAGACTGAGTGCGCTCGTCTGGACCTGGAGCTCTGGGAACAGATCTTTTACGAGGTCCAGCCGGAGCCCTATCCTGCGATGACCTATGCGCTGTCATGGCTGAAGGAAAAGTGTCCGCAGCGTTCGCCGGGAATCAGGTTGGTGAAGGGCAACAACGCCATGACCGAGGAGATCTGGCAGGGTACAAGGATTGTAGCCATGAGCGACTGGGAACTCACTCATCTTGGGGATCCCGCGGAAGACTGGGCCTGGGCCGCCCAGCAGGGGATCGGGCAGCTGTGGGAGCTGGATAAGATCATCGATCATTACCAGCAGGTCAGCGGGATCCAGATCGACCCTGGGAATCTGGCCTACTTCCGGGTATTCGTATTGTTCAAGGCGTTCACCTGCCTGCAGGCGGGGTCGAGAATGTTCATTGCCGGAAACGACCGTAGGGTACAGCTGGGGGCGCTTGCCTTTCTCAGCCATACTTTCCTGGAACAGATAGTGAAATTGACTGAATTGTAAGACGGACTTGTAGCCAAGGAGACACAAATGCGCCCCAGTGTTAAACAGCTCATTGCCGGTATCAGATGGAGCTTCAAGACCTACGCTGTCCCTGATCTTAGCTCACGTCTGGGACAGAGCACGGGGCGTAGCATCATGGTGCTTCTTGATCACCTTCACGAAAGAGTCGAAGTGGAGGGTCAGCTTTTAATGGATGACAATGAGGATATGCGATCCTTGTTTGAGACGCTTTCGAATTTCCTGTCGCCCCTATTCGAGCAGGGCGCAGGGACTGAAATTCAGGCTGCCTTGGGGAGAATGCGGGAAAAAGCAGAAAAGCAGTTTCGTGCTGTTGGAAGCTATCCGGGTGTAGATTCACTGACCGAAGAAAACGAAGAACTGAAAAGAACCGTTGTGGATGTTTTCCGCGTACTGCAGCAGCATAAGGGTAGTGTTCCAGAGGAGATGTATCTAAAGGCTGAACGGGCGATGCGTGATCAGATGCGACGACAGCTTGATCGTGAGCATCAGTGGATAGAGCCTGTCATGGGCAAGCGCCCATACTAGCAGTAACAGCCCCGGCGATAACTGTCTGACAAGGGCGCGAGATGAGCTTGAACTCGCTGGGAAGAATAGGGGATGGTGCATTTTCCATGTGCTGTCTGGAGTTCATATCAGAGATATGGTTTTGACTAGGAGAACTATCAATGGCTGAACTGAACATGGAACTCGAGGATATCGCTGCCTATCTGCAGCATAAACTTGATCGGCCAGATCTTGAGGCTAGGGTTCTGACACGTTTTCCAAGGGGCGTATCCAGGGAAACATGGTTTGTTGAAACGGAATACCCGGAAGATGGTAAAACACGGCAGCAGGGTTATGTTATCCGTCGTGATCTCCCCGGCCGCAGTATCTGTACATCATCTCTGCGCTTCGAGTACGAGATTTACCACCGCCTGTATGACACGAATGTGCCGGTGGCGCGGACGCTTGTCTATGAGGATGACCCGGATTGGCTCATTGATGGACGTGAATTTTATATTCGTGAGCTGGTTGAGGGGAGGTGGGATGTGCCCCATTTCACTGACATGGATCCAAAATATGATGATGCGCGGATTGAAGCCAGTAAGGAACATGCCCGCAAGCTCGCCGCGATACATACACTGGACTGGTCCAAACTGGGCTTCGGCAAACTGATGGATGTACCGCAATCTCCCGAGACCGCCGCGCTTACCGCCATCGACAGGCTGCAGAGCAAGCTGAAGGAGTTTCAGATAGAACCCATTCCCATTTTTGCTGAGGCCGTCGGCTGGTTGCGAGATAATGCGCCGAAGACTGCCCCGTGCATCTCATTGCTTAAGGGCAATAACGGATTGGGAGAGGAGATATGGCATGAAGGACAGATAGTCGCCATGAGCGACTGGGAACTGGCCTCGTTGGGTGACCCGGCCTATGACTTTGCCTGGTGCCAGGGCTTTACCGGTGTCAATGTCCCGGACAAATGGAACCTGCAGAGTTTCCTTGATTACTATGAGGAAGTCAGCGGTATTCACATTGAGCAGACCAGCATTGGTTATTACCGTTTGATCCAGGCACTGGAGGGAACTGTCTTCAGTCACAATGCTGCCCTGCCAATTATAGACAGAGAGAACCTTCTGGCACGGCTGTGCTGGGTTTCCACAGAAGTTCACCACTCCATGCAGTCTGGCCTTGCCAGGGGCATGGGTATTATCTAACGGGCTGCTGAAAAGCAATCTGTTAGGCAGAAGTAAAGGAGAGAGCATATGAGACCCCGCGCGGATGAGATTGTTCACAGTATTGCCTGGACCTTTGATCGCCATATCTCTTCGGATCTGAGCGATCCCTTTTCAAAGAGCCTCGCCCTTAGCATCAGCTATCTGTTGCGCAGTGTGGAATTGCGAATCCAGCACGAGGGACCGGTACTCTGGTCTCTAAACAGGCAAATTCGAGAGCCACTGGCTGCCGTGCGAGACCTGATAGGGAGTTCAACCAAGGCTGGAAACGAACCGATGTTTGTCGCGCTTTCACAGGAGATTGATGCGGCCCTAAACACGAAATATCGTGACCCGGATGACTATCCCACGCTGGAATCTGTTGCAGATGAGGCGGCCACCCTGCGATGGCCACTGGTACACGCAATCGAGGCACTGCATGAACACCCCGGGCTTTTTGAGGCTTCTGAGTATCAACAGGTGCGTGAAGCGATCCAGGCCTATCACAAACAACAGCTGGAAGCCGAGGCAGTGTACGTTCAGATTAGGAGCATTGAAGGTCTGGACCCACTTGCGGGAAGGGTGTAGATCATGCGCATTGGTCTTTACTATGGGATGGATCTGGGCACAGGGTCTTCCGGCGAGCAGATGTACGCTGAGATAGCGGACCAGGTTAAGCATGCGGATCGTGATGGCATCGACACAGTTTGGATCGCCGAGACTCACTTTGCCGAGGGGAGTTGCCCGTCGCCGCAGATCCTGATTCCAGCCCTCGGCTCAATGACAACCTCAATCCGCATTGGCCCCCTCAAGATACTGTCCCTGGATCATCAGCCTGTCCGCATTGCTGAGGATTTCGCCCAGATTGACATTGAACTTAATGGCCGCCTGAACTTTGGAGTCTGGGAAGGCAATGATGCGGAAGCATTTCGCGCGCACAACCAGAATATGGATGATCGCTGGGACCGGTTCAGAGAGGAACTTGATTTCATCCAGGTTGCCTGGTCTAACGACTCCTTTGCGTACCAGGGAGAGTACGTAACGTTTCCTGGCAACGCTGGACCCCTTGCGCAGGGCACGAAAAGGAAGTGGGAGCGGGCTCCGTTTAACCCACCCTACAAACCCCAGTGGGAATGGGGTGACTGGGTTCCACCTTACCTGGCAGTTACTCCGAAGCCTGTCCAGACTCCGCATCCGCCTGTTTACGTTTATGGCTGGCGTGATCAGAGTATTGATTTCGCTGCCGCTCATGGCAACTCCATGATCTTCTCACACCTGGAGAGCCTGCCCCGCATTCGCGAGAAGGTAGCGCGATACACAAATTCGCTGGAGGCGGCAGGGAGAGCCAGTAGCGAAGTGGATGTTGCTCTCGTACGGGACGTCTGGGTGCATGAGGACGCTGACGTTGCACGGACCCAGGCGAAACCGGTGCTTGAAGCGGCATTCCAACGTGCGAACAAAGATGGTTCTCTTGCCGAGGCTGAGGGCAGAGACTTCTCCAGCGAGGAACTCTCTTACGAGAAGCTGGCGACGGACCGGTTCCTGATTGGTGAGCCGAAAGCGGTTGTAGACCAGATCAAGATGCTGCAGGCAGAGACCGGAATAAATCATCTCATCTGTCGAATACCCTTTCCCGGTGTAACTCATACTCAGGTCAATGAATTCATCGATTGTTTTGAACGCTATGTGCATCCGATGCTCATGGTCTGACCTGAGTACATCACTTTGGCAAGGAGGTAGGGCGAGTGAATGAAATAGAGATCTATCAGGGGAATATAAAAATCCGCAAGGACAGGTTTCCTCCTATTCGATCCATGGTAAACACGTTTCGCAGTAGCCTGGATAGTGCTGCGGAACTCGACGCCCTTGGAGTTCCTTTTATTGCCGGAACGGCTGAGCAGCACGGTAATTATGACTGCTGGTCACCCTTCAGCCTTGGCGCGCTTGCAGCGCTGGCTTTTACCACAAAAAACCTTCGCTTTCAGCCGACTGCATTGCCCCTCCCACAGCAGGAGCCACTACGTGTTGCAGAAGATCTTGCCCTGTTTGATGTGATATCGGGTGGTCGTGCGGAAGGTGGATTTGGATATGGTTACTGTCCACGGCATTTTGCGGTAACGGGAACCGAGCGCGATGGCCGTGCAGGTCGACTCATGGAAGGTATGGAGGTGGTTCGGCTGGCGCTGTCGCAGGAAGAGTTTTCCTTTTCCGGCAGGCATTTCCAGTTTGATCGTGTCCGGGTACATCCGCGGCCAATACAGAAACCACACCCACCCCTGTGGCTGCTGGGCGGTACGTCTCCACTGGGGGCTAAACGTGCTGGCGCACACGGATTTCCATTTCTTGCCTATGGTATGAGCATTGACGAACTGCGGTATGCCAGTGAGGTCTACTATCAGGCTGCATCTGATGCAGGTGTTGATAAGAGCCAGCTGCGACTCGGTATGGGTGAATTGGGTATCTGGGTTGGTCGTACACACGATGAGGCCAGGAAATATATCGATGGTTTTATGCGCGGGCACGAGTGGGAAACCTATGTTTCGTATGGCTGGATGGTAAATGACAAGGAACATGGTCGTGATCAGAGTTTCAATTCAGGAGACTACCGGGAGGGAATGGCATTGACCCCGGCTGCACAAAACTGGGTTGACTCCCAACGTCTGTGTACCCCGGATGAGGCAATTGAGTACATGCAGGAACTGGTTGATCTAGGTGTAACAAGAATGTTTGCACCCTTTGGTAATCCCCGGTTGATCATGCAGGAAGTACTGCCGCACTTTATTCCACAACTGAGCGGCAGCCTGACGAGCGGGTGATTCCCTTGAGAATGAGGAGAACAAATTGACGGCTAAGACCAATGTATTGAGGCGTGAGGTAGCAACAGTCATTGATGGTTTTCTTGATGGCTGGTATAGGCTGGATGAAAGTAATGCGTTCAACAACTTTGACCGTCATTTTCCTGGATTTCTTTATCAGCCAATGGAACTGGAGCGACCGGTTCAGCATCCGATGGTCTATTTGAATTCGGTGCGGGAAAAGGTAATCAGAGAGTTCAAAGAACTGCGTTGGACCAACATTGAATGTGATGTTTTCGGGGATTTTTTATGGGCCTATGTAGACCTCCTCAGACATACGGTGGGGCATGATGGTACCGAAATTCGTGGCGCCTACCGGGCTTCTTTTTTCATGACCCGAACTGGCACCCACTGGAAAGTAATTCATTATCATGAATCAGCGCAGCCCGATATGTTGCCACCAAGAGTTCCTGCAGGGGACGAGCCGCCCGCTCACAAAAAAGATGAAGTTCCGTCGGATGACACGCTAGCTGCGGAGGCAAGGGCCGCCAAAATAAGAAATCAACCTCATACGGGGGAAGCTCAAACTCTTGTTGCCAGCATGCTGGAAACCTTTATATTTGGCTGGGAGGCACGCGATATAGAGATGGCCTACTCCTGGTGGGACCGGGATTATGACAACCAGATTTACCTCCCCCTTGAGGTCGCGTCACCGGCGAGGGCATGGCGTGATATCGAAAGATACCGTCTCTGGCAGGCGGAGGATCGTAGCGTAACCGGGACACGCTGGGACTGGAAGGTTCCCCTCGTACCAGAAGACAGCCAGGTTCAAGTGCTTAGCGATGATCTGGTACTCGTTTATTCGAACCTGCATGCGAGAGGGCTGCAGTTACAGGAGCCGGAACCGGATGAATCCGACATGCCGTATTTTACCTATCGGGTAAGCTGGCTTCTGCGTCGTCGTGGTAGCAAATGGAAGATTATTCACTACCACGAATCGAGGCCTACCAGTGGACCCGCTGAGGTGCTTGCGCTTGGCCTGCATCCATCGGGGGCGCCGGGCAATACGTGATACTAGGACTGGATCTGAGAACGAGCCCAGGCGTAGTCAGGTTTGCCGCTGGGGTTGCGCATCATCTGTTTGACGAAGACGAAAGCCTTGGGTAGTTTGTAGCGCGCTATATGAAGTGCCGCTTCATTCAGGATATCGGTCTCGTCCCGGGCAGCACCAGCGGACAATTGCACTACTGCCACCGCCTCCTCTCCCCAGCGCTCGCTGGCTCGCCCTACAACCAGGACATCCAGGACCTTGGGGTGATTTTTCAGCGCGTTCTCCACCTCTTCGACAAAAATTTTCTCACCGCCACTGTTGATGGTCAGGGAATTCCTGCCCAGCAGTTCGACCTCGCCATTAGCCAACAGGCGTGCCCTATCGCCTGGAATTGACAGGCGCTCTCCATTGATAGTGACGAAGGTTTCCAGTGTCGCCGTCTCATCATCAAGGTAGCCTAGGGGGACGTAGCGTCGCCGAGCCCACCAGCCTATACCCTCATGACCAGGTGCAAGGATGGTGTCACGACCTTCAGACAGTACAGCATTGCCGGGTGAGGGTTTGTAGGTGCCGGTGGCAGAAGACTCCTTATCGGAAAAGTGCTGACCCTGGTTGCCGCCTTCGGTAGAACCCATCACGTCTATGATACGCAGTCCCGGCAAAGCCGCCAGCAAGGCCTGCTTAGTGGGCAGGCTCAGGGGAGCACCACTGTTCAGCATGACCTTCAGAGAGCTGAGATCAGAAGAGCCACTATGGATGGCATCCAACAGGGGCAGGGCGAAGGCGTCACCCACCAGGGACAACAAATTAACTTTTTCGGCAACCACGGTGTTGAGTACATCCGACGCGTCAAAGCGGTTGACGGTATTCTGGACTAGAAGCGTATTTCCAGCGCACAGCGCATTCAGGGCAATGAATTGTCCGGCTGCATGCATGAAGGGAGGCGCAGGGAGGATTCGATTGCCGCCTCTTTGGGCCCGAGTCGCAAGTTCGTTTCTGTCCTCTATGATTTTGCCGTCCCTGTTCCCGCGGCCACCCAGAACGGAAACGAAGATATCTGCCTGCCGCCACAACACACCCTTTGGTTGGCCAGTCGTGCCACCGGTATAGAGCATATAAAGATCATCTGGGGTGCGGGGCAGATTCAGCGGATCTTTGGCAGCGGTGGCCAGGATCTCCTCATAAGAATGTGCGTCGCTAAGACCAGGCTGACTTCCATCATCCACCTCGATGAAATGTTCCAGGGTAGGCACAGCCTGACGGACCGACTCAAGACGTGATGCGAAACACCGGTGGTAGATGATGGCCCTTGCACCGGCATTGTTTAACAGGTAGGCCAGTTCTTCATCCGTATAACGGAAGTTGACGTTGAAGGGAGCCACCCTGGCCTTGAAGCCGGCAAACAAGGCCTCAAGATATTCGTTACCGTTGTACAGATAAATAGCCAGACGATCCTGGCCTGCCTGCCAGTCCGCAAGCTCATTTCGTTCCCGGTAGCAACCGAGTCCCAGGTTATGAAGCACATAAGCAAGGCGGTTGGTTCGGTCTCCGAAATCCCTGTAGGTCAAGCGGCGATCCCTGAAGACAACGGCTTCCCGATCGCCCACTCGCTCTGTCACCAGGTCCAGAACATCGACCAGATTGAACATGGCGATCCTGTCTCAGCTCAGATCTGACCAGAAGTGTTTCGACAGCTTGCGGCGTTCGACTCGTGCATCGGCAGATTTGAAATCCTTCAAACCTGACGAGTGGCGCGCATAGGGCATGATTGGCACTTCAAAGGCCAGGGCACCGGTGAGTGGTAGCTCCACGCCCTTGGTCATGATGAATTTGGTTCGTCGAACAGTCATTGGATGCTTGCGCAACATCACCTCCGTTAGCGCTTCGACTTCTGGACCCAACTGTTCAGGCGCTACAACACGGTTGACCAGATCGTAGCGCTCGGCCATATGACCACTGAACAATTGCCCGATCAGGTTCCACTCCTTTGCCTTGCGGCGGCCGGCAAAGCGTGGCAGGCGCGAGGTACCTCCCCAGCCGGGCGTAATATCCCAATCGATTTCGGGCATTCCCCAACGGGAACGATCGGTAGCGATGACGAAGTCGCAGACCAGGGTCAGTTCCAGACCACCACCCGTACAGATGCCGTCCACAGCTGCGATGGTAATGGGCGTCAGGTCCTCAATAAGCTGCACGGTTTCCTGGTACAGGCGTACCTGCCAATAAGATTCATCGCCCCGCCACTCAGTGAATTCCTTGATATCATCACCGGCACAGAAGGTATCTCCTGCACCCCGCAAAATCATGACCCGGCATTCCCTGTCGGCTCGTACATCCAATACTGCCTGCTTCAGTTCCATGGACAATTCACGGTCCAGTGCATTGTGCACCTTCGGTCGGTTCAGGGTGATGGTGGTCACCTGATCGTTGCGCTCAAAAAGAAGTTTGGTGAAATCGCTCATGCTTCTGTCTCCTGAAGATTAAGGCCTGGTCTTTCTGTGTAGGTAATGAAACTAATTCATTTTGGATTAGAATACCAGACCATCGTGTTTGATAACTTGTTGCGCTATCTTGGATCGACGATCTGGTACGGTGTGATGTAAAACCGAGACTAATAAAATTTAGATTCGGTGATAGCTGTGCGCCATAAAGTAGTAGTTGGGGAAAATATTTGTTGATGAAGGGAGAGGGATTCTTCAGGTTCCAAATCGATACCTGAGCTTCATCACGAACGTTTCCACCAGGGGTTCGCTCAATGCATCCTGGAAAAAGTCAGCAAATGTGTCGTCACCTGTCGTCACGAGGTTGCTGCCCCTTGTGTATACGATGAACAGATCCGAGAGGGGGGCAATTTCCCAACGATAGCGTAATTGCGTCGTGATCTGGCTGATTCCAAAGTCATCGGAAGACTCCAGTGGATCCTTGTCGATGCTGATGAGGCTCCCATCACCCATCGGCACTTCATAGAACGCCTGCTCATCTGCCCTGATGCCAGCCCACTGCAGGGTAAATCTCAGCTGCTGGCGAGCGGACAAAAAGTAGTCGGCTGATATTTGCGGAAACCAGTTGATGGATTTGAATGTTGTAAAGTTTCTGTTCTCCTGGTGAAGCAGCCAGCCATCACGACGCTGATAGATAAAGTCGAGATCAAAGGACAGTCGGTCAATGGGTTTGAAGGTAAAGCCGCCTTTGAGTACTTTAGTCCAGGCTCCCAGTTCTTCCTGCGTCATTCCACCTGCTATACTGATGCTCAGGATCTTACTGGAATCAGTGCCGATGCCCACCTCACCAACCCACCGATCCTTGATTCTGAATTGACCATTGCCGTCACTGTTTCGGTCGTCCCATCGCTTCGGGAAGTAATCCAATTCGGTCCGTAAATTCATGCTGTTGGGAAAGATCATACTATTACGCCAGAAAACGCCACTGCGTACTGCGCGACCCGCTCCATTGTATTCTTGTGAAAATAACAGAGACCAGGTCCAGCTTCGCAGCAAGTCCAGCTCTGATGTCAGATGCTCATACTTGTAGGACATGCTAACGACATCATTGCGCCGGATAAATCCAAGATCATTGACGTCAAGGTCTTCATCCAGATAATCAAGTTTCATCGAATGTGATACACCCTGCCTCGGCTTGTAACTTAAATCAGTAAGCGCCCCAAAACCTTCGTTGTTACCGGCTATCTCATCTTCAATATCGCTGTAGATCAGTTGCCCATCTGCACGCCATCTGCCTGAGGCACTTATATAGTGGCCATCAATTCCTTGTACGAAGGCTTCACGTGTGGAATGCACTACCGCGGTCGAAATCCAGCCAAGGCTCTTTAGGCCATTAGTAGTGTCCTCGTATGAAAAACGCAGCACACCAAAATCACGACCCTGCTGTTCGATTCGGATTCTCCGACTATTCCCGTCGACTCCATGAAATCGCGTATCTTCCTCAAAAGCGGTAAGCGCGCCATAGCGGAATGCGCCCTTCTGGCCGGTGACCTTGAATGCACCGTAGAGTTCTGAGGGCTGGAACAGCTCAGCATCAGAAATTTCAGTTCCCTTGGGAATATTGGGGCTAAGTGCAGCAGCACCGATTCGCCGCGTGTTCAGTAACGTTGTTGGTGTTGGGAAAAAGCTCGATGATACTTTGCGCGCTCCGATTTCATATGACGAACTGTCCCCGAATGGGTTGGCTCTGGGTGTCGTCACGAATATCTCGTTGCCCTCGGCAAAAAACATCCTCTTCTCACTGAAAAAAGTTTCAAATGCAGTCAGATTCACCACTACATTATCACTCTCTACTGTGCCAAAGTCCGGATTCAGGGTTGCGGTGAGTTGCATATTTGAAGTCGGGCGCCAGAATATATCCAGCCCGGTACGGTATTCTGTATCCGCAGAGAGAACGTCATAGGTTGCTGATGTATAGGGGTAAATCGCATACTGTTGCTGCGGGTTAACATCCGTCAACTGGATGGGTTGCATCGCAGATATGAATTTGGAGCCCGTATAGGGCAATGCGGGCCAGCCCCAGGTTTCATCCAGATGTGCTACCCGCCTCGTGATCATGACCTTCATCTTCCGGTCCTGACTGGCTTCCGGCATGGCCATCATAGACCAGGGTAAAAAGTACTCTGTTGTGTATCCATTTTCTGCTGTGGCCACGTTTCCCTGCCAGGCACCGTCCCAGTCCAGGGTGAAGGTTTTTTCTGGCAGTAACATGCCATCGCCGATAGATCCACCCAGATTGATATCAAACCACAAGCCGTAGAGGGACTCGCCCGACGTGTCCAGCAACACGCTGTTGCCATCACGGTTGATGTAAGCGTCCCGTTTAGTCAGGCGAGGCAATAGCGTTTCGGCTGGCTGATCATTCCAGATGCCCACATAGAGGCCAAGTTCGGTGTAGATAAACTGGGAAACTGTATCCGATTCAGTTGCCACCAGTGTGTCTGGTTCGATCACACTCATGCTGTTGACACCTTTTTCACGAGCCCAGACCGATTCGTTCAGGTGACCATCAATTTTGATATTGATATCGTTGTCGCTGTACTTCTGCAGGACCAGTGGCGCGCTGGTGGCATTGGCGGACATCCGATCCGCAGCAATTGCTTCTGAGCATAGCCAGAGACACACAAATATTATCTTGATCTGTGTAATTGTCATGGATGAATGTTCCGCCTTCATGAACTATCCGGCCTAGAATTTAAAGGCGGTGTCCACTTGCAATCGGTTGTAATCTTTTTCAGTTCCTTTGTTGCCGTTGCTTTCATTGACTAAATAGGTGAACCCAATTTTCCATTTCTTGGAGATTGCCCAGCCACCCTTAAAGATATGGCCCTTGACATCGGTTCCACCACCGCCAAAGTCGGAATCAGAGAGCAGACCCAGCGTCGCATCTGCTTCCAGATCTTCGTAGATATAGGCTAATTCCCATGTCCTGCTTGCTTTGGCCTTGCCCACTTTGACGCCCACATTCCAGCCAGTATCGAAATCATCGGCTGCCGTGTTGTTGACGTAATCAAAGAACAGGCTCAGGGGCAGGTCGCCGGCATGAGTCGACAGGTGAGCAAACAGTTCCACTTCTTCGTAGTCATTATCGTACACACAGCTGGCAAGGTTGGATGGGACGATGCAGGTATAGCTGTTGCCCAAGAAATCATCATCGTCACCGTAAAATACGGTCCGGTCTTTCGCGCCAAATTCAAAGTACCCCATGCCCGCGGTTAGTTGGCTGTCCCCCAGGTGAGTACGGAAGCCGCCCTGCAGCCCAAAGCCGGTTCGATTATTCGATTTCTTTGAATCACTCTCGAGGAATTGAATGCTGCCCTGGAGGAAATAGTTTTCATTGTTGTAAACGAGCGCTACGCCTTCGGGATTGTAGTCACCATCCCAGATCAGGCCGATCTTCTCCGGTCGATAGTAGATGTTCTTGTATTTGCCGCCGATAAGATCCAGGTTAGGGGTTGCCGACCATTTGAAGTAAGCAAGATCCAGCCTGAGATCCTTGGTCGCTCCGGCGGCACTCAGTGTCTGGTTAGTGGAACGAGGGTCATCCCCCCCGCTGGCCACACCGACGCCGATCTCCAGGTTGTCACTTGGTTTTGCCGTGAGTTTGACCCTGGCGCGAACCCGGTTCCGTTCCCTGATGTCCTTGTTTTCGACATCAATAGTTTCGTAGCGATATCGAAAATCACCCTTGATAGCCATGGTATCGGTCCAGGATGATTTATTGCCTGACTGTGCAGCTTTTGAAATGCTGATGTTTTGCTCTCTCAGTTGCTCAGATGCAAGCCGCAACTTTGAATTTTCAGCTTCAAGTGCCTCGATCCGTTTCAGCACCGAGACCAGGCCAGCCTTTAGGTCAGCAAACTCAGCATCGGTTACAGCTGCCTGAGCAGTCGAAAAAGTGAGTGTCAAAACCATCACTAAAAAGACCAGTTTCTGCATTTTCCTTTCTCCTTATCTCCTTATAAGCAATTGTCCCAGGGGAGTTGACCTCAATGATCTGAGAACCATGTACAGAATTCTCCCTCGAGGGAGGGCACATCATAACAGCGCGGTGTTAAGAAACCGTTAAGTTAATGTTCTCCCAATCTCGGTTGGGGTAGGCGCGTGCCGTTAGTTGATCGAGGCGTTGTTTTGCGTTGTCAGTCTTCGTTGAATTGTCTGCCACCTGTTCCTCGCGAATGTCACTGGACTGTTCTGATTCACCGCAGGTGCGGTTTCTCCCGGCCCATGAAGTATCCAATCAAAAAAAAGTCCCCACAGGATGGGGACATGATTGAGCAAAGGATAGCAGCAGGATCCGCGTTGGAAATTGACCTAAGTCAGTCTTTAAATCTTGATGGCGGCACATAATACCTTCAACTCATTGATGACCTGGTGGAAGCGGAGCAATCTTATGTCGAACATCAGCCGCAGAAGTTTCCTCAAGACCGCCAATGCTTCAACGCTCGCACTATCTCTGAAGCACCTTACCTGGGTTCTGCCAGCGCAGGCATCACAGGCAGATCAGACATCCCCTGGACCTGTCTCCTTAGGAAAGGTGAAGTACGATGACTGGGAAGACCTGTACCGCCACAACTGGACCTGGGACAAGGTCGTTAAAAGTACCCACCATGTTAACTGCTGGTATCAGCGGGGCTGCACCTTCAATATTTATGTCAAGGACGGGATGGTCCTTCGCGAGGAGCAGTCGGCAACCTATGACCCGATAAATGCTGAGGTGCCCGATTACAACCCGAGGGGGTGTCAGAAAGGCGCCTGCTACAGCGACCGCATGTACGATGCCTCGCGCATTAGATATCCATTGAAGCGTGGGGGCGAGCGCGGTGAGGGCAAATGGAAGCGAGTTTCCTGGGATGAAGCCCTGACCGATATTGCGGACCAGCTGATTGATGTTCTGGGGTCAGAGGGGCCGGCGAGTGTCTACTGGGACCAGGGTGGTGGCAGCACCAGCGGTGGTGGCGGCATGGCCCTGGGGCGTACCGCACATCTGCTGGACACCATCGCTCTTGATATTGATTCCGAGGTAGGCGATCACCACCCGGGTGCAAACGTTACCTGTGGAAAGATGATGTTCACCAGCTCAGCGGACGATTGCTTTTACTCGGATCTGATACTGATATGGGGAGCGAACCCGGCTTATACACAAATTCCGAATGTCCACTTTATTAATGAAGCACGCTATCAGGGTGCACGGATTGTAACGATCGCACCGGATCTCAATGCTTCGGCCATACATGCTGATGATTGGATCCCGGTAAATGTTGGCACTGATGCCGCATTTGGGCTCTCCCTTGCGCAGGTAATCATCGAAGAAGGTCTTTACGATGAGCCGTTCGTGACCGAGCAGACCGACTTGCCGCTTCTGGTGCGTACCGACTCATCCCGATTTTTACGTGGCAGTGATCTGAAACCAGATGGTGATGAGCAGATTTTCTTCATGCATGACCTGGAGAGTCAGGCCCTGGTCGAAGCGCCCCGAAACAGCCTTGCCCTGAATGATCTACAGCCGGCATTGGAAGGAGAATTTCAGGTTGATACACCCGAAGGACCTGTGACAGTTACGCCGCTGTTTAGCATGATGCGTGAACACCTGAAATCCTATAAGCCGGAAGATGCAGTAAAAACCACCGGCACACCACCGGAACTGGTGCGGTTGTTAGCCCGGCAGATTGCCGGCGCCAAAAGCGCAACGACAATCACCCAGTCGAACTTTTCCAAGTTCTACCATGGAATGGAAATGGAACGTGTCCAGTTCCTGGTGTTCGCACTTTGTGGTCAGTTCGGCAAGAAAGGAAGTGGTGTAAACGCCTTTCCGATCCTGCCACCGGATGGTCCTCAGCTGGCTGGAGGTGCATCTGCTTCCGACCATGAGTTTAAAGAACGCCAACGCCCGCCGAGTGATGTGCCCCTTTGGAAGCTTGTCCGGGAGGACGGTGCCACCGCGGAAAAAATGTTCTTCGACATGACACGTGGCATGTATAAGGATGGCGGCTACATCTCATCGGTACTTCTGTTTCACGAATATGGTGGGTTGGCGCCGATTACAGGCAGTGCGAAGAAATGGGATCCACACCTGGTCAGGGATGCCGAAGCACATCTTGCAGAGGCCATTGAGAAGGGGTGGCAGATTCCGGCACCAGCTGCACCAAAGATATTCTTTGAGTCCGGCGGAAATATACTGCGCCGCGTGCGTGGTGATCGATTAACAAAGGAGTTTCTGCCTAAGCTGCCATTACTGGTAACGATAGACTGCAGGATGAGTACCACGGCCCTTTACAGTGACTATGTGTTACCTGCCGCTGCCTACTATGAGACCAACGACATTATCTTTGCGACACCGCTGGCGCCCTATGTACAGGCAACCACTCAGGCAGTGGAGCCGATTGCAGATTCCAAAACGGACTGGGCCTTCTTCTGTCACTTTTTTAAGAAAATTCAGGAAAGAGCTATCGCCAGAGATCAGACAACCTTCACCGACCGGTCCGGCAAGACCCGCTCCCTTGAGCGGGTCTATGAGGAGTTCACTTTTAACCGTCACTATGAAAGTGAAGGGGAAGAAGCACTGTTAAGTTCACTGTTGAACGCCAATACAAATGTTAAAGGTGCAACCTGGGATAGCCTGAAGAAGGAGGGGCATGCTCGCTTCACCGGTATTGGCAATACACTGGCGATGGCGACGGATATAGAACCGGACGAGACGATAACCGCCTGTACCTGGCATACGGAACACAAGATGCCGTGGCCGACATTAACCCGTCGCATGCAATTTTACATCGACCATGAGCTCTTCTTTGAACTTGGCGAGCAGTTCCCGGTGCACAAGGACAATCCACCCATCGGTGGAGACTACCCCTTGCAGATGACCGGAGGCCATGCGCGCTGGAGCATTCACTCCATATGGCGCGACCATGATCTGCTCCTCAGGCTGCAGCGTGGAGAGCCCGCTATTTTCGTTAGCCAGGAGGATGCGAAGGCGCGTGGTCTGACCGATGGTGACCGGGTACTGGTCAAGAACGACGTCGGCAGCTTTAAGGCGCTGGCGAAAATAACGCCAGGAATCAGGCCCGGACAAACGGTGGTCTACCATGCCTGGGAACCGTTCCAGTTTGAAGATCGGAACTCATTTCAGAGTGTCATCGCCAGCCCGATGAATCCGATCCAGATGGTTGGTGGCTATTCGCATCTACAGCCGAGACCCGCTATTGGTCAGCCTGGGATGAATGACCGTGGGGCGAGGGTTGAAATCGTGAAACTGGTGGCATGATGAAAAAAAAACAAATCGCAATGGTAATGGACTTGAATAAGTGCATCGGTTGTCAGACCTGTACGGTGGCCTGCAAGCGACTCTGGACGAACGACAAGGGCATGGATTACATGTGGTGGAACACTGTCAACACTGTGCCCGGTAAGGGGACTCCCAAGGACTGGGAAAAGATGGGTGGAGGTTTCAGGGATGGCAAGGCAATATCAGGCCATTTGCCGACCGAGCGTGACTTCGGTGCAGCGTGGAAGTTTAACCATGAAGAAGTACTTTTTGCCGGCAAAGACGACAAGCTTCATCTGAAACCGGTTGGTGATGAGCCGGAATGGGGGCCGAACTGGGAAGAAGACCAGGGTGCGGGGGATTACCCTAACTCCTATTACTTCTACCTGCCAAGAATTTGCAACCACTGCGCCAACGCGGCCTGCGTCGAGGCTTGCCCGCGCAATGCAGTCGAAAAAAGAGATGAGGACGGCATCGTGGTTATCAACCCGGATCGCTGTCGTGGTTACCGCTTTTGTATGTCGGCCTGTCCCTATAAGAAGATCTACTTCAATCAGGCGCAGAAAATTGCACAAAAATGTATCTTCTGTTTCCCGCGAGTTGAACAGGGCGTCGCGCCGGCCTGCGCCAGGCAATGCCCGGGCCGCCTGCGGTTCGTTGGCTACAGGGATGATGAACAGGGACCTATCTGGCAGCTGGTTGATAAATGGAAGGTGGCTTTGCCACTGCACCCGGAATATGGCACGGAACCCAATGTATTTTATGTGCCACCGCTTGGTCCAGCCCGCTTTGATGAGAATGGCAATTATGATAGGTCCCGGTCACGTATACCGGATGAATACCTGGTATCTCTTTTCGGCAATCGGGTACTTGACGCCCTGGAAACAGTTAAAACTGAAATGGCGAAAAAGCGTGATGGGGAAGAATCGGAACTGATGGATATCCTGATTGCAAGACACTGGCCTGACATGTTTGGAGGCCTTTCTCGCGATCCCGCGACTATAAACTGGCAGGAGGCGTGAAAGCCTGGACAATTCATAAATTATCCAGGCCGGAGTTTACCCGCGCTTATGGTTTCAAAGCCTTGACCTGAGCGCCGGATGAATGCGACAGTGGTGCCAGAGCTTTTAGGTTCAAATGGCACCCAAGACCAGAGCGCCGGACAATTTACTAACTTTAATACAAGGAAGAGATATGACAGTACCTGAAGACGAATATAGACACCTGGTTCCTGATCCCCTAACAAAAGGGTTATGGGGTGACACCTTCTGGGTAAGTGTGGTTGATCGGGAAGCCAACATATTTGGCATCAACCATTTTCACCTGACCAACCGGGGCTGGGGCCGATTTGAAGCCTTGTATGTCATTGATGGCGTTCAACAGCAATACGGAAACAAGTTTCCCATTGCAGAAGAACCTGACCAGGGTCCCTGGAGTGATGGGCTTCTCACCTATGAAGTCGTTAAACCCCTGGAGGAGATCCACATAACCTTTGACGGGCCAAGGTTCGGCTTTGATCTGACATTCAAGGGTCGCTTCGAGGTTTTCGATTATGACGACAGCGTCAACGGTACGCCGTTTCATGTCGCCATGGCTCATGGTGGTCATTTCGAGCAGGGCATGCACTGTACCGGTCCCTTTGAAATTAGGGGAGGGCCAAACAAGGGTGAAACACGCCAGCTCGATTCCTGGTCCCACCGTGACCGTTCCTGGTCCGCGCGGTTTGCCGAGGAACCCGATTGGGAGTATGGCCAGCAGAATTTTCGCGGCCATTACTGGCCATCGATCCAAACCGATGACAAGCATATCAATATATTTGGCACACCAGATCCTGAAGCAAGGATCGGCGGATTTATTTCCGATGCAAGCGGTTCAAGGGCAATCCTGGGTGGATCCTGCGAGTCCTTAATGTCTGATAACGAGCGTGATGCGGTTGCCTTTCGCTATACGCTGCAGATGCCGGACGGGGAGACCATCCACGTACGGACCGGGCGCAAGTATGGTCAGGTGAAGCTCTGGGATCGTGGTGAGAATGATCTGGAAAATCGTCTCGATTGTTATGAACCTTTCTTTGACTTTGAAATTGAAGAAACAGGCGAACTTGGCTACGGCGTATGTGAATATTCAGTTCACCCACCCTGGCCTCGCTGGTTAGTTTAAGGGGGCGAGTTTAGAAGCAGGCGGCTGTAGAGCCGCCTGTAGTTCGCTGCCCACAACTCGGTCGTCCACAACTCGGCTATCCACAACTCGGCCGTCCACAACTCGGCCGTCCACCACCAGCCCTCTGCCAGCAGCCCTCTGCCAGCAGCCCTCTGCAAAAAGCGACGTATGTCTATATAATCGCTGATCCCAGCCTGATCCTAGTAATAGTGCGACTTTTTTATGGGTAAGAAACTAGTACCATCTACAGCCAATCCTTTCGCTTCACGACAGGCCGTTGAGTTTTCTGTGCCTGATCAGCTCTCCTATGACCCGGGTGTCTACGAGAAGAGTCTCCAGGAAGCGCAGGAAATTATCGACAAACCCTTTGTTTCTGCGGGTCACCGTAATATTCAGCGGCAGCATCTCAAGGATCGTATGACAGTTTGGGAGCGGATAGCCGTGCTCTCGGATGGATCGCCCAAGGTGTTATTTCAGAATTGGGGTCCAAACCTGGATGGCGCCTCGCTGGTGACCGCGATTGTGAAGATCGGGGGTCGGGATGTCGCCCTCTACGGGCATGATTTCACCATTCGTGCAGGCTCGATGGATGCAACCAACGGTAAGAAGCTGGCACGACTGTATGAATTGGCGGGCAAGCGGAAAATACCCCTGGTGGGAATGAATGATTCTTCCGGCGCCTTTGTTCCGGCGGGAGTAGGTGGTCTTGATGGGTATGCCGAGGCATTTACCGCACTGCGCAAGATAAGTGGTGTGGTTCCATCAATCATGTGTATGTTTGGCTTTAATGCCGGTGGCGGATCCTACCTGCCGCGCCAGGGCAGTTTTTTGATTCAGCCCCAGGAGACTTTTTTCGGACTGACGGGGCCGGGTGTCGTCAAGTCAGCGATGGGTGAAGATATTGAAGCGGACGACCTTGGGGGACCCAAGGTGCACACCCAAAGTGGCGTTACTGACATAGCAGTGAAAGATGAGGTTGCGGCGTTGCAGAAAGTGAAGGAACTGCTGCGTTACCTGCCCGATAACAACGCATCTTTTGCTCCCTATCAGACAACCTCTGATCCGATTAATCGCAAGACCTGGGATATCGACCTGCTGCTTAAAAAGGCGATTAACTCGCCGACCGGGTACAACACACCGGTCGATGTCAGTATTGTCATCCAGCAGATTTGTGACCATGGGGACTATTTCGAGATTCAGCCTGACAGGGCGAGAAATACCATTACCTGTTTTGGACGGCTTGCGGGCAATGTGGTCGGATTCGTTGCTAATAACTCGGCAGTCGGCTCTGGTCAAATAGATATTGACGCGGCATACAAGAATGCGAGGTTTATTCGTTTCTGTAACCTCTACAATATTCCAGTCGTGTTCATGGAAGATACCTCGGGTTTCCAGCCTGGCCGGGAACAGGAAAGTCGAGGTATTGTACAGGCAGGGCGAGCCATGCTGGATTCCATTATTGATTTGCGCACACCTCGAATCCTGGTGCTGATTCGCAACGCAATTGGTGGTGCCTATGCCTCCTATAACAATTACCCCACGGGTGCTGACCTTGTTATTGCGCTGCCGACCACGAGGGTCGCCGTCATGGGAACCTCTGGTGTGGAATTTGTCTATAAAAATGAACTGCGCTCATTGCGTGGTTCCCTGAAACAGCGGATAGCAGAGGAAAGGGAGGCACTCGGCACCAGTGTTGACGATGCAGACGGGGAGGCGGAACTACGAGCCAGACAATGGCTGGCTGATGAAGAAAAACTGCTCGTTATGCGCTATGAGGCAGAGTTGATGAATCCGCGGGAAGCTTTGAGCCTTGGGTCAGTATCACAGATTGTTATGCCCAGTGAATTGCGCCAGGTACTCTCCGAACATTTGCTATTTCATTTGGATCACTACACGCCGGGACCCTTTGATGGTGTGCAGCGGGAATTTCACTGATGTCAAATTGGTATTTAAGAAATCCGAAAATCCACGAGAATCGTCGACGTGGGAACAGCAAATCTACATGGCAGCAGTCTTTTGCCTGTAGCCTGCGGCCACTCATTATTTGCCGTGGTCCGATACGCATTGAGGCGATGAATGTACTGGAGGAGATGGGTATCTCCGACTTTGGTATGTTGTTGTCTGAAAAAGATTCCATTGTTTACCCCAATGCCCTGTCACCTGAATTGCGAAAACAGATAAGTCCCCTGAGGGTACACCGTGTCCAGGATTATTCCGGTGCAACCAGGGAAGAGAGACAGCAGCGCATTGAGCAGATCATAAAAATTGCACAGAGCAACAACTACGATTCTGTATTTGCCGGCTATGGGTTTATGGCGGAGGACGAGGAGATGGTTCTGGCGCTTGAGCAGGCGGGACTGAATTTCATTGGGCCTCAATCATCGTCGATTCGACAGGCCGGGCGGAAAGATCTTGCCAAACGAACAGCGCTTGAGGTAGGTGTGTCGGTTACTCCTGGTGTCGACAATGCGACGGTGCTGACACTGCTTGGTCTCTATTCGAGTGAAGCTGAGTTGCAGGGACTGATTACGGAACAGGGTCTGGATGTGGATGCGGAATTGTTCGCGCAATTGGAATCATTGGAGCTTAAGGCAGAGATGATTCTTAATGCTTCCTATAGTGCCGGACTCGATATCATTTCCATTGATCAGATAGCGACCACCCTGACATCTCAGGTTCAGGAGATGTTCAACGCTGATCCGGACCACCGTGTTCGTCTCAAGGCTATTGGCGGCGGCGGCGGAAAGGGCCAGAGGATACTGAACTGCCCTGAGCAATATGAGGGTAGCAAGAAAAAGCAACTTAAGCAGGCAGTAGCCGCGGTTGAAGGTGCCTATCGGGAGATCTTGTCTGAGGTCAAGGCCACCGGCAAGGGTGACAACAAGAATGTTCTTGCTGAACTCAATATCGAGACCGTGAGGCACCAGGAAATACAGGTTGTAGGTAATGGTGACTGGTGTACTACGCTCGGTGGCAGGGATTGCAGTCTGCAGATGAATGAGCAGAAACTGGTTGAGATTTCTGTTACCCGGGAAGAACTTGAGGCAGCGATTGATGAGGCTGAACACCCTGAGACAGCCAAAGCACTTGGTACAGATCTGGCGATTCTTGAGAAGATGGAAGCTCAAGCTGAACGCTTTGGTGCGGCTGTCGGCCTTGATTCAGTATCAACATTTGAATGTATCCTGGAAGCAGATCATCATTACTTTATGGAAATGAATACACGTGTTCAGGTTGAGCATCGCGTTTCTGAACTGTGCTATGCGCTGCAGTTTACAAATCCATCGGATCCTAACGATTCATTTGTGGTGAACTCCATTGTTGAGCTGATGGTATTGCTGGCTGCTCATGGTGAGCGTTTACCGAAGCCGGAACGAATCAGGCGTGACCAGTGCGCAGTTGAGGTTCGCCTGAACGCGACGGACCAGGCTCTCAAGCCTCATGCCGGTGGAGTCATTACGCATTGGTCCGATACCCTGGAAGGTGAAGTAAGAGATGACCAGGGAATATGTTTGCACAATCCGGATACGGATGTATTCATGAAGTATCATCTGGCGGGGGCCTATGACTCAAATATAGCCCTGTTGCTGAGCACCGGTAGCAACAGGGTCGATGCGCTGCAAGCCATGTCTGAGATTATACGCCGAAGCCGGATGTCTGGTGAGAATCTGAAGACAAATCTGCAGTTTCAGTATGGAATTCTGTGCTGGATGCTGGGGCAAAACCCACAGGCTCGACCAGCGACTAATTTCGTCGCCCCATACCTGACTGCAGTCGGGCAGTTGCACTCAAAGGCGCATGAACTGGACATAGTCAAGGCATATGCTGAAATTGAACAGACACTGCTGGCCGATATTGAGGATCAGGAGGAGAGTCAGGCTGTCACGGACATCATGAGCCGAAAGGCCAGCCTGCTGGCCCGGGCAATTAATCGACTGTTTGCAGACCCGCACTTTCTTGCTGGCTGGCTTTCATTAAACCGTAAATACTTTGAGTTCACAGAGAATGGAATAAAGTGGTTGGCAAACCCTGTTCTGGTTCTGCGTGACCTGTACCGCTACCTGAATATGGATGACGGCAATGACCTTCCCGCACTATATTCCATCTGGGATCATGATCAGCGATTGCTTGAAAATGCGGTGGAATTTTACGACGGCGTACGCCAGCGACTTGGCACTGATGATTGGATCCAGATTGATGCCTGCCTGAAAGGGGATGCCAAGCAGTTTTCCGGGCAGGAAGATGAAGTAAGAGCAGCGCACCGTGGACACCAGTTGGGTCTGGAAATACTTAGCGTCTTACCCTATGTCGGCTTTAAAACCGGGTTCTATGAACTCAAGGTTCTACCGGATCTGACGGTCAGTATTCCCGAAGCTTTGCTTGACGAGGAGCTGAAGCAGAACAGTTTGAGAGAGCTGTCGCCGCCGCCGGCTACTTCTGCCGATGAGATACTCGCGCCTACCGGTGGGATGTTCTATTCCCGTGAGGCCCCGGATCGTGATGCCTTTGTTCAAAAGGGTAGCCACTTTGAAGAGGGTGACCCACTGTTCATCATCGAAGTGATGAAGATGTTTAACAAGGTGTATGCGCCTTTTTCCGGAACCATCGAGCAAGTTCTCATTGACACGGATGCAACTATTGTAAAACGAGGTCAGGCGGTATTTAAAGTTACACCGGACGAGGAGATTGTCCAGGAATCTGGTGCTGAAATAGCCAAAAGAACCAGTGAAGCGACTGCAGCATTCCTTGAATTTATTGGCTACTGAAAGGACACACTATGATTGTTTCGCTGGATCACATTGCCATCGCCGTGCCGGACCTGCAAAGTGCCATTAATCGATTCCTGGAAGATTTCGGGTTGAATTTTGAGGGTACCGAAGATGTCACCAGTGCGAAGACAAGCACTGCATTCTTCCCGATAGACGGAACCAGCATCGAACTCGTGCATCCGCTGGAGGGGCAAGGGGCGATAGCCACCTACCTTGAGAAAAAGGGTCCCGGTCTCCATCATTTGTGTTTCCGAAGTAATGACCTGGATACTGATGTCGAACGGCTCAGGGAAAAGGGTTACCAGTTCCTTTCTGATGCGCCTTCTCCCGGTGCCCATAATACCCGCGTCATCTTTATTCATCCAAAATCCTGTGATGGCGTTTTGATCGAACTCAATGAGCAAGGGGACAATCATGACTGACGAGAAAAAGTATCAGGCTCCCCATGCCAGCGTCAAAGACTGGGAGAAGCAGGCGGAGCAACAGTTGAGGGGCAAGCCCCTCGACGGCCTCAATAAGGTAACACCTGAAGGGATCGAACAAAAGGCACTGTACACGGCTGCCGACACGGCAGCGCTGCAATATGCCGACACCATGCCGGGACTGGAGCCATATATCAGAGGTCCCCAGGCGACTATGTATGCGGGCAGGCCCTGGACTGTTCGCCAGTATGCTGGTTTTTCCACCGCCGAGGAATCGAATGCTTTCTACCGGCAGCTGCTGGCTGAAGGTGGTCAGGGTATTTCCGTTGCTTTTGATCTGGCGACCCACAGGGGATATGACTCGGATCATGACCGGGTGACCCATGATGTGGGGAAGGCCGGAGTGGCTGTAGATTCCGTGGAGGATATGAAGGTACTGTTTAACGAAATACCCCTGGATAAGGTTTCTGTATCCATGACGATGAATGGCGCCGTATTGCCGATTCTAGCTGGTTACGTGGTCGCGGCAGAAGAGCAGGGCGTGGAACAGGGCGACCTGGCAGGCACGATCCAAAACGATGTGCTCAAGGAGTTCCTGGTCCGCAATACCTACATCTATCCGCCTGCACCTTCCATGCGCATCATCGGCGATATTATTACCTACTGCACGGAAAACATGCCGCGTTTCAACACCATCTCGATTTCCGGTTATCACATTCAGGAAGCCGGTGCTGATGCAGCGCTGGAGCTGGCCTATACACTGGCAAATGGCAAGGAATACATCCGGACGGCGATTGCTGCCGGCCTGAAGATTGACCAGTTCGCGCCGCGACTGTCTTTTTTCTGGGGCATCGGCATGAACTTCTATACGGAAGTTGCCAAGATGCGGGCAGCCCGATTGCTCTGGTCGCGGATAGTGGATGAGTTTAATCCGGAGAACCCGAAATCCAAGATGCTGCGCACCCATAGCCAGACATCCGGCTGGTCCCTGACCGAGAAGGATCCGTACAACAACATTGTGCGCACAACCATTGAGGCCATGGCCGCGGCATTCGGTGGCACCCAGTCGCTACATACGAACGCACTGGACGAGGCGATCGCATTACCGTCAGAGAGTGCAGCAAGGATAGCGCGCAATACGCAATTGATCCTGCAGGAAGAGACCGGCATTACTGACGTCATAGATCCCTGGGGTGGGTCCTACATGATGGAATCCCTGACCAGCGAGATAGCTGAAAAGGCCTGGAGCCTGATCGAGGAGGTCGAGTCTCACGGTGGCATGACCAAGGCTATTGGGTCCGGCCTGCCCAAACTTCGTATTGAGGAAGCTGCTGCCAGGAAACAGGCCCTGATTGACCGTGGCGAGAACGTCATTGTCGGCGTCAACAAATACCAGAATGACCAGCAGGATGAAGTCGATGTTCTTGTCATTGATAATTCAGCTGTTCGCACCAACCAGCTGGGCAGGCTGCAGGAAACAAAAGGTCAGCGGGATCAGTCTAGGGTTGAAGAAATACTTAGCAAATTAACAGAATCCGCGAACACGGGGGAAGGTAACCTACTTGCCCTGTCTATTGAAGCGATGCGCGCCAGAGCAACCCTAGGGGAGGTATCCGAAGCATTGGAGAAGGTATATACACGTTATGAAGCCGAAGTGAGAACAGTCTCCGGCGTATATGGTGGCCTGTACCAGGACGACAGTGACTGGCAGTCAATTGTCAAACGAGTCGAGGCATTTGAGGGCAATCATGGCAGGCGACCGCGTATGCTGGTCTGCAAGTTGGGTCAGGATGGTCATGATCGCGGTGCAAAAGTTATTGCCACAGCCTTTGCCGATGCTGGCTTTGATATAGACCTTTCGCCTATGTTCTCACTGCCTGCGGAGGCAGTTCAGCAGGCCATAGAAAATGATGTTCACATCATTGGTGTGTCATCCCAGGCGGCTGGTCACAGGACCATGGTGCCACAGCTTATCGATGAGCTTAAGAAAGCCGGTGCGGAGGACATTATTGTCATCGTTGGTGGAGTCATACCAAAACAGGACTATGCATTTCTTGAGGAATGTGGAGTAAAGGGCATTTTCGGAACCGGTACTGCCATACCCAAAGCTGTTGAGAGTGTATTGGATACCCTTGAAGCGGCAATCGATGGGTAACTTGCCATCGGCTGCTGATCTGAGATCAGGCGATCGCAGGGCATTGGCGAAGTGCATTACGCTGGTAGAAAGTAAACGACCTGCCGACCGTAACCTGGCCAATCAGCTGATTGAGGACATCTTGCCGGATACCGGACGCAGTTATCGTGTCGGTATTTCGGGTGTTCCCGGTGTCGGCAAATCCACGTTTATCGAATCCTTTGGTCTACACCTGATTGCGCAGGGCAAAAAGGTTGCAGTGCTTGCAGTTGACCCGAGTTCTCCGGTTGCCGGCGGGAGTATCCTGGGTGACAAGACACGCATGCCGGAATTATCACGCACTCTGGATGCCTTTATCAGGCCGTCTCCCTCCTCGGGCATTATGGGCGGCATCGCTCAGCGAACACGGGAAACAATATTGCTGTGCGAAGCTGCAGGGTATGATGTGTTGCTGATCGAAACCGTTGGAGTAGGCCAGTCCGAAGTAGCAGTCCATGGCATGGTGGATTTCTTTCTGATGTTAATGGTGCCAAATGCTGGCGATGAGCTGCAGGGAATAAAAAGAGGTATTACTGAGCTTGTTGATACGATTGTCATCAACAAGGCTGACGGTGAAAGCCTCGGCCAGGCAAGGCAGGCTAAAGCCTACTATCAAAGTGCATTCAACCTGTTACGCGGTGGTGAGGAAGGCTGGAAGCCCAGAGTAATGACCTGTTCAGCACTGGAGCGGACTAACCTCGAAGATGTCTGGCAGATGATCGAGGAATATTTCGACTGGCTGGGTCAGGAAGGCCGGTTGGCGGATAAGCGCAGGCAGCAGAATCTGCTATGGCTGCACAAGCTGGTGAACCTGGAAATTGACCAGTACCTTAAAACCAGTGAACGGCTGAAGGGGGCCTATCCCGAGTTGGAAACCCGGGTGAACGCTGGTTTGATGACCCCCTTTCGTGCCGCGCGGGAAATAATCGAGATGATATTCCCGGATTGAACTGCCTGCCCGGATAATTCATGAAATGTCCGGGCTAGCGCGGTTGCATCCTGATGCCGCCATCCATACGAATACTCTCACCATTCATGTACTCGTTTTCCATCAGCATGACCGCCACCAGGGCAATCTCGTCCGCTTCCCCTAGGCGCTTGGGGTAGAGTACCTGGGTTGCCAGTGAGTCGATGACCTTTTGTGGTGCGCCATCAAAAAGTGGAGTGTGGATCAGGCCTGGCACAATGGTATTGACCCGGATGCCCATACTGGAAAGATCCCTGGCGATAGGCAACGTCATGCCAACCACGCCACCCTTGGATGCGCTGTAGGCTGCCTGTCCGATTTGACCTTCAAAAGCTGCAACAGAAGCAGTGTTGATAATGCAGCCACGACCGCCATATTCATTGAAGGGTTCGTTCTTCGACATCTCGTTGGCTGCGAGTCGCAGTACATTGAAGGTGCCGATCAGGTTAATATCAATTACATACTTGAACTGGTCAAGCGGGTAGGGACCATCTCGACCAACAGTTCGAACGGCACTGCCAATTCCAGCATAGTTGCAGCAGATGTGAATGCCACCAAATGATTCAATGGTCTTGGTGATAGCCTGCTCCACGTCCTCTTCGCTGGTGACGTTGACCTTGAAGAATGCGGCATTGTCGCCGAGTTCTGCGGCAAGTGCTTCGCCTCTCTCTTCGTTCAAGTCAAATATGGAAACCTTCGCTCCCATTCCGGTAATACGCCTTGCGGTAGCCTCTCCCAGTCCGGAAGCGCCACCAGTTATCACAGCAACCTTGTCTTTAATATCCATCTATTTCCCTTGTTGATTAGCCAGCCAATCTGACTGGCGGCTTTTGAGTTCGGCGAGAGTATGAGGAATCTGGATTCTTGTGTAAACATCTTGATCAGACACTTCAGGCAAGGCGTTGAACCCTTGCGTCTTGCGGTCACCAAACGGGCTGGTTGCGTCCTGTTCAGAGGTCTTCAGCACCCACTATGCTGAGCACCTCATTGCAGCCATCTTCTATCATGGATGCCCTGGCATCGCGCAAAATTTTCTCTATCGGGTACTCTTTGGTCAGACCGTTGCCACCAAAAATCTGCAGCGCTTCACTGGCGACCTCAAAGGCAACGCGCGTTGAATAAGTTTTAGCGGCGATGGCATGGTGTAACTGACCCCGGTCGGTTCCATTGTTGATGGTTGATACTTTTCTTGCGAATGTGCTGGCTGTCTCTACTTTTCTGAACATATCAAACAGTCGCAGCTTCACGCTTTGGTGCTCACAGATTGGCTTGCCCCCCTGAACTCGCTCCTTTGAATAAGCATTGGCCAGGTCAAAGGCTGACCGGGCTACGCCGGCGAACGTCGTGGCCATCCATGAATTTGCCATGGTCAGGGTGCCCTGAAGGGCCATCTTATAGGCATCCTGGTCAACGATCATATAGTCAGCGGGGATTCTGACTTCATCAAAAAACACTTCTCCCTGGGGCATGGAGCGCTGGCCAAGCTTATTAAGGGGTTTACCCTTGGAGACGCCAGGCAAATCGAGCGGTACTATCGCCACACCGCCGCCCTCAAATCCACGATTACCATCTATCGTGCAGTAAAGTCCCATTACCGTGGCAATGGGCGCGCCTGACACCCAGCTGGATTTCTGCCCGCGAATAACATATTCGTCGCCATCCTTCACGGCTATACAGTTCGCTTTGATTTCAGGGTCGCTAAAGTGTGGCTGGTTTAGCGCCAGTGTGTCACTGCCGTGATCAGGCTCGGTAATAGCCCAGCAACCACGTTCCTCCAGGTTGCTTCCATCGTACCGGTTCATTAGCTCCTCCCGGCCGCTGATATTCGCAAGCCAGGTAACCATGCCACCACCCGGTGTTGTCATCGTCATGGCCAGCCCTGCATCGCCCCAACCCATTTCCTCGTGAATTATCGCGTTCAGGCGAGCATTTTCAACGGGGGAAAGGTCATTGTCTTCCGCGCTGAGGGTATTGATGCCCAGTTCCGCGTATTGTTCCATGGCCCTCCAGACAACCGAATCAGCATCAATCGTCTGCTGCGGGTCAGGCATCTTGTCGAGTTCCTGCCCCACTGGTCGCATTACTTCTTCTGCGAAGCGGTGCACCGTTTCCTGCACCGACTGCTCGATCTCACTCAGTTCTACTTCAAATTCTATTGATGACATGTTGCTCTCCTGGTTCGGGAAATGTGTATGTTAATGGGCGATCCTGTTATCTAGTCATGCTGGCATTCATACACCTGGTATTCGACACCAGTGGCCCCGCCCAGGACGCGACCTTCTGCCACAGCAACAATAGAATTTAACCAGGCATAGTCGTCACTACCCGTTTCAAACCTTGGCTGGGTCATGAAATAGGTGTCTCCCAGTTGCATATCTTTGCCTTGCTGGCTGGCTTCAGTGAATTTGTCGTTTAGTACCAACTTGCCCGGATATTGCATATAGATCAGTGCACCATCATCGGTTTTGAGGGTTATTCGAACATCAACGTGGATCAGGCCGTCTGCACCTATCAATACCCAGTCTGCTCCTGGTCTCAGTACCGTGCCCTTGAGGCGTTCACCAGAAAATGAGCCGCCCATTACTTCGGTGACCGATCGTGTGCCCAGGGGACCAGCGCCAATGCTGTCGGCAGGTTGGCGAAGTTCGGCTTCCATGGTCATCAGCGGAATTAGTTTCATAATCTGTTCCTGAATGTCAGTTTTGAATAGGGAATAGAACACATTTTGTGAGCCCACTCAATACGGGGAGGATCGTGGGCAGTCATGTAAGGGAGTTGACTCGACACCACTGGCATTTTTGCATAAGCTAATTGCCCCTGAATTCGGAAGGCAGAATAAAACAATGATCTACAACAACATACTGGAAACCATAGGCAACACGCCAATTGTCAAAATAAATCGCGTGGGGCCTTCTAATCAGAACATTTTCGCGAAGCTGGAGGCATTCAATCCGCTCGCATCAGTCAAGGATCGGCTTGCTATAGCCATCATTCTGGAGGCTGAAAAAGATGGCTCTTTAAAGCCTGGGCAGACCGTTATAGAGGCTACCTCCGGAAACACTGGTATAGCACTGGCGATGGTGTGTGCGGCAAAAGGCTATCCATTCGTCGCAACTATGGTTGAGACCTTTTCAGTTGAACGTCGAAAAATAATAAAGGCACTGGGGGCAAAAGTTATTCTGACCCCTGCTGCGGAACGAGGAACCGGTATGGTTCGGTTAGCCAGTGAGCTTGCCAGCAAACACGACTGGTTTCTGGCCAGGCAATTTGAGAACCCTGCCAATCCGGCGTATCACCGAAATACGACCGCGCCAGAAATCCTATTGGATTTTGCCGGACAGGAACTTGACTACTTTGTCAGTGGCTGGGGAACGGGCGGTACTGTTACGGGAGCAGGGCAGGTACTGAAAACCGCGAGGCCAGATATCAAGATTATTGGTGCAGAGCCTGAAGGCGCGGCAATGCTATCTGGTAACGAATGGGCGCCACACAAGATTCAGGGCTGGACGCCGGATTTTATTCCTGAAGTCCTCGACCCGGAAGTAATAGATCAAATCATCCCTGTTAACGATGCAGATGCTATCAGCACGGCTCAGCAGTTAGCCGTGCAGGAGGGAATATTCTGTGGCATTTCATCCGGGGCTACCATGTCAGCGGCACTTAACGTTGCAGAAAAAGCGCCAGCGAACAGTAATATTTGTGTGATGCTGCCGGATACAGGAGAGCGCTATTTGTCTACGCCTCTATTTGCGGACATTTCTGAAGATAGTGATGATGAGTGGTTAGACCAGCAGAGCTGAGAAGAAGAGTTTCGAGCGAAACAGTGGCGCAGAATCAAGAAATAGTACGCATCTTTCACCCCTCTGATTTCTCAGAAAGCAGCGAGGTCGCGTTTGCCCATGCGCTAAAACTGGCACTTATTACCAGGTCAGAATTTCAAATCCTCAATGTGCAGGCGAACAATGGAGAATATGACTGGGACTCTTTTCCTGGTGTTCGCGAAATGCTGGAGAAGTGGGGAGAACTGCCGCCGGATAGTTCCAGAAGTGCTATTACCAAACTCGGTGTCAAGGTTGAAAAGAATATTGGCCGGGATAATGACCCGGTTGTTTCAGTACTTTATTTCCTGTCACGCAAACCTGCTGACCTTATCGTCATTGCCACACATCAATACCAGGGTCGGATGCGATGGCTGAACAAACCTATCGCAGAGCCGATTGCCAGGGAATCAGGAGAGATGACACTTTTTCTTCCCCATGGTGTCGAGGGGTTTGTTTCATTGGATGATGGCGGGATCTCCCTGCGCGAAATACTCATTCCAGTCGACAATGATCCTGATCCCGGGCAGGCTATTGATACGGCGGCTTCCCTGGCAGCCAGTCTGAACCTTGAAGAGGTAAGGTTCACAGCGATTCACGTGGGCAGTGAGTCTGATATGCCTGACCTGCATACGGTAGACCGTGAAGGCTGGATTTGGAACATACAATGTACCAGGGGTGACCCGGTAGAAAATATCTTGCAGGCATCAAAGGGTTGTCGCGCAGACCTGATTGTTATGCCGACCGCTGGGCATGACGGGTTTCTCGATGCGTTGCGTGGCAGTACGACCGAGAGGGTCGTGCGCGGAGCGAACTGCCCTGTGCTAGCGATCCCGGTCAATCAACCCGGTCAATAGTGAAGTGGACTAGTCGGCTACCCGGACAATTCTCGTTCCCACATTGCCGCCCGCCAAGAGGTCAACAAAGGCGGCTGGTGCTTTCTCCAGCCCCTGGAAATCGTCGTTAATGGGCTTGAGTTCACCGGATTTAATCCAGCCCCTAATTTCATCTTTTGCATTGGCGTATTCAGCCAGATAGTCAAACACCAGGAATCCCTGCATTCGAATTCTCTTGTTGACCAGCAGGCCAGGTATTCCCCGCGGACCACCCGCCGGATTACTCGTGTCGTATTGAGAGACGACACCACAACACACAATGCGGCTGTGTTCGTTCATTCGAAACAGTGCGAGGCCAAGAATATCGCCACCCGTATTGTCAAAATAGATATCAACCCCGGCCGGGCAGGCAGCCTTGAGATCCTGGCGAAAGTCCTCTGACCTGTGGGACACGGATGAATCGTATCCAAGTTTGTCTTCGAGCAGATGGCACTTTTCAGGAGTGCTGGTAATTCCAACCGTTTTGCAGCCTTTTAGCTTTGCGATTTGCCCGACCAGATGCCCCACCGATCCTGCGGCGGCGGATACCAGGACCGTTTCACCGCTCCTGGGCTCGCCGACCCTGAGCAGGCCGAAATAGGCCGTAAGCCCATTTGTACCCAGGGCGCCGAGGTAGTGGGCAGGGTCAATATCATCTTCGACCCTGGTTAGTATTTCTCCCTTGTGAACAGAGTAGTCCTGCCAGCCGGATGAGCAGGTAACCAGGTCACCTTCGCTGAAACCATCAGCCTTTGATTTTTCCACCCTCGCGACGCCGAGGCCATTCATGACAATGTTTGTCCTGGGTGCGCCTGCGTAGCTTGCACTGCCCTGCAAGCCTGCTCTGGTTCCAGCACCGATGGTGACAGCCAGGGTACGGCACAGGACCTCATCTGCTTCCGGTTCAGGAGCGGGGCTCGTCTCAATTCGATAATTGGACTCCTGCAGTTTTCCTTCAGGCAGCGAATCAATGATCACTTGTCGGTTGTCAGTCATGCTGTTTTCCTTTTTTGTGGTTTGCCATGTGCCGGATGTGTGGCGTAAACAGTTTCAATGGCGCTGGTTCACAAGTGTCTCAGATCCTGTCCGGCCGGCACAAGGGAATCGCAAGCGGGTCCGAGGAAAAAGATGAGTCCTCGTGATATATTAGAATCAAATTAGTTAACTGGAAGTATTATCATGGCAAGACCAGAAAAACATATCTTAGTGTGCGCGCATTCACGACCAGAAGGCGATCCCAAGGGATCCTGTCAGCAGCGTGGCTCCGGTTCGGTGGCCGAAGCTTTTGCGAATGAGCTCGGTGAAAGAGAGTTGTGGGGGAAACTGAAATTGAGTACGACCAGTTGCCTGGGTATCTGCGAACATGGTCCAAGCGTACTGGTTTACCCTGAGGGTGTGATGTATGGCAAAGTAACTGCAGATGACGTGGTGAAAATTATTGATCAGCATCTGTTGAATGGTGAGCCTGTCGAGGAACTGAAGGTGTCAGCGGACGTATGGTAATCACCCGGCGAGCGGGAAATAAACATTTGAAACTGCTGCCGTTGCCAGGTCGCCAACTTTTCTCCAGCGCACGGTAATTTTTGTCCTGGGCGGTGTGTGGCGTACGACTTTAATCATAGCAGCGATACCAGTACCGGAACCGCCACCGCCACCGCTGACGGCGATGACTAGGTTTGGATCCCTGCGCTTCTTTTACCTACAGAGTTTCTGTATATTGCGGCGAGGTAAATGATGCGATTTCTGGCATCATAAATTCAATTTTGTCAGGTAGATGCCTGGTTGGGAGAGGTCGATTGGAAACGCAAAGGGTCAAGGCAAGCGATGGTGCGGAACTGTATGTAGAGGCGCATGGAGAGGGTAAGCCCATTGTACTGTCCTGCGCCTTCTGTACGACCCATGAGAATTGGCGCGGACAGATTGAACCGCTTGTCGCAGCGGGAAGGCGGGTCGTACTTTGGGATTATCGTGGTCACGGCCTCTCAGACGCGCCGGACGATGCCTCTGCTTACTCTATTGAGCAGGTCGTAGATGATTTGCGGGCAGTGCTTGACTGGGCAGCACCGGGACAGAGTGCAGTCGTTGGCGGTCTCTCATTCGGAGGACTTTGCTCACTTCACTTCGCGCTGAAGTATCCCGACCGTGTTGAAGCCCTGTTGCTTGTTGACAGCGGCCCTGGTTTCAAGAAGCCGGAGGCGCAGGAGCAGTGGGCTGCCCAGGTTGAGAGGACTGCGAGTTTTCTTGAAAACCGGGGTTTTGTAGACTTCGTCAATGGTAAGGCGGGTGCCACCTGCATCGGGACAGATCCAGAGCTTCCTGCAGCGAAGGCAGCAGCGGCAGCAATCATTGCTCAGGGTGTGCCGGGCATCGCCCACTTCGGACGTCAGGTTTCAGCCCTTGCACCGGGTGTGATCGATGACCTGGCAAATATATCCATGCGTACACTTGTGCTGGTTGGCGAATTTGACAAGCCTTTTCTTCGTGCTGCTGAAGTCATGGCCTCAAAAATCCCGGACGCGACCTATGAGGTTATCCCAGGGGGCAACCACATAGTCAACATCGAGACCGCAGAGAAGTTTAATGCGATGGTTTGTAGCTTTCTTGAGGAATTGTAGAACCTCCACACTATAGTGTGGGTCCTTTATTTTAGGAGCTATTTCAGGAGCTATTGCAGAAATGCCCAGGAGTCGAGTTCTATAGCCATGCGGGCGTGACGTCTGGCCATGGTAAGGAACATCTGGTCACCGCGCTCGGTCTGGTCCACCAGCGCCGTGGCGACCACCGTCAGGGCAAAACCAGAGAAGACCCCGCGGCGATATTCCAGCCAGCAACGATCCCAACTTACATCAGCGATTCCCGCTTTGATGAGTGCCGCGTGGTAATCACGAATAATATCCTCCTCCACTGCGCGACGGGCATCTGGTTCGAGACCGCTGCCCATAAAGAAGGAAACGTCATGTAGTGGCTTGCCTACCCTGACACTTTGCCAGTCAACTGCAGTGATGTCCGGTGGCGACAGGTCGTTGCTGATCAGCAAATTATCGAGGCGGTAGTCATAGTGTTCCAGGCTGAATAAATCCTTTGGGTAAGGTTCATACATGGGGCATGACTCGGCCGCACCCATACCCTTGATGATCTCGATTTCGTCTTCGGCCAGGCTGGTTTCGAAGCGGTCAAGAAATTTTGGCAGACCCTCGTTGTACAAGGTTCTCATATCGGCGAAGGGTGTATCTTCCAGGTAACCCACATAGTCATGCATTGATGCATCACACCAGGTTGGCGCCTGCAGACCGACCAGTTCAAGTACGGCAGCATGTGCAACCTCTGGGCTGCAGCCTGCCAGTTGGTCACCCTGGCTGCCCTGGTGTATATCTTCCATCAGGATCAGGAAGTCGGGACCCTTACCGTCTATGTCACTGTAATAGCAGGTAGGCAATGAAATGGCCAGTTGAGGGGCGAGGTCACGATAGAAAGTAACTTCCTTCTCGTAGGTGCCCATTACGACACCTGTCTCGCGGCTGATAGGGTTGTCCGCTGGGAATTTGCCTACCAGGGACCGGGGCGCTGTCGTACTTTCACTCTGCAGGTTCAATGTTATTCGCATGCACATGCCGGACTGACCGGTTCCTATCCGCTCCAGCGTAAAGTCACGTACGCTGGCGTCAGCATGGCCATTTTTCCGCAGCTGTTCGGTTAACCAGTCAGCACTGATTGTTTCTGGTGTCGGAATTGCTTTCGGCATTAGGTTTCACCTGGATTGAGTGGCTCGTTAATTTGGCACTTTCTTCTGCTGGAAGATAATACAACATTCATGCATTTGATGGCCTTTTTGCTCTAGCGGGCTAAAGGTTAGTGACTTCTCAAGACCATATCGGACATATTGCGTATGGCGAAACGGGTAGTTTATTCTTCACAGGTATCTGGCAAGGGAGAGACCAACATGGTGTATGAATTCATAAGAGTAGAACGTACAGACCAAATTGCTACGGTGGTGCTGAATCGTCCTGAGACCATGAACGCCCTGAATCCTGGAATCATGCAGGAAATTGAGCAGGTATCCCGGTCCTTCCTCGATGACGAACAAACCCGGGTAGTGGTATTCAGGGGGGAGGGCCGGCATTTCAGTGCCGGTGCTGATCTTAAGCAGCCAACGGTAAAGCAGAGCATGGTGATGCAAAGAAGATCGGCGGCGCTTGGCGCCAGGATGATCCGTGCTATCACTGAAATAAGCCAGGTCACCATTTCATCTATTCATGGTGCAGCCCTTGGTGGTGGTGCCTGTATTCCAACGGCCTGTGATTTTCGTATAGGGTCAGATGAATGTTTTTGCGGCTACCCGGAAGTTAATCTAGGTATTAACCTGCAATGGCATGCACTTCCACTTTGTGTACGCCTTATTGGGCCAGCTAGAGCGAAGAGAATGATCATGCTGGGCGCAAGGGAAGAGGCTCAGACCTTGCTCGAATGGGGTTTTCTCGATGCAGTGGTTCCCCGGACAGAACTTGAAAATGCGACCAGAGCACTTGCAGAACAATACGCCAGACAACCACCCATTGCTGTTCAGATGATCAAACAAAGTATCAATGCTGTGAGTGGTGCCCTGGATGATGCCATCATGCACATGGATTCGGATCAATATATGCTAACTGCGAGGACTGATGATCGTGACGAAGGTATAAGCGCCTTCTTTGAGAAGAGAGATCCTGAATTTAAGGGAAACTAAGAGTACAACTATCCTTGATCGGACAATAATGCTCCCTCATTGCCTTGTTGGAAGTTGGAATGAATCAGCGGGTTGTGGTTAATCCGCCCGACTCCTCCCAATCTCGTGCGATATTTGTAATAGATCATACTTACTTCCCGGATTGAATAGTCTGGTGCCTGACCTGACGTGGCTAGCGCCAGGGAAGGACGGGGTCGCCGAGACGCGGGAACGGTGGGGGCGCCGAGCCCATGGATGGCCGGCGCCACAGAAGGTTAGGTGCCAGACTATTCAATCCAAACTATCAAATTTCATCGAACAAGTACCATTTCAAGACTAGCGCTGCGTTTCCCGCTTTACTTTAATACCTTCTGCTTCCCGGTCCCATGTGTCAGCAGTTATACCCGCTTCCTTGAGCAGGTTCTTCTGCACTTTCTGGGTTGGCGTTTTCGGCAGGTCAGACATAATTCTGATGTACCGGGGTAACATGAAGTAAGCCATTCTCGGTTCAAGAAAGTGAAACAATTCGGTTGGATCAAGTTCTTGCCCGATGGCAGGTGCCGCCACGATCATGACGTCATCTTCACCGAATTCACTTGGCACGGCGATAGCTGCAGCTTCACCAACACTGGGGAAGGCTGTCACCTCTGATTCAACTTCAAATGATGAAATATTCTCCCCGCGGCGCCGAATTGCATCCTTGATGCGATCGACGAAAAAGAAATTATTCTCCTCATCGTAGCGAAAGGCGTCTCCCGTGTGGAACCAGCCGTTTCTCCATGCTTCCGCCGTTGCCTCTGGATTCTTGTAGTAGCCGTGGTTCATTGCCCAGGGTCGATCTGTGCGAACGATCAGTTCGCCCACTTCTCCGGGTGCCACCTCGCAATCGTTTTCATCGACTACTCTTACTTCAATATCTTTAGCAGGTTTGCCACAGGCCCCCATGACTGTTGGATTGTAATCTGAGCCGAGGGGCGAACAGATCTCGGTCATGTTAAATACGGCTTTCATTTTGAACCCATAACGTTCCGCGACTGCCTTCGCGTCTTCGTTCCAGGGGATTACTATTCCCCTTAGCAGGCTATGATCCTTATCTCTGTCGTCAGGCGGTCTTCTCAAAAGGAAAGGCACCATAGCTGCCAGCAGGCAGGTATAAGTGATCTTGTGCTGGCGGATAATAGGAAGAAATTCGTCTGTTCGGAAACTGTCCGCGAGAACGGTGGTACAGCCCCGGACCGCTGCTAGGTATAGAAACACAGTGCCACCGACATGAAAGAGGGGCAGATTAGCCAGTATCCTGTCTTCCTGCGTAACATCTGCATTCCCATTGAGCGACGTGGTATAGGCGTGGATATATGATGACAGAACCGCTTTGGAAGGACCGGTGGTGCCGGACGTGAAGATGATGTACATGCTGTCCCAGGGCTCTACCTGAAATTCCTGATCGATCTTGCCTTCGTTTTCCATCAGGTCGCTAAAGGACTCGATCTTGAGCCCATCGAGTTCGACCGGCTCCCCGGTCAGTATTACATCAGTTAACTTTTCTCCAACATCGATATCGGCCAGCCGCGGCGCTAACTGGCTATTGCAGATCATTAGACTGGCATTGGATAGCTGGATCACATGCTGTAGGAGGTTGCCCTTATAGGCGATATTAACCGGTACATAGACTGCGCCTATATAGCTGAGGCCATACCAGGTCAAAACCGCCTCTTTGCAGTTGGGCTGCCAGGACAGCACATGGTCACCCTGCCTGACCCCTGCCGTTAGGAAACCAGCCGCAACGCGGCAAATTAACTCAAGCGTTTCTGACCAGGTCCATTCGGTGCCATCATCGAAAACAAACGCCACATGGTCCGGCTTTTCCTCTGCCCATTTCTGCAACAGGTTTTGCAGTACGCAATCTTCTCTCGTTGGAATTCGGGGATCGTATACCATGGTTGAGTTCCACCTTTTAACAGCAAAATAAGAAAGAAAATCTTGCACTCGTGATGTAGATGATTGTAGAAGCTAGCATGGCTCGGGACAAGTGAACCTATTTAACGCTTCCAATACATTGTTCTTGATCAATGGTGACTTCCCGGCCACAAAATTCTTCTCCCGTCATTGCCTGCATCAGATCAGGGTCTTCAGAATTAATCCACACGCGTTGGCCTTCAGGGGTCTGGCAGGCAATGTGTGCAACCGATGGCCCAAGACCTCCGTACATGACGGTATAGGATTCAATTATGGCGTCTCCTTCAAACTCCGGCAGACATTCGCGCGCCGGTAGGGCATCTATATCATCCTGCACGTCAACACGCTGAAAGTCCTTCTCCGGAGGCTGTCCGGAATAGATTCCATGGGCGTGCTTGTAGAGGTTGCCACCATTCGCCGTGATGAGCCCCTTCTTCTCCGGGGATGCGCGCAACAGTTCCACCATTCTGGCGATGCTGTGCATCACGTAATTGTTGACAGGTCCGCCGCCAAACGTCAGCCCCCCTGTGACCGTCAAAGGTCGTAATTCAGACAGGCCAAGTTCAGTTGCTGCTACCTGTACAGCTGACGGAAAACAACTATACAGGTCAACATAATCAAGCTCGTTAGCGCTGGTTCCCGCCAGGTCGAAAATTCTTTCGCCCACCAGTCGAATAGCGGGAGACGAGTAGAAGTTGTCTCGCACTGATGCACTGAAGTGATCGCGACCCTCAACCCCCGCGTGGGGATACACCCATAGATGTTCAGGGATGGACAGTTGTTTCGCTTTCTTAACAGAACACATTATCAGTGCTGCGGCCATATCCACCGCATTGTTCGAGTTCATCAACTTGGTATAGGGAAAGCTGACGGCTCGATTGCTCTTTGACACTGTACGAATTTCCTCGGCACTGATATTTTCTCGAATCCAGGCATGGGGATTGTCCCGGGCTATGTCATTGAAGCGAGACCAGAGCTCAGACACCCTGCGCGAGTGATCTTCAATGCTCTCTCCGCGATGAAAACGGATGGCATTTTCGTAGATTGGATAGACCTGAATCGGTGTCTGAATTCCCTTGGCGATCTCGTACTCGTGGTGTTCACTCTGTTGCGAGCCACCCAACAGCACATCGTATGTCCCGGGTGTTTTGCGCATGTTAACGCGAGTTCCAGCCTTCCTGGCCTTTGCCTGACTGTAACCAATTTCCGCCCCGGCAATCAGCACAAGGTCCAGCTCACCCGCCAGAATATTTTCAGCCGTCTGGTTAACCATGACCTGGTTGTAGTTGCCACCAAAAACCGTCCCGACTGTCTGGCTTCCCGGTGCACCAATCTGTTCGGCAATATAGCGGGCAGGGTTTTCATAGGGCCACATGCCGCGGATGACGCGGACCGATTGCACCTTGTCCAATAATTTCGACTGGGAATCCTCTTCCGCCAGGTCGCAGGCCTGGAGCATGAGATCGACTGGCTCAATCGCATCCTGCAGCTCATTGATTCGGTGCTGCAACTGCCCGGCACCAACGATTATGGGTGTGTTTGGGTTTATCATCTGTTCCTTACAATCCTGCCTTGTTGATAGCCCTGTTTGACCGAATATAAACCGTCGGCTTCAAGATTCCTGGAGTCTGCGATAGGCCTGATCTCCGAATTCGCTGGTAACCGATAGACCAAGTTCATGGGCGCCGAGAATTGATGAGCGGATAAGATCTGCTGTAACCGGCATGGGCATATTGTGCACCATTGCATTCCCTATGCTTGCCTCGACTATGAGTTTGATATCATCCTGATTGTCAGCATCAAGGGAAAGCTGACCGAGATGTATCGGCAGGCCAACCGCGGCAAAAAATTGGGCTACACGATTTGCTTCATCCGTCGATTCCATCATTACCTGTGCCAGGGTCCCCATTGCCACCATCTCGCCGTGCAGGTAATTGTCATGCACAACGGGAATCAAGGCATAGCTCTGGGCTATGCTGTGGGCAACCGCAAGCCCGCCACTTTCAAACCCGATGCCGCTCAGCAATGTATTGGCTTCAACGACCTTCTCGAGTGACTCGGATACGGATTTTGACTGTACAGAGGCGCAGGCCGCCACACCTTCTTCAAAAAGCGTTTTTGCGCAGACTTCTCCTATGGCACATGCCGCGAGCGTGGGCCGGCCACCAATCGTCGACATGGCGTTCGGGTTATCGATGCATACCCTCGCTTCATACCAGGTGGCCATCGCATCCCCCATCCCTGCGACCAGGTAACGTTCTGAAGCCCTGGCGACAACGCCCGTATCTACAACGACCAGTGCTGGATTGTCCGGGAAGAATTCCACGTCGGTTACTTCCCCACCTGTGCCATACATAACGGACAAAGCAGAGCAGGGGGCATCATTAGATGCCAGTGTCGGCACCACCGCCACAGGCACCCCCAGTTTGTAGGCGATGCTCTTGCCTGCATCAATACATTTACCCCCACCGACTGCAATCAGGCAGTCAACTGAATCTGCCTGCAATGTGTTTTTATGAAGCGCAACCTCCTCTTTGGAACATTCACCATTGAATATGGCTATCACTGACTCAATCCCGGCAGCTTTCATGCTTGCAAGGATTCGAATACCGTCTGCCTGCAATCCCCGTTTTGATATCAGAACTGCAGATCGCTTTGCCTTAATCAGGGAAAGGTAGCGTCCAAGGTCATCGAGAACCCCGTCCCCCTGTATATATCGTGGTGGAGCGATCATGACCCTGGGTGTTTTCCCGGAAGGGCTGGCAAATATGAGTTGTGGAAAATAGGGTTCGGACACTAATTTGCTCCCGTTTGTTCGTTTTGTTTGAAGCTACTGCCAAGTCTAATCATGGTTCCACACGGGGCATCAAGACTCAACCCGCAGTTGCTCAGATGATATCCGCGCTCTCAGTTCTTCCTGGTATTCCTTGGTAATAGGAAAATTCCAGATAATCCAGGCTGACCAGGACAGGAAAAATATCGGTATCAGGGTATAGGTGTATTGAAGTGCCTTAAGACCCTGGAGGTCGTTTTCAGTGGATGGGTCGAAACCAAGGAACTGCAGGAAGGATAGGGTTACGCCGGCAGCAACTGCCAGGGCGATCTTGTCAGCGGTACCCCAGAGTGCCATGAACAGGGCGCCCCGTTGCTGACCACTATCCAGCGTGTCCAGATCAATGACGTCTGCCGCCATGGATGGAACCAGGACATTGCCAACATTTGCCACGAGGCCGCAGAAAATCTGGATAAAGATGTAGTACTTCCATTGACCTGGCGCCATGAGTAGAACCGTACAGAATACAGCGATCATATAGAGGGACAGTGATGCCATCAGTTTGTGCTTATTGACTTTTGATGCCAGTCGAACGATGAGGGGTGTGCCGATCATGCCGCACAAAAAATAGACGACCAGCAGTGCGGACCATTCCTGGGTTGTTGCGCCAAGATAGCGGGACAGGAAGAAGACATAGAGTGTGCTGATGCAGTACCAGCCCACGTGATTGGTCACCCCTGCTGCGAGCAGGCGCATAAATGGTTTGTTGTTCCAGACCAGGATCAGCGCCTCTCGGAGATTGATGCTGCTCTTCTTGCTGAATTTGGCGTGGGGGACTACAAATAGCAGTAGAGGGCCGAATACAAACAGGCACCCAAGGGCTGCCCAGGCGACTATTCTCAGCATTGGCTGCAGGCTGCCCGTTTGAGCAGGTGCGAGAGAGGTAAATCCCTGGCCGACCAGATAGTTCAGCACCAGCGGCATTGACATAACGACCAGCAAACCGGTGCTCATTGCTACTGACCGTGCACCGGTGATACGTGACCGTTCGTGGTAATCAGGTGAAAGTTCAGCAGCCCATGCGGACAGGGGAATGCTGATGAGTGTCCAGCCTAGATAGAGTAGTGCCACGGAAACAAAGAGGTAGAGATGGCTAACCTGCTCGGGCGGGTTGAATACCGCGATAGTTGAGAACCCCATGACCGGTAGACCAAAAATGATCCAGATGCCACGGCGACCAAAGCGATCCGGAGTTGCATCCGACAGGGTGCCAATAAGCGGGTCAGTGATGACGTCCGTTACCCTTGTCAGCAGGATGATGATGCCAATGGACGCTAGACTGATGCCCAGCTCACTCGTGTAGTAGGGAATCAGATAGATGCTAAGGGGCAGACCCCCCATGGCAAGCGGAATACTGATCAGGGCAAAGGCAATGAGCTCTCTGGTTTTCAGGCGCATGGTGGCTATTTTATATTGGCTTCAGGCAGCTGCTGAAACAAGTGTTTCCAGTTCAGCCAGGCGCATTGAAATACGTTCAGCTGCCTGGTTGCCAAGATGCACGATAAGCTGGTCAACACCCAGGTCAGCGTAGGCCTTCACCATATCGGCGGAGACCCGGTAGGGGGGTGTAATGACAAGCTCAAAATCATCGCGGCTGCGGTTTTCCTTTGCGAGGGCCGCATCGAGTTCAACCAGGACCTGTGCCGTCTGTTCTACATTCATCTGGAAGCCATACCAACCGCTACCGTATTTTGCCGCACGGCGAAAACCAGCCTTGCTGTGGCCACCGACGATAATGGGAATGTGTGGCTTCTGAATGGGCTTCGGGTCCAGGTGACAAGGTTCGAGGTCATAGTACTTGCCGTGATATTGTGCGGTGGGTTCGGTCCAGAGAATCTTTAGCATTTCGAGTATTTCATCGCAGCGCTTACCCCGGTCTTCAAAGCTGTAACCACAGGCGATAACTTCCTCTTTGCACCAGCCGATACCGATACCGAAATCAATGCGTCCTCCGGTGAGCCAATCGAGGGTGGCGAATTCTTTAGCCGTATACAGGGGGTTCCTCTGTGGCAACAGCGTTATACCCGTACCAAAACGCAGCGTTTTACTGCAGGCCGCCAGGTAGCCTATGGTCGCTACCGTATCGAGCATGCCACCACCCTCCGGGACAGGCAGCTTGCCATCTTTGGAACCGGGGTAGGGGATCTCAGTTTTGTCGAACAAAACCACATGCTCACCCATCCAGAGTGAATCAAGCCCTGCATTCTCCGCATCGCGTGCAAAGTTGCCAATCATCTCTGGCGTGCAAAGGGGTGACATAAAGGTAGAAAAGGTGCCGATTTTCATAAATGCCCTGCTGTTGAATTTAAAACAATTGAAGCTAATGCGGGTTAGGATAGCATACCGATACCTGGTCCAGATATTTTCTGCAAACGCCCCTTATCATGAACGTTAGTAATGGTTGCTGGTGTGCTGAAGCGGAAATAAAGAGGTGTCAGATGATACCTTTCTCGCGCAACTGCTCCTGCTCTGCTTCGCTAATACCAAGTTCGGACAATATTTCCCCGTTCTGTGCACCAATTGGCTGTGCCGGTGTGCGAATAGTGACTGGTGTGCGGGAGAATTTGGCAACGGGGCCCGTGAGGGGTGCTTTGCTGCCATCCGTCAGCTCGACCTCCTGCATCATGTCACGTTCAGACACATGCTCGCTGCGGGCGGCGGCTTCAAAATCATTTACCGGTGCGACGGGAATACCGGCTTCCGCCAGTAATTCAACTGCCTCGTTTTGATCCTGCTCCCTGCACCAGTCACTGGCCAGTTGGTTCAGTTCACGCCGGTGCTCGAGCCGTGCATTGATTGTTGTGAATCGTTCATCTTCAGCCAGTTCCGGATTTTGCATGGCTTCACAAAACTTACTCCAGTGACTATCCAGCATGACGGCCAGATAGATCCACCCATTCCTGCATTCAAAAGTATTGAGGGGGGCAGCGGTCGGAAACTCGTTACCCTGTTTCTTTACCGGTAGACCTAGGAGTGCCGAGCTGGGGAGTATGTTGCTGAAGGCGAGGACGCTGTCCACCATGCAGGCATCAATATGCTGGCCTTCACCTGTCTGATTTCGGTGATGCAGTGCAGCAAGTGCTGCCAATGCCCCATGCAGACCTGCCAGGTCATCGGCTAGAAATGTGGGTGCCTTGACGGGTGGACCATCCACTTCCCCATTGAGAGACATCCAGCCGGTAAAGGCCTGTGCCAGCGGGTCATAGGCAGCCTGGTCATGGTGGGGACCGTACTGTCCAAATCCGCTTACTGAAACATAGATAATGTCTTGCTTTGCTTCTCTAAGATGTTCATAGCCGAGCCCCCAGGAGTGCAACGTGCCCGGTCTGAAGTTTTCCACCACTATATCGCAGCTCTGGGCAAGCTTGATGAAGATTTCCCGGCCTTCCTCGCTGTTGATATTGAGACTCAGATTCTGCTTGTTGCGATTGACCATCTCATTCATCAGCGGCAGTTTCCCGGGACCGTCAAGGTGGGGTGTCAAAAGGCGCATAACTTCGCCATCGGGGCTTTCTACTTTGATTACTTCGGCGCCGTAATCGCCCAGCAGGCAACCCACCATTGGACCTGCCCAGGATGTTGTCGCCTCCAGTACCCGTATGCCGTCAAGGGGACCCTTCAGGTCCGTTCTGGCGTCAGCATAAAAGTCGGTCTTTTCCATGATGTCTCCCTGCACGCCTTTACTGGTGTGATCTGATAGCTTACCCCATTACCAGTATTAGAGGGTACGCCCGGCCCGGTCACCCTCCCGGAACGCCTCCATGGCAGTTCGCGGAGCGACTGCATCCCCCACTTGTGTGACCGGGTACTGTTTGGCTATCTCGTGGTACAGGTGACTTTGCGGATGAGCATGGCCGCCGGCAACGATAAAGTCGAAGGACCTGCTTTGCATGCCAGTGAAGGGATGCCTGGTCTCTGCTTTGCCCTCGGCAATAGCAATGAGCTGGGTAGTGGTTTCGATTGCACAGGATAGCTTTTGCAGGCTTCCCAGCAGATCAGCACTGTGGGTAAATCCGATACTGGGTCCGTACTGCGGAAAGGGTGTTATCAACGTCACCTGGCTCCCACGTTTGGCCAGGCTTTCTGTGACCAGACCGGTTTCAGTGGTGCCCTTGAGGTCAACGACCAGTGCTCTGGTGTCCTTGATATCAAATTGGTTGCCTTCAAGAGTGCCGGTAACCGCGTCATCTGAACTGATCACAGGTATGGATCCGTCAGAGGTCGCAGTAAGTTCTCTGCTGGCGATGGCACCAGTGGCGAGAATAATTGAATCGGGACTAAAATCCTTGATAAATGCCATATCGACGATGGTCTGGGTAAGAATTTTGACCTTGAGGTTATCCAATGCTTGTTCCAGCCAGTTGATAGCAGACAGTAGATTAGCTGCGTCTCCCATTTCAGCCACATGGTTAAGTCGCCCACCGATGCGGTCAGATGCCTCGGCCACAGTAACGTCATGGCCCCTTTGTGCTGCCAATTCCGCTGCTTTCAATCCAGCAGGGCCAGCCCCGATGATCAGAACTTTTTTTGGTTCACTAACCTGCGTGAGGGGCAATAGTTTGTACTCCTGACCCACCTCAGGGTTCTGGAAGCAGGTCAGTGGGAAAGGACCGGGCTGGCGGTCAATGCAGCCCTGATTGGAGCCGGTGCAGGTTCGAATCAGGTGCGGGGTTCCAGCCATGAGTTTCTGGCCGAAGTCGGGGTCGGCAATCTGCGCCCGGGTGAGTCCTACCAGGTCGCAGTCGCTGTCCTGAAGGGCCTGTTCCGCCAGGTCGGGTGTCGGGATCTTGCCCACCCCAATAACCGGAATAGCCGCATTAATGGCGGAACGCAATCCTGCGGTCAGGGGCAGAT
>Ga0187833_10000233_pt1 | contig 64521 bp, 69 predicted proteins | sample ETNtaG_37_FD_167968 | JGI IMG/M metagenome (GOLD analysis project Ga0187833, IMG submission 167968) | Marine microbial and viral communities from oxygen minimum zone, Eastern Pacific Ocean - ETNP2014_SV_400_PacBio MetaG (Illumina Assembly) | ecosystem: Environmental > Aquatic > Marine > Hypoxic...
TTGTTAAATATATTGAGGATAATACTGAAACTAAAACTTTTATTTCTGGAGAACTTTGTTGGGGTGGTTGCGATCTTTCTTTAGAAGAAGCTAAAGCCCTAAATGTAGATTTAATAATTCATTTTGGTCATGCTCCTTTTTTCAAACCGAATTTTCCAGTAGTCTATGTTGAATCTAGATACAATACTAATATAATGAATTTAGTTGAATTATCTTTAAAGAATTTAAATTCTTATAATAAAATTGGATTGGTTTCTTCTATTCAACATATACATCAATTAGAAAAAGTAAAGGAAATTTTAGAGAAGAATAATAAAGAAGTTGTGATTCCAGATAAAAAAGGAAGAGCTTTTTATCAAGGACATGTTTTAGGATGTGAGTACACTGGAAGTAAATTGATACAAGATAAAGTTGATTGTTTTTTAGTTTTAGGAAATAAATTTCATTCTTTAGGGCTAGCATTAAGTGTAGATAAAAAAGTTATTTTGATAGATCCAATTAATGAAGAGATTCATGATTTAGATTTTGATAAGAAAAAAATTACTTTAAAGAGATTAGAATTAATAGAAAAAGCAAGAGAAGCGAATACATTTGGGATTATTGTTAGTATGAAATCTGGACAACAAAATTTTTCTGTTGCAGAAAATATTAAGAAAAAATTAGAAGGAGATGATAGAAAAGTATTTATTTTGACCATGAATAATGTTACAAATGATCAATTAGTAAATTTTTATAATATTGAGGTGTTTGTTAATACTTCATGTCCTAGAATTTCTATAGAAGACTCATATCAATTTGACAAACCAATTATTAATTATACTGAATTGTTAATAGCTTTAGATGAATTAAAATTTGATCAAGAAAAAAATAATATTATAATCGCACCTTATGGAATTGAATAAACTATTTTACTTTCAATTTCTCAACTTTTGCATCTTTTGATATGATAGCTGAATTTCCACTTGGATCTTCTATGATAACTTTAATTGGGACTTCTCCAAGCATCACTTTCCACATTTTTTTTAATAAATTTTTAGCTTTTTTTCTTACATCATCGTCATCTGTAGAATCTCTTTCTGATTCAACTATTTTTTTGAATCTATCTAACACACCTTCAATATTTGAAATAAAACCTTCAGAAGCGGGCCCTGGAGTTACAGATAATCTTAAATTGGGAATTTTTATAGTTGCTTCAGATGATTTAACAACTCTTACATCTAAATCTTTTTTATTTTTAACTTCAAAAGTATATTTTACTGGATCTTTTTTTTCTTCTGATTCTATATCTGATTTATTATAGTTACAAATTGAACAATTCATAGAAAATAAATAACATTTACCAAAATAAGGAATATCTTTTGAATCCTCTATCAAAGTTAGAGTTTTATTATTACAAAAAGGACAATCCTGTTTTTCTAATTTATCCATCTTTAGAGTTCTTCAACGCCGTCTTTTGTCAAGCCCATTAATCTAATACCTACACCTAATTTTAATAATGCAGATAAGATTGCCATATGTTCTTTTCCAGATCCAGAAACTAAATTAAGAGCAATTTCACCTTCAGTCTTTCCCTTTAGTTTAGTTTCTAGTTCAGTTATCAATTCTTTAACTGGTTTTATGGGATCAATAACAATAAGTTCAGCTTTTTTTTCATTTGAGAAGTTCTCTTTTCCAAAGTCATTTGTGATTAGATAAATCTTCTCCCAATCACCATCTTGGATTAATCTAGAGACATGTCCCCATGTTCCTTTCCCTGTTGATAAACAAGCTATCAAATTTGTCATAATTTGAGAAATGAGAATAATACTTTATAAAATTATTGTTTTATTTTTAAAAGATAATATATATAAATTAGATTAGTTAAATAATATAATGGCTCTTGTTACAGGATATTTTATATTTATAGTGGCAATATTTATTTTATTATTCTTATTAACTAAAAAGATTCTAAAGACAGTACTCCTTGGAATATTAGTTGTTTTTATTGTTACAGGGATTGTAGGTTTTTTGATATTTGATGATGTTAAGGATTTAGTTGAAAATTTTCCAGATACTGAAAATAAAATAATTTTTGTTTTAGAGGATAAGATCATTGGCGGGATTGTCACTCAAGGTTTTGATTTTGAAAAATTATCTGAAGAAGAAGATTTTCCTTTAATAGAAACTGAAGAGATTAAAGAATTAAATAAAAATTATCCTAATAATCTAGATTTAGTCTTAAATGATAGTTTTAAACTAGTAATAATAGATTCTAATATGATAGAAGAATCTAAACTTGATGAAGAAATTAAAGAAGAATCTGAATTCATTCAAAATCTTCCAAATAATGGTAAAGATGCATTAACTATTATCAAACAAGAAGACTCTTTATCTTATTATTATGAACAATATTTAATCAATCAAGGTTTGACTGAGTTTGAGATAGAAGTAATGAAAGAAGCTATAAAAACTGATGAAAGTGCTTCATTAATATTTGAAAATTCTAATAGTTTTAGAAGTTTTTTAGTTTTATTACATTTTACAAATTTGGCTAATCAAAATCCTTTATCTTTATTAGATGACTTTGGAGAAGGGAAAATAAAAGTGTATCCTGAAACTATAGCAATTAAGATTGCAAAAGAAGTTCCATCTATAGCTTTAAGATTGATTCCAGAAGAATAATAAACTATTTAAGATAATTTAAAATTTTATTTTTATGGCCACTATAGCAAAAGATAATCCTCTAAATGAGATTACATTAAGAAGATATGAAAAGCCTTATGAATTAGATGGAAGAGAATTAGTAAAAAAGCTTTGTTTGAGTGTAGGGTTGTTACAACCAGGAGATTCTAGAGATGTAGTGGTTGATGTGTTAATGATTCTAATAGAAGCTAAAAAGACAAAACAAGAATTAGATTCTAAAGTGATAGAAGAAGAAGTTATCAAATTAAGAAAAAAAGAAAAACTTCCATTAAAGGGAATTGCATCATCTAATATAAGAAGACAATTGAAAAGATTAAGAGATTTATTCTTAGTTGAGAAAGTTAATAATAATTATAGAATTAATGAATTTGAAGATTTAAATATTATTTTTGAAAAGAAGATTGAACAATTTTATTTAGCAAGCATATTAGAAAGAGTAAAAGAGTATTTTAATGCTGTGAAATAGTTAAATTTATATATAAATAGTTTATGTTAAATTTAGATTAAGGAGGTCAAAATGAAAAAAACATTTAGTTTATTTGTAATCATGATGTTTCTATTTAGTTTACCTATAAGTGTATTAGCTGATGATGATTCTGATGAAAGTACTGATTTAGAAACAAAAACAAGAATTGAAATTGAAGATGGAGATTCTGAAATAAAAATAGAAGAAGAAGTTAAAGAAAAAGATGGTAAAATGATAATAAAGAGAAAAACAGATATAAAAAATAAAGTTGGAGACCTTAGAGAAAGAAATTTAGAAAAATTTAAAGAAAGAATAGAAAATCTTCCTGAAGGAGCAAAAATTAGACTAAAAGAAGTTGTTGAAAGAAGAACAAAAAAATTAAAAGAATTTAAAAAAATAAAGATTGCCGATGATTTTAAACATTTTAAAGAAGAATATGAATTCAAAGCAAGATCTTTAGATAAAATAAGATTAGATAAAGCTAAAGAAAATTTTCTTAAAGCTAAAGAAAGATTTGAAGCAGCTAAAGGAAAACATTTAGAAGCTAGAGATAGATTCTTGGAAGCAAAAAAAAGTAAAGAAGATTGTACAGAAAACTGTGATGAAGAAAAAGAAGAATTAATCTCAAGAGCTAAAGAACATTTGAGTAAATCAGCAGATGCTATCCTTTCTCATTTGAATAAAGTAAAAGAAAAAATCCAAGATAGTGAGAGATTTACAGAAGAAGAAATTGAAAAATTTGTATCTGCTTTAGATGAAAAAATAGCTGAGATTGAAGAAGCTAAAGAAGAGTTAGAAGCAGCTACAACAGGAAAAGAAGTCGCAGCAGCATCTAGGAAGATTAATGCTTCTTGGAAAAAAATTAAGATAAAAGTCAATAATTTGTCTCATAGATTAGATGCTTCAAAGATTGGAGGAATGATCTTAAAGAGCAAGAAATTAGAGGCAAGATTAGAGAATGTTGTTAGCAAATTAGAAGAACAAAATGTAGATACTGATGAAATTCAACAACTAATAGATGACTTTAATGAGAAAGTAGATGAAGCAAAGAAGAAGTATAAAGATGCTCATGATACACTAAAAACAGAGACAAAATTTTCAGTAGATAAAGCAAAAGGATTGATAAAAGAATCTAAAGATTTATTGAAAGAAGCTGATGAGATACTAAGAGAGATAATTAAAGAAATTAAAGAGAAAGATGGAGAAGATGAATTAGAAGAGGCAGAAGAAGAGGAGATAGAAGATGAAGAGTAATAATCTTCTTTTTATTTTTTTCAGGAAATATTTAAATATACTTAATGGAGATGAAAACTATGAATAAAGTAATAGTCTTATTGATTTTATTATCTGTAGTTGCTTTTGGATGTACAGGAAAATCTTCTGAAACTTCAAATACACCAGAAGATGCATCTATTCCTAAAGATACAACTACTTCTACTCCTACTAGTGATGTAGAGTTAGGTGGAGATTTAAGTGGATTAGAAGATAATGATTTAAGTTTAGAAGAATTAGAAGATTTAGATTTAGAGATTGATGAAAGTTTATTTGAATAAATTTAAATTTATTTCTTTTTTATTTATTTTATGATATATCAACCAAAAGAAGATAGTTATTTATTAGCAAAATATGTTAGAAAATATGCTGAAGGTAAAGTTCTAGATGTAGGAACTGGTTCTGGGGTATTAGCAGAGACTGCTTTAGAGAATACAAAAGATGTTCTAGCTGTAGATATTAATGAAGAAGCTGTTGAATATTGTAAGAAAAAGAATATTAATTCTATTAAGAGTGATTTATTTGAGAATGTTAATGGAAAATTTAATTTAATTATTTTTAACCCACCTTATCTTCCAAAAGATGAAGATGAAGATGAAGAGATTCAATTAGTAACAACAGGTGGAGAGAAAGGACATGAAATTATTGAGAGATTTTTAAAAGAAGCTAAAGATTTTTTAAAAAAAGAGGGAATCATCTTAATTGTTTTTAGTACTCTAACAGGAGATGTTGAATCTTTGATTGAAAAATATGGTTATAAACATAAATTATTAGAAGAAGAATCTCTATTTTTTGAGAAATTAAAAATTTTAAAGTTAAATTTATAAACCAATTATTTTATTGTTTGATATGGCAAATTTAAAAAAAGAAGTTGAAGAAAATAGAAAACCTGAATATAATATTAATTCTAATATTCTAAATAGATGGTCTCCTAGATCAATGAATGGAGAAGAATTAACAGATGATGAATTAATGCCTTTATTTGAAGCAGCTAAATGGGCTCCATCTTCTATGAATAATCAATTATGGAGATTTGTTTATGCTAAAAGAAATACAAAGTATTGGAATGGTTTTTTTGATTTGTTAATGGAAGGAAATAAAACCTGGTGTAAAAATGCAGCAGCTTTAGTTATCATAATCTCAAGAAAAAATTCTTATCATAAAGACAGACCACAAAAAACACATTCATTTGAAGCTGGTTCAGCATCTCAGAACTTATGTTTAGAAGCTACATCTAGAGGATTAGTTACTCATGAGATGGGTGGGTTTGATTATGATAAAGCTAAAGAATTATTGAAATTAAAAGAGGTATGGAATATAGAATGTATGATTGCTGTTGGTAAAAAAGGAAAGAAAGAAGATCTTCCTGAAGAGTTACAAGAAAGAGAATCTCCTAGTGATAGAAAACCCTTGAAAGAGATATTATTTGAGGGTGAATTTAATGAAGAATAGATGTGAGTGGGCTAAATCTGAAATAATGATTAAATATCATGATAAAGAATGGGGTGTTCCAGTTCATGATGATCGAAAATTATTTGAGATGTTAATTTTAGAAGGAGCACAAGCAGGATTAAGTTGGGAAACTATACTAAAAAGAAGAGAGGGGTATAGAAAAGCTTTTGATAATTTTAATGTAGTTAAAATTTCTAAGTATTCTGAGGAAGATGTTAAAAGATTATTGAATGATGAAGGAATAATAAGAAATAGATTAAAGATTAGATCTACTATTAATAATGCTAAACTATTCTTAGAAGTTAAAAAAGAATTTGGGTCTTTTGATAAGTATATATGGGGCTTTGTTAGTAATAAAACTATTAAAAATAAACATAAAAAAGTATCAACTATTCCAGCTAATACTTTAATATCAGATGATCTAAGTAAAGATTTGAAAAAAAGAGGATTTAATTTTGTAGGATCTACAATTTGTTATGCATTTATGCAGTCTACAGGAATGATTAATGATCATTTAGTAAATTGTTTTAGATATAATAAATAATTACACATTAACTTTATAAACTCCCATTTCACAAAGATATAACTCGTTATACTACATCAAGTAGGAGAGACAATGGACAAACAATTAATATTAACTAAATTAAAAGAATTAAAAGAAAAATCTAAGAAAAGAAAGTTTTCTCAAAGTATAGATCTAATTGTAAATTTACAACAACTTGATCTAAAAAAACCTGAAAATAAAATAGATCTTTTTATTCCACTTCCACATGATAAAGGTAAAAAACCGAAAATATGTGGATTAGTTGATAATGAATTAGTAAAAGAATCAAGAGAAAATTTAGATCATACAATCACAAAAGAAGAATTTCGAACTTTAGATAATGAACAAATAAAAAAATTATCAAGAGAATTTGATTTATTTATAGCACAAGCTAATATCATGGCAGATGTCGCTAAAACTTTTGGTAGGATCTTTGGACCTAAAGGAAAAATGCCAAATCCAAAAGCTGGATGTGTAGTTCCTGGAAATGTTTCTTTAAAACCATTAAAAGAGAGATTAGAAAAATCAGTAAGATTACAAACTAAAAATGAAGTTATAGTAAAAACATTAGTAGGAAAAGAAGATATGGGTGATGAAGAATTAGCTGATAATATTCTAACATTATACAATTCATTATTATCTTCATTACCTCAAGAAAAAAATAATATTAGAGAAGTTTTGATAAAATTAACAATGGGCGCTCCGATTAAAGTAGAATGAAAAGAAAAATCCAACAAAAAAAATTAAAGGAAGTAGAAGAAATAAAGAATCTAGCTAGTAAGTATTCTGTTTTAGGATTAGTGGACATGACTAATCTTCCAAGTTTACAATTACAAAGGATGAGGCAACAATTAAGAGATACTTTATTCTTAAAGATGGCTAAAAAAAGATTGATAAGAATAGCTCTTGATCAATTAAAAGATAAAGAAAACATAAAAGAATTTAATGATAAATTAAAAGGGGAAGCAGCATTAATATTCACAAATGAAAACCCATTCAAATTAGCTAAGTTATTGGGTAAAGAAACATCAAGTGCCCCTGCTAAAGCTGGACAGGAAGCACCAAATGATATAATAATTCCAGCTGGTCCAACTAACTTCACTCCAGGCCCAGTTATTGGAGAATTAGGACAGTTAGGAATAAAAACAGAAGTTAAAGATGGGAAGATAGCAATTAAAGAAGATAAATTATTAGTTAAAGAAGGAGAGGTAATAGACCGAAAAGCAGCAGATATCTTATCTAGATTAGGTGTAGAACCAATGCAGGTTGGTTTAAATTTAATAGCAGCATATGAAAAAGGAATTGTTTATTTAAAAGATATTTTATCTGTTGATGAAGAATCTTATATTAATAATCTTAAACAATTAGGATTAGACTCATTTAATTTAGCTATGCATATTGGTTATACAACAAAAGATACAATAAATCAATTAATTCAAAAAGCATTTAGAGATTCAAATGATTTAGCAGAGTCAAAAGATATTGTAACTAGTGAAAGTATTAAGAAAGAATTAGCTAAAGTAGATAAGGAAGCTGAAGTTTTAAAAGGGAAATTGAATATTGAAGTTTCTGAAACAAAAAAAGAACAAGTAAAAGAGAAAGTTGAAGAACCAAAAAAGGAAGAACCAAAGAAAGAAGAAATAAAAAAAGAACCAACAGAAGAAAAAGTTGAAGAAAAGAAAGAAGAAATTTCTAAAGAAGAACCTAAGGAAGAAATTAAACAAGAAGTAAAAGAAACTAAAGAAATAACAACAGAAGAACTTTTAAAAGAGGCAGAAGAGGAAACTAAGGAAGATAAAGAAAAATTAGAAAAAGAGAAAAAAGAAAAAGAAGATATTAAAAAAGCCGAAGAAAAATTAAAAGAATTAACTGATAAGGCTATTCAAGAAAAGAAATAATATTTATGGAGGTCAAAAATGGAATACATATACGGAGCAATGTTGTTACATAAAGCAGGAAAAGAAGTTAATGAAGACAATGTCAAAAAAGTGTTAGAATCAGCAGGTGTAAAAGTAGAAGAAGCAAGAGTAAAATCTTTAGTATCTGCATTAGACGGAGTTAACATTGATGAAGCAATTAAAGAAGCTAGTGTTCAACAAATAGCAGTAGCTGCACCAGCACAGAGTGGTGGACAAGCAACAGAGAAGAAAGAAGAAAAGAAAGAAGAAGATCAAGGAAAGAAAGCAGAAGAAGCAGCAGCTGGATTAGGAAGCCTATTCGGCTAACTTTTTTATTTATTTTAACTTCAATATGATGCTTTATGTTAGACAAAAAAGAAAAACAAGAATTAAATGAGAAATTAGTAAATTTAAGAAAAGATATTTCTAGTTTAAGAACTAAATTAAATGAATTAAATAAACAAAAAGAAGATTGGTATTCTAAAAAAGAAAATTTAAAAGATGAAATCAAAAGATTGGTTAAAGGAGTTAAAGATATAAAAAATATAAGTGGATCTAAAAGGAAGAATATAACACAACATAAAGGTGGAAGAGACAACTATAATAAAAAAGTAAAAGAGTTAATTGAAGAAATTAAGAAACTAAATCAAGAAAAAAAAGATGTCTTTAAAAAATTAAAAATAAAAGATCCAATAAGAATAAAAAAAGATATTGATAAATTAGAAGAGAGTATAGAAGTAGAAGCTTTTTCTTTTGATAAAGAAACTAAAATAATGAAGAAGATAAAAGATTTAAAGAAGGTTTATCAAGAAAGTTCTCAAGCTACTGAGTTATTAGATAAAATAGATCATATATCTAAAGAGATAGAAGAAACAAGAAATAAAGCTCAAGATTATCACAACAAATTTATTGATTCTATTAAAGGAAACAAAGGAAGTTTTAATTCATTTATGGAGTTGTCTAAAAAAATTTTTAATTTAAACAAAGAACAAGAAACTGCTTTTGAGAAATTTATAAATTTTAAGAAAGAATTTGCTAAAGTTGGTAATTTACTAAAAGAAAAATTATTAGAATCTAAAGTAATAAAAGATAAACTAATAAATGAAGAGCAAGAGAAAAATAGAATGTTAAAAGAAAAACAAAAGAATATTGTTGAGGAGAAGTTAAAGGCTAAGAAAAAATTGACTACTGAAGATTTATTAGCTTTTAGAGAAGAATGAGTTTGTTATATGTTTTAGGATTGAGTATATTACCTATCTCAGAATTGAGGGGGGGAATCCCTTTAGGGATAACTCAAGGTTTAAATCCAATATTAGTTTTTTTAGTAGCAGTTCTTTCTAATATTTTAGTAATTCCAATTGTTTTCTTTTTTTTAGATAATATTCATGGACATTTTAGTAAGATAACCTTGTATAGAAATTTATTTGATTCTTATGTTGAAAGAAGTAGATCAAAATTAGAGAATAAGATTGGAACTAAAACAGAATTTTTAGCTTTAATGTTATTTGTAGGTGTTCCATTACCAGTTACAGGAGCATATACTGGGAGTATTTTAGCTTGGTTTTTCAACATTAATAGAAAAAAAGCTTATTTAGCTGTAATGTCTGGAGTTGTTTTATCTGGAGTGATTGTAACATTAGTGAGTGTTGGATTACTTTCTCTTTTTTGATTTTCTTTTCTTAGGTTTGATTAGGTGCATTAAATGTTTTATATCACTATAAACTGGAATTGTTTTTATTTTGAGTTTTTTTACTAAAAATATCCAAATTAAGGCTACATAGATACTAGACACAAATTGCCAGAGGAATAAATGGACCCTCTCAAAAAAATTCTTTCCAAATTCTACAAATATGTAAATCAATAAATCTATTCTTAATATATTTGCTAAGAAAATAGCAATTGAACCAAATAAGATTAGATAGATAGATTGTTTTAATTTTATATCTTTAGTAAATATTACTAATCCAAATAACAAATAATATGCGGATGTAGCGACACAAGCAGAGATTATTTTTAACAGAGTGTTTTCTATGATAAATGCATTTCCATTTATTATTGGATTGTATTTTAAGAATAATAAAGGATAAGATCCATATAATGTGAATTTTAATAAAATAAAATTGATTAGACTGTAAGGGATGATAAAAAGTAGAAATGCTATTACAACCCTTATAATCAATTTTTCTTTATAATCCATAAATTTAGGATATTTCTGAATTTATATTTGTTTTTCCTAGAAACTTTTTTATATTCTTTTAAAATAAAATTTATATGAAAAAAAATAAATTTTATGTTATTGGATTAGTTTTAACAATTATTAGTTTATTAATAGATGATAAAATCTCTTTATTCCTTAATTTTATAAGAAATGATTTATTTAATTCTATATCTTTAGGTATAAGCTATATTGATACTGTAATAATCTTTGTTTTAATGACTTTTATTCTTTATTTTATTAAAAAAAGAAAAGAAATTTTATTGATGTGGGTTGCATTTTTTACAAGTGGGGTGTTTAGTCTAATAATAAAATTAGTTATAGGGAGAGCTAGACCATTTATAGCATTAAGTTTAGATATGATAAAAGGAATTGATTATAACTTTGCTATTTGGAATTCATCATTCTTAAGTTGGCATGCAGCCTCTTTATTTGTTGTATACCCATTTCTTAATAATAAAGTAAAATATTATTGGTTAGTTTTTGCTTTGATATTATCATTTAATAGAGTTTATACAGGATTTCATTATTTGAGTGATGTTATGGCTGGAATTATGTTAGGACACGCTACTGCTTGGTTATTCATATATATAAACAAAAAATTTAGAATTTTATAAATTTAGATAATCCTTCTTGTTTTAAATTTTGACAAAACGGACAGATTTCATTTTCATTGTACCAACAATCACAGTTTTTACATTGTATTCTGTCCATTAAACTAAAAAGATAAAGAGATTTATATATACTTATCAAATAAGATATAGGTTATAAGATATACTTCTTAACATAAATAAATCTTTTTAAGTGTCTTAAGTAGGAAGTGATGAAATCGAATATTTATTATCTAATGAAAATATTGTTTTATATAAATGTTTAAATATATGATGACTACTTCTAAGTCATTTCATCTTATTTAGGAGATATTAATGAAAAAAAGAGTGTTTTATATATTTTTTTTAATAATTTTAGTTAATTATGTTTCTGCTGATATCATAATTAATGAGATTATGTACAATCCTTCAGGCAGTGAATCAACAGAAGAATGGATTGAATTGTACAATAATGGTAGTTTTGATCAAAATATATCTAGTTGGTTTTTAGTAGATAGTACAAGTGCTAGGAGTTTAACATTAATTAATGGTAGTGGTAATCTTTCTGTGGGAGATTATGCGATAATAACTGAAAATCAATCGACATTTTCACAAAATTATCCTAATTTTAATAGTACTTTATTTGAGGTTTCATCATTGACTTTAATTAATTCAGGAGATGTTTTATCTTTAAACAATACTGAGAATATAACAGAATTTGTTAATTATACAAATTATTCTCCTACCTCTCTAACAGAAGGAGAAACATTAGAAAGAATAGATCCTAATGGAGGCAACATAAGTTCAAATTGGCAAGCAGGGGTGATAAATGGAACCCCTGGAGATTTCAATAATCAAATTCCTAATCTAACCCAAAATATTTCTAATTTTGAATGGCAAGAAGATATAGTAAATAATACATTAAACTTAACTCAATACTTTTCTGATCCTGATGAAGATGATTTAAATTGGACTTTTGTTTCTCCTAATAATATAACTATAACTATTGATAATGACACAAATATTGTCAATATGACACCTGATGGAAATTTCTCAGGAATTAATTATGTAGTGTTTATTGCTGATGATGGGATTAATACAACAAATTCAAATAATGTAACCTTAAACATAACTTCAGTTAATGATAACCCTTGGATTAATAGTACAATAGCAAATCTAACAAAAGAAGAAGATTTCTCAAATTTCATTATTGATTTAACTCAATATGAGATAGATGTAGAAGATTCTACTACTAGTTTAGATTGGAGTATAAGTGGAGTTAACACAAGTTTATTTTCTTCATCTATTGCAGATGTTGATTTAGATATACTTTCATTTACTTCTGTAGCTAATGCATCTGGAGTAGATGAATTTACTTTGACTTTAACTGATAGTAGTGGGGGAACAGATTCTCAGACTATTTCAATTAATATAACTCCAGTAAATGATGCCCCTTTATTATCTAATAATATAAATGAAACAATCTGGGCTGAAGATACAAATACTACAATAAATTTAACTCAATTTTTTACAGATATAGATAATGCCAATCTTAATTTTTCTTATACTTCAAGTGATAACACTACTTTATCTATAGATAATGATACAGATATTGTTACTTTAATCCCTGATGGAAATTTCTCAGGAATTAATTATGTAGTATTTATTGCTGATGATGGAGTTAACACAACAAATTCAAATAATGTAACCTTAAACATAACTTCAGTTAATGATAACCCTTGGATTAATGGAACTATTTCTGAGATTAATACAACTGAAGATACATCTAAAATATTTGATTTAACTCCTTATGAAACAGATATAGAAGACTCTGAAGAAAATCTAACATGGAGCGTTTTATCTTACAATACTAGTTTAACTTCGTTAAGTATAACAACTGATACAGATAGTTTAATTATTGTTCCAATTGCTAACCAATCTGGAAGTGATGCAATAAATTTAAACTTAAGTGATTCTGGAGGATTAAGCATTACTACAAATGTAACAATAAGCATTATTGCTGTTAATGATGCACCTTCTATTCCATTATTGACAAATCCTAGTAATAACAGTAATATAACAACTAATAATGTAACATTACAATGGAATGAAAGTAATGATCCTGATGATAGTATTTTAACTTATCATATCTTATTTTCAAATAATATAACTAATTTAATATTTAATACATCAACTAATTCAACAAACACTTCAATTTCTAATTTAGCAGAAAACACAACTTATTATTGGTTAGTTTATTCTGATGATGGAACAATAAACTCAAGTAATTCTAGTATATCTCAATTTTTTGTAAGTTTGAATAATGATCCTTCAATAGATAGTTTTCAACCTAATACTACAACAGCTTCAGTTAATGAAAGTTCTAGTATAACTTTTAATCATACTTCAAGTGATCCAGATAATGATACATTAAACTATACATGGTATGTGGATGATTTACTAAATGCTACAACTCAAAACTTTACTTACTCTCCTAACTTTACTGATTCAGGAACACATAATATAACTCTAACAGTAAAAGATTCAAATAATAATACTATTTCAAATTTTTGGAACTTAACTGTGAGCAATGTAAATAGAGTTTCTACTTTCACTACAATAAATAATTTAACTTGGTCTGAAGATGTAGTAAACAATAGTCTAAATTTAACTCAATACTTTTCTGATTTAGATACAGATGATACTTTAACATATCTATCAACTACACCTAATAATATTAGTATTACTATAGATAATATTACTGGAATTGTAACTTTAACACCTAATACTAATTTTAATGGAATAAGAAATCTTACATTCACTGTTTTTGATGGAACTAATACAAATACAAGTAATAATGTATTGTTAAATATAACTCCAGTAAATGATGCTCCAATTATAACTAATGTTCCTGATAATTCAACAAATGAAGATACTCTGCCAACAGATAAATGGTATAATCTAAGTTTGTATGCTAGTGATGTAGATGAAGATAGTTTAACATTCTCAATAATTTCTCAAAGTAACTCTAGTTTGATAAGTTGTTCAATTGTAGAAACTGAATTTATTAATTGTAGCTTGCCTTTAGCTAATAGCACAGGAATTAATGATATAAATGTTAGTGTTTCAGATGGAAGTTTAAGTGATACAGATGTGTTTAGAGTAACTGTGGGAGGGGTTAATGATAACCCACAAATTATTGGAACAATCTCAACTCAAACATTCAATGAAGATTTTGGAACTTCTACTTTAGATCTAACTCAATATGAGAGTGATAATGAAGATTCAACTACTAGTTTAGATTGGAGTATATCTATAACTAACACAAGTTTGATTACTGCTTCAGTAACTGACTCAGATAGTGATGTAATAACATTTACTTCTTTAAGCAATGTTAATGGAGCTACAACAGCCACTCTAACTTTAACCGATAGTAATGGGGGAACAGATTCTCAGACTATTTCAATAGTTGTAAATGCAGTTAATGATAATCCAAGTATTGATACATTTTTTCCTAATCTAACAAGTATAAAGATAGATGAAAGTATTAATCAAATATTTAACATTACTAAATCTGATGTTGATGGAGATACTTTAACAATACAATGGTATAAAGATGGAACTTTAGTTGCTACAGGAGATTCTTATACTTTTAATGGAGGAGGAGTTTCATCTACTTTTAACATTACTGTGTTGTTGAATGATAGTTCTCTTTCTAGTTCTAATGAATGGACTTTAAAGACTAGTAACAAACCAGTAGCAGATACATTTGATGGAGACACAACTAATTTTAATAATATTTCAGATTTGAATAATGTAAGTGATGTTATTCTAGAAAAATCATCTAAAGGAATAATAAGTTTTACAGAAGCAATTAATCTAAGTGAGATTGTTGATATAGACAATTTTGTTGTTATTAATAGTAATGTTGTTGCTATTGATTCAGATACATTAACTTCTCTTGAAAATGTTAAAGCTAGAATAACAATGAAAGGTCAAAGTTATACAACTATTCCTAAACTATTATTTAATAGTGGATTTACAACAAACAAAAATGATGTATCTTCTAATTGTACATTTTGTAGTTTAGTAAGTTATACTGATGCACCAACAACTAATGGTGTTGTAGTCTTTGATGTTGATCATTTCACAACATTTGCAGTTGGAAGTTCTGGACAATCACAAGGAATTAATTTTACAGATTTAGATACTTGTGACAATGGAGTTATAGGGGATTTAGAAGTAGATATAAAAGAACCAGATGACGATGATGAATTTGCTCCTAGAGAAGAGATGGATATTGAGGTTAAAGTTGATAATGATGGAAATAATGATTTAGATATTGAAGTTAAGGCAATTTTATACAATAAAGATGATGAAGATGAAGAAGAATCTTCTACATCTGATGATGAAGAGATAGAAGAAGGAGAAAGTGAAACTTTCGATTTAACATTAGACCTTCCTGATGATCTAAATGAGAATGATGATTACATACTTTATGTAAAAGCATATGAAGATGGAGATGAAGATGAAAATTGTAATGAAGAATCTATTGATATTGATATTGAAAGAGAAGAACATGATGTAAGAATTGAAGAGATAATAGTTAATCCTAATATTGCAAGTTGTGGAGATTTAGTAAGTATATCTGTAGAAGTACAAAATGAAGGAACAAAAGATGAAGAAGATATTGAAGTTAAAATATTAAATAGTGTATTGGGATTGAATCAAGTTTCAAATAAATTCGAATTAGAAGAAAATGATGATGAAGATAGCGCTATAAAGAGATTTACTTTTACTATTCCAGAGAATACACAAGAAAGAAATTATGAGATAAATTCAATTGTTGAGTTTGATGATGGAGATGATTCAGAGTCTACTACATTATCTGTTTCTGAATGTAGAACAACAAAGAAATTAGCTCCAGTTACAGTTGTAGAGAGTGTAGGTACACTATCATTAGCTAAATCTTCTTTTGAATTAGAACAAGGAGAGGCTATAGCAATTCCATTATTAGTTAACAATCAAGAGAATATTAAAGAAGAATTTAAAATAGAGGTATCTGATGTGAAGAGTTGGGCTAATCCAATCGGTTCTGAAACATTAACACTAAAAGAGGGACAGTCTAGTACATCTTATATCTACTTAAATACAAAAGAAAATGCATTAGTTGGAAAACATAGTTTTATTGTTAATATTAAATCAAATGGAAGATTAATAGATACTAGAGAAGTAACAATAGAAATTGATGAAAAAACAGAAGATGTGTCAACTATCTCATTTATTTCATTGATTTTTATAAATATACTATTAATAATTATTATAGTTATTGTTATTAGGAAGTTCTTTTTTAGATATAAATAAACTAAATTTGATAGATATTCTAACCACCAAAACATTTAAATATCCATCGTAACTACAAAATGATAACATAATAATAATAATTTATTATATATCATACATATGGGGGTCTTTAAATGAGAAGATTAGGATTATTAAGTATAGTTTTTATGATTTTTTTAGTTAGTTTTGTAAGTGCTGTAGGAGTTGTAGATATAACTGCAGCAGATAGCCCAAGTGCTGATCCAAATGCGACAGCAACTTTTAATGTAACTGTAGATAATACTGGAGTGGGTACAACTATTCCAACTGTAACTTTATCAAGTTCAACTTTAACTTTTGGGTCTAATAATATCTCATCACCTTCTATATCTAGCATTACTAATTTAGTTAATAGTACTGCTCAAACTGTTTCATTTAGTTTAACAGTCCCTCAAACATTAACTGGAGCTTATTCAGGAACTATAACTGCAACAGAATCTGGAAATTCATCTAATAATGACACATTTGCTTATTCATTAACTGTTAATAGTGTTAATACTTTAGATGTAACAGATGTCTCAACTTCCACTCCTTTAACTATAACTGGAGAAGAAAAAGATACAAAAACAGCTACTTTTGCTGTAAAAAATACAGGGTCTACTACATTTACTTTAACAAGTGGATCATTTAACTTTACATCTAGTGATTTCGAAGATAATGATGATGATAATATAACATTAGCATTCTCTAATTTTGATGCTGTTACTCCTGGATCAACAGATACAGTAACAATAACAGCTGAATTACCTAAGAATATTGATTTAGATAAGTACACTGGAACAATAACAGTTAAACATCCAAGTGATGCTACAAAGACTGATACATTTAACTTAGAAGTTAGAGTTCAACCTGAAGTTTGTGAAGATGGAATTGTAAAAGATGGAGATACAGTTTCTAGTAGACAAGCATTCTTACAAATTGATATAGATGAACCAGATGATGACGATGAGTTTTCACCTGGAGATGAGCTAGATATTGAAGTGAATGTGGAAAATGACGATGATGATGAAATGGATGTAGTTGTAGAGGCGTTTCTTTATGATTTAGATGATAATGATAAGATTGCATCTGTTAAGAGTAGTTCAGATGAAATTGATGATAATGACGATCAAGATTTTGATCTTGTATTAAAGATACCAAAGGATTCAAATTTAGATGAAGATAATGAATATACTTTATATGTTAAGGCTTATGAAGATGGAGATGAAGAAGAGAATTGTAATGAGGATAGTATTGATCTAGATTTAGAGAAAGAAGATGACGATGTTGTGGTTGAAGATTTTACATTAAGTCCTAGTACAGTAAGTTGTGGAGAGACAGTAAGTGCTACAATTGATGTAGAGAACATAGGAAGTAGAGACCAAAGAGATGTTTATATTGAATTAAAAAATAGTTTGTTAGGATTAGACCAAGAATCTAATGAGTTTGATTTAGATGAAGGGGATGATGAAACAAAGAGATTTACATTTAATGTTCCTTTAGGAATAACATCTAAAGTTTATAGTATAAATGCAATTGTAGTATTTGATGAAGAAGATAAGAAGGATGATGAGTTTGTTGACTTACAAGTTGAATGTAGTGGATCAGGATCAACATCAACTGGTGGAACAGGTTTATCTACTGCATCTTTAAGTATAACTGAGAGTGAAGTAACTGGTGTAGATGGATCTTATAGCATCCCAGTTAAAGTTACAAATGATGGTTCAGATACATCTACTTATGTTGTAGATGTGAATGCTGATTGGGCAAATCCAGTAAGTTCAAAGACAGTAACATTAAGAGAAGGACAGTCTAGCACAGTATTTGTGTTGTTAGAAGCTAAAGACGAAGAGACTGGAACAAAGTCAGCTACTGTAGAAGTTAAATCAGATGGTTCAACAGTTGCAAGTAAAAGTCTAGCTTTTGATCTTGGAGAAGAAAAGTCTAGATTAAGTGGATTTAGTTTAGGAAACATTGGTGGAAATGTAGCATTTTGGATAATTGCAGATATTGTAGCAATAGTAGCAGTATTGTATGTTATTAAAATAGTGTTCCTACCAAAGAAATAAATTTAAATCCTTTTTTTCTTTTATTTATATAATGGGTAGAGTTGATACAAAATGAATGAAGATTATTTTAGATTATATAGGAAAGTAGTTGGATTTCAAGCAAGAGTTTTAATTGAGAGTGCACATTTAATAAAAAATGGTTACAATGTGCATATAAAAGGTATTGTGGAAGAAATTCTTAATCTAGATAATTATGAAGAACTATTTGATGCTTTAAAAAATATACAAAAAAATTACAAGTCTTCTTTGAAAAGAAGAGGCAATATGGATCCTCCTCTAAAATCCTCAATGAATCTGTTAGAAAAAGTTATAGCGGAAGAAGAGTCGTTAAAGGTTAAAGATAGTTCTGAATAATTGAGATAATTTCATAGTTATTACCTACTTTAGATAGTATTTTTCCAGTAAGTGCCCCAAAATAAGTTGATGTCAAAAAACTTAAATTTTCTCCATTATTTGGCCTTTTAATGAACCCACCCATCATTGTCGTACCAAATGGTTCTAATAAAATACATATATCATTATCATTTTTTGGTGGAACTATTGTATCTAATGTTATTGTAAATAAAGCACTTATTAAAAAATAGTTTATTGATTTTTTTGTAAACAAATGTTGTTTATTATCCTCTTCCAGTTTTTTCTTTAAACTTAATGTAGTTTCTGTATTTTTGTTGATAATCATCACTTCTTTATTGTTTTAAATTTCTTAGAAGTTTTTCAATTTAGTATTTATATATATCTTCATTTTTAGAAAAAAAGCGCAGGGCAGGAATCGAACCTGCGATCGTTGGGCTCTACTTAATAGATTTGCAGCCAACTGCCTTACCGCTTGGCCACCTGCGCATATGTTAAGATTAAAACGGACCTAGAGGGATTTGAACCCCCGATCTACAGCTTAGAAGGCTGTCGCCTTATCCAGACTAGGCTATAGGTCCATATCAAAATAACACATAATTTTCTTTTTAAACCTTTTCAAAAAGTTTAAATAATTAACAAAGAAAAATATTCTATGTTAGACTTCAATAAAATAGAAAAGAAATGGCAAAAAGCATGGGAACAAAAGAAAATATTTGAAGTTAAAGAGAATAATAAAAAAAAGAAATTCTATGTTTTAGAAATGTTTCCTTATCCTAGTGGATCTGGATTGCATATGGGTCATGCATTTAACTATACCATTGGGGATGTTTATGCAAGATTTAAGAGAATGAATAACTTTAATGTTTTATATCCAATGGGTTATGACTCTTTTGGATTGCCAGCAGAAAATGCGGCTATAGAAGCTAAAGAAGATCCAAAAAAATACACTGAAAAGTCTATTAATAATTTTATTAAACAACAAAAAGAGCTTGGATTGAGTTATGATTGGTCTAGATTATTAATGACACATGATCCTGAATATTATAAGTGGAATCAATATTTTTTCTTAAAATTTTTAGAGAATGATTTAGTATACAAAAAGAAATCTAGTGTAAATTTTTGTTCTAAATGTGATACTGTTTTAGCAAACGAACAAGTACATAATGGAAAATGTTGGAGACATAAAGATACTGATGTTAAAATAAAACAATTAGATCAATGGTTCATTAAAACAACAAAATATGCTGATGAATTATTAAAAGATGTAGGAAAATTAGAATGGCCTGAAAGAATTAAATTAATGCAAGAAAATTGGATTGGAAAGAGTCATGGAACTGATATTATCTTTAAAATAAATAATGAAGATTGGCATGTTTTTACTACAAGAGTAGATACTCTATTTGGAGTTACATTTATGGTTGTATCTTCTCAACATCCTAAATTACAAGATATTATAACAAAAGAACAAAGAAAAGAAGTTGATAAATTCCTAAAAAGATCCATGTCAATGAAAGAAGATATTGAATTATTAGAGAAAGAAGGAGTGTTTACTGGAAGTTATGCAATCCATCCATTAACTAATGAAAAGATTTCAATATATGCTGGAAATTTTGTTATTGCAGAATATGGTTCTGGAATGGTTATGGCTGTTCCTGCTCACGATCAAAGAGATTTTGAATTTGCTAAAAAATATAAATTAACTATAAAATTAGTTATTCAGTCTAAAGATAAAAAAATAAATGAAAATATGAAAGAATCATTTGTTGATTATGGTTATTTAATCAATTCTGATAAGTTTGATAAATTGAGTTCAGAAGAAGCTAAAGAAAAGATAACAAAAGAATTAGAAAAAAATAAATTAGGAAAATCTTCTATCAATTTTAAATTAAGAGATTGGTTAGTTTCTAGACAAAGATATTGGGGGACTCCAATTCCTATTGTATATTGTGATGATTGTGGTATTGTTCCAATTAAAGAGAAAGATCTTCCAATAAAACTTCCAGAAAAAGTTAAATTTGGCAAAGGAAATCCATTAGCCACAAATAAATCATTTTTAGAAGTAAAATGTCCTAAATGTAATAAAAAAGCTAAGAGGGAGACAGATACAATGGATACATTCTTTGATTCTTCTTGGTATTATTTAAGATATTGTGATAATAAAAATAATAAAAATCCATTTGATACTAAAAAAATAGATTATTGGATGTCTGTTGATCAGTATATTGGTGGGGCCGAACATGCATGTATGCACCTAATTTACGCAAGATTTTTTACAAAAGCATTGAGAGATCTAAAATTATTAAAAGTTAATGAACCATTTACTAAATTATTTAATCAAGGGATGTTACATGGAGAAGATGGATTTGTAATGTCTAAATCTAGGGGTAATGTTGTTTTACCAGAAACTGTCTCAAAAAAATATGGAATAGATACTGCTAGATTATTTTTAGTTTCAAGTTCTTACCCTGATAAAGATATGGAATGGAGTTCTAAAGGGGTGGAAGGAAGCTTGAGATTTATAAGAAGAGTAGTTGATTATGTTTCTAGTGTTAAAATTTCTAAAACTAGTAAAAAAGTTGAGAGTAAATTAAACAAAACTATTGAGGAAGTTACTAAAAATATTGAGAATTTTGGATATAATTTTGCTATTATTAAGATAAGAGAGTTATTTGATTCATTAGAGAAAGAAATAAATAAGAAAGATTTAGAAAAATTTCTAAAATTAATGCATCCATTTTGCCCTCATATAACTGAAGAATTGTGGGAAAAAATAGGAAATAAAAATTTTATAAGTTTAGCTGAATGGCCAAAAATTGATAAATCTAAGATAAACAAAAAATTTGAAGAAGCTGAAAAAGCATTTGATTCTTTAATTTCAGATATAGTTAATGTTATGAATATAATGAAAGATAAAAATAAAAAATTCGAAAAAATTTATGTGTATGTTCTTCCTAAAGAAACTGAGAATTATAATATGGAAGAATTAACTAAAAGAATTAATAAAGAGGTTATTGTTTATTCAGTTTCAGATAAGAAAAAATATGATCCTGAAAATAAATCAAAAAGAGCCAAGTTTAACAAACCAGCAATATATTTAGAATGAAAAAATTATTAATATTATTAATACTATTTATTGTTAGTTGTACTGGGAAGAATTATGTTAGTATTGATAATGGAAAAGAGAATATAAAGATTGATGTTGAGATAGCAGATGATCTTTCAGAAAGAACTCAAGGGTTAATGTTTAGAGAATCATTAAACAAAAATTCTGGAATGTTATTTGTATTTGAAAAAGAAGAAAAACATGCTTTTTGGATGAAAAATACTTTAATTCCATTAGATATTATTTTTATTTCTGAAGATTTAGAAATTGTAGATATAAAAAATGCAATTCCTTGTGAAGAAAATAATTGTAAGAGTTATGCTCCAAAAGAAAAAGCTAAATATGTTTTGGAAGTTAATGAAAAATTTACACTAAAAAATAGTATTAACATAGGAGACAAAGTAAGATTACTATGAAAAAATTATTAATTTTATTTTTGATTTTTTTGATAGGTTGTACTAATCTAGATGGGGGAACTTCTCCTGAAGATGAAGAACCAATTGGAGAAATAGAGTGTAATGTTGATAATGATTGTAGTGTTGGTGGATGTTCTGGACAATCTTGTTTAACAAATGAACTTGCTCAAAATTTAATGACTACATGTGAATATAAAGAAGAATATAGTTGTTATAAATTAACTAGTTGTGGTTGTGCGAATAACAAATGTCAATGGGCAGAAAACCCAAATTTAAATGAATGTTTAAGTAAATTTAAATAATTAGTCTACAATTGCCCTTATTCTCCTAATCCCAGCAGCAATAGCTTCTTCTTTTTTTATTTTAAAATTTTTAATTTCTTTAGTATTTTTTACATGTGGTCCAGTACATATCTCTTTAGAGAATTTTCCAATTGTATAAACACTTACAATATCCCCATATTTAGATTCAAAAAATCCTAAAGCACCTTTATTTTTAGCTTCAGATGGAGACATCTCTTCTCTTTTTACTTCAATCTTTTTTTTAATCTGTTCATTAACTAAATATTCTACTTTTTTTAATTCAACATCTGTTAATTTTTTATCATGAGAAAAATCAAATCTTAATCTCTCTGGAGTTATATTTGATCCTTTTTGTTGTACATGTGATCCTAAAACTTTTCTTAAAGATTGGTGTAATAAATGAGTTGCAGTATGTAGTCTTGTTGTGTCTACACTATGGTCTGATAGTCCTGAAGAAAATCTTTTTTCAGTTCCTAATCTAGATTTTTCTTGATGTTTTTTGAATTCTTCATCAAAACCAACTTCATCTATTTTGAATCCTCTTTCATCAGCTAACTCTTTTGTTAACTCTATTGGAAATCCATAAGTATCATACAAATGAAATGCTTCTATCCCTGGAATTCTTTTCGATTTTAGATTTAAGAGAATTTTTTCGAATCTTTTTGTTCCTTTATCTATTGTTTTAGTGAATTTTTCTTCTTCTTTATCAAACTCTTCTAAAATAAATTTTTTATATTTTCCAATCTCTTCATAATTATCTTTGTAAACTGGAATAATGGATTTGGCAAGTTCTAATGTAAAATTATCTGTTATTCCTAATAGTTTACCATGACGTATAGACTTTCTTATCAATCTTCTTAATACATACCCTTGTTCTACATTACTCGGAGTTATTCTTTTTTCATCACCTAAAATAAATGCAGCTGCTCTTAGATGGTCTGTAATTATTCTTATTGATTTTAATTGTGATTCATTTTCCTTTTTTATATTTGCAATATCTTTTATTTTTTTAATAATTGGAGTAAATAATTCAATATCAAAAACAGATTCTTTATTTTGCAAAATAGCTGCAGTTCTTTCTACACCCATTCCAGTATCAACATTTTTTTGTTTTAATAATTCATATTTTCCATCTTTTGTTTTGTTGTATTCCATAAAAACATCATTCCAAATTTCAAACCATTTCGAGTTGTTAACATCGAATTTTTTAGGGGCTTTTTCTTTTGAAGTCCAATAAAACATTTCTGTACATGGTCCACAAGGTCCAGTTAATCCAGCTGGTCCCCACCAATTATCTTTTTTTGGAAGAAAACTTATTCTTTCTTTCTTTATTCCTAAATCTAGCCAAGTTTTATAAGAAAAATCGTCCTTTGGAGCGTTTTTGTCTCCTTTGAATATAGATATGGCTAATTTATCTATGTCTAAATTTAACCATTTTTTATCTGTTAAAAATTCAAAACTATATTCAATAGCTTCTTTTTTAAAATAGTCTCCTAATGACCAATTTCCCAACATTTCAAAGAATGTTAGATGTGAATTATCTCCCACTTCATTTATATCTCCAGTTCTAATACATTTTTGTACATCTACTATTTTATTACCTAAAGGATGTTTTTGACCCATTAAATAGGGAACTAATGGGTGCATACCTGCTGTTGTGAATAATACTGTAGGATCATTTTCAGGAATTAATGAAGCAGAAGGAATTACTTTATGATCTTTTGTTTTAAAGAAATCTAGATATTTCTTCTTTAATACATTAGCTTTCATAGAATTCTCTTAATAATTATATTTAAAAATTTTGTTATAGTGAGCCTATTTTTTGTTGTAGCTTTTTTATGTCTTGTTCAAGTTTTTCCAACTCTAAATTTCTAGATGGTTTTTCTATTATCTCTTTTTCTTTCTGTTCTATCTTTTTAATCCTTTTTTCTTTTTCTTGTATCTTAACTTCAGGTAGTGATTCAAATAATTTTTGCATTAAAGTTTTTAGTTCTTTAACTTCTCTTTTAACATATTTAGCATAAAGATTTTTTTCTTTTCTTATTAATTTTAATTTTTCATGTCCTTTAAGAAATCTTATTATATCAATATTTCCTTGTAATAAATCTTTCCTACTCTCATTAGGTCTAGAAATCATAACATGCATTGATTTATCCATTTTAATTTTCAAACAATGTTTTATCTATATTTCCTAATCTTTCTTTTAGATGTTCTAAATCAGAATGCCATTTACTTAATTCTTCATCTTCTTCTTTTTTAATGTCATCTAGTTTATTAACTACTTTTTCTAATTCTTCTAATTTATCTTTTATATGATCTAAATTTTTCATAACAGATTTATATTTATCTACTTTTATGAACAAAGTTCTTTCTGTTCTATGAGTTTCTGGATGTTCAGGCATTGTATCTGGCATGTCTGGAATATCAAAAGAAGGTCTTGTAGGCATGTTTGGTGTTGATACTGCTTCCTTTATTTGAGAAAAATCATCACTATGATCCATTTCAGATTCATATTTAGGAAATTCTGGAAATTTTAGTGGAGGAAGCTCATTTTTTGTCTCTTTTTTCTTAGTGAAGAATCCCATTATCTTATATTTGATTTATCTTCTTATTAAAACTTTTTGTATCATTCGAAAATGGTAATCTTGCTTTTTTTCAAAAAACAAAAGTTATATAAGTTTTATATTAAAATAAGTTTTATATGAAATTGACACATGAAGATATAGAAGACTTAATGAGGGAGATTTATGGCAAAGAAATACTGCCTTTAGTCCAACTTTTGAAAGGGAGAAAGAACGTTAATGAATTTAAAATAGCTGAAAAATTAGAGTTAACTATCAATCAAACTAGAAATATGTTTTATAAATTACAAGATAGAGGATTAATTATTTCTACAAGGAAAAAAGATAAGAAAAAAGGATGGTATGTTTATTATTGGACTTTTAATGATAAAGAAGCTAAGAAATTGATTGTAGATCATAGAAATATGAAATTACATGTATTAAGAAGAGCTTTATCTAAAGAACAAGAGATTGTACATTTTATCTGTAAAGATAATCATGTTAGAATTAGATATGAAGAAGCTTTAGAACAAGATTTTAGATGTCCTGAATGTGGGGAATTGTTAATAGAGGAAGATAAAGATAAAATTTTGAGGAAGATGAAATCTGATATCAAAACTTTAGAAAAAGAAGTTATAATTGAAGAAGAAAAAATTGTGAAGAAAAAAGAGCCTATTAAAAAAGCAACAAAGAAAAAAACAAAAAAAACAACAAAGAAAAAAACAAAAAAAATAGTTAAGAAAAAACCTAAGAAACAATCAAAGAAAAAAACAAAAAAAACAACAAAGAAAAAAACAAAAAAGAAATGAGGATTTAATTAAGCATTATCTTTTTTAAAGTTAGAAAGTTGTAATAGAAAAATATTAAAGTGAGAATATCTACAATTATTTGAATGAGTATCAAAAAAAAAGAGAATGAACAAAAGATTATTTGGTCTAGAATTTTACTTGTTTTAGCTATTCTTTCTTTATTTTCATTACCTACTTTTGCATTGACTAAATCAACTACTGCTAGTTGTTCTATACCTTGGGCTTGGCCTCGTTGTTGGTTTGGAGGATGTCCTAATGGTCTTAGTTGTGATGATACTAGTAGTCTTTCAATTCCTAGTGATGTTAAAATAATTAGAGCTACTGTTTCATGGACAGTACTAAACGATGAAGGAAGGATTTTCATAAATGGAAATCAAATATATCATACTAATTATGATTTTGGAAACTGTTGTCTTCAACCTGGAAGCAGTAAGGATGTAACCAATAGAATAAGATCTGGTTCTAATAGTGTGGGGCTCCATATGGAGACATGGGCTTGGGGAAGTGATGGTACGAAGAGTGCAACTCTTACGGTTGATTATTGTGATTCTCAACAAGGAAAATCTTGTGGATCTTGTGGTGGTAAAGTTCAATGTGATGGATCTTGTAATCTATCACCTCCTGGAAACTTTGGAAATTCTTGTAGTAAAGGAACAGGAGAGTGTAGAAGAACAGGAACAATAAAATGTAATGGACAATGTAGTGTTTCTGCAGGAAGTCCTTCAACAGAGATCTGTGATAATAAGGATAATAGTTGTAGTGGTGTAGTAGACAATGGTTGTGATGATGATAATGATAATTATTGTGAAGCAGGAATAACTAGAGTAGGCACACCATCAACTTGTACAGCCGGAGGAAATGATCAGAATGATAATGATAACACAATAAATCCTGGAGCCACAGAAATTTGTGATAATAAAAATAACAATCAAGTAAATGGTGTAGATGAAGGTTGTGATAAAGATAAAGATAGTTATGCTACTAAGAGTGTATCTTGTTTTGGTAATTATAGGGATGGAAATAATGTAATTAGATCTTGTTCAACTAATGGAGGTTCAGCAGGAGACTGTGATGATGGTAATGTTAATATAAATCCATCAATTTCAGAAATATGTGATAATATTGATAATGATTGTAGTAATGGAATAGACAATGGTTGTGATAATGATAAAGATGGATTTGTAAATCCTCTTTTAACTTGCATAGGAAGTTTTAGAGATGGAAATGGAGTAGTTAGACCTTGTCCATAATTGACTAAATGAAATAACTATAAATATGAAAAAAACATTAAAATACCAAATGAATAAGAAGATTATCTTAATAATGTTCATCTTTTTGATTAATTTGTATTATGTTAATGCTGCTATTGGTGATGAATTAGATTGTGATGATAATAACATTAATATCTTTCCAGGTGCTCTAGAAATATGCAATGATAATATAGATAATAATTGTAATCAAGATAATAGTGATTCATTTGATATTAATCCTAATACAGGAGTAGATTTAAATGATGTTTCTTGTTGTAATCTGTTATCTGCACAATGGTCTACAAGTAGAACAGGGATAGGAAATTCAGTTACTTTAACTGTAACAGGAACAACAGCGTGTGAAGGTAAAACAGTAAGTTTTGTTGTTAAGGAAGATGATCAAGATCCATTTCCTGATAATAATGTTAATACTAATCCACAAGATTCTACTTTTCAAGGAACAACAGCTACAACAACTTGGATAGCAGAAGATCAAAATGATGGGATTGGGGATCCAGAATATTATTTTATTGCATCTACACAATTTGATTTACAAAAATCATCAGATCCAAAATTAATAGTTGGAGAAAATGTTCCAGAATGTGGAGATGGAAATTTAGATCAAAGTGAAAATTGCAATACATGCCCAGATGATGCTGGTTGTAATGTTGGAGAAGCTTGTTTAAATGTAGCAGATAATTTTGACTGTGTTGGAGTAACAGGACCTTCAGTATGTGGCAACGGAAAATTAGAGTTAGGAGAAACTTGTAAAACTTGCTCTCAAGATCTTCCATCTGGATTTTGTGAGAATCTTTGTATTATCAATAATCAATGCGATGAAGCAGAAAATTGTTTATGTGGGGAATGTAATGGACAACAAGGAAGTTGTATTCAAGGTGATGTATGTAATGAACAAGGAGTTTGTGAAGTATCTACAAATGATGGACAATGTACAAGAGATACAACAGCTAAAACACAAGATCCAGAATGTTGCGAAATAACAAAAGCAAATTGGGCTTTATCTAGAGCCACAACGAATTCATTAGTTGAATTGATTGTAGAAGGAAATGAATATTGTGAGAATAGAATTGTTAACTTTGAAGTTTTTGAACAAGAACCAGGAGATGATCAAGAGGTTCCTCCAGATCCAATATCAAGAACAATTGTTAATAAAAAAGCAGAATCAATATGGAGTGTAGTTAACATTGATGATGGATTCTTTCAAGGACAACCTGAATTTTATTTTATAGCACACTCTGCTATAAGCTCATTAAAATCAAATTTATTAGAAATAATAACTTGTGAAGAGAATGATAGAGATTGTGATGGAATCAAAGATGATAATGATAAATGTCCAGACACTCCATTAAATGAGATAGAAAATGTGGCTAAAACAGGAACAGAAAAAGGATGTGCTCCTGGAGAATCTTCTTGTGTAGCTGAATGGGATTGTACTAATGCAAAATGGACAGAATGTAATGAAGAAGGGTATAGAACAAGAGACATAACCAAATGTACTTATAGTGGAAATAAGATATTATGTGAATCTAAGTTCAAACCATCAAATAGACAATCATGTTTAGTAGAAGAATCATTTCCAGTTTTTACAATATCTAATTTAATATTTACTCTATTAATATTGTTATCTTATTATTTTGTTGTGTTTAGAAAAAATAATAATAAATGATTATTTTATTCTTAAAATGGATAGAAAAAAGAAATCAAATGAACAAAAGATTATTTGGTCTAGAATTTTAATTATTTTAGTTATTGTAATATCAATTGTATTAATTAGTTATTGGATTTATCAAAAAACAGTAGAAGAAGTAGATAGTGAAGAACTTGAATTAGATCAAGGAGAAGTTAATTTAGATTTAAGAAGTCTAGATTTAAAAGAGAGAGTATTAGTTGAAGATGATGGATTAATTGAATTTGATGAAGAAGAAAGAGAAAAATGTTATGCACTTCCTCCAAATTATTGTGAAGGAGATGAAGAATGTATAGGTGCTTATGATGCTAGTTGTATTACAAAACTTCGTAAAGGAAATGAATGGTGTAATTTAATTGAAGATAAAGAAATGAAAATTATTTGTAAAGAAACAAGAGTTGATTCTCCTAATGAATCTATGGATTTATTAGAACAACAATTTATTCAAGATAGTTTGGATATAAACATATTAAAAATTGATGGAAGACTATTGGAGGAAAAATAAAATTAAAAAATCATTAAGTAAGAAGTTTCGATTATTAATCATTTTTATTATTTTAATAGTTCCTTCTATTTCTATACCAACTTTAGCAGAGACTATAACTAAAACTGTTAGTTGTAGTACAGGGGTCAATAATGATGGTATGTCTAGCTTTCCTAATTGTTATAGTGGTTCTGGAGGATGGAATATTCATGATTGTGTTAGAACACCTGCAGCAAAATGTGGTAAATTCGTAGAGTATCCAGTAAATTCAAATTGCAAAGTAAATAAGGCTACTTTATCTTGGAATAATGTTTATGGGGAGGCTAAAATGTTTACTACAAGCAATGTAGTTAATGAAGTTAAGAGAACTTATTCAAGTTTCGGACCTTTTTATTGTTACCCTAGTCAAGGAGGATGGTGTGGCGGTGTTATCTATGGATCACAAGGGCATGGTAACCCAGTTTCTGGATCTAAAGATGTAACAAATCTTGTTAAACCAGGATTTTACAATAGATTATATCTATTTTTATATGAACGTAATAAAGGTAGTAGTTTTGGAGGAACAGGGGGAACTGCAACAATCATTGTAGATATGAATTGTTGTAATGCTAATCAAGGAAATTCTTGTAATGTAGGAACAGGAGAGTGTAGAAGAACTGGAACTATACAATGTAATGGACAATGCAGTGTTTCTGCAGGAAGTCCTTCAACAGAGATCTGTGATAATAAAGATAATGATTGTAAAAATGGAGTAGATGAAATATGTGATGATGACAATGATAATTATTGTGAAGCAGGAATAACTAGAGTAGGAACTCCTTCAACTTGTACAGCAGGAGGAAATGATCAAAATGATAATGATAATACAATAAATCCAGGAGCTACAGAAATATGTGACAATAAAGATAATAATCAAAATTCTTTAACAGATGAGGGATGTGATGATGATAAAGATAGCTACTCTGAAAAACAAGCAACTTGTTCAGGAAATTTTAAAGATGGTAATAATGTAGTTAGATATTGTTCGCAATTTGGACCTCCAAATAAGGGGGATTGTGATGATTCTAATGGAAATATAAATCCTTCAATTTCAGAAATATGTGATAATATAGATGATGATTGTAGCAATGGAGTAGATAATGGTTGTGATGATGATAAAGACGGATTTGTAGATTCTACTAAAATATGTAATGGAAACTTTAGAGACGGCAATGGGGTAGTTAGATCTTGCCCTTAATTAAAATAAAGAAACAATTCCATTCAAAACTTTAGCTCCATCTAAAGGTCCAAAAGGAATCATATTAAATATAAATAATATTAAGTTAATTTTTTTAGTTAAAGCCAAAAATAAAACTTGTTTTTGAGATAAATTTTTCATTTTTAATAAAAAATAAGCTGCTATCCATAGTAATAAATTAGTAAAAGGACCAGCAAAAGCAACTACTGCACTTATTGAAGTGGAAGTTGAAGAAGGGATTGTTACAAAACCTGGAGCTAAAATTAACAAAGGAGAATTAACTAACTTTAAAATTACTCCAAGAGCCAATCCTGGATAATATGCTTTGAATATAGCTTCTAAACCAAAAGATATAGCTACAAATTTATGCATTAATTCATGAAGAATAACTGCAGGAGCAGCAACATAAATAGAATTTTTTATTTTTTCATAGTTAGTTATCAATCCTGGAAGTCTTACAAATCCAGAAAAGATATAGCCTATAGCAAATGTAACAATAATTAAATCTTTAATTTCAATAAAAGAAATCATCTTAAGAGGCTACGTATAATCCTTCTTCTAACTCTAGATCCTCTAAGTTTAACTCATTATAATCATCAATTAGTTTTTTTTGCACTACCTTTACATATTTCTTGTCTTTTGCCATACCAATTATATAATAAATATATTTAAAAGATTTTCTATGAGCCCAACAATATTTAAAAATCTATAAATCATATACACTATATGTTTAGAAAGTTTGATCCTAAAGAAATTAAATATAATTCTTTGTTCAAAAATGTTTTAATGGAAGAATTTTCTGGAAATTCCCCACCTTCAATATTTGTTGGATCTAAAACTTATCCCAAATTAAATGTTGGAATTTTAAGTCCTCCAGAAAAAGTAGATAATTCTTGGATGTTTGATTCTCAAAAATATTGGTCTAAAAATGATTTTAGTATTAAAGAAATATTAAACTTAAGAGCCAGATTAATTAATTCGAGATTTAAAGCTAATGTTCTTGATGTTAGAAATTCAAATAGATTTTTAGATTTATCTCAAGAAATTGGAATGGCTCACAAGCCAGTAGATATAGAAGTTGAATTGAAGAAAAAAATTAGATTTAATTTAGATTATGATAACATTAATTCTCCAATGGGTCCAAGAGCTGAATTAAAAAATGCTATTATAACTGAAAATCCTAAAATTCATACTAAAGTTGATAAAGTTGTTTCTGATACTGACTTAAAAGCTAGTGAGGCTATAGACTATTTATACAAAAATAATTTTGATGAGAATTTTTTAATGAAGTTATTAAGTATAGGGACACTAGGATTGAAGAAAAATAGAAAATTAGTTCCAACTCGTTGGAGTATAACTGCAACAGATGATACTTTAGGAAAATCATTAAGAGATGAAATTTTAGATTATAGTTCAATAGATGATTATCAATTATATTATGGAAATTATCTAGGAAATTATTATTTTATTTTATTATTTCCAGATGTTTTTAGTTATGAATTATTTGAATTGTATCTTCCTAAGAGTGCATGGAATCAAACTGATGAGATAGCTATTGCAACAGATTATGAAGATGTTTTTGGAAGGAAAAAATATGCATCTAATACAGTTGGAGGATATTATGCTGCAAGAATTGGAATTTTAGAAAAGTTAAAAGAATTAAAAAAACAAGCATCTGTTTTAGTTATAAGATTTGAAACTCCAGAATACTGGGCTAGTTTAGGAGTGTGGGTTGTTAGGGAGGCTTCAAGAAAATCTTTAATTAATGAGCCATTTACATTTGATAGTAAACAAGATTTGTTAGATAAAACTAAAGAATTAATATTTAGAATGTTAAAATTTAGAGTTGATGATGTTTTAAGCAAAAGTGTATTATTAAAAAAATTAAAACAACAAAAGAAATTAACTAGTTTCTTATAACTTTACATTTAGGAGCAGGGTAAGTTTTACCAGCAATAGGACTATATGATCTAATAGTCGCTCTTACTTCACCATTTAACCTAAATAACTCATCGTAACTAGTATTAGAGGTAATATTTTCTAATAAATATGCTAATGGTCTTAATCTTTGTAATCTTGATCTCTCAAATTTATTATCATTGGCAGCATTTACTAATGCATCAACACCTTGATATTCAATTGCACGTTGTTTTACAGGTCTACACCTAAAATCTTTATATCTTATGTTTCCATTACCATCAAAATGTATTCTATGATTTGAATTTATATCAGAAACTACCCCTACACCAGCTGCTACTGCTGTAGCTAATACTGCACCTAATATCCATTTTCCTAAAGAAGATTTTCTCTCTTTCATATAATAACCTAAGAATTAACCATTTATAAATCTTTCTATTTGTAACTACTAACTAATAATGAAAACTATCCTTTCAAATCACTAAACCCTAATAATAGAAATATTAGCCCTATAAACACAACAAATAGCACAATTCCACCTTTTATTAAAGCTAAAGCAGCTGCACCCCAAGATGCTAATTCAGGCATTGCTAGAACTAAATAAATAGGCAATATTATCAACACTAAACCTAAAACAAGTTTAAATAAACTGGATGTTGGATTTGCCATAATAATACAATTTATTCTTTATTTATATAATTTTAGCAAAAACTAAATATATTTTTTAAAAATTCTGTTACACTTATTAGATAAGTTTATAAATTTTTGATTACTATAAAAATTAAAGAGGCACTAGATAGCCTTAGCTTTCTAGTTTAATTTAATAATTTAGTTTAGGTGTATTATTAATGCTAGATAAAAAAGAATTCAGTGACATAAGACAAGATCTAGAAAAATTTGAGAATAATAGAGAAGAAATAATACAAAAATCAAGAGAAATTATAAAATCTTCTAAATTAATAATTTATTCTTTACATAGAAATGAGATAGAAAAAGCAGATTTATTAGTTTTAGACATTAAAAAAAATATGAATGGATTATCAAAATCTAATTTAAATTCTAATATAAATAAAGTTGCAGTACAAGAATATGTTGAAGCATTATGTTACTTTGAATTTATTAAAAATAAAAGAATTCCTTTAAGAAAAGAATTAGAAGTAGAAACAGAAGATTATTTGTGTGGTTTGTGCGATTTAATTGGAGAATTAGTTAGAAAAGCAGTGAATGAAGTGATAAACCAAAATGTTGATAAAGCAATAGAAATAAGAAATTTAGTTGATAATTTATATGGAGAATTTTTAATGTTTAACTTAAGAAATGGAGAATTAAGAAAAAAAATGGATTCTATAAAATGGAATCTAAAAAAATTAGATGAGGTTGTGTTAACAGCTAAAAAATGAATAGAACTTATGTTAATGAAATAAAACAAAGTTTAGATGGAAAACAAGTTTTGTTAAATGGTTGGGTTCATGAGATAAGAGATCAAAGTAAGATTAAATTTTTATTATTAAGAGATTCTTCTGGAATAATTCAATTAATTTCTAAAAAAGATGATAAGTTCTTTAATGAAATAACTAAATTATCAAAAGAATCTGTTTTGGAAGTTAAAGGAATAGTAAAAAAAAGTCAACAAGCCCCTAATGGAGTAGAAGTTTTAATTAAAGAATTTGAAGTATTAAACAAAGCTGAAGTTTTACCAATCCCCATAACAGATAAGGGGGATATTAAAACAACCCTACCAAAAAGATTAGATTTTAGACATTTAGATTTACATAATATTAAAACTCAAGCTATTTTTAAAATCCAATCAGAAGCTGTAAATTATTTTAGAAGATATTTTTATGAAAATGGTTTTGTAGAAATTCAAACTCCATGTATAATTTCTTCAGCATCTGAAGGCGGAACTGAATTGTTTAAAGTTAAATATTTTGAGAATGATGCTTATCTTGCTCAAAGTCCACAATTATACAAACAAATGTGCATAACAGGATTGGAAAAAGTAACTATGGTTGTTCCTGTATGGAGAGCAGAAAAACACAATACTACAAGACATATTAATGAAGCTAGACAGATGGATATAGAAATGGCTTTTGCTGATGAATTTGTTGTTATGGAACAATTATCTAAATCTGTTCAGTATATGGTTAAGAATATTATTGAAAAATCTAAAAAAGAATTAGAAATTTTAGATGTTAAATTAAAAATTCCAAAAGATATTTATTTAACATATGATGAAACAATAAAAATATTACAAAAAAACGGATTGAAAGTTGAGAATGGAGATGATATTCCACCAGATGGAGAAAAAAAGTTATGTGAATTATATAAAGATACTATCATTTTTGTCTATGATTGGCCCCTAAAATTAAAACCATTTTATATCATGCCTAAATCTTTAAATAAAAATGAAAAAATTAGTAGAGGTTTTGATGCAATTTATGGTGGAATAGAAATTAGTTCTGGAGGACAAAGAGTTCACTTAGTTGATGTTATAACTAAACAACTAAAAGATAAAAAATTAAATCCTAAGAACTTTGAATATTACATTAGTGCATTTAGATATGGTGCACCAAAACATGGTGGTTGGTCTATTGGACTAGAAAGATTTACTATGGCTATATTAGGATTTAATAATATAAGAGAAGTAACATTATTTCCAAGAGATAGAGATAGATTAATTCCTTAAAATGAACTTTTATAATTCTGTAGAAATAGAAGTTTTAGAAGAAGTAGTTGAAGGAAGAAAAGTTTGTTGTGAGTGTGATAGGTCCATTAATAATACTGGAACTTTATCCCCTATTTTATATTATAGACTTATTACACAAGAAAAAGGAGTAGAAAGAAGTGGTTTAATTCATAGTTTATGTTTTAAAGATAAAGTAGAAAAATCTTTGGGAAGTCATGTTACTTTTATACCTATGAAACCTCTTGATTTAGATTCCATGATTTAAAATGAAAGTTGACAAAGAATTAATAAAAAAAGTAGCTGAAAATGCTAGATTAGAATTAACAAAAAAAGAATTAGATGAATTTCTTTCTGAATTTAAAGAGATTATAGATGCTTTTTCTAAATTAGATAAATTAAATGTAAAAAATATTAAACCTAGTTTCCAACCTTTTGAATTAAAGAATGTTTTTAGAGAAGATAAAGTTAAAGATTGTTTGACTCAAGAACAAGCATTAAAGAATACTAAAAATAAGAAAGATGGTTATTTTAAAGGACCTAGAGTAGTATGAAAGTTAAAGATTTTGTTAAAGAGGTTAAATCTGGAAATATTGATGTAGTTGAACATACAAAAAAAGTTTTGGATGAAGCTAAAAAAATAAATAAAGAATATAATTATTTTAATGTAATAAGTGATGAATTAGCTTTAGAACAAGCTAAAAAAATTAAGAAAAATAAAAAAGGAAGATTATTGGGTGTCCCTATTTCTGTTAAAGATTGTATTTGTGTTAAAGATATAGAATCAACTGCGGGAAGTAGAATTTTAAAAGATTACAAACCATTATTTAATGCTACAGCAATTCAAAAAATTATTGATGAAGGTGGAATAATTATCGGAAAGACTTCTCAAGATGAATTTGGTTTTGGTGGTTTTAGTACTAATATGGGATTGGATTATAAAATCCCTAAAAATCCTATTGATAAAGAAAGAGTAACTGGTGGAAGTTCAGGAGGAGCAGGAGGAATTGCTAAGTTATCAAAATATCCTCATTTAGCAGTTTCTGAATCTACTGGTGGAAGTATTGTAAATCCTGCTAGTTTTTGTGGTGTTGTTGGGTTGTGTCCAACTTATGGTTTAGTTTCTAGATATGGGTTAATAGATTATGCTAACAGCCTTGATAAAATTGGAGGGATAGCAAAAGATGTTGAGGATGTTGATTTATTATTGGATGTTATGAAAGGATATGATGAAAATGATAGTACTTCATTAAATAAAGATTTGAATAAAGATTCTAAAGTTAAAAAGATTGGAATTATAAAAGAAGCATTTAATGTTGATGATGAAATTAAAGATAAAATTTTGGAAAAAATAAATGAATTGGGAATTAAATACGAATATGTTTCTTTACCTATCTCAATTGAATATGGAATCCCAACTTATTTTTTAATTGCCCCTTCTGAAGCTAGTACAAATTTAGCAAAATATTGTGGAATGAGATATGGTGTTCATGAAGAGTTAGATGAAGTATATAATGAATATTTTACTAAAGTTAGAAGTAATAATTTTGGTAAAGAAGTTAAAAGAAGAATAATGATTGGAACTTTTGCAAGAATGGCTGGTTATAGGGAAGATTATTATACGAAAGCAATGAAAATTAGAACTATGATAATTGAAGAATATAAAAAAGCGTTTAAGAAATTTGATGTTTTATTGAGTCCAACTGTTCCAATGGTTGCTCCGAAAATTAAAGATGTTGATAAGTTAAGTATCATTGAGAATTATATGATTGATTTGTTAACTGTTGGTCCTAATTTAGCTGGATTACCTCATTTAAGTGTTAATGTTGGAAATAGTAAAAATAAGATGCCTATTGGAGCTATGTTTATTGGAAATTATTTAGATGAGAAAAAATTGATAGAAGTTGGAAAGAAAGTAAATGTTTGATATATTGGTTTTTATAATTCTTCCCAATTAACTCCTACACCTGTTGATGTTTTTTCAGGTCCCATTATCTCCACTAATCCCCCTATTATCTCTTCTTCATAACTTGGATTTCGTGATCCAGCATGTTCGATCATTACCATTTCGGTTTTTCCCTTAGATCTAATACTTGGCATGAATGTAATGGCAATATTTGTATTTCTTTTATAAGCTCTTCCATTTTTGGTGTAAGCAGTACTATTATCTTGAGCTACATCAAAACCTTGTTCTCCTAAAAATTCTTTAGCTCTTCTTATTTCTTCTTCAGAAAAATTAATTTCATTCTTAGCATAATATCTCTGTACCATTCTTAATAAAAAATTACTCTCCTAAGTTCTTCTTTATATGTTCATCCTTTATAGCATCATATCCAAGATTAATAGAATATCTACTAACTTTTTCACAATTTTTTAATAATTTTCTAGGATTATTATCTGATTTTTTAGCTATTTTTTTAATTTGATCATCTGTTAATAATCTGTCTCCAACTCTTTTTCTTATTATCTTTATACTATCTTCATCTGAAAGTTCTTCTAATCTTATTACATTATCTCCTATAATCTCTTTTAAACCATTACTAAACTTTATTTCTTTATAATCAGAGCTTACTAAAACTATTGATTTGAAGAATTTTTTATAACTTTTAACTATTTGATCAGAATCTTCTGCAAGTAAATCTTGAACTTCATCTAGCAATAAAATCATATCATTTGGAGCATTTCCGAATATTCTAGAAAAAAATCCAGGTCTTTCATCCACCAATTTTTGAATATCTAAATTATCTTCTGTTCTATTACAACTATAATAAATTAATTTATTCTTCCCACCAAATTCTTTTATTATTTTTTTTAGTATTGTTGTTTTACCTTTTCCATATTCTCCTTCTATAAACAATACTTTTCCATCATTAACTTGTGAGATCATACTAACTACATCATAACCATACAATTCATTGTGATATGCTGCTGGTTTTATACTGAATGGATTGTTATTAAATCCTACTTCTTCATACCAAATTTCCATTTTAATAATATTTTTCCGCTACGTTTTGTTTAGATTTTTCTAATTCGTTTTCTATCACTTCAAGATCCACTTCTTTTGTTATTATCTCTTTCTCTTCTTCTTTTGGTGTTTCTTTAGTTTTTTTTGGTTGTTTTTTTTGTTTTTTCTTTATCTCTTTCTCAACTTTTTGTTTATATGTTTCTTTTTTTGGTTTTATTTTAATTAATTTTTCTTTATTTTCATTAGATTCTTGTTTTATTTCTTCTTTTTTATTAAAAATTTTAGTTATATGTTCTTGTTTTACAACTCTACTATAATTTTCAACAGCATATTTAGCTGCCTTTTCACAATTTTGTATAAATTGTTTTGGATTTTTTTCAGATATTGAAAAGATTGATTTTACTGTTTCTTTTGAAAGTAATTCATTATTACCTATTCTAGATTCTATTATCTCCATTGCTTCTTCATCTTTTAATTCTGGAAGTTTTTCTACTTTACTTATTCTTTCTTTTAAACTTGGGGTAAAATAAACGGAATTGTAATCAACACCTGAAAATACAACAGATCTTATGTAATTTTGATCAAAGAAATATTTCATCCTTTCACAATTTTTCTTAGAAAGATTGTTGATATTATCAATTAAAATTATCATATCTTTTGGAGTTTTTGAGAAAAGTTTTTTAATAAATCCATACTTGTTCATTATTACTCTTTCAATATTAAGATCATCTAATCTATTACAATCAATATATGCTACTCTTCCTTCCCCTTTATAATTATCAATAGCGATTTTTAGTAAAGAAGTCTTTCCAAATCCCTCTGGAGCCTCTATAAATATCATATTTCCTGATTCTAATGTATAGATCATTTCATCTATTGCATCTTCATATCCTACTAAATCTAGAGATCTATTTAGTGAAAAAGGATTAGAATCAAAGTTTAGTTCATTATACCACATTTTTCAATTCCTCAGCTTTCTTTCTATAATGTTCTGATTCTTCATAATATTCCTTAGACAACTCTGAATCCCCTAATAAATGATATTTTTCACCTTTTTTATGGGATTTTGAAGCTAGTTTGTAGTATTTTTCTGGATTTTTACTAAATAAGCTATATATCGCTATTAAAGCGATGATTACTATTATTGTTATAATCAAATTTTGTAAAAAACCCATTTTAATGATTTAAAATGTGTTCTTATAAGCTTTTCTTTAATAGAATCTATACATTTTCTTTAATCAAAAAAGATATAAATTACATATGAGATTCAATAAAATGATAAAAATAGGATTAGAGTGTCATGTCCCTCTAAACAAATTAAAAACTAAATTATTTTGTGGTTGTTCTCTACCTAAAGAGGATTCTGAGCCAAATACCCATACTTGTGTTACTTGTTTGGGTCATCCTGGATCCAAACCAGTGTTGAATAATGAAGCTATAAATCAAGCTTTAAAATTGTCTTTAGCTTTAAATTTTAAGGTTAATAATGAAATTTTCTTTTCTAGAAAAAATTATTTTTATCCAGATATGAACAAAAATTTTCAAATCACCCAATATGATGTTCCTTTAGGTGTAGAGGGATTGTTAAAATTAGAAAATAAAGAAATAAAATTGAAGAGAATTCACTTAGAAGAAGATCCTGGATCATTAGTTCATCCAGGGGGAATGCAAAAATCTAGTTACGTTTCAGTTGATTATAATAGGGCAGGAATGCCTTTATGCGAGATTGTTACAGAAGCGGATTTAGAAAGTCCTGAAGAAGCTAGAGATTTTTTAAGAAAATTAATTTCAGTAATAAGTTATTTAGGAATATATGATTCTAATAAAAATCCAATAAAAGTAGATGCTAATATCTCAATTAAAGAAAAAGGATATACTAAAGTAGAAATAAAAAACATTTCAGGATTTAAAGAAGTTGAGACTGCTTTATTAAATGAAGTAGATAGACAAAAGAATTCTAAAAAAATTGAACAAGAAACAAGGGCATGGGATTCTAATAAAGGAATAACATTTTCATTAAGACAAAAAGAAGAAGATATAGATTATGGATATATATTTGAAGGAGATTTAGTGAAAGTAGAGTTTGATAAGGATAAAATAAATAAATCTAAAGAAGAAATTCCAGAGTTAGCACATGAGAAGATTAAGAGATATTTAAAAGAATTTAAATTAGATAAAAAAGATGCAGAAGTTTTATCACAAGAACATAAATTAGCTTTGTTATTTGAAAAAGTGTCTAAAGAGATAGATCCTATACTAGCTGCTAGATGGTTAAGAAGAGAATTATTGAGAGTTTTAAATTATAATAAAAAGAGTATAGAAGATTTAGAGATGGATGAAAAACATTTGATTGATTTACTAAATTTAGTTGAAAAAAATCAAATAACAGATGCAAATGCAAAAAAGATTTTAGAAAAATTAATAAAAAAACCTTTTGATGTTAAAGAATTTGTTAAAAAAGAAGGACTAAGAGTTATTGCTAAAGAAGATGAATTAGATAAGATTTGTGAAGAAGCTATTAAAAAAAATAAAAAAGCTGTTGAAGATTATAAGAAAGGAGAAGAAAAATCATTGAATTTTATTGTTGGACAAGTTATGAGATTAACTAAAGGACAAGCTAAGCCAGATGTTGTTAAAAAAATTATTATTGATAAAATCTCTTAAGATTCTATAGTAACTAAAGTATAACTGTTATTAAAATATTTTTTAGCCACTCTTACAACATCTTTTTGAGTAACTTTATTTATGTTTTTTAGATAATCATAAACTAAATTAGAATCTTTAATCATCTCCCAATCGACTAAACTAATTGATTCTTTTCTATTATCATCTATGTCTAATAGAAAGTTACCCTCTAAATATGTTTTTGCATCTTTTAGTTCTTTAGAATCAATATTCTTTATTTTATTTAATTCTTTTAGGATTATTTTTTTGACTAGACTTACATTTTTTTTATCCATTCCAACATAGATTGCAAAAAATCCATAATCTACTGAAGAATCATGATGTACTCCTACTGAATATGCTAACCCTCTTTTTGTTCTTATTTCATCAAATAATTTTCCTGATTGCCCTCTTCCAACAATTGCTCTGATTACTTCTAAAGCATAGAAATCTTTTTCTAATCTTTTACCTACTTTATAACCTAAAACTAAATAAGAATGTAAAATTTTTCTTATTTCTTTTGTAATTTTATTTTTGTTTGAGGGTTCTTTTATAATATTTCTTTTAGGAATTTTTCTATTTTTAAATTTTGAAAATGATTTTTCTATTTTTTTTAATGGATTATTTATATTACCTACAATACTTATTATCATATTGTTAGGACAGTAATATTTGTTATAATATTCTAAAATATCTTGTCTTTTTATTGATTTCATTGACTTTTCATCCCCATAAATTGGATTTCTTGTAGGATGTTTTTCATATAAATTTTTTAAAAATAAAATCCATTGATATACTTTAGGATCATCTGTATGTAGATTAATCTCTTCTAAAATAACTTTTCTTTCTTTTTCTATTATTTTTGAATCAAATTTTGGATTTTGAATCATATCTGATAAAATATCTAATGCTATATCAAAATGTTTTTTTGGGATTGTTATGAAGTAAACAGTAGCTTCATGTGAAGTAAATGCATTCATATCTCCACCTAAACTTTCAATAGAATTTGTAATTTCTTGAGATGTCCTTTTTTTAGTTCCTTCAAATAATAAATGTTCTATAAAATGAGAGATCCCTTCCTCTCCTTTATTCTCATAATTAGATCCTGTTTTAACTAAAACAGATAATGTTACTGAATTATTATTTTTTTTCTTGAAAATTATTCTTAATCCATTATTTAATTTTTTTTTCATATTAGCCCAAAAATTTATATAATTTATAAGAGTTTCTAAGATGATGAAACTAAAAGAATTTCAAAATTATTTGAAAAAAGAAGAGATAGACTATACTCTATTTTTTTCAAATCCTACTGATAGAATAGATTTTAATTTTTTGTATTTTAGTGGATTTGATTCTGGCATTTTATTGATTACACAAAATAATATAGTTTTAATTACTTCAAAAATGGAGTATCCAAGAGCTAAAAAAGAAGCTAAAGTAAAGAATATTATCTCTAAGTCTAATCCTTTTGAATATATAAACAAAATAAAAGCTAAGAAAATTGGTTTGAATTATGAAAGAGTTACTTTAAATTCTAAATCTAGAATTAAAAAATATTTAAAAGTAAAAAGATTTGTTGATATTTCGAAAAAATGTGATGAATTAAGATTAACAAAAACAACTAAAGAAATTGAATACACAAAAAAAGCCTGTAACATTACAGATAAAATATTTAAAGAAATTATAAATAATTTTAATTTTAAGACAGAGTTAGAAGTTGCAAATAAAATTCATTCTTTGATGAGAGACTATGGATTGAAAATAAGTTTTGATCCAATAGTTGCTAATGCTAAAAATAGTGGGATAGCACATAGTAGTGTAACTAAAAATAAAATTAAAAAAGGATTTTTAGTTATCGATTTTGGATTTATCTATGAAAATTATTGTTCTGATCTAACAAGAACTTTGTATATTGGAAAACCATCTAAAAATGAGATAAAGGATTATAATTTAGTTTTAAATGCCCAATTGAAGGCAATTAGTTTAATTAAGATAGGCAAATCAGTTAGTGAATTAGATAAAGTAATTAGGAGAATGTTAGGTAAAAGATTCATACATTCTTTAGGACATGGTATTGGACTGAGAATTCATGAAGCTCCTAGTATACATCATTTATCAAAAGAAATATTTAAAGAGAATATGATCTTCACAATTGAACCTGGAATTTACAATAAAAATTATGGCATAAGAATTGAGGATAATATTTTGTTAAAGAAAAATAAGATAGAAATATTAACTAAATCAAGTAAGGAGTTAATAATATTATGAATCTAAATAAAGCTGCAAAAGTTATTGTAAACACTTGTTTAGGTATAGAAAAGAATGAAAGAGTTTTAGTTTTAACTGATTCTAAAAAATTAGATATTGCAGAAATAATATTGGATGAATCTACAGAAGTTGCTAAGTATTCTAAGTTGTTAGAAAAAGAAATTGGGGTTCGAGATGGAGAAGAACCTTCTAAAGTAATAGCTAAAGAAATGTTAAATTATGATGTTATAATCGCTCCAACTACACATTCTATTTCTCATACTAATGCTAGAATCAATGCTTGTAAAAAAGGAATTAGAGTAGCTACAATGCCAGGTATTACAAAAGAGATGATGAATAGATGTATTAATCTAGATTATAATAAAATGTCAAAATTGATTGATAATCTACGTGATGTTATCAAAAATGGAAATGAAATGAATATAACTACAAAATTAGGAACAGATTTATCTTTTTTATTTAAAGGAAGATTGATACATGGAGATAAAGGAATTATTACTGAAGAAGGAGATTTTGGAAATTTACCTGCTGGAGAGGTTGATTTTGCACCTTTAGAAAAAAGTTCTAATGGAGTATATATCGTTGATGGATCTCATGCTGGATTGGGCAAAGTTTCTAATCTAAAATTTGAAGTTAAAAAAGGATTTGCTAAAAGAATAACTGGATACAATTCTGATAAACTAATAAAATTATTAAATTCTGTTAAGAATAAAAATGCATATAATATTGCTGAACTTGGAATTGGAACTAATTCTAAAGCGAAAATAACTGGTGATATCTTAGAAGATGAAAAAATAAAAGGAACTTGTCATCTTGCTTTAGGTAACAATAAAACTTATGGTGGTAAAGTAAATGTTCCAATACATTTAGATGGAGTTATTAAAAATCCTAGCATTTTTGTAGATGATGAAGAAATAATGAGAAAAGGAAAGTTTAAACTATAAGAATTTACCCTTCTTTGAAACTAGTTTTCCATCTAAATAAATTTTACCACTTTTTCTTAAATCTTTTATCATGTCCCAATGCAAAGCTGATTTATTTATTCCATTACATTCTTCATAAGCAGATCCAAGAGCTAGATGTATTGTTCCACCAATTTTTTCATCAAATAAAATTTGTTTTATATATTTTTTAAGATTATAGTTTAAACCTATACCAAATTCACCTAATCTTTTAGAACCTTCATCGGTTGCTATTAATGTTTTTAGTAAAGATTCATTTTTTTTAGCTGTTGCTTTTATTACTTTACCATTTTTAAAAACTAAACTTATTCCATCAACTTCTTTTCCTGCATATATTGTGGGGAATGAAAAACTAATGTACCCATTTGCTGAGTTTTCTACTGGTGCTGTGAAAATTTCACCATCAGGCATGTTATAAGAACCATCTGCTAATATGAATTTTCTTCCTTTAATACTAAATGTTAAGTCAGTATCATCATCTACTATTCTTACTTCTTTACCTTTACTCATTATATTAAATGCTCTATGCATTTTTTTAGCTTCTTTTTTCCAATCTAAATTTGTAGCCCCATAAACAAAATCTTCAAATTCATCTAGAGACATATCTGCTTCTTGAGCTAAAGATTCTGTTGGAAATTCATAAAGAACCCATCTTTTCTTTAATCTTTGATATTTTATAGGCTCTAATACTTTTTGCCTAATTGATATTTTTTTAGGATTAATATTTGTTAACTCTCTTGTATTACTAGAACCAAAAATAGCTATGTAAACATCTGCTTTTTTTGTTTCTTCCATTGCTAATTCTGGGAATTTTTTTAATTGTTCTTCTGAAGCTAGATTAAAATAATTATAAGTCATTCCAGGAAGACTAATATGGCTTATTGGAAATGCTCCTTTTTTTAATACTAATTTGTAGACTTCTAAAATTAAAGGAGCTGCACTTACTTCTCCATTTATCACAACATAATCTCCTTTTTTTACTTTAGTAGAATGATTAACTAATATTTCTGCCGCTTTTTTAACCCTTGGATCAGTCATTTATTTATTCTTTGATAGAAATTATATATAAAGGTGTTGTATCTTTATTAAACTCCAATCTTTGGAGGATTTTTTATAAGTTCTGTTATTAGTTTTATAGTATAATTCACATCATCTATATGAGCTATTCCAATTGTAGAATGAATATTTCTAATTGATACAGATATGGCTGTAGAAGGAATACCTTTTCTTGATAGCATCATACTAGTTGCATCTGTAGTTCCAAAGTCAGAAACTTCTAGTCTATAAGGGATCTTATTTTTCTTTGCTAATTTTTTTAAACACTCATCTAATTCTAGATTGGCTAATAATTCTGCATCTTTAACTGTTATGTAAGTTCCTGAACCAATTACACATTCTCCCCTAATATCTGAGTCATGTGCATCTGTTACATCTACTGCTACTCCCCATGATGGATCTATTTGATATACTGAAGTTTTAGCTCCATATAATCCCATCTCTTCTTGTACTGTAAACACTAAATAAAGATCTAAGTTTGGTTTTTTAATTTTCTTAGCAATTTCTGTTAAGATATAACATCCTATTCTATTATCTAAAGCCTTTCCAGTAAATAATTTTTTATTCCCTAAATATTTGAAAGAATGACTAGGGATAACATAACATCCAATTTCTATCCCTGTTTTTTTAATTTCTTTTTTATTTAATCCTGTGTCAATATAAAGATCATCCATCCTAGGTTGTTTTTCTATATCCATTCCTTCATGTAATTCTGGAAAGGATATTACTCCATTACAAATAAATTTCCCAGTTGGTGAAAATAAAAAAACATTTTGTCCTACTAAGGTTAATGGATCTATCCCTCCTACTGGAGAGATTCTAAGAAAACCATTTTCTTCAATTTTTTTTATCATTAATGCTATCTCGTCCATATGGGCAGCAAACATTACTTTTTGTCCTTTGCCTTTTTTATGTGCTATTAAATTTCCAAAGCTATCCACCCACATCTTATCAACATAGGTTCTTATTTCTTTCTTAATTATCTCTCTTACAGCTTTTTCATTTCCACTAGGTCCAAATGCATTAACTAATCTTTTTAACAATTCCATTTTAAGTTGGGGTGTCTCCACAATTCATATAACCACATATTAGTCCTTTATGTTTAAAAAGTTTTTTTGTACATTTTTTTATTGAATAATCCAAAATTTCCATAGCTTGATCTACTTCTTTTTTTGTTGTTATATATGGAGGTATCAATCTTATTCCTTCATGACCACATCCTAATAAAACTAATCCATTTTTTAAACATTCAATAAGAACATCGTCTCTCATCTTTTTATTATCTAAATCAAAAGCTTGCATTAATCCAATTCCTCTTTGATTTTTTATATTAATTTCATTCAATCTTTTTTTCATGTAATCACCAGTTTTTTTAACATTATTTAATAATTTTTTTCTTTTTATTATTTTTATAGTTTCTAAACCTAAAGCCAAATCTAAAATATGTCCTCCACCCCAAGTTGAGGAAATAGCTCCTGCTTCTGGTGTGAATTTTTTATTTGCTATTGATGCTCCAACTTGTAAAGCTTTAGCGGAACTCATTAAATCAGGAATGACATTAAAATTGTTAATAGCCCACCATTCTCCTGTTCTTCCCATTCCACCTTGTACTTCATCTGAGATTAATGGAATATTATATTGTTTGGTTGTTTTTCTAAGATCTTTTAACATTTTTTTAGAGGCTATATTATACCCCCCTTCACCTTGTATTGTTTCAACAATCACAAATCCTATGGAACTTGATCCATTTTTTTTAATGATTTTTTTTAGTTGATCAGATGCATCTTCATTAAAAGATAAAGTTTTATTAGAAATTTGTAAATAATTTTTTTTATACACTTCTTTTGAATGGGTTAAAGATAAAGCTCCTAATGTTCTTCCATGAAATGATCCTTTAAATGAGATTCCAAATTTAGTTTTTGGTCTTTTTCTCATACAAAGTTTAATTGTATTTTCAACAGCTTCAGCTCCAGAATTTATTAGAAAAGCTGAATTTAATGTTCTTGGAGTTATTGTTAACAATTCTTCTAACAAATCTAGATGTTCTTTAACAATAAAATCTTGTCCTGCATATTTAATTGGTTCTCTTTTTGAGTATTTTTGAATTATTTTTTTTAGGGTTGGATGGTTGTAACCTAATGGATTAGAAGCTATTTGAGAGGCAAAATCTAAAAATAAGTTATTGTCTACATCATAAAAATAACAACCTTGCCCTTTAGGAGAATGAACAAAAGGATAAGTTATTGAGCCACCTAAGTTAATTTTATTTAGTTTACTTAGTATTTTTTGAGATTTTAGTCCTGGTAGTTTTTTAACGTTCGGTTTCATGTTATCCCTTTATTTTTGTAGATCTGAATTTTCCACCTTTTTTGTATACTCTTTGTCTTCTTTTTAGTTTCTTTTCTTTCTTTGATTTTCTTTGATGTCCTGTTGCATAATCTGGCATTTTAATCAATCCCCTGAGCTTTTTGTAATTTTCCAGAATAATCAATGTATATTGCTTTAGTTTCTGAAAATTCATGTATTCCTTCAATTCCTGCTTCTCTAGTTCCATTTCCAGTTCCTTTAACTCCTCCGAAAGGCAAATGAACTTCTGCTCCAATTGTTGAAGAATTAACATAACTTATTCCAGATTCAACTTTATCAATAAACTTGAAAGCATTAGCAATATCGTTTGTGTAAATTGAAGAGGATAACCCATATTCAATATTATTAGCTACTTTTATGGCCTCATTTAAATCATTTACAGAAACTATTGCTAAACTAGGACCAAAAATTTCTTCTTTGGCTATTCTGGCATTAGATGAAACATCAGTAAATATTGTTGGTTTGTAAAAAAATCCTTGTCCTTTAACAACATCTCCACCAATTAATAATTTTCCTTCTCTTTTTCCTATTGAAGTGTATTTATGGGTTTTTTCAACTGCTCCTTTATTAATTAAAGGTCCAACATCAGTTGTGCTTTTTAATCCATGTCCTAATCTTAATTTTTCTACATCTCTTAATAATAAATCTTCAAATTCTTCTTTAACATCTTTATGTATTATAACTCTAGAAGCTGCAGTACATCTTTGTCCTGTTGTTCCAAATGCTCCCCAAATAACCCCTTCTTTAACTAAATCTAAATCAGCATCATCCATTACTACAATTGGATTTTTCCCACCTAATTCTAATCCAACTTTTTTAATTCCAGCATTCTTCAAAATGAATTCTCCTGTCCCTCTATGTCCTGTAAATGAAATTCCTCTAACATCCGGATGATTTATCATTCTTTTTCCTACAGTTGATCCAGGTCCAGTAATTAAATTAACTACTCCTTTTGGTACTCCTGCTTTTTCTAAAATCTTTATAATCTCAATTCCACATAAAGGAGTATCAGAACTAGGTTTGAATACAATTGTGTTTCCACAAATTAATGCAGGACTTAATTTCCAAGCAGGAATTGCTGTTGGAAAGTTCCATGGAGTTATTAATGAAACAACTCCTATTGGTTTTCTAACAGTCATACAAAATTTATTTTTTAATTCACTTGGGGTTGTATGCCCAAATAATCTTCTACCCTCTCCAGCCATATATTCAAAGATATCAATTGCTTCTTGTACATCACCTAAACCTTCTTTAAAGACCTTACCCATTTCTATAGTTACTAATCTTCCTAATCTTTGTTTATTTTGTTTTAATAATCTAACAGCTTCGTATAGAACTTCTGCTCTTTTTGGAGCTGGAGTGTCAGACCATTCTTTAAATGAATTTTTTGCTGATTCAATAGCTAAATCAACATCTTTTTCATTACCTAATTGAAATTTTCCTATCGATTGATTAGTAGCTGGATCTAAACTTTGAAATGTTTTTTTAGAACTAGATTCAATCCATTTCCCATTAATATAATTTTTATAGATTTTCATAATACCTCTTTTTATTATTTAATGGATTGTTTAATTTAAATGTTTTGTTTACTACTTTAAACACCATAATATAATGGCTTTAGCACTATGCAATCTATTTTCAGCTTGGTCAAAAACAATGCTTTTTTTGCTGTCTATAACTTCAGAACTAACTTCATAATCTCTTTGAGCTGGTAAACAATGCATAAATAAAGCATTTCCTAAAATATTTTTGTTTACTTGATATTTTTTGAAAGTTTTTATTCTTTTACTTTTTTCTTTAGATTTAATATGATAACTCATCCAAGTATCTGTATAAACTATATCTGTTTTAATTTTCCTTGGAGTGTTTTCTACAACAACTTTTGAATTATGTTTTTTAGCAAATCTTTTTGATTCTTTAATGAATTTTTCTTTTGGCATAAATTTTTTTGGACAAAATATATGAATATTAATTCCAATTTTAGAACAAGCATGCATTAAAGAATGTGTTACATTTCCATCTCCGTCACCATAATAAGCTAAGGTTAATCCTTTTAATTTTTTGAATTTTTCTTTTATTGTTATTAAATCTCCAATAGCTTGACAAGGGTGTGTTGAATTACTTAATGCATTTATTACAGGAATACTTGAATTATGAGCTAATCTTCCTAGTTCTCTATGATCATAAACTCTAGCAGTTAACAAGCTACAATATCTTGCTATAACTTTAGCTGTGTCTCCTATAGTCTCTTTTCCTTTACTTAATGGGGAGCCTAATAAATCATAATAAATTGCATTACCACCCATTTGATTCATGGCAACTTCAAAACTTATTCTTGTTCTTAGAGAAGGCTTTTCAAACATTAATAACATTGTTCTATTTTTTAGTTTATTAGAATATAATTTTGGATATTTTTTTATTCTTAACCCTAAATTAACTAAGTAAAGAATCTCTTTTTCAGATAAATTTTCTAAAGTTAAAAAATCTTTCATTTTATTGTTAATTGTTTTAATACTTTTTCTAAAGTTAATGAACTAACTTCATTTAATTCATAATCAACTTCAACTATCTCTTTATTTATTTTGATTAATTTTTTTAAATCAAAAGGACTTCCATCAACAACTACATCACAATTAGCTTTGTTTATTGTTTCTTGTAAATCTTTGATTTGTTTTTTTCCATAACCCATTGCTGGAAGTACTTTCTTTAGATGACTAAATTTTTTATATACCTCTTTGATAGAACCAACAGCATGTTTTTCTGCATCTACTATAGACTTAGCTTTGTATAACTTAGCTGCTACAGAACCAGCTCCAAAAGCCATTCCACCATGAGTTAGTGTAGGTCCATCCTCAACAACTAATACTCTTTTATTTTTGATTAACCATGGTTTGTCTACAATTATCTTAGATTTAGCCATAATTATTTTTGCTTTTTTATTAGTTTTTTTTATGTTTTCTAATACTAATTTAATATCTTTTTTTGAAGCGGTATCAATTTTGTTTACAACTAAGATATCAGCCATCCTAAAATTAGCTTCTCCGGGATGATAGATTAATCCATGTCCTGCTCTATGTGGATCAAGAACTACAATATGTAAATCTGGTTTGTAAAATGGTAAATCATTATTTCCTCCATCCCATATGATAATATCTGCTTCTTTTTCAGCTTTTTTTATAATCTCTTTATAATCTACACCTGCATATATTATTATATGATTGTTGATCCAAGGTTCATACTCTTCTCTCTCTTCTATTGTCACATTATTTTTCTTAAGATCTTCATAATTAGCGAATCTTTGGGTTTTTTGTTTTATTAAATTACCATAAGGCATTGGGTGTCTAATTGCAACTACTCTATATCCCATATTTTTTAATATAATTCCAATTTTTCTAGAAGTTTGAGATTTTCCTGACCCAGTTCTAACTGCACATACTGAAATAACTAGCTTTTTACTTTTGATCATAGTTGAATTTGATCCAAGTAAAACAAAGTTAGCACCATTTGCAATAGATATAGAAGCTAAATGCATCACATATTCGTGACTTACATCAGAATAAGAGAAAACAACTTCATCAACTTTAAATTTCTTAATTAATTCGGGAAGTTTTTCTTCTTTGAAAAAAGGAATATTTTTTTTGTATAATTTTCCAGCTAGTTTTTTTGGAAACTTCCTTTTTTCTATACCTGGAATTTGAGTTTGGGTGAATGCAACTACTTCATGTCTAGGATTATTCTTAAAGTAAGTTAAAAAATTATGGTAGTCTCTACCTGCTGCTCCTAAAATTATCACCCTCTTCTTCATTTTTATATTTTATAAATTTGCGAATACTTTTTCTTTAAATATTTAACTAATATCTCTGGATTCAATCCTTGTTTACAAGTTTTCTTCATTATCTCTTCACTTGTTAATGTGTTTCCGTATTCATGAAAATTTTTATTTAACCATTTTGCTACATCATTGAAATTTCCTTTTTCTATTTCTATTTCAATATTTTTTTTATCTTTTAATAATTTTTTATATAATTGTGCTGCATAAATAGTTCCGATAGCGTAAGTTGGGAAGTAGCCAATTGCTCCCCATGACCAATGTATATCTTGTAATAATCCTTCTGAATTGTTTTTTGGTTTTATATTTAGATAATCTTTCATTTTTTTATTCCATATACTAGGCAGTTCTTTAACTTTAATAGAACCATCAATTAATCCAGTTTCTATTTCAAATCTTAATATTATATGTAGAGGATAAGCTATTTCATCTGATGTTACTCTAATTGGGTCAGATTTTATTTTATTTACATATCTATACCAGTTATTAAAATTAGTTTCGAGATTAAATTTTTTATCAAATTTTGGAAAATAGTATTTCCAGAATGGTTTGTTTTTCCCAATCATATTCTCCCAGAATTTAGATTGAGATTCATGAGCACCATATGAAGCAGCATTATGAAAAATTGTATGTTTATGTTTTTTAGGGAGATTTAGTTCATATAAAGCATGTCCTGCTTCATGCATTGTTGCTATAAATGAAAAAAGTAGATTACGATTAAAGCTTGTAGTTATCCTTACATCATTTAATCCTAAACTTAGGGTAAATGGATGTGTAGAAGTTCTAAATATACTATTATTTTGTTTTAAACCAATTTTTTTTATTACATCTTCACAAAGTTCTTTTTGCTTGTCAATACTAAATTTATGACTATGTTCTCCATTATCATTTTTGTATACACTACTTTTTTCTATTTTTTTATGTAAAGAAGTTAAAGATTTTTTCAATCCATTAAACAAAGGTTTTAATTTTTCTGTAGTCATACCTTCTTCATAGCTATCTAGTAGACTATTATAAGGATGACCTTTTAATCCAATATAACTACTTTCTTGTTGTTTTAATTCTACTATCTTTTTTAGATAAGGTTCAAATTTTTTGAAATTATTTTTTTGTTTTGCTTCCCTCCATTTTAATGTGGTTAAATTTGCAGTTTTTGCTAATTCTTTTACAAATTTTGGAGGTAGTTTTCTTGATTTTTCTATATCTTTATACAACTTATTTATCATTAATTTATTATCACCTTGAATTTTAGATTCTTTTAATCTTTTTAATGATCTAAACAAATGTTTAGAAGTAGCTTTTTTATGTATTATCTCAGATACGAGTGCACTTTGTTCTGATCTCGATTCAATGCCTTTTATTGGCATAATTGTTTCTCTATCCCAATGTAATACACTATTAATATCTCCTAAGATATGTAAATCTTTTTGATATTCTTTTATTAAACTGAAATCTTTTTTCATTTCGTAATTATAGTACCCTCTCTACTTTCTAAAGCTTTCTTTATATTTTTAATATTTGTAATAATAACTTTTTTTCCACCTTTACTGAGAAAATTGTTAGAAGCTTGTACTTTTGGACCCATACTTCCAGGAGGGAATTCTTTTTCTAATAAATACTTCTTTGAATCCTTAAATTTTAGTTTACTTAAGAATTTTTGATTTGGTTTTTTGTAGTTTATAGCCACTTTGTTTATATCTGTTATTATTATTAGTTCATTAAAATTTAAAGAAGAGGCCAAACATTGAGAGGCTAAATCTTTGTCAATAACTCCTTCAATCCCAACTAACTTATCTTTATTTTTGTAAACAGGGATTCCTCCACCCCCACATGATATCACAATTGTTCCTTTATCAATTAATTTTTTTATAGTATTTTCTTCTATTATCTTTAATGGTTTTGGACTTGGGACAACTCTTCTATAACCTCCTCTTGGGTCTTCTTTTATCTTATACCCTTGTTTTTTTAATTTAGAGATTTCATTTTTTTTATAGAATGGACCTATAAATTTAGTTGGATTCCTAAATGATTTATCTTTTTTATCTACTAAAACTTGAGTTAATATTGTTACAACTTCTTTTTTTATTTTATTTTGTTTTAATAAATTTATTAATTCTTTTTCTAATAAATAACCTATCCAACCTTGAGACTCTGCACCTATTACATCTAAAGGCATTTGAGAGAATTTATTTTTTGCTAATTCATTTTGAATAGCAAGAATTCCTGCTTGAGGTCCATTTCCAAATGTGATTATTATTTTATTTTTTTTAATTAAAGGAAGAAGTTGTTTGTACGAATCTCTAATATTTTTTATTAGATGGTTATATGTTCCTTTTTCACCTTTTTTTAAAATAGCATTTCCACCTAATGCCACTAATATCTTTTTCACAACATAAAATACATTCTATACTTTATATTTGTTTTGAAGTTTATTATTTAAAAAATCTAGATATTGGTCTTATTACAGCTATCACAAAAATTATGACATACCAATACCATTCTAAACTTAGTATAGGTGCCCAATATTTTGCTAGTAACAATACAGAAGCAGCTACACTTAATTTAATAGCTCCTATATCCCACACATCTAATTTGCTTAAATTTGTATTATACCAATCAATTAAACCCATTTTAGCCTCCTAGATTACAAAGTTCTCTAAATATATAAATTTAACTTAAACAAAACTTATTTATAATTAAAAATTTTCATAAAGTTAAGATGAACTTTTATAATATGAATGGTCTAATAAAATATTTTATTATTGTTGGAATAATCTATATGTTTATTGGGGTATTAATTGGAGGAATGATCTCTGGTGGTAAACTAAGTTTATATTCACATACTGAAGAAGGACATTGGTTAGAAGCAGAACATGCTTTCATAACTAATGTTGGATTTGTTTCTTTTATCTTATTTGGATTGTTATATTATGTTGTTCCTTTAATATCAAATAGAGAGTTGTATTCATTAAAGTTAGCAAAATATAGTTTTATTTTACTTAACATTGGATTGATATTAATGATAGTTTTTACTGCAGTTAAAGGATTATCAAATGTTTCTTATGCATCAACATTTAATATGTTAGGTGGAATAATCTTAACATTAGGGTATTTAATATTTGGATATAATCTATTAAGAAGTTTTTAGAGATAATAAACTATTTATAATAAAAAATACTAAAAAGAATATGAGACATATAGCTGAACGTGAATTACAACTCCCAGATGCAGTTATAGGAAAGTTATTAGGATTGGCAGCTGAAGATAAATCTATCTTATCATTAGGACCTGGAGAACCAGATTTTGAAACTCCTAAACCATTATTAAATTATTTGAAAAGTATTATTTCTAAAAATAAAGAATTAAAATATAGTCATTATTCTCCTTCAGAAGGTAGAACAGACCTAAGAAAAGCAATAATAAAAAAATTAAAAAAAGAAAATAAGATTAATGCAGATATTGATGAGATTTTAGTTACTTGTGGAAGTCAGGAAGGAATCTTTACAACTTTGTTATCAACTTTAGATATTAATGAACAAGTTATAATTCCAAATCCTGGTTATATGGCCTATCTTCCAGCTATAGAGTTGAGTGATGCTGTTCCTGTTGATTTAGAATTAAAAGAAGATGAAAATTTTGAAATAAATCCAGATAGAATTAAAAAATTAATAAATAAAAAAACAAGAGCATTAATGATTAATACACCCTCAAATCCTACTGGAACTGTATTAAATAAAAAATTATTGGAAGAGATAGCAGATATAGCTGTTGATAATGATTTATACATATTAAGTGATGAAGCTTATGAAAAATTAATTTATGATTCTAAACATATAAGTATTGGATCATTAAATGGAATGAAAAATTATGTTGTTACATTACAATCATTTTCTAAGAGTTATGCTATGTGTGGTTTTAGATTAGGATATGTTCACGGTCCTAAAGATGTAATACAAGCCATGACAAAAACTATTCATTACATAACATTAACAGCACCTCATATTTCTCAATTAATGGCAATAAAAGCTTTAACTCTTCCAAATAAACATATTGAAAAGATGAGAAAAGAGTATGATAGAAGAAGAAAGTTTATTGTTAAAAGATTAAATGAGATTGGATTAAAAACTTTAGAACCTAAAGGTGCATTTTATACTTTTTCTAGTATCAAAGATTTTAAGATGAGTTCTAGTAAGTTTGCTAATAAATTATTAAAAGAAGCTAAAGTTGCTGTTGTTCCTGGAACTGAATTTGGAAGATTTGGTGAAGGTTACATTAGATGTAGTTATGCAACAGATTATAAAATAATTGTTAAAGCAATGAATAGATTAGAAAAGTTTGTCAAAAAATTATAATTCTTCATCTATTTTCCAAAAATCTTCTAGAAACCAATCATCTGGAGAATTTTCTAATGAAAGAATTTTTTCTGGTTCATGTATTCCAGTTCTTCCACCATGGGCCGGTGCTTCTAAACCCTCTAATCTTCTATCTAATGTTACTCCAAAAAATTCATCCATTCCTCCACGAGTGTAATAAGTTCTAATGATTGTTATACATGGTTCAATTATTTCATTTTCTAAAAAACTTTTAAAATATTCATAACCTTTTAGTAAGGGATAAAAATTATTTTCTTTACAATGTCTTAGATATTCTTCTGTAGACTCAAACCCATATGCTTCTTTTACCCAATCATCAACATATAATTCAGCCATGGAACAAAAAAAACAAATATATTATAAATTTGATCAACTTAAATCATAGATAATAATCAACTAAGGCTTTAATTGACTTAACAGCATTTTCTGGATAAGTAAAACAAGGAACTCCGTTATTTTGTAAAGATTCTTTTAGTATTTGAGTAAATTCCCCTCCAGTTGAAACAACTATTATTGGTTTTTTATGCATATTTTTAAATTCAGTAATAACATCAACAACATCAGTTGTAACTAATGGAGTTTGATACAACACAACTAATAATAAAACATCAATATTTTTATCATTTAAACAAGCATCAATAGATAATCTATATCTTTCAGTTGTAGCATCTCCCGTTAGATCCATTGGATTATTTAAAATAACAATAGGGGGAAAATATTTTTTTAGATTTCTTTTAGTTTCTTTACTAGGCTCGGCCATCCTTAAATTATTATTAACAACAGCATCTGTGCATATTATACCATAACCTCCACCATTAGTTATAATTTGTATCCTATTATTTTTTGGCCTTATAGATCCTTCTAAAATTCTAGCATAATTAAACATATCTTCTAATGAAGGAGCATAAATCATTCCAGTTTGTTTAAATGCAGCTAAATACACTTCAGCAGAACCAGCTAAAGATCCAGTATGTGATAGTGTAGCTTTATTACCCTCCTCTGTCATCCCTCCTTTTACAACTATAACGGGTTTTCTTTTAGTTGTTTCTTTCATAACCCTCATAAATTTTTTAGCATCTTTTATTGCTTCTACATATAAACAAATAACTTTAGTGTCATGATCACTAGCCAAATATTCAATTAAATCAGATTCATCAACATCTATGGCATTTCCATAACTAACAAATTTTGCAAATCCATCTTCTTCTCTAGAAGCTAAATCTAATATTGTTGAGCCAACAGCCCCAGATTGACATACAAAAGAAATTCCTCCTTGTTTCGGTCTTTTAAGTCTATAATGAGGAAGAAACAAAGTATCTAGCTTATTTTTAGTGTTTAAAACTCCTAAACAATTAGGGCCTATAACTCTTAATCTATATTTTTTAATTGCTTTTTGTAATGAATTATCTAGTTTATTATTTCCAACTTCTTTAAATCCAGCACTTATTATGATTAAATCTTTAATTTTCTTTCTTCCACACTCATTTGTTACTTTAACTGCTTGTTTTGCAGGAACAGCTATTATAACCAAATCAATTTTTTCTTTTATTTGTGAAATATTTTTGTAAGAAACATAACCTAGAATTGATTGTACATTTGGATTTACAACAAAAATATTGCCGTTAAAGTCCCCATCTATTAGATTTCTAAAAATAACATGGCCTATTTTATTAGGATTTCTTGACACCCCAACTATGGCTACATTCTTTGAATTAAAGAAATTTCCTAGATCCATTAAAATAATAATAAAAGTAGAGTCTATATAAAATTTTGTTATTATTTAAAATAGTAAAAAGATTAAAAAAAGGCAAGGTTTTTATGATTTTGGGCCTATAGTCTAATGGATAAAATATTCGGTTTCGAACCGAAAGTTCTGGGTTCGAGTCCCAGTAGGCCCATTTAATATTATAAATTAGCTAAATATGAAGAATAAGGAGGAATAAAATGGGACATCATATAAATGAAAAAGGGGAATTTCAAAGCGATAAGTATCCAGAACTTCCAGTGGATAAGTTTTTATTGAGCTTTAAAGATCCAATCGCAAGAGAAGCTATAAAACTTTATGCAGAAAAAACTGAAAATGAAGAATTAAAGGAAGATTTATTAAAGAGAGTTAAAGATTTTGAATAATAATTAGGGGGAAAAATGAATATTAATGATACAGCACCAGATTTTAAATTAAAAGGAACAGATGATCAAGAGCATAGTTTAGAAGATGCTAAGGAAAAAAAAGTTTTAGTTGTTATATTTACATGTAATCATTGTCCATATGTTAAAGCATATGAAGATAGATTAATTGAAATACAAAATGATTACAAAGATAAAGGGGTTCAATTAGTTGGTATTAATTCTAATGATGAATCAACTCATCCAGACGATAATTTTGAGAGTATGAAGAAAAGAGTCGAAGAAAAAGGATTTAATTTTCCATATCTAAGAGATGAAACACAAGAGGTAGCTAAAGCTTATGGTGGAGAAAGAACACCACATATTTTTGTGTTTGATGAAGAAAGAAAATTAAGATATACAGGAAGAATTGATGATAATTGGGAACATCCTGAACAAGTAACTAAACAAGATTTAAGAGAAGCTTTAGATGCATTAGTAGAAGGAAAAGAAGTTCCAAATCCAGAAACTCATGCAATTGGGTGTACAATCAAGTGGAAACAATAAATTTAAATAAATACTTCTACTTTTTTCTTTCATGAAAAAAGAGTTAGGAATAACAGTTAAGAAAGATCAAAATTTTTCTGAATGGTATTCTCAAGTAGTTCAAAAGGCTGAATTAGCTGACATTAGGTTTGGGATACAAGGTTTTGTAGTACATAGACCATGGGGATTTTTTATTATAAAGAAAATTTATGAGTATTTAGAAAAAGAAGTAGAAGAACAAGGACATCTTCAATATTTATTTCCGATTTCTGTTAGAGAATTAGATTTAAAGAAAGAGAAAGAACATGCAGGATTCACCCCAAATGTTTATTGGATTTCTGAAGCTGGTTCTAAAAAATTAGATGAAAGATTTGCTTTAAGACCCACAGGAGAAGCTCAAATTTATCCAATGTATTCTTTATGGTTTAGAAGTCATAAAGACCTACCATTCAAAGGATATCAAAGTAGAATATCTGTGTTTAGAAATGAAAGAACTACTAGGGTTTTTATTAGAGGAAGAGAATTTTTATTTTTTGAGACTCATGATGTGTTTAATGAACATGAAGAGTCATTAAAACAAATTAAAGATGATTTAGAGACTTGTGAAAAAGTTATTTATGATAAAGTTAATATCCCATTTTTATATTTTAAAAGACCAGAATGGGATAAATTTAATGGAGCAAATGATACTTTTACTCCTGACACTTTAATGCCTGATGGAAAAAGAAATCAATTAGCTTCTACACATGATTTGGGACAGAATTTTTCAAAAGCATTTAATATAAAAGTTAAAGGTAAAGATGAAAAAGAACAATTTGTTTATCAAACTTGTTTTGGTCCTGGAATATGGAGAATAATGGCTGCTTTAATAGCAATTCATGGAGATGATAATGGATTAATAATTCCATCAGATATGGCACCATTACAAATTGTTATTATTCCTATAACTTTTAGCAATAAAGAAGATGAATCTAAAAAAGTTATTGAATTATGTGAAAAATTAGAATCTTCATTAAAAAAATTAGGTTATAGAACAAAATTTGATAATAGTGAAGAAACTCCTGGGTTTAAATATAATCAATGGGAGTTAAAAGGAGTTCCTTTAAGAATTGAAGTAGGACCTAAAGAAATTAAAAATAAATCAGTTTCTATTGCATTAAGAACAGAAGATAAAAAAAGAAATATTAAAGTAAATGAAGTAGGAAAAGAAATTGATAAACTTTTATTAAAACTTAATAAAGACATCAAGGAGAAGGCTGATGAATATTTTAAAAATAATCATAGAAGTTCGAATTCTTTAAATGATTTAAAAGATTTAATAAAAAAATACAGAGGTTTTATCAAAGTTCCATTTTGTTCTGTAGAAAAAGATGGAGAAAAATGTGCAGATATTTTAAAAGCTAAGACAGAAGGGGGAGATGTTTGTGGAACATTATATCCAAAAGAAGAAAAAATAGATTCAAACAGTAAATGTTTAATCTGTAAGAAAAAAGCTAAACATCTAGTGTATGTTGCTAAAAGTTATTAAAATAAGCTAAACAAATCTACAAACCATTTTCTATAAAATGGAATGTTAGTTATTTCTATTTCATGTTTTTCTTCATGCCTTCTATCCACCCCAAATTCATCTTTATAGAATAATCTTAATGTTAATATTCCATCTTCAATTTGTTTGCCTTGCATTGGAGTTACTATTCTATATTTTCCTTCAAAATTTTCTAATTCAGAATTTGCAATATCTCCTACCTCTAAGCTAACATTATTAATTATTGTATTAGAAAAAATATCAAAATTCAAATCTGTTAATTCATTATAGTCAATAGTCTTTGGTTCTATTTCAATAAATCTTATCTTTGGAATTTTAATAACATTAAATTTTAATTCATCATATCTAATCAAACTATCAGTTTCAGCACTTATTTTTAAATCTAAAGAATAGGATAATTTTACATCAAAATTTAGTTCTTTCTTTTCAGCTATGAATAAATCTAGTTTTTTACAATTACTAATTACGCAAACATTCAAATCTTTTATATTTTCATTACCTACATTTTCTACAATACATTTTATTTTAATTTCTTCGTTATCATAATAATCTTGTTTTAATGTACTACAAGATAATGTTAAATCTGATAGAAATCTTTTCTCTTCTCTAGTCTCTAATTTTCCAATAGTTTCTTCAGCTTCTTCTTTAATTACATCTTCAAAACCTTTAGAAAATTTTATTATACTATTAGAAATAGCTCCAAAGTTTGTCTTTGCTTCTAACTCTGAGGTATAAACAAATTTTTTATTGAGATCTTCATCAATTTCTATTGTCCAAAATAATTTTTTCTCTTCATTTGGTTTTAATAAAACTGCTTTAATATTATTTTCTAATAATCTTGGAGATTTTGTTATAATGACTGAGATAGGTGTGTAATAATGATTGTTATTTTGAATAGAGACCTCTAATGGAACATAACTACCAAAATTTGCTTCTTCTTCTAATGGTTTTATATTCAATAATACATTAGGAGCAATTCTACCCTCTAGTTTTGTGACTGCTGTGTCTATAGACAAACCTTTTGAACTTAGTGTTACACCATCAGATTTCCATTTATAATCTACAGCAGATTCCCCTGAATCTTGAACATAACTTAATTTTACGTGACTTGGGTCGATCCATCCATATTGTCCAAAAGTTACATCAAATGGAACCCATCCATGTCCTGGGAAATAAACTTCAGCCCAGCCATGATTTCCAAAATAAGAACCAATATTTGTGTATACTACTCCTCCTAAAAATCTAGCTGGAATATTAACTGATCTTAACATAGAAATAAATAAATTTGTTAATTCATCACAAACACCTTGTTTATTCTCTAATACCCAAGAAGACTTTTTGACTACATCTGCTGTTAATGTTGATAGATCATATTCTATATTTTCATTAATCCAATCAGCTATTTTAAATGTTACAACATATAAATCATCTTCACCTTCTGCAAGTTCTACTGCTATTTTTTTAATATCTTCATTTATATCTATAAACTCTCCTTCATTAGTATATTCAATCAATGAATAATCTAAATTTTGTATTGGGAAGGGTATTCTTTTTGTAACTTTTTTAAAATCATTTTTTGTTTTGACTAATGTGTTAACAGAATAAGTGTATTTAGTTTCTTTTGGATCGTCCCATACAAGATTTATTACATTCTCTTTCTTTTTTATTTTTGCGTCTTTTGCTATTATTTCTTGAAATATAATTTCTTGTCTATCATCTTCATTTGGATAATACTTCAAATCCACTTCTATATAGTCTATATCATAACTTTTTCTTCCAGGAACTAATTCTATTTCTGACCCTAAATTTAAAGATAATTCTAAACTAGAATATTTATTATAATCTTCTAATGGTTGTTCTACTTCTAATTGTGCACTTACTGATGGAATCAAAATTAGTAAGATTAATATTATCCCTTTGATATTGGTACACCTCTTTTAAAGCTTAAATAAAACAATATTTAAATAGTTTTATAGTTTTTCTTTAATCATGAAAGTACTTAAAGAAAAAGAAGCAGAAGATTTTTTGGAAAAAAAAGGATTTCTTGTAGCTAAAAGAGGGTTGGCTAAAAATTATAATGAAGTTTCTAAGATTGTTTCAAAGTTAAGTTTTCCAATTGCATTGAAAATAACTAATACATTACATAAAACAGAGGAAGATGGGGTTAAGATAAGTAATAAAGATAGTTTAGAATCTGATTTTAAGTTATTAAAAAAGAAGAGTTCTAGTGTTTTAGTACAAGAGTATGTAGAAGGAATAGAGATAATAGTGGGATTGAAAAAAGATCTAACATTTGGTCATGTTATTATTTTTGGATTAGGTGGAGTTTATGTAGAAATAATGAAAGATGTTTCTTTTAGGATTTGTCCTGTAGAATTAGAAGATGTAAGAGAGATGATGCAAGAAACTAAAGGTTTTAAATTATTGAAAGGTGCAAGAGGAAAAAAATTTAATATAAAATCTATAGAAGAAGTTATTATGAAACTATCAAAATTGTCTCAAAAGTATCCAAATATTGAAGAATTAGATATCAATCCATTAATTGTTAATAATAAAAAAGCTTTTGTAGTTGATGCTAGAATTGTTATGAAATAAGTTTCTTAAATCTTTCTATAAATTCTTGGAAATCTTCTTTTAGAATATTAGCTCCACAAGCATGTTCATGACCACCCCCAGAACCATCTAAATCTTTTAATGATTTTTCTAATATTGGTGGAATAATTGTATTTCTACTCCTAATACTTAATCTCATGTAGCCTTTTTTCTCTCTAGCAATCATAATTATTTTTTTAGGAAATTTATCTATAAGTTCATTAGACAACTCTTCATTAAATGTAATTTGATTGGGAGAGTATTCATATAATAATAATTTTTCCTTTGAAGCAATTTTTATTCCATCTTCTAAATATTTTTCATATATTTTATTTATTTTATCAAATTTATCATGTATTAATTCTCCTTTTTTACTTGTTTTATCTAATATTTCATTCGGATCTTCTATACTACAAAAATAATCTATGTAATTATCAACTTCAGAAATATTCCCTTTTAACATGAAAGAACATATTTTTACTAATTTTCCAAGTTTAGAATTGAATTTTATCTCATCTAAATCAATTTTTTTTATTAATTTAGGATATTTTTTTGAGAATTCTTTTGAAAATTCAGGAAGAAAATAATCTCCTATAGATCCTAACATTGAAATCCATAAATTTTCTTCAACAATTTTATAACACCAATAAGATGTAGGACTTCCATCACTTTTATCTTTTAATCTGGGATTGTAATACTTAACACCTTTTCTTTCAACAGGATTGTGATGATCAATCCATACAACTGGAATGTTAATCTTATCTAAAAATTCTTGGTCTACTAAAGGCTTGTCTAAAATGAAAACAATATCTGGATTGTATGAAACAACTTTAGGTAAAAAGTCTATACTTAGATTTGGTGTTGTTTTTAGTATAATTCCTTTTCCTTTATCAACATATTTTTTTAATAAAGCATAAGAACATAATCCATCTAAGTCATCATCAAAAAAGAATAAGGGATTTTCAGATTTTTCCAGAAATTTTTTGATCTCTAAAAGTTTATTTTTTTCTATCATTTCAGTTTATTTAGTTCAAGGTCAACTTCTTGTTCTTTCCATCCTGTTTTCAATAAATTACTCTTTATTTTTGCTTTAGAGTGACCTCTTTTTAATGATTCTCTTATAAAAGTTCTTATCAACGCTTTATTTACTTTTCTATGACTTCTTGGTTTTTTTAATTCTACTTTAGGTTGTTGCTTTGCTTCTTGATAGAAATCTTCTAAATCTGCTGCAGGTGCTAATTCTTTTTTAGGTGCGATTTTCTCTTTGTTTTCTAATCCTAAATCTTGTTGTTTTTTCTTGTATAAGTAGAAAGCTGTTGAGATTCCAATTAAAACAACTATACTAACTACAATAATTATTATTATAAGATTGTTAGATTTCTTTTCTAATGTGCACCTATCATTCTTACAAACTTCTCCTTGATTACATACTACATCTTGAGGGCAACTTGAACAACTTTCTCCAGCGCCTATATTATCATCTCCACATACAACTTTTTTAGTTGTAGTTATAGTAAAATTTGTTTCATTTTGATCTGATTTTTCTCTTGTGCTTACTAACCATTCAATAGAATCTGTTAAAGTTCCATCTGAAACAATTACTTCTAGGGTATAAGTTCCTATATTACTACTACTAAACTTATAACTGTCCTCTTCACTAACTAATTGACTTCCTAAATACCATTTAACTGTTAAAGAGTCTCCTTCAATATCTGATTTGGTAATAGAGAATGTATGTTCTTCACCTAGTTCTAATTCTAGTGTTAATGAAGAAGGGCTTTTTGTGTCTATTGTTGGGGCATTATTCAATCCAGTTACTTCTTTTACTATTAAATTTATGCCATTACTTGTAAAACTAGAAAAATTAGAGTCGT
>Ga0187833_10000236_pt1 | contig 64041 bp, 59 predicted proteins | sample ETNtaG_37_FD_167968 | JGI IMG/M metagenome (GOLD analysis project Ga0187833, IMG submission 167968) | Marine microbial and viral communities from oxygen minimum zone, Eastern Pacific Ocean - ETNP2014_SV_400_PacBio MetaG (Illumina Assembly) | ecosystem: Environmental > Aquatic > Marine > Hypoxic...
CTTAGGGGGCCACCCGTACTATCATGAAGTATGCAGGATGACCGGCATGGGGTAGCGACAAACGGCGTCACAGCCTTGATGGAGCGGGTAGCCGACTACTTGCCCCACGATTTGACGGAGCAGGTCGGCAGGGCCTACGCCTACGCCGACGAGTGTCACCGCGGCCAAACGCGGAAATCTGGCGAGCCCTACATCGCCCACCCCCTGGAAACTGCCCTCTTCCTCGCCAACCTCCACCTGGATTCCAACACCATCATCGCCGCCCTACTCCATGACGTGGTGGAGGACTGCGACGTTACCCTGGAGGACGTGGCGGCCCGGTTCGGCCCCGAGGCGGCCAAACTGGTCGATGGCGTAACCAAGCTGACCCGTTTGGACGTCCACCTCCACGATATCAACGGCCGGGACCCAACCCACTTCGACGACCCGGACAACCTCCGCGCCGAGAGCCTCCGCAAGATGCTGGTCTCAATGGCGGAAGATATCCGGGTCGTGCTCATCAAGCTGGCAGACCGGCTCCACAACATGCAGACCCTGAACGCGCTGTCCCCGGAGCAACGGAAGCGCATCGCCCAGGAGACGCTGGATATCTACTCGCCTCTGGCCCACCGCCTGGGCATTTGGGAGATCAAGTGGCGGCTGGACGATCTGGCGTTCCGCTTCCTGGACGAGGAGCACTACCGGGAGGTCTCCAAGATGCTCGCCGCCAAGCGTGGAGAGCGCGAAGCGTACGTGGAGAAAGTCTCCGGCAGACTCCGGGAAGGAATGAAGGAGTTCGGGGTCACGGGAGAAGTGGCGGGGCGGCCCAAGGGCATCTACAGCACCTACCGCAAGATTCAGAAGTACGCCACCCAAGGCAAAGAGCTGCAGGACATTTACGACCTGTACGCCCTCCGGGTGCTAGTGGACACCACGGAGGACTGCTACAAGACCCTGGGCGTGATTCACCACCTGTGGCACCCAATCCCCGGCCAGTTTGACGACTACATCGCCAACCCCAAAGAGAACCTGTACCAGGCGCTGCATACCACGGTGATCTGCGACGGCGGCAACCCCCTGGAGGTGCAGATCAAGACCTACGAGCTGCACCAGATCGCCGAGTACGGCGTGGCGGCCCACTGGCGCTACAAAGAGGGCAAGTCCGGCGACAAGCGTTTCGAAGAGAAGATGACCTGGTTGCGCCAACTCCTGGAATGGCAACGAGAAGTGGTTGGCACCGACGAGTTCATCGAGTCGGTCAAGCATGACTTCTTCCGCGACCAGGTGTTCGTCTACACCCCCAAGGGGGACATCGCCGAGCTGACCGCGGGCTCCACCCCCATCGACTTCGCCTATAAAATCCACACCGAGCTGGGGCACATGTGTGCGGGCGCCAAGGTCAACGGCCGGCTGGTTGCGCTGGACACCACTTTGAAAAACGGCGACACCGTGGAAGTCGTGGTCTCTAAGGCCGGGCGGGGGCCCAGCCTCGACTGGCTCAACCCCAACCGGGGATACGTGGTCACGGCCAGCGCCCGCCAGAAGGTGCGCCTTTGGTTCCGGAAACAGGCCCGTGGCAGCAATATCCAACGGGGCCGGGAGCTGCTGCGCCGGGAACTTCGCCGGCTCCACCAGCGGCTGGGCGACGCGGAAGTTTTGGCCATCTGTAAGCACGACAATATGAATGACTTCCTGGCCGCCCTCGGCTCCGGGATCATCACGGAAAGCCAGGTGGCCCACCGGCTGGCCCAGGCCCGGCAGGCCGCGGAGCCGTCCATCGAGCAAGCCAAGCCCAGCGTGCCCGTCTCCAGCCCCAGTTCAGGCATCACCGTCTTGGGTGTCGGGGACCTTTTGATTCGCGTGGGCCGGTGCTGCAACCCGATTCCGGGGGACGATATTCTCGGCTTCATCACCCGGGCCCGGGGGGTTACTGTCCACAAGAAAGATTGCCCCAGCCTGAGGAACGAGGACGAGCAGGAACGCATCGTGAAGGTGGAGTGGGGGGAGATTCGGGAGATGTACCCGGTCCGCGTCAAGATGAAGGCCTACGACCGGGTGGGACTGCTGCGGGACGTCACCGTGGCGGTGTCCGAAGAACACGTGAACATCGCCTCGGTGATAACCCAGGAGCACCCCGACGGCTCGGTCACCATGGAGTTGACCCTCCACACCACCGGCCTGGACCAGCTTGGCAAGCTGTTCACCAAACTGGAACGGGTCCAGAGCGTCACCTCCGTCACCCGGGACCGCTCGAGCATTCCCGCCCCCACCCGTGGCTGACCCTCAAGAGAGGAACGCCGCGCCATCCCCTGCCGTCGCTGCCCGTGCCTCCAGGTTCCCATGCCGGGCGCCTACCGGCGGCACCGGCCGCGTTTAACAAATGCGGCGTTCCCGTTGCTCCTAATGGATCCACCGAAGAACGCCATGCGCTTGATGCGCCATCCGCCAGAAACGCCATCCGGAGGTGAGCCCAATGCCAGGAAGAACACCGGTCATTCCCCCGGGAGCCGCCCCGAATCCGGCCCTCTCCCCCGGTATACGGATCGGGAATCTTCTGTTCGTCTCCGGCCACGTGGCCCTGGACGGCAGCGGCAAGCTAGTCGGGGCCGGCGACTGCGAGGCCCAGTCCAGGCAGGTCATGGCCAACATCCGGGCCGTGGTGGAGGCCGCCGGGGCCACCATGCAGGACGTGGTCAAGATCACCTGCTTCCTCACCGAGGGGGCCGACTACCGCGCCTATAGCAAGGTGCGTGCCGAGACCTTCCCCAGCGACCCGCCGGCCAGCAGCACCGTCTTCGTCGCCGCCCTGGTCCGGCCGGAGTTGATGGTTGAGGTGGAAGCGGTGGTGCACGTGCCCGGTGGCGAGTAAGTGGAGGACCTAGTGGGGCAGCCGGGATCGCGGAGCCGGAATCTCGTAGAATGTAGCGTGCGCCGGGAAATCGGTCCCAGCCTATGGTCCCGGCGCGCTCTCCTGGCGCCCGGCGGCAAGAATGGATACTGTTTGTGACCCCATCGCCAGCCGGAGGGCCCGTGGCGGAAGGCCGGGGCGGTGAAGAGGAGCTTGGCTTCGCCTTTGAGGGCCCGGGCTACGGTTGGGAGACCAACCGCATCGCCCATTGCCCGAGGGGCCGCCAACGGGAGAGGTAGATGCGCGAGCGGCTTTCGCCATGGATGCTGCTACTCTGCGCATTCCTCCTATTCTTTATCATCTATCTTACCGGGGCGGTATGGCCGGCTTTCATTAGCTCACGCGGCCTTCAGGAAGGAACTCTCGGCCTGATTATCGGTTTCTACGGCCTCGCCTTATTCGTGGCGCGCCTGCCCATCGGCTTTCTCTGCGACCTTCTGACGGGCAACCGCAGGGCTGTGATCAGCGCCGGCTTTCTCTGCATTGCCCTTGGGCTTGTATTGCCCGGCCTGTTTGAATCGGCCTGGCCGCTATTTGTTTCCCGCATCCTCTTGGGAGTGGGGGCGGGATCATTCGTGGCCATCGCTGTCCTTTACACGCTCTACTCTTCCCCTCGATCCGCCGGATTCGGCATGGCCGTGGTCGCATCATTCCTTGGCTGGGGCCAGATCTTTGCCAACCCGCTGGGAGGCTGGCTTGCCGACAGGTTCGGAATGCTGGCGCCGTTTTGGGTCTCCGCGCTGGTGGCCGTGGTGGGGGCGGTCTTGGCCCTCGCCATCGTGGAGCCACGCCCGGAACGAGTACCCACGCAAAGGGTGCTGCTCCCAAAGTCCGCCAATCTCTACATCGGCTCCCTGACGATGGCGGTGGTCTTTTTTGCCGTCTTCGCCACGGTGTACAGCGTGACTCAGCTTTACGCCGCGACCCAGTTGGGGATAAACAAGGCTACCCAGGGCTTTCTGCTGACGGCTTTCATCTCGCCTTTCGTCGGCGTGGTGCTGATCAGTCCGCTTCTCGCCAAGACCCTTGGGGTCACCGGCGTCGTTACCGCCGGCCTGGCCTTCCTGGGAGCCGGGGCGCTTCTCACCCCGGTGGCGAATCTGCCAGTGTTGTTCTTCTGTGAAGCACTATTGGGTGTGGGTTTTGGCCTCACCTTCGGCCTCCTCATGGCCTTGAGCGTTGAGGAGGTGCCGGCCGGACAGCGCTTCTACGCCATGGGTATATTTCAGTCAATCTACGCCGCGGGTATGTTGCTTGGCCCGCTGACCGCGGGTTACGTCACCCAAGCCTTCGGATACCCGGCCGCTTTCTTGTCCGTGGGCGCCGTTGTCCTGCTGGCCGGCACGTGGTTTCTTCTGGTCCGGATTGGGGTATTCGCCGCCGGGGTGAGGCTGGCACGGGGCTGACCGCGCAGCTTCCAGGGCGCACCACCGGGGATGCCGGCGGGGACGGCCGACCTCTACTATGCATACGCCCGGCAGTGACCCATTGACCGGAGATACCGCAGCCGCCCGCTGGGAAGGGTTGCCCCCCGGTGGCGAAGAGAGGTAGCATTGGGCAGATGAACGCCCGTCTCGCCAATACAACCGATCCCCATGGCGGTCGCGATCCGCTCCGCTGGGGGTGAGGGGGGCCGGGTCAGCCGGAGGCAGATACCCATTGCGCCTTCCCGAGATGGGCGTAGGACCGGCGGGACTTCGGCCCTGGCCATCGTCAAAGGGCCCCATCGGGCGCAATCCGGTACTGGTGACGCCGGCGTCCGGTTCCCATCAACCGTTATCCGTGGGGAGCAGACAAGACTCGAATGATTGAGGGCGGCCTCTACACCTTCATGGTTCCTCTCGGCAGGTTGCTGGCCGGCCTAATTCTCGGATTGTTTCTGGGCATCCTGGGCGGGTGGGCCGCGGTGATCTTCAACGCTATGGCCGAATACCCCTTCGCTCTGTCGGTCCACCGGAATATCTACCTGATGGGTGTCGGTCTGGGCGCAGGGACCGGCGCCTACCTGGCCTGGGCCAGCCTGGATTTGAAGCGGCTCTTGATAGCGATCTCAGTCCTCCTGGTGCTGGCCGGCGGTGTCGCCGGCACTTACCTGGGCTACCTTTACGGGCAGAACGTTGACCCTACGTATCTGGGGCGTACTTATACCATCGACAACAACATCCATCTGGGCGCGGCCCTCGGCGCTATAGCCACGGCGACCACCTTGGGCCTCATCAGCGCCATCCGCACTCCGGGCAACTAACCCGGCTCCGTCGCGAAACTCCCGGCCGGCTTTCCGGCCAGCCTCGGAGCCGCTCCTGGTGGTGCTGCCACGATGGATCAAAGCTCTCGTCGAACCGATACCGCGTACCGGCATTGCCACGGTCATCCGCAAGCCGGCCGCTCCTGCTCTGCTGAGCCATCGAATTGGCGCCCACCGAAGGAGGAGCGGCTTGAGGCCTTGAACCGGGCTGGGGCCGGTGTGGGGAGGTGTTCGAGGGCCAGCCGCCGGGGCGGGCGTCCCGGGGAGGCCCCGGCTTACGAGGCCGTTTCAGATCGCGGCGCCAACGCAGGCCCCGGAGGGCCGCTAGGAGCCCAGGCACCAGGTTCCTGAAACAGTTCGGGCGCCTGAGGAAAGCTCAGTGTGCCAAAGGCTCCGAGCCGGGGATGGCCCGGAGCCTTTGGGTCACGTCCTTTACCCGGTGACGACGTTCTGGGGCCGGCCTTCAAGGAAGGCGATGACGTTGTCCACTGCGCCCGCGTTGAGGGCTTCAACCCCCTCGGGCGTCATGTCGGCAATGTGGGGAGTGAGGACCACCTGGTCGCAGGAGAGGAGGGGATGGTCCGCCGGTATCGGCTCCTTATCGAACACGTCGACCGCCGCGCCGGCCAGGTGCCCCGACTTCAGGGCGTTGACCAGGGCCTCGGTATCCACCAGCCCGCCCCGGCCGCCGTTGACCAGCAGGGAGCCCGGCTTCATCATGGCCAGCTCCCTCTCTCCGATCATTTTATCGCTCTCGTCGCTAAGCCGAACGTTCAGGCTGATCACGTCGGACTGGCGTATCAGGTCGTCCAGCTCCACGAACTTGACGCCCAGCAGGGCGGCACGCTCCGGCGTCGGATTGTAGGTCCAGGCGATAACCTGCATCCCGATGGCGCCGCCCAGGCGCACGACCTCGGCCCCAATGTTGCCGGTGCCGATGACGCCCAGCGTCTTACCCTGCAGGAAGATGTTGTCTAGCTTGGTCCACCGGCCTGCCTTGAGTTCCGAGGTCTGGTAGGCGGCCCGCTTGGACGCGGCCATCATCAGGCCAAAGATGTGCTCCGCCACGAATTTGGACGTTGCCTTCGGCTGGTTGCTGATGACGATGCCCATCTTGGTCGCCACTTCCAAGTCGTAGTTGTTGGTGCCGACGCCGCATGTGGTTATCATACGAAGCTTGGGCAGGGCGCTGAGGGCCTCGCCCGACCAGGAGATCGCTCCCCGGGTGTTCAGCATGATGTCGGCATCCTTGACTCTCTCCAGCTGCTCCTCGGGGCTTGACGGACGGTCGGTGTACAGCGTCAGGTCTCCATAGGGCTTCAGCCGCTCGAGATGGGGCGAGCCCTGGATCTGGATGGGCATATCGCCGGGCACGACAAACTTTACGCGCTCCTTGGCATTCATTTCGAACACTCCTGAATCGAATTCAGCTCTGCGGGGTCTGGCCAACCGGAGACAGCCCTGGGGCAGTTTCCCACCATAAAGCCCATCGGTGGGAACCAAGAACCCGAAGGTGGACGTGGCCTTATCCCTCCGGGTATTTTTACCATTTGTTCGGTGGTCCCGCAAGGGGCGGCCTGGCCCCATTTCCGGTGCCGCCGGTAATCCCCCGGCCAGGAGAATGTTGCGTGGCCGGAGACGCGGCGCCGGCTGCCGGCCATTTCCGGTACGGCCGTGGCCAGCCCCGGGTTGCGCGCGGCGTACTGCCTGCGGGTATTGCCTGAGTGTATTGACAGAAGAATTCCGGGTGAGTAGGCTGCGCACATAGGACGCGGCCGCCGGCCAGACAGGGGAAGAGTCCGCGAGACCTTCGAGAGCCTGACAAGACTCACTCGTCGGCGGCCTGAGAATCCAGAGCCAGGCGCATTCTTGGCTCGATCTCCCGGATAATCTCTGGGGCCGGGCCGGGCGTTCTTGAATAGTCTGAGACGGCCCGCGGGGGCGCTCACGTGACGTGGCCGGCCACCGGTTAGCCCGTCGAAGACCAGCAAGGGAGGAAGACAGATGCCCTTTCGGATGTATGTTTCCCTACAAGAGGATGAAAAGATCTCGATTTTCACGATGGACGCCGCGACCGGCAAGCTGGAACACGAGACTGAGGTGGCGGTAAGGGGCGGTCCCGCGCCGATGACGGTAGACCCGGAGCAGAATTTCCTCTACGTGGGGCGCCGGGGCAGCCGCCAGCTGTCGAGTTTCAAGATAGGTCAGGATACCGGCGGCCTCTCCCTGATCCGGTCGATACCTCTCGCCACCGATCCGTGTTACATCGGCATGGACCGAAAGGGCAAGTTCGTGCTCTCGGCCTATTATGAAGGCGCGAGGATAACGGTCCATGCCATCGGCGACGACGGGGCGGCGGCCGCGCCACCCGCCCTTTCCCTCGATACGGCCCGGGGGGCCCATTGTATTCAGACCGACCGGTCGAACCGGTTTGCCTTCGTGCCCCATATCGCCATCAAGGGACCCAGCGAGATCCAGCAGTTCAAGTTCGACGAGGGTACCGGGCAGCTCACCCGCAACTCGCCCCCCAGCGTCACACCCGGAGGCGACCTGGGTCCCCGGCACTTTTGTTTTCACCCAAACCGTGACATCGTCTACTGCACGAACGAACAGGGGTGCAGCGTGACCGCCTATCATCTCGACCCGTCGGCGGGAACCTTGACGCCCTATCAGACTGTTTCGACCCTGCCCGACGATTTCGAAGGCAAGAACTCCTGTGCCCAGATACAGATCTCGCCTTCAGGAAAGTCCCTGTACGCTCCCAATCGCGGTCACAACAGCATCGCTTGTTTCTCCATCGACGACTCCACCGGCCAGCTAACGCCGGTTGGCCGGGTCTCCGCGGAGCCGGTGCCGAGGGTGGTCAGCCTGGACCCCAGCGGGAGCTTCCTCTATGCCGCCGGCCTGGAAACGGGCCGCATTACGTCGTACCGGGTCAACGGCGACACCAGCGAACTCGAGCCCCTGGAGACCTATGATGTCGGCAAGAGGCCCATGTGGATACTTTTCACCGGGCGAGGGTAACCGGCGAACTAACCAGAGGCTAGCTCGGAACCCGGGGTCTCGAAACCTTAAACGCTTTTCGGGTCCGCTGGAGCTTGGCATCGGGCCTCTCAAAGTCGGTGCTCATGCCAGGCTCCTCAGCAGCTCTCCGTACCCCTGAACCGGGCTGGTCCAACCCACCCTTCTCAGCGCCATCCAGATAGTGGCCTGGTTCACTGTGATCACCCTCTTCCCCAGCTTTTGCTCCAGCTCGTCCACCGCCTCCAGGGCCCGCCAGGCCGTCCCCGGCAGAAACACGGTATCCGCCTCATCTCTCACCACTGTGGGCACGAAATCCGCGATGACCCGGGGCTCCTGCACGTCGATGTCCCTGGGGTTCATGGAGTCCTGCATCCAGGGCTCGCCGTCGGCGCTGACCACCTCGAACCCCGCCTCTTCCAAGAAGGGCTTCAGCCGGTTCCGCAGGTGGAAGTTCCGGTAGGGACCGGCAACGCTGACGCGGCGGGCGCCCATGAACCGCATCGCCTCGAGACACGAGCCCACCGCGGTAATGGCGGGCGCGCCACCGGCCTGCTCCATGGCCTCGGACATCCGGCGGTCAAAAGCGAGGTTGCCCTTGTGCCAGGTCCCGGAAGTGCAGGCGTAGACCAAGAGGTCCGGACCTATGTTGGCCAGGGATCGAACGCCGCGTCCCACGTCTTCGTTCATCTTCGTTGCGTTGAACCCGAACAGTGCCCAGTCCACGGTGCCGGCCTCTTCACTGGTCAGCTTCACGCCGTACTGCTCATCGTCCGGCATCTCCGGCTGATTACCCCACCGGCCGTTCCACAAGCGCTCGAAATGCACGGTGATGCCCCGGGGAACCACCGTATAGAAGTCGGGCTCCACAACCGGGTTGGTTGCGGGTAGCAGAGCCCCTATCCGCTTCGTCTCAGCCATGGCCAAATCCCCTCCGCTTCTCGTCCGCGACCCGGCGCCTCGCCATCGCCGGGGGACCAGCTATCCGGGCGCCCCGTTGTTGCGACGAACATAACCAAGGCCCTCGTCAGGCGCCAATTTCAGGCTGATGGCCCTCGTCGGATTTGATGTGCGGACGTACTCAGATCACGCCCTCGCTACGGAGGCCATCGATCTTCTGACGCGACAGGTGCAGGTACTCCTGCAACACCTCCTCCGTGTGTTCGCCGAGTCTCGGGCCCCGCTGGTGCTCCATGGCCGAGTCACCGACTTTGATGGGGCTGGCCAGCTGCCGCACGGTCCCGAACTCTGGGTGAGGGACTTCAAGAATCATCTGGTCTTCGGCCACTTGGGGGTCGGCGAGAGCCTCCTCCACCGTATTCACCGGGGCGCAGGGGACCAGTCCGGCAAGAAGCCGCAGCCATTGCGCGGTTGTCCTCTGCCGGGAAAGCTCTTTTAGGACCGGCACCAAAACCTCGCGGTTTTCGAGGCGGTCCGCGAAAGTCAGGAAGCGCGGGTCTTCCGCCAGGTGGGAGGCACCGAAGGCAGTCACCAGATTACGGTAGAATTTCTCCTTCGCGCACATCACTACTATCCATCCATCTTTGGTCGGCAGGACCTGGCAGGGCACTTGGGATGGATGCGCCGAATCAGGAAGCCTTTGCGGTTGAAAGCCCCTGGTCAAATGCCAAGCGCCGACGTAAGCCAGTTGGGAAAAGCCGGTATCGAAAAGGCTAACGTCCACGTCACAACCGGCGCCGGTGGCTCGCGCCCGGAGGATGGCGCTGACGGTCCCCAACGCCGCCATCTGTCCTGCGCTCAAGTCGACGAGTGACAGACCGGACTTGGCCGGCGGCGCGTCCGGGTCGCCCGTCAGGCTCATCCAGCCGGCATAACCTTGTATCAAGTAGTCGTAACCTGGTTCAGCGGCGCGCGCACCACCCCGTCCGAAAGCCGACAGAGAGCAACAAACGATGGCGGCGTTGACCTCGCCGAGCGTTCGGTAGGTCAGGCCCAGTTGGTCCGGCAGGTCACCCCTCAGGTTGTTCAAGACGGCTTGAGAACCGGCCACCAGCGGGTGGAGGATCTCATTGCTCCGGGGATGCTTCAGATTCAGTGTGATGCTCTTCTTGTTCCGGTTGAAGCTCTGGAAGAACAGGCTATCCTGGTCGCCGGTGTAGGGAGGCACGTATCTGCCGACGTCGCCGCCCGTGTCCGGGTTTTCGATCTTGATGACCTCGGCCCCCAAGTCTCCCAAGAGCATCGTCCCCCAGGGCAAAGCCCCATACTGCTCTACCGCGACAATGCGAACATCCGAGAGTAAGGGTCGAGGGCCAGACTTGCCCTCATTTGCGGACATATTCATACCTGGCCGTTCCCGGTGTCAGGGCGCGGGACACCATCGGTCCCCTGCCCCGGTCGGCATTTGATTCGGCGGACCCAGGCCGGCACGCCGTCATGCCGGCTCTGCCTGGTTCTGCCTGGTTCTGTTGGATCGCCCCCACTTCCAGCCGGGCCTCCCCCCATTGCTGGGGATCGCTTCACCGTGAACTCAGCCGAGCGGTCTGGATGGGGCGCCAGGCCGTGCCGCAAGACCGAGCAAACTCCCTAGCCGCTTTGACTGCCCGTGACGCCCAGGTCCGGAAGGAACTCTTCCATGCCCAGCCGCTTCAGGGTTTCGGCAGTGGGTATCCCCGTATCCACGTTCCAACCCATCTGGCCGTAGTACTCGTCGACCATGGCGGGCAGATACGACTTGATGCTCAGACCCTTGGACGGGCCGGTGGGCGGCGCCTCCAGGTGTTTCTCTGAGATGTCGAACTCGTCCGACTTCTGAAATCCCCTCCTGGCGTACACTAACCGCATCAGGTTGGTGACCCGTTCGCCGATAGCCATGGCTTCTTTGGTGTCAAAGTCTTCCCAGCCCACGCCCTGGGCCAGACTCAGGCTGGTGAGGCGCAGGGAGTCATTGACCCCTCGCGCGCTGAACATGCATATTCCCAGGCTGTCCCAGAACAGCTTGGCGAACTGGGACCGGCGCACGGGTTCCACCTTGCTCAGGGCTTCGTCGGCGTTGTGGGCAACCCCCGGCGTGGCTTTGTCGTATCCAATCTCAGGCAGGCTGTTCCGATCCGCACCCGCGCCCTGGATCGAGGGCCCGGTACCCGCCACCAGCTCGCCGAAAACCACGCTCCAGTATTGCCGCTGATCGTGGGTCACCACCCCGGCGCCCTTCACGTCCAGGATCTTGGCCCGCATCTGCTCCACCATTCCCTTCTCGCGGCCCAGGGCCTCGGGCATTGCCTTGGCGCCCAGGGCCAGCTTGGCCCCGATGCCCTCCCTCCGGACGGTCCGGTTGACCAGCTCCATGGCCGCTTCCCAGTTGCCCCAGGTCAGGTCCAGGCCGTCGGTGTCCTCCAGGGTGAGGATTCCCTCGCTGTACGCTTCGAACATCGCTCCCATCAGGGTGCCGAACTGGCCCGATTCCAGTCCCAAGCCGTCGAAAAAGTCGGTCATAATGACCACGGCGCTGGGGTCGTCCACGCCGATCATGGCGGCGGCGCCCTCCATGTTCTCGGCGCCTCCGCAGGGGCTTCCCACGAACCCGGCGTAGGGCCCGTCGGTGATCTCGACATTGTAAGCGCAGGAGATCTTGCAGTTGTAGGACGGCTGGGGGGTTATCTTCCAGCGGGCGCAGGCGTCGACGTACTTCTGGGCGTACTGGGCGCCCCATTCAGGGTCGGTCATGTTCTTGGCCGCGACCCTCATGTTCTTGCCCAGGCTGTTGTAATAGTTGCGGGTAATGCCCCCGTCCTTCAGGCCAAACGCCGAGGCCAGAACGCCGGATGTGTTGGCGGGGTCGGGCAGCAGGTTCTCCTCCCACTCGGCGGAGGTTTCCACCAGCCCCTCGGGGTCGAATACAGGGACGGCGCCGGTGCCGCGCACGGCGATGGCCTTCAGGTTCTTGCTTCCCATCACGGCGCCCGGGCTGCCTTTGCCGGAGCCGTGGTTTCGGTCTGCCTTCACCATGGCTCCGGGCAGTCGCGCCTCGCCCGCGGGGCCGATGCTGGCCACGCTGATGAACTCCTCGTCGCCCAACTCCAACTTGAGGCGCCGCTCGGTCTCCCTGGTGGTCAGGCCCCACAGGTGGCTGGCGTCGCGCAGCTCCACCTTGTCATCGTCGATCCAAAGGTATTGAGGCTTCTCGGCCCTGCCGGTGATGTAGAGGCCTTCATGCCCGGCATGCTTCAGGTAGGCCCCCCAGAAGCCGTGGCCGTGGCCCACCCCGGCGGCGTAAGGTATCAGGGGGTTGTAGCAGATGGTGGCCCAATCGGAAGAGTTGTTCGCGGGAGTCCCCGTCAGCGGCCCCGTCATGATGATGAGAGGCGCGTCGGCCGCGGTAGCTTCGGCCTTTGGGGGCGCGTCGCGCAGCAGCAAATATATGCCCAAACCCGTGCCACCCAGGTACTTGCGCAGGATACCCTCACTGGGCAGGGGCTCCCTGGTGATGGTTCCCTGGTCGAGGTCTATTCGCAGGTAGTGAGGCCGGTATCCGCCGCGAATCGCCATTGTCTTTCTCCTTGTTTCGGGTTCGCCGCCGACAGCGCCGGTGTGGTGAGCGGTCGGGACCGTGGGACCGGTTGGCAAGCCTGGAATCGAGATTTCCGAGGACAAGTCTCTGGTCCTAACGAACTCTCGAGGGTCTCTCCCTTCGGCCGCCTCACGGGTTTGGGGCACACCGGAACGGAGGGGAAACGAGCGCGCCAATTGGGGGGAGTGGAAGCGGCGAGGTAGAATTCGAGGAAACCGCGCCTCCCTTCCAAGCACCGCGCATCGGGCCGGGTCCTTTCCGCGACACCGCCATCGCCATGAAAGCCAAGATTCAGCTGAGTAAGCCATAGCGGAAACCGTGGGGGAGATGCCGCGTAGATAATGACAGACCAGGGAGGAATAGTCAACGGGAGATGCCTCTGGGCGGAACGGCCACCAGGGTCTGGCCAAGACGGCCTGATGCTGCTCCAAGCCTCAGAAGCTCAGGTGGCCCCACACCCGACATCCAGCCCCCGGGCCCCTTCGGGAGTTAGCTCCTTCATCCTCCCAATCAGGTCCAGGTCGCCGGTGAGTCCCGGGTGAGAGACGTTGTTGTATATGGACTGTATGAACCCGTGGGACACTTCGGCATACCGTCGGGCGTGGCGGCTATAGAACTCTTCGGATGTCTTCTGCATCTCTCTCCCGCATGGTAGGAAATTCAAGCCGTACCGGAGGGTGTGGCGGGGAAAAAGCTGTTGCGAGCCTATCGTGACTCCCTCAAATTGGGTTCGACGGGTCCGCAAGTGCCTGCCTGCTGGGGCCGGATCTCCGTTGCCCGGTTGCTCGTGCGGTCCAGGCAAGGCCCGGGCTCATTGCTCTCTGGTAGGTACTAGAACCCGACGCGGAAGTCAAATATTCGACGCTTGGGTGCCCCGGCCGCCGAGGGATGATGTATCATGTCTCGGGGGTGTGACATGACGTTGAAACCGAACAACCACGTCAGGACGGACGTCCTGGTCATCGGAGGAGGGGGAGCGGGCCTCCGGGCCGCCATCGAGGCCCAGGCACGCGGCGCCAGGGTGCTGGTGATCTCTCAGTCCCGCGTCGGCTATGGAAGCAACACTACGATTGCGGGAGGGGCCGTCGCCGCCGTCCTCAGCCCTTCGAAGGGTCGCCGTGATCCGCTGGATTCGACCGAGCAGCACCTGGCGGACACCGTTAGCAGCGGCCGGTTCATCAACGACCAATCCATGATGCAGACAGTAGCCGACGGAGCGGAAGAGGAAGTGGAGGCATTGCGGAATTTCGGGGTTGAATTCGCAGCCCCTGAAGCCCATCCTTGGTTACGCCTCTCCTACGACCCGGGTCACAGCCGCCGCCGGATAATACATGGCCAGACGTTCTTCGGGACTGATTTCACCTTTCCTTTGCGGCGGTACGCCCTGGCCCAGGGAGTAGAGTTCGGGGAAGGACTCCTGGTAACCAGGCTGCTGATGAGCCGGGGCGCCGTGGTTGGGGCGATGAGCATCGACAGCAAAGGCGAGGCCGTCATGTTCGAAGCGCTGGCGGTGGTCCTGGCGACGGGGGGACTCGGCCAGGTCTACTCGCGTACCGACAACACCGGCGGGTCCACCGGGGACGGCTACGTCCTGGCATACAAGGCAGGGGCGGTCCTTCAAGACATGGAGTTCGTCCAGTATTATCCCGCCTGCATGGGCTTGGGATCACCGGCGCTGTTCTACGAGAGCCTCCTTATCGGGACCAAAGCCAGGATTCTCAATTCCCGGGGCGAGGATATCGTGGAGAAGTACGGCCTTGCCGACCCGATGTCGATGACCCGGGACCGGCTGAGCATCGCGATCGGTAAAGAGTTGGACGCAAGTGAGGGCCTCGACGGCAAGGTGGTCCTGGACCTGGAACATTGCCCGCCGGACCGGATGGAGGTCATGTGGCCGGTCATGCCCAAGGCCGTCCTCAAGGGAGAGCGGCGGCTCGCGGTTGCTCCGGCCGTCCACTTCCATATGGGTGGTGTGATCGTCAACGGGCGGGCCGAGACCTCAGTGCCCGGCCTGTACGCCGCCTGTGAGGTAACCGCTGGCGTCCACGGGGCCAACCGGCTCTCCGGGAACGCGTTGACCGAGGCCTGGGTCTTCGGCGCCATCGCCGGCCGGGAGGCAGCCCTGCGGGCCAGAGAAACGGACGCCGGGCCACTGTCCAAAGATGAGATGTCCGCGGAAAAGGAAAGGCTGCAAGGGCTGACGCTGAGGCGGAACGGGGAAGCGGCCAAGACCATGCTGCAGTCCCTCAAAGATAGCATGTGGAACAATGCCGGCCTTATCCGCGACGCCCACAGCCTGAACCAGGCGTTGGACGTGATCGAGGGCCTGCAATCGCGCTTCGACGATGATACAGTGGGCGATGGCCGGAGGCCCCAGTCGGTGGTGAGGCTGGGCAACATGCTGGCCGTCTCGGAGATGATATGCCGCGCCGCCCTGTACCGGGGTGAAAGCCGGGGCGCCCACTACCGCCGGGATTGCCCCGAGCAAAACGACGCCGATTGGCTGCGGAACGTGGTGATCGCCAACAAGAACGGGAAGATGTCCTTGACCACCGAGCCGGTGAAACTGACCAAGGTGCAGCCGCCGGCCCGGGGAAGATAACGCCCGTTTTTCTCACCGTTTGAGTCTGCCTACCATGCCCTCGTGAGGTAACCACTCCCGTCCGGCATAACAGCCCAGAAGCTGCAGGGAGCCCCTCGTGAGCGCCAAACAGAGGGATGGACAGAAAAGTTGCAAATGCTTTTGCACTCAGGCCCTCCGCAACGCCATCCCGCCAGGATGCTCCGTATATCCACCTCCTGCCGGGTGGTAAGATCTCAGTTGGGGATCCTGTGGGAGGGACCGATTGAGAGTGACCGCGCTGGTTTTGACCTTGGTCAAGGGGATGGCTTCGCTGATGTGGACCCTGGCCAAGGGTATGGCGTGGCTATTGTGGACCCTGGCCAAAGTGCTGTTGGGTGCGATTCGTCTCGTGAGAGGTGGGCCGGGCCGGGGTGTTGGGCGTAGAATCGCCGGAAGGACCCCCGTTCGCGTCCGGCGGCAATGGGACGACCATCGTATCGGCGCGGTCCGATGGTCCGAATTGACCAATGTGCATTGGGACAGCGTGTCCGGCGGCACCCAGGTGGAGAGCCCGGAGCCGTACATTCATGCTTATGTTTGGTGCGATAAGGTCAAGGGCACCATCGCCCACTCGTGTATCCACGGTCCCGGCCCGCACAACATCAAAGTGTGCCTGGTCAAGAAGGACAATAGCGGAGAGGTTTGGAAGCGGATGTTGGAGTTAGCGGGGCCCAGACCGGCCAAACGTTTCTGGTGAGACAAGGGTACGGCCCTGAAGCTGAAAGCTAATCCTGATCGAAGGGTTGAATGACGGGCGAAATCCCCCTACATCCCCCTTTATAAAGGCAATAACATACTTGACACATCCTTTGAACTGTGCTAGACTGAGCGTAGTTAAAGGAGAGTCGCAATGAACGCACCAACCACATTGATGGAAGCAACCCGATACTTCGCAGACCCCGATGTTTGCCTCGAATACATGGTCAACATCCGGTGGCCCAAGGGAGTCGTAGCCTGCCCCACATGTGGTCGGGACGATGCCAATTTTCTCGCAGCCCGCCGGGTGTGGCAATGCAAGAGCAAGCACGCCAAACGGCAGTTCTCCGTCAAGGTTGGGACCATCTTCGAGGATAGCCCGATCAGCCTGGACAAGTGGTTGGTATCCGTCTGGATGATAGCCAACGCCAAGAACGGCATCAGCTCCTACGAGATTGCAAGAGGCATCGGCGTCACCCAAAAGAGCGCGTGGTTCATGATGCACCGGATTCGGTTGGCCCTCCAAACCGGCGACTGGCATGGCATGAAGGGCGAAGTCGAAGTGGACGAAACTTTCATTGGCGGCAAGGCCCGGAACATGCACAAGTCCAAGCGCCAAGCCATCATTAAGGGTCGCGGGACCGTCTCCAAAACCGTAGTCTTGGGGTTGATGCAACGGGGCGACGCCAACGCCAACAGTACCGTCCAGGCTGAGATCGTCTCGAACACCAAGCGCAGGATTCTCTCTCCCGCCGTTCGCAGCCACGTTGTTCCAGGGTCCACCGTTTACACCGACGCCCTCAGTTCCTACGCCGGCCTTGACGTGGACTACATCCACCAAGTGATTGACCACGCCCAGGCTTATGTGGATGGCAAGGTACACACCAACGGTATCGAGAACTTCTGGAGCCTCTTGAAGCGGGCCATCAAGGGAACTTACGTCAGCGTGGAACCCTTCCATCTGTTCCGGTATCTTGACGAAGAATCCTTCCGGTTCAACAACCGCAAAGACAACGATGCTGGCCGGTTCCACGACGCCGCCAAGGGCATCGCAGGGAAGCGCCTCACCTACAAGAAGTTGGTGGGGCAAACGGCGTAGCCGTAAACGAGGGAGGCACAAGAATGCCGAAAGACCACCCGCCACCAAAGCCAGAGACCGAGACGCCGTTTGAGCGGTTCCATCGGTTGATGCAGAAGATTGTGTCTGCGAAGAAACCCAAACCTGAGACACCGCCATCAAGGGGGTTAACTTCATAACGGTTTCTCCGCTACCCTCGTGGACAGGGTTTGCATGAAACTGCGGGTGTTTTCAAAGATTTGTACGGCCTTGGACTCTGTGTACACATGCCCTGCGTGGGCCGTGCGGTTACGCCAAGCGTCTTTGACGTTAAACAGATGGGCCGCCACATCAGAGTAGAACTGTTGATCGGTTTTTTCGTCTGGTGTTCCGTGGGGTAGTGCCCGCACAGCTTTCTCAATTTGCTCAATGGCGTTGTTCCAGTTCTCTTGGATGTTTGGAACACTGAGATTGTCAGCAAGCGCATACATCCCGAGTTCTAGTACCCGCATGAGATGAAATACACAAGCAGTGCTACGGTCAAAGGCGATACATTGCGCAGCCTCCTCAATGTCATCTGTGGCGCGCGAGAACGCCCGTGCCACCACTTCGCCAAATTGATCAGGTGTGGTGGCGAAATGAACCTTTTCCGGTTCCAAGAGGAAAATAACATCGCGTCCATTTCATCCGTGAGCGCTTGGGTCATATACACAGATGCATTAAGTAGAGATTCATTTGTTGCATCAACTTGATCGAGAATATCTTTCAGCCGCTTTGCTGCGACGGCGGTCACCCGCATACCAAGTCGTTGACTTTGATTCACAACCCACTGAGTGTCGTCTGCGAACTCTATTCTGTCGCTGTCCCTGAGAGATTGGTTAGAGCGCAACAGGGTCCGTAATTGTCCCAGGCGGTTTGAGAAATTAGCATAGCCTTGCGGGTCAAACTTCTTCAACAGCTCCTCCAGGGTGACGCATCCACTAATCATGAAGCATCCCCCCTGGATGAGTCAAATATGTTATTGCCTTTATAAAGGGGGACCGAGGGGGATTTCCCCGATGCATTTAGTCTCTTCAAGGTCTGCCCCTATGCGGTTACCCCTGGGACCTTGAAGGAAGCGTCCATCCCAGCGAAACGCTCGGGCAGGAAAATCTCCAGCGGCGTGGTGACCTCCGCCCGGCCCTGGACGACGAAATCGGCGATTATCTTTCCGGTAATCGGGGCGAGGTGGATCCCCTTGTTGCGGTGGCCGGTGGCGAGGTACGCTCCCTCTAGGCCCGGCACCGGTCCGATGATTGGCATGCCGTCGGCAGATAGGGGACGTGGCCCCGCCAGATGGTCCACGACTTCCGCCCGCTCCAGGTCTGGGATAACGTATACGGACCGGTTGAGAATGAAATCGCGGCCCTCGGGGGTGCCTGCGGCGTCGAACTCCAGCCGCACAAGGTCGTCGTCGGTGTCGGCGAACCGGTTGGTCCCGGTGGCGCCAATACTGAGCAACCCGTCCTTACGGGGCGCGGCGCCGCCCCCGGAGGGACGGTGAATCTCATGGGGAAAGGGATCTGGGTGGCGGACTCGGATCGTCTCCCCTTTTAGGGGCCGGACCGGAACCTGAAAACCGAGCCACTCCGCGGCTGCGCCTGACCAGGCCCCCATGGCCAACACCACCGCTCCGCAGGGAATCAGGCCACCAGGGTAGGAAACGCCGGTAACCTTGCCGTTCTGGATCTCCAGGCCCGTGGCCTTCCGAGTGAGGAACTCGGCGCCCTGTAACTCCGCGGCGCGGGCCTGGGCCAGGGTCAGCCGGTAGCCGTCGATCTGCGAGCTGCTGTCCAGAACAGCCCCACGGACCACAGCCGGATTGATCCGGGGCTCCAGCTTGAGCAGTTCCTCGCGGCTGAGCCACTCGAGGGTAATATCTCCGTCACTGACCTCCACATCCCGCTCCAGAAACTTCAGATCCTCGTCGTCGAACACGGCCAGCAGCGTGTCAAACGTATGGAGTAGAGTGTCGATGTCCGTCTGCTCGTGGAGCTGAGGGACCACCTCATTCAGCAGTTCGCGGCCTTCCTTCGCGAACCGGTATTGAATCTTGTGATTCCAAACCATCTTCCACACCATTCCGGTCCCGTGGAGGGAAGCCCCTGAGCCTATGGCATTGCCGTCGATGACCGTTACTTTTATGCCTCGCCCGGTCAAAAAGTAGGCCACGGCGGTCCCAACGACACCCGCACCGATCACCACGACATCCGACGATGAAGTGAGCATTGCAACGTCCTCCTTTTGGCCGAACAGGGGATACTACTCGGATGGGTCCCTAATCCTCGGCTTTCTCCTTCGCCTTAAAGCGGACCAGGAAGCTGGCCTCCCCCAGGGGAGCGCCGTCGAGCAAGATGGCGGCGACATGGTCGCCGGGAGCCTGCACCGGTATCCGAAAAACCTTGATCCAACGCTGAAAAAGTATCCCTTCCTCCCAGTCGATGCGTTGGGGTGGCGGCAGGTCCAAAGGTATTCCTGGGGCCTTGATGGCCACCAACAGGTGGTGGGAACCAGGTGGGGCCCCGCCGATGCAAAAGGCCAGGTGGAGGTCCAGCTCGGCCACCACCGGCCCGTTCGACGCCGGGTCATCCTCCGGCGCGGGAAGCTCAATCAAATCGACGATTCCCTTGAGACTCAGCTCGCTGTCCGGCCCCTCCTCAGTGTCCCGGCAGAAAAGTGCGTATTTCAGATAGGGCGGTGCGTCGCGGCAGGTCAACGGGAATTTCCCCCCTTTCAGGTCATGGATGGGAAGTCGTAGCTGGGAAGTTACCCAATTCTAGCATGGAACGGGAACGACGGAAAACGGCTAGCTTCCCTGGTTCCCGCCGTGGCCCCCGCCGTTGCCAATCGGCCGCATTGCTGACAAACTGCCCCTACAAGCTGTTGGATCTTGAGACGGAGGCCCTTCGAGATGCCGTTGTCCGAGCAGAAGCTTAGCCAGGGAATGACCACCGGGGAATACTTCGACCAGACCAGGGTTAACCGGCAACCGCTGATCGACATCTACCAGGCCATCGAGATACCGGAGGAAACCAGGTCCTTCTTCGACGGCTTGGCCCAGCCACTGAGACTGGCGGTGTTCACCGCCGATTGGTGCGGGGACGCCATGAGCACCACGCCGGCCATCCTGCGCCTGGCCGAGAGCACCGGCAACCTCGGTGCAAGGGTCTTCAACCGGGACGAAGAGCTGGCCTTGACCAACAGCTTCTTGCCGGAAAGCCGGGCCGGCACGGTGCCGGTTTTCGTCGTGCTTGATCCCTCCCTGGGTGAGGTGGCCCGGTTCATCGAGACGGCCGGTGAGCTGGCGCCCGCCATAGACGCCATGAACGAGATCATTACTGCGGCGGTGGCCGGGGAGGCTCCCGAGGAAGCCAGGGCGTCGGTCCGTGGCAAGCGTACCGCCTACCGGGTGGCCCACGCCAAAGAGTGGGGAGAGGTAATCCTGCGCGCCTTCGGCCGGGCGGTGGCCGAGGGACTGGCGCTGCCGGCCAAAAGCCGTCCGGCGGTGGGCGGCACCAAATGGCCGCCCGAGGGCTGAGGCGCATGTCCCAACCGCCAGGCTCAGCAGATCGTTCAAGGCCCTGTGGGAAGCGCCATCACTCCACAGGCAGCGACAGGTGCTCTTCTGGTGGCTCGCCAGTGAGGACCGAGCCTTCCCGAACGGGGTAATATACCCGTGCACGGGTCTTTCCGACCGGCACCAACGCTCCCGCCTCAACCATCTCCGCGAGGTCCCTTGAAGCCGTGACCGGTGAAACCCCGGTGATTTCGATGTACTCTGGTCGGGTGATTTTACCCGTTTGGAGGGCGAACCAGAGGCCATCAACTTGCCGAGGTACCCAGCCTTTCTCCGTTCCGACCCTGTACACTTCCTGCATCCGGCGATGCCAGTCGGTCAGGTATGCCACAAACTCGGAAACGTGCCGGTCCAAGGCCAGAGCGAAGAATTCGAGCCAAGGGGTTGCATCGTATCCCCGCGAGAAACTTGTCCCGAGCGTCCGCTCAATGGCGGTGAAATAGGAGTCACGATCCTGAAACAAGTAGTTTTCAAGGGCTAGAAGCTTTCTGAAGCTGAATGGCGACCTCTGCAGAATCAGGGTCGTAAGCCCCCGCGCGGTCCGGCCGTTTCCGTCCCAGAACGGATGGATCGCAACCGAGTGAATGTGGGCGATGCCTGCCCTGGCGACCGGATGCACGTCATCCGTATCCTGCCGTAGCCAGAGGGCGAAAGACCGCATCAATCCCGGCACGCCCCCCTGGTCCGGAGGCGTGTAATTGCCCACCGTGTTTTGCCCTTTGCGGTACACGCCGGGCGTCACCGTATCGGGCGCGCCGGTCATGAAGAACCGGTTCAGTTGCCGCATAACCAACTCGTCGATGGGGATATCCGCCTGATCGCTCAGAAAATCGATGAAATCGTAGGCTTGGAGGGCATTGATGTTGGCCTGCTCGTCCGGGGTCGGATTCCTCACTCCCCCATCTCCGAGAAGGTTCCGGACCCCCGTTTCGTCCAGGGTGGCTCCTTCAATCCGGGTGGTTCCGGCGGCGCGTTTGACTTTTATCTCCCGGCGCAGCCATGCTTCGTGCTTCGGCATCAGGAGCATGTTATTGACCAGCCAAAGCTGGCGCTCAATGTCTTCGATGGCTGAATCGATGGCCGGTGTGATGGTGTAATGAGGGGCAAAGATATTATCATTCATGTCATATTACTGCTTATTAATATGTAGTATTGATATGAATTATAATATCACGCCCAGTCGTTCGCGTCAACGGTAATCGAGGGTTCGCCAAGCCCCGCGATGGCAACTGCGGGAGACTCGCCAGGCTATCCGACCATGTGCCACGCTTCCGGGCGGCGGCTGTTTTCCCTACCTGTTGACAATTGTTGACCCTTGGCATAGACTTTCTGTTAATGAGTTCCGTAGTTATGGCCATGACCTGTTGCATGTGTTCTTGTCCCTGTACATTGGGGGGGCAGGAGGGTCATGTAATCTAGCAGCCTCGTAGACCGCTCTTCGCCCGCCAGTTTTTGACGATTGGCGGGTTTTTATTTTGTCTAATTCTCAGGAGGATCAGTTGAGCACTCGGACCAAGGCCATTCAGGTACGCACCCAGGAGGAACTCTACCGGGAAAGCAAGCAGCTGGCCCAGACCTCCTCGGGGATCATTCCATTCATCGACTACGAGATAGAGCGCCTCGAAGAGGAGTCGGCCGCGTATGTCGCCGGAGAACTGGAGGACAGCCAGTTCATTCCCTTCCGGCTCCGGCAGGGCGTGTACGGGCAACGGCAACCCAACGTGCAGATGGTGCGGGTAAAGATCCCTGGTGGCATCCTCACGCCTGAGGCGCTGGAAACCCTGGGGACCATAGCTGAGGAGTACGCCCCTCTGGGCAAAGGCCACGTCACCACCCGGGAGAACTTCCAGTTCCATCACGTGCCGCTGGCCAGGTGCCCTGAGGTGCTGCGGCTGCTGGGCGAAGTGGGTTTGAGCACGAGGGAAGCCTGCGGCAACTCGGTCCGCAACGTGATCGGATCCCCGGTTGCTGGGGTATGCGCCGACGAGGTCTTCGACCCGACACCCTATCTCGCGGCTTACGTCCGTTTCGGGGTGCGCCACCCGATTACTCAGAACTTCCCCCGGAAGTTCAAGACAGCCTTTACCGGCTGCTCCAGCCACGACAGCGTCGCCGCCGCTATCCAGGACCTGACCTACGTCTCCCAGCTGCGAGTAGAGGGAGGCGTCGAGAAGCGGGGCTTCAAGGTCTACGTCGGGGGTGCGACCTCAATCATGCCCCGGCTGGCCAAAGCCCTCTACGAGTTCGTGCCCGAAGAGGACTACCTGCGGGTGGCCCTGGCCATCTGGACGGTGTTCAACGACGCGAACATGCTGCGGAAGAACCGCATGATGGCCCGGCTGAAGGTCCTCATCGACCGGATCGGTCTCGACGCCTTCCGCGAGTCGGTGGACGCTGAGCTGGAGAAGATCGGCCCCATCGACCCTACACTCCTGATGGCCGCCGAGGAGATACAGAGAGAGACGCCGCCCGGGCTGGGGCCAGTTTCCGGTCTGGTGGTCGGGGCGAACGGGCAGATCAGCAATGGCGGCGGGGAGCACGGCCGTTGGGTCGAGTCCAACGTTTCAGCCCAACGGCAGGAAGGCTACTACCTGATTCACGTAAAGCTGCCCCGGGGCGACGTCAACTACGCCCAGTTCCGGGGCTTGGCCGACATCGTCCGCCGCTACACGGGGGGGCGGGCCCGCACCAACCTGGAACAGAACCTGGTTCTTCGTTGGGTACCGGGCTCCCACCTGAAACAGGTGTGGGAGGCCCTGAAAGCAATCGATCTCGCCGGACCCGGCGCCCGGTCTATCACGAACGTCGTGTCCTGCCCCGGCACCGATAGCTGCAAATTGGGCATAACCTCCTCCATGGGGCTGGCCAAGGCGATCGGAGAGGAGATGGCGACCTGGAACGGCCTGGGAAGCGACGAAGAAATTCAGAAGCTCCGCATCAAGATCAGCGGCTGCCCCAACGGCTGCGGCCACCACCACATCGCCAACATCGGGTTCCACGGCGCCGCAATCAAGGGCCCGGACGGTGAGCAGATACCGGCCTACGAGCTGTTCTTGGGCGGCAACTACGGCGGCAGCCGGATCGAAGACTCCCGCGTCGGCGCCCGAATCCCCAAGGTGAAGATCCCCGCCAAAGTGGCGCCGCTCGTCGTCCGGGAGATAGTCTCGCACTACAAATCGAACCGGCATGAAGGGGAGAGCTTCAACGACTTCCTAGACAGGGTAGGCTTGGATGAGCTGACCGCCGTCGCCACCGAAGCCCAGCGGACCGTGACGACTACCGAGGCCGGCTCCGACCTGTACTTCGACTGGGAGCGGACCAATATCTACAAGCTGGAGCGTGGCGAAGGTGAGTGCATGGTTTAGGAGCTGCCCGTGGCAGCTTCACTGAATGGCAGGGTGATCGCTTGCCTGGAGGCCCGGATGCGCTCGGAAATGGTAGCGATGATCGAGCGGTATGGCGGGACGGCCTACTCGGCGCCCGTGCTCGAAGAGATCTACCTGAAGGACGATCCGGAGGCCCGGTGGCTGGTCAACGACATTTGCGACGGCACGGTTGCGGTGGTGATCCTGTTCACCGGGGCCGGCACCCAGGCCCTGATCCAAACGGCCAAGGCCATGGGCCGGCAGGAGGAGTTCATCCGCTGCCTGAACCAGCGAACGGTGATCGCCCGCAGCCCGAAGCCGGCCCGGGTGCTGCGGCAGCATAACGTCCACGTCGACATCATGCCTCCGGAGCCCTTCACGACGAAAGAGCTGCTGGAGGCGATCCGGGAGTTGGACCTCCGCGACACCCAGGTGGGGGTGCAGGCCTACGGAGAGCCCAACGGATTCTTGACCAGGAGCCTGGCCGAGAAGGGCGCCAAAGTACGGGAGGTCTCTCTCTACACCTGGGGCATACCGGAGGACCACGTGCCGGCGGTCGGGATGATTGACGCCCTGATTCAGGGCAAGATCGACGCCGTCGCCTTCACCAGCCAGCCCCAAGCAAGAAACCTGCGGGCCATCGCCGCCCAGGCGGGAATAGAAGCACCGATGATGGAAAGCTTGAACCGGCCGTCGGTGGTCATCGCCTCGGTGGGCCCGGTTTGCACCCGGGGGCTGGAGGAGGCCGAAATCAAGGTGGACGTGGAACCGGACCATCCCCATATGGGAAACTTGGTCCAAGCTTTGGCTCAACGCTTGGAGTGCTTACCCAGCCGGGCGGTCTAAGCCGGGGCCGCCGGCCAGACCCAAATCCCCTGAACCCCTGCTTCTAAGCGAGCCTCAAGGTCCGTTGATCCGAACCCCTAACCTAGCCTTCTCCTTTGGGAAAGGGCGTTGCCTCGAGAGTGTCATGCCGAGCCAGCCGCAGCGGCTAGGCATTTGCGGTGGGGCTTCTCCTCCGCCTCCCCAGATCCCTCGTCCTTCCCGCGAAGGACTCGGGATGACGGGGCGGTGCCCATCTTCGTCGGCCGTGGTGCTGGTGGCAACCAGCATGAATGATTCCGAGGAATGGATTGCCCCCCTGTCATTCCGAGGAGCGAAGCGACGAGGAATCTGGTGCGGGGTTCCTGCATCAGAGCCTGGCTCCACCACCCCAGACCCCTCGCTTCGCTCGGGGTGACATTTCTCAGGGTGCTATTGAGGCAAAGCCCTTGGGAAGGGGGCATTTGAGAGGGGGGTGCAATCCGCATCCACCGGTTTCACGTTGAAGGGGCGCCGGCGCCTCGTTTCCTGGTCCTGAGGTCTGTCCCGTAGAGCCGCTGGAGATCCGTGGCGAAGCCCGCCACAGAGATACCGCCGGACCCAAAAGATCCCCTCCTTATCCAGGAGGGGAACCTTGCAAACTCTTGTCACACGGCGGGGAAGATACCCAATTCCGGGGAACCAGGTCTATTTCTTCAGCCAGCGCTTGAACCGGTCCCAGGGAGCAGCACTGACTTCGTCCACCGGCCGTCCTCGCCACCTTTTCTCAACGGAGATGGACCGGGGTGAGACGAAGAAGAGAAGGTAAGCTACAACTAACAGAATCAGGCCGACCCAAATCAGGGGGCCCAGCCCGAGTAAGGCCGCCACCACGAAGAGTATCAGCCCGGCCAGCAACATTTTTCTCGGGGTAACCGAGGGCCAGCGCCGATTAGAGCCGCGCCACGCCGAGGGAGCCTTCGGGGCCGGCCGGAAATCTCTTGGCTGGTCCTCCGGGTGTTTTTCAGCCTCCCCTTGAGCGCTGCGGGGCGGGGGAACTTCTCCGGCCCTTTTCAGTATCTCTTCAATCTCGTCCTGGTAATTTTCAGGCATGACTCCTCCGGAGTTCGGACTCCCAACCCAAAACCAACATCGATTCCCGGAGCAGGTGAAAGAGTGCTCTCAAACAGACCCTTCTCACCCTGAATGCCTGGTATCGCCCCCAACTTCAACCGGCGGACCGCGGGCACCGGCACCCGCAGCTTAATTATACAGGAGCCATTCACGGCGGGGAAGAGTGGTGGGAATTGATCGCGGAGGCGGGCGCCCGTTCGCGGTGTAACCCGAAGTCCATCGGCCCCAAGGGATCTCGGTGAACACGGCGCCACAGGTCAGCCCCGGAACCTACCGAACAACTCCAAGAGGGGCCGCTCTTGGTCCTTCGACAAGCTCAGGACGAACGGATACTCCCCTTTGGTACGGAATCTCCCCGCTGACCTGGATTTCCCCGTTCGTCGAGGATTCCCCGTTCGTGGTGAGCCCGTCGAACCACAGCGGCTGCCTATTGTATCGGCGTAGCTAGCCGAACCGGCCCGTGATGTAGGCCTCAGTCCGCTCGTCCTTGGGGTTGGTGAATATCTGCCGGCTCTCGCCGTACTCGATCAGCTCGCCAATCCGGTCCTGGGTGGCCATGAGAAAGGCGGTGTAGTTCGATACCCGCGCCGCCTGCTGCATGTTGTGGGTCACGATGACGATCGAATACCGCTCCGACAGTTCCCGCATCAACTCCTCGATGGCCAGCGTAGCGATCGGGTCCAAGGCGGAGCACGGTTCGTCCATCAGGATGACCCTGGGTTCGACGGCCAGGGCCCGGGCGATACAGAGCCGCTGCTGCTGGCCTCCGGACAGGGCCAGAGCACTCCCCTTGAGCTGGTCCTTCACCTCATCCCACAAGGCGGCCCGGCGAAGTGACCGCTCCACCAACTCAGCCAGGTTGCCGCTGAAACCGTTGATGCGCGGGCCAAAAGCAACGTTATCGTAGATGCTTTTGGGGAATGGATTGGGCCGCTGGAAAACCATGCCGATCTGGTAGCGTATCTCGGTTGGGTCAATCCCCGGAGCGTACAGGTCCTGCCCCTCGAACAACACCTTGCCGGTCAGGTTAAAGGAGGGAATCAGGTCGTTCATGCGGTTGAGACACCGCAGGAGGGTGCTCTTGCCACAGCCGGAGGGCCCGATAATGGCGGTGATCCGGTTGCGGAGAAAGTCGAGGGTGACTTCGGTCACCACCCGCTTGGGGCCGTAGAACACGCACAATTCCTCGGTGCGCAGTATCGAATCATCCTGCTGCAATTGTCACCCTGCGTTTGGGCCTTGAAACTTGTTCCGGACGATGACCGCCGCCCCGTTCATGATTACCAGGGCAACCAGCAACACGATGATACCGGCGGCAGCGGCTTCGTGGAACCCGGCCTGAGGACGGGAGGTCCAGTTGAAAATCTGGATGGGCAGCGCCGTGAACCGGCTGAGGAGGCCGTCGGGCGCGAAGGGCACGAAGGTCAAAGCCCCCATGGCGATGAGGGGAGCGGTCTCCCCGATGGCCCGGCTCACCGCCAAAATCACCCCGGTCAGAATGCCCGGGAAGGCCTGGGGCAACACCAGGTGCCAGATCGCCTGCCACCGGGTGGCCCCCAACCCATAGGCGCCTTCCCGAAGGGATGGAGGCACGGCGCGGATGGCCTCTTCGGCGGCGATGATGATGATGGGCAGGATCAAGAGGGCCAACGTGAGCCCGCCGGCTAGAACGCTCTTGCCGAGGTCCATGCTGCGGACGAACACCTCCAACCCCAGTATCCCGTAGACGATGGACGGAACTCCGGCCAGGTTGGAGATGTTGATCTGCACGATCCGGGCAAACCGGCTGCGGGCGGCGTACTCCTCCAGGTAGATAGCGGCGCCCACCCCCAACACGAAGGACGCCACCCCGGCGATGGCCACCAAGTAGATGCTGCCCAACAGCGCGGCCTGAATGCCGGCCCGGTCCGGATGCCGGGAGGGAAAACTGGTGATAAAGCTCCAGCTCACCCTGGACCAACCCTGGGCGACGATGTAGATCAACATCACCGCCAGCATGGTGAGGGCGATACACACGGCCAGCAGGCACAAGCCATGAAACACCCGGCCCTGCCATTTGCGCCGAGCCATCCTCTTCCTGAATTCAGAGGGAGTGATCGCCGCCATTACTCGTACTCCTCCCGGAACCGGCGAACGACATACTGGCTCAGCAGATTCATCAGCAGCGTAATGGCGAATAGGCTCAACGCCACCGCGAAAATAGTCTTGTACTCCAGGGTGCCGGTCGGCGTATCCCCCAAGCTAACCTGCACGATGTAGGCGGTCATGGTCTCGATGGGGACCAGCGGGTTGAGGGTGAAGCTGGGGTTCTGGCCGGCCGCGATGGTTACGATCATCGTTTCCCCGATGGCCCGAGAGGCAGCCAGAATAAAGGACGCCACGATCCCCGACAGAGCCGCCGGGATGACCACCCCGGTGGAGACCTCCAGCTTCGTGGCCCCCAGCGCGTAGGCCCCCTCCCGCAAAGCGCGGGGCACGGCGCGCATGGCGTCTTCGCTGAGGCTGGAAACCATGGGCAGTATCATGATGCCCATGACGATGGAGGCGCTGAGGCCGTTGAAGACCGCGATGTCCTCGGAGATTCCCCGCAGCAGCGGCGTCACGAACAGCAGCGCGAAGTACCCGTACACCACCGTGGGTATCCCGGCCAGTATCTCCAGGATCGGCTTGACGGTCCGCCGGATGGGGTCCGGTGCATACTCGCTAAGGTAAATGGCGCTCAGGAGCCCCAGCGGCAACGCCACCACCATCGCCCCGATCGCCACCAGCGTGGTGCCCGCCACCAACGCCAACACGCCGAACTGCTTTGAGGCGAAGAGGGGCGTCCACTTGGTGCCGGTGACGAACTCAAGGACTGAAACTTCCCTGAAGAACTGGAAGGCCTCGAATACCAGCACCAAGACGATGCCGGCGGTGGTCAAGATCGAGACGCCGCTACAGAGAAGGAGAATAGTCCGGGCAATGCGTTCAGGGAGGAGCTTTCGCCATTTGGGCCGGAAGGACCGGCGCAAATCCGCGGCGGCGGCCTGCTGGCCGATCGGTTCATCCCTTGCCAAGGTTGTCTCCCGTTCCTTAGAGGAGGCGTTAGCTGCAGGGAGGGTCCGCGAACCTTCCCCACCTAGGATAAGTCCACGCTCCTCAGTTTACAAGTAGGTCCAGCGGGGAACCCGCCGGCGGATCACTGGTTGGCGGCCAGGACCTCTTCGACCGAGCCTCGCTTCGGGCTGGCGCCGCCGAACAGGGTGCCGGTACGGCCATTATCAAACCGGGCCAACGCCAGCTCATATACCCGGTCCGGGTAGGCTATGTAGCCCACCTCGGCCACCAACTCCCGTCCCTCCTTGCTGAGAAAGTAGCGTACAAACTCGTTGATGTAGGCCTCGTCACCAGCCTCCTTTCGAACGTAGATGAACAGGGGCCGGGAGAGGGGGCTATAGGTCCCGTCGCCGATGGTTTCGCCGGAAGGTCCGACGCATCCCTCGCCGCCGTCAACGGCGATGGCCTTCAGACGGTCGATGTTCTCGGTGTAGTAGGCGTAGCCGAAGAACCCGAGGCTACTCTTGTCCCCCGAGATTCCCTGCACCAATACGTTGTCGTCTTCGCTGGCGGTAAAGTCCCCCCGCGAAGCCTGGGCCTCCCCGTTTACCACCTCGGTGAAGTAGTCGAAGGTGCCCGAGTCCACGCCCGGCCCGTAGAGGTGGAGGGACTTGTCGGGCCAGTCGGCGCGCACCTGGTTCCAGCGTTCTACCTGATCCTCCGCCTCGGGAGCCCATATCGTGTGCAACTCCTCCACCGTAATACAATCGACGAAGCCGTTGTCCGGGTGCACCATCACGGTCAACCCGTCGACGGCCACGGGAAGCTCCACGTACTCCACACCGTTCTCGGCGCACATCTCAACCTCACCGGCCTTGATGGGCCGGGAGGCGTCGGCGAGGTCCGTCTCCTTGTTGCAGAACTTCTTGAAGCCGCCGCCGGTGCCGGACACTCCCACGGTGATCCGCACCGATCCGCCGGTGATGATGCCGTACTCCTCGGCCACCGCCTCGGTGATGGGAAATACGGTGCTGGAGCCGTCGATGTTGATGGCCCTTCCCCCGCCGTCCCGGGTGCCGCACGCCGTCAACAACACGGCAAGGGCGAGAAAGGCCACCAGCCAAACCCTTGTTCTACAGCTGCTTCCCATTCTCCCCTTGCCGCGCTTCACACTTGCCGGTTTCAGTCTACCACCGCTAGAGCTTATGGTCAGCAACTCGCGTTATAGCAGCGCATTCTAGCTGTCGTCAGCCGGATTCCGCGCAACGCGGCGGTTCCCGGCCCTTGGGAAAGAGACCCGCCACGGGCTCCGAGACGATTCATCCTTCGACCGGGCCGGGGAAACCCTCCCGGAGGAACCGGCACGTCCCGCCGGCGCTGCCGGCGCCGTTAGGCCAGCCTGTCCAGGGCTTCCTTGATCTCGTCATACAGCGGCTCCTTGCCGGGAGCCGGGGCCACCCACTTGTAGCGGACCACGCCGCCCTTGTCCAGCACGAACACGGCCCGTTTGGCGGCCACGTAACCTTCCAGCCCCGCCAGGTCCTGGAGGGCGATGTCGTACAGGTTTACCACCTCCCGGTTGAAGTCGCTCAGGACCGGGAAATTCAACTCATTGTTCTCGGCCCAGACTTTCTGGGAAAAGGGGGGATCGACGCTGATGCCCAGCACTTGGGCATTCAAGGAGTTGAATTGGTCCGCCCGGTCCCGCAGGGCGCACATCTCGGTGGTGCAGGTTCCCGTGAATGCCCCGGGGAAAAAAGCGAGGACCACGTTCTTTCCCTTGAATTCGCCCAACGACCTCCGGCCGCGATCGGTGTCATACAAGGAGAACTCGGGCGCCGGTTGTCCAACATCCACAGCCATGGTGTAGCCTCCTAATAGCCAACAACAACCGGCCAATTGCCGGCCGGTTGAATAGAGTTAGAGTATGGGGAAGGGGTCCAGATAATTTTATCACAGCGTATCCGGCCGCACTCCCTCTATGTTAGATATGTTAGAATGGCCCAGCCTTCACCCCCGGCTGGAAGGCCCGAGGTGAACGCAAAACTACCGGCGAAGCGGTCTGGATATGTTCTTCGATTCCCGGCGTTCAACGGTCCTGGCAACCAATGGGATGGTGGCCACCAGCCAGCCCCTGGCGGCGATGGCTGGGCTGCGCGTTCTGATCGACGGAGGCAACGCCGTGGACGCGGCGATCGCCAGCGCGGCGGTACTCAACGTTGTCGAGCCCGTGTCCACCGGTGTTGGCGGCGACATGTTCGCCCTGGTCTGGAACAATAAAGAGAAGACGGTGCGGGCCATCAACGGGAGCGGGCGTTCCCCGGCGGCGGCTTCCCTGGAATCGCTCCGGTCCCAGGGGCATGATCAGATTCCGGAGACCGGGGTCCACTCCATAACGGTCCCCGGCGCGGTCCACGGCTGGGAGACCCTCCTGAAAGCCTGCGGCACCATGCCCCTTTCGGAGTTGCTAAAGCCGGCCATCCAATACGCCGAAGAGGGTTTCCCGGTCTCCGACATCATCTCCTTCCAGTGGTCCAAACAGCAGGATAAGCTAGCCCGGCTGCCCTCGGGCCAGGAGTGGCTCCGGGACGGCCGTCCGCCGGCCCACGGCGAGGTAATGCGCGTGCCCACCCTGGGCCGGACCCTTCGCACCATCGCCGAGGGAGGCTCCGAAGCCTTCTACCATGGGGAGATTGCCCGGAAGATGGCCGCCTTCGTTCAGGAGCAGGGCGGCTGGCTGTCCACCGAGGACCTGGCCGGCCACACCTCAGACTGGGAAGAACCCATCTCAACGGACTACCGGGGGGTCACCTGTTGGGAATGTCCCCCCAACGGCCAAGGCATCGCCGCCCTGGAAGCGCTGAACATCGCCGAGGGTTTCGACATCGCCGGCATGGGCGCACAGAGCGCCGACGCTTATCACCACCTGATCGAGTCGATGCGGCTGGCCTTCGCCGACGCCTTTCACTACGTGGCAGACCCGAGCAAAGCCCAGGTCCCCACCAGCCAACTGGCCTCCAAGAGCTACGCCCAGGCCCGCCGGGCGCTCATCGACCCGCAACGGGCCATGGCCTCGGCTCCTTACGGCGAGGTCGGCCGCGGCAGCGACACCGTTTACATCAGCACCGTGGACCGCGAGGGCAACGCCTGCTCGTTCATCTACAGCATTTTCGTCAACTTCGGCACCGGCATGGTGGTGCCGGACACCGGCATCGTGCTGCACAACCGGGGGGCCCTGTTCTCCATGGACCCGGCCCACCCCAACGCCCTGGCCCCCAACAAGAGGCCGTACCACACCATTATTCCGGCCATGGCCACGGTGGACGGGGAGTTGTACCTGTGTTACGGCGTGATGGGGGGCCTCATGCAGCCCCAGGGCCACATGCAGGTGATCAGCAACATGGTGGACTTCGACATGGACCCCCAGCCGGCCCTCAATGCTCTCCGGTTCCTGGTCACCGAGGACTCGGTCGCTCTGGAAGAAGGCATCCCAGCCGAAGTGGTTGGGGATCTGGAACGCCGGGGCCACCGGGTGGGCATCGCCCGGGGATACCAGCAGTTGATTCTGGGGGGATTCGGCGGCGCCCAGCTAATCCAGCGGGACCGTGAGACCGGCGTGCTGCGGGGCGCTTCGGAGCCTCGCAAGGACGGCTGCGCCGTCGGCTGGTAGCCCGGCTTCCAGCCCAAATTCGGCCTATCGCATCGCGTGGGGCGGTCACGAACCGCCCCTAACTCTTTCTGACCGATCTCCCCTCCGTCACCCCTTCCACCGCTCCGGCCTCCCGTTTCGCCTCACCCGTGGCCGCTGCCTTCAGGGAAAGGCCCCCCTCCTTCGGCCGTATCTCCCACACTGAACAGGCCCACTCCCAATCGCAGTAGGAGGCAGCACCCTTGTCCGGTCAACCTCCCCACCGTAGCATCAATAGGAGTGTACTCCTCGTTTTCGTTGGGAAGAAAAGGAACAGCTTCCGATCCGGCCCGCAACGGCAGGCCGGAGACCAGGAGGCCGTCCAGACCTTGGGCCACGGTCTCAGAAGCCCGGAAAGGCCATGACGCCAACGATACCCGGGTCTGGCCGGGACACCCTCAGCTTACGTTGAAGGTGTGTACCTTGTTTACCGGCGGGCGCCCTGAGACCACCTGTGGGCGCTGGGCTCAATGAACGTATTTGGTACAGACAAAGCAGTGACTTCAAAGATGTTCTCGCCGGATTAGGAGGGCAGTTTCCATGCTGTTGCAACATGATTCTCACGCATCCACCAACGGTTTCCGTGCTCAGGATTCCTTCTAGGACCGGTTTGAGCGGTTGGTGGACAAGATAGGCAGTGTGGTCGTCACCTCCCGGCGCAATATCCGTTTGGCCCTGCTGGGGCTCTTCGCCCAAGGGCACGTTCTCCTGGAAGACCTGCCCGGCGTCGGCAAGACTCTGCTGGCCAAGACCATCGCCGCCTCCATTGACGGCGAATTTTCCCGTATCCAGTTCACGCCGGACCTGCTGCCCAGCGATATCACCGGGGCGGCGATATTCGACATGCGAAAGCAGGCGTTCGAGTTTGTCCCCGGCCCAATTTTCGCCAACGTTGTGGTGGCCGACGAGCTTAACCGGACCGGGCCCCGTACCCAATCGGCGCTCCTGGAGGCCATGGCCGAAGGGCTGGTCAGCGCCGATGGGAACGTGTGGCCCCTGCCCCGGCCCTTCATGATCATCGCCACCCAGAACCTGATCGAGAGCTATGGGACATTCCCCTTGCCCAATTCCCAACTTGACCGGTTTATGATCTCGATGACCCTGGGCCTGCCCAGGCCGGAGCAAGAGCTGGAGATCCTCAGCCGGTCGGGGCAGGAGTATGCTCAGCTGTCCCCGATACTGTCGAAGGCCGCGGTGGTGGAGATGCAGGAGAGCGTCGCAAAAGTAGAGTCGGCCCCATCGGTGCGGGAATACATCGTCAATCTGGCGGGCGCCTCGCGAGCGGACGACATGGTTTCCGTGGGCGTGAGCCCCAGGGGATCGGCGGCCCTGCTTCGGGCTTGCCAGGCTTGGGCTGCCTTCGCCGGCCGCTCCTACATCGTGCCGGAGGATGTGCAAGATTTGGCGCCCTACGTGTGGTCCCACCGGGTCATGATCGGATCGGACCAGGACATAGAAACCGGGAGAGAGGCCATATCCCGCATCTTAGAGCAGGTTCGAGTACCACTGTGATGGAGTTCCCCCTTCGATGATTACCGCCAAGGGGGTTGGTTTTCTTGCCGCCGCCGTGGTGTTGTTTCTGCTGGCCCGCCTGACCCAGGTGGGTTGGCTCTACCTGGTTGACGCGGTCCTATGGGGAATAGTCCTCCTCTCGGCAGCTTTCCCCTGGTTGGGAGTGGCGTTTCTGGCGGCCGAGCGAAGCGTAGAACGGCCCGATGCCAAACGAGGCCGCGCCGGGCCGGCCGAGGATGACCCGGTCCGGATCAAGATAACTCTGCGGGGCCGCGCGCCGTGGCCCAGTTACGTGCTCAGCCTGTTTTATGATTGCCCGCTGGCGGCGCCGGGCAGCCGCCTGCGACGCTTCTTCGTCACCGAGGTATCAACATCGGGCCAAGTTTCCATGGTGTCCACCGTCGAGGCCTTCCAGCGGGGAATGCATCACCTGAGTCCTTTGGTGGCCGAGTCATCGGCCCCGTTCGGCCTTTTCCGGCGCCGGGTCCGCCTGACGGCGCCCCAGCCGGTCCTGGTCTACCCCAAGGTGTATCCCTTGCAGCGCATGGCCTTGGCCGACGGGGCGTCCGGAGAATCGCCTCACTCCCGCAAGTCCGCGACCGGCACCGACCTGGCCGGCTCCCGCAACTACCTCCCCGGCGACCCCCAGCGCCGCATCCATTGGCGCAACACCGCCAGATTGGGCCGGTTGATGGTCAAGGAATTCGAAGACCCGGCCGACGCCACCCTTTACCTGGCCTTCGACGCCACTCACGTCTGGGGAGAGGGCAAGGAGACTACCCTGGAGTATGGGATCAAGGTAGTGGCCAGCGTCGCCGATTACGCCTGGCGGCATCGGGTCCCGGTGCACGTATTGGGCGGCGGCGTTCGCGGCAAGGATCCTGGCCCGGGGATCAGCCGCGGCGAGCTGGCGGCGTTATCGCGGGCGCCGCTTCTCGAGAGCCTGGCCCGGGTCGCCCCCGGTGACGGCCTCGGGCTTCCCGAGACTCTGGCCGAGTTGCCCCGCGGTTCCAGCGCACTGGTGGCGGTGTCCCTCGCCGATACGGCGGCGGTGCAGGCAATCGTCCGGGCGGCCCCGAAACTGCACCGGCTGGTGGTGGTGGCCTTCGACGAGTTTGGCGACCGGAAGAACGGCGGCGAGGCCGATGCCGATGCATTGAAGCCCTTGCACCTGGCCAAGATTCCGGTGGCCCGGTGTGCGAAGGGAAAGCTGGGCGAGGCGTTGCAATCTCTGGGAAACCTGAACGGGCCTTCACATTCCAAGCAGATACCCTCTGGCAGGCTTGGGACCGGCGGCCAAATCCCTCAAGTCTCCAGTTCCACCAACGGGCCCTCCGAAGAAAGGCGGCCTCGATGATGGAACTCGACGAACGAGACCGGCAGCCATGAACTGGGCGTCCCGGTTGTTCTCCCCCCGGATAGAGGACTCGCTGCGGCTGCGGGTCCTGACCGTTTTCTCCTTATGGCTGGCGGCACTAGCGCTGGCCTGGGTGGGCGGCAACCTTTGGCTGTCCCTGATCGGCGGGGGTCTCGGGACCCTTGGCAACGGGCTGGGATGGCGCTGGCGCCACCAGGGGTCTCTCATCCGGTCGCTGTTCATCGCCGGCCTGGTGATGGCCCTCTTTCTCTTCATGCGGTCCCAGATGCTGGAGGCGATTAACGGCAACTGGCTACCAATGGGGCACTTCCTGGTGTTGGTGCAGGCCCTGGCCAGCTTCGACTTCCGGACCCGAGGGGGGTTGTACGGTGGCATGGTCCTCAGCGGGAGCGCCTTGTTTTTCGCCAGCCAGCAGGCTTTTGATCCCAGCTTCGGCGTGTTCGTGATGGGGTTCGTGGTGGCGCTCCTGGCTTTTCTGACCGTGTCCTTCTTGGAGGACGGGATCAGGGGCGCCAAAGTACACTGGATTCACCACCGGCCCGCCCGCCCGGCCATGATTCCCTATTGGATAGGGGTTGCCTGTGCGGTGTTCGGCCTGGCCGGGTTGGCCTTCTGGCTGATGCCCCGGGGCTAACTCAACCTCATCGGCCCACCTCAGGTGACCGTCGTGCCTTACGCCGGCGCCTCCCTTCGCGAAAGAGATGCCCCGAGCGAAGCAAGCCTCGCCGAGATCGCGCGAACGCTCAATCCGGAAAACGGTGGCGAACTGTTCCCAAGTGACCTCTCTCGATCCGGCGCCGGCCCGGGGGATGACGTGGCGTCGGGCGGGCCGGATGGACCTTCTGAAAGTAGGGGTACGTCGGGGACGCCGGCAGGCCAGGGAGCCGGGCCCGGCCAGCCTAAGCCGAACGTTTTCGGGACCGAACCGGGAACCTATTCCAACGGCGGCACGGCATTCTTCGTCCGCAGCAAGGTTTCTAGCTACTGGCAGGGCCGGACCCTGGAGCACTTCGATGGCGGGACCTGGCGGATCGATACTACCCCCAAAAACCTGGCACCTTCGACCGAAGAGGAAGGCGTCTGGTTCAACCGGGACAGCTTTGACCGTGACAATCGCATACTGTATTACCAGACCTTCTACGTGCAACGGGACCATCCCGACGCGGTCTTCATGGGCTATCGAGCTTTGCGCCTCTCCGCCGAAGACGGTTCTCTGGATGAACTCGGGGTCCATCAGGGTAACTCCTACCGGGTGCTTTCGGCCTATCCCAGGCACAGTCCGGAGCGGCTGCGCCGGGCCTCCACCTGGGTGGCGGACCCCCACCTAATCAGTCTGCCGCCAAGCTCGGAGCGGGCCCTCCGTCTGCTGGCCGGTCAAATCACCATCGGAGCAGGTAGTGACTTCGACGCGATGGAGCGCATTGTCGGCCATCTGTCCCGGCAGGCGAGCTACGACCCGGCGAGGCCCTCCGAGCTAACCCCTTCGGTGACGCTGGAGGAGTTCCTGGTCGAGGGGAAGCCCGGCAACGCCATGGACTACGCAACCGCCACGGTGATGCTGGCCCGGGCCTCCGGGTTGCCGTCCCGCCTCGCCGTCGGCTACCTTCCGGGCGTCCGGGACCCGCTGTCCGGCGCTTACAAGGTGAGACAGAGGGATGCCCACGCCTGGGCCGAGGTGTATTTCGCCAATCACGGCTGGGTCCCGTTCGACAGCAGTCCCCGTCAGGAGGAGGTAATCACGGGCGGGGTCGACTCCGGCGTTGGTTATCTGTTCCAGGGAGGCGTTGGCGATGACGTTTACGATGCGGTGAAGTCGGCCCCGTCCGAACTCGCGGGCCGGTTGCTGGATGGGCTGCGCAACCCCGTATTTTCGTTGGTTGGACCGGTGATACTGTTGACGGTGTTGTTGCTCCGTTGGGCGCGCGCCCGGTCCCAGCGGAAGGCAATTAGCCCGTGGGCGCCCCTGACCTATCGTGGCGCGATGTCCGGGGAGGGCCGCCGGGAGCTGCTGAAGCTGTACAGCCGGCTGGAAAAACTGTTGCAGCGGAAGACCGGCCTCCGCCGGAAGCCGTGGCAGACCGTGGGAGACTACGCCGGGGCGGCCACCGCCGGCAACCCCAAGGTCCGGCGGCAGCTCGTCTGGTTTACCGAGGCCGTCTGGCAGGCGGCCTACAACCCCGGCGAGCTGCCCGCCGGGCTTGCTAAGCAGGCGCGACAGCGCCTGGCTCGCATCAAAACGGCGCTGAAACACGGCGACTGGACAACCCCGGCCCACCGCACCGCGGCCGACGTTGACACCGGCGGCACCGCAAACTAAACTCTCACCCATCTGGGCCGTTATCAGATGATAGTGGGCGCCCTCTTTTCCCGTACCGGCGCCGGCCGGCGAGCGCCCATCTCAAGCCCTTACGGCCGGTGGAAACCGCGACTGAAGCACGCGGCTCCCTAGTCCGGACCGGAGAACCCAGCTAGGCCCCGAATTGGAGAGAGAGAATGTCCCAAGGGAATAAAGATAGATCATTTTACGCGAAGTATTTCAGGGAGGGGACGGTCCTCCACGGCCTGCAGTCGGTGCCCGAGGAGCGGGAATGGCTGATGGCCGCGCCCAAGGGCGAAGTGAAGCCCGCCGAGGTGGTCCTCTTCCTGGGATGCAACGTGCTGAAGACGACCCATCTGGTGCGCACGGTGATGGACATCTTCAAGCTGCTGAATGTCGACTTTGTGGCAGTGGCCGGTGCGGCCTACTGCTGCGGCATCCAGCACCACCGGAGGGGCGACACCAAACCCGCTTACTCCGTCGCCTCGGCCACGGCCCGGAACTTCATGAAGTTCAGCCCGAAACGGGTGGTGATGTGGTGCCCCTCGTGCATCATGTTCTACGACGAAATCATGGAGATGCGGGAGGAGTTTTTCTTCCAGCACGTTGCCGAGTTCCTGGTGGAGAACCTGGACAAGCTGGACTTCCAGCCGCAACCGGCGGTGGACGTGGCCGTACATTACCACACTGGCAGCGCCCAGTCGGATGCGGAGGCCCGCAGCGTCATCCAGATCCTTTCCGCGTTGCCCGGGGTGAACCCGCTGGACTTGGGTGTCAACAAGAAACTGGGGCGCCAGTGCACCCCGGCGCTGCTGGCAAGCCTGGGCGAGGACGGGTTTGAAGAAACCCTCGGCAAGACCTTCCGTGACGCCGTGGATGCCAACGCTGACGTCTACTGCACGCTCTATCACGGCTGCCAGCGGGGCCTGTGCCGCTACGAGATGGACTATCCGCTAAAGGTGGAGCACTACCTCACGCTGGTGGGAAGGGCCCTGGGCATCGAGCACGAGGACCAGCACAAGAAGTACTTGATGATGGGTGATGCCGACGCCATTTGGGAAGAGACTAGCGCCTGCGCCGCCGCCAGCGGGATCGGCGAGGATGAGGCCCGGGCAACCATACAGAGCAACTGGGTCGACGTGAACATCAAGAGCCCCGCCCGCCGCTGATCAACGGCCAGTTTGGGCGACACCGCCTCGACCATCAAAGCGAGGCTAGGCCACACTGGTCCTGACCCAGTGCTGGGCTTTGGCCTGACTGCCGATGGCGGAGCGCCGGCTACTGCTCGAATTCCCCCCAATCTCTGGCCCCGTGGCCAAGGCGGGGGTAAGTCGCGCCCTCGATTATGGCGGATGCGGGATATTCTGGCCGGAAGTTCCTCTCGCTCGTGCGCTGGCAATACAGTACCCACCCGGTGGTGAACCTGAACCCCACACACCCGAAGCTACTTACCGGCTACGGTGTCCGGAATACGCCCGAAGGGAAGACGCTCTCTGAACCACATCACGGTTCGGCGGCTACGGAAGGTTACGCCCCACTGCTATCTGTCCCTGATTGCGATGCAGGCGTCGAAGACTGCCTCTCAGGAGACACCGGTGGCAGTGCAAATGCCCGCTACATATTCCATGCTCACATAGATACCCGGTGCTGCCAAATGCACTAACGCCGACTGTCGAACAGCTGCTCGACCGCCTCAGCTATCTCGTCAACCGCATACGTGCGGCTAAGCTCGCGCACTTGGGATAACAAGAGGTATTTACGTTCACCGAATACTCGGTCCATTTCTTTCGTCACCACGACGTAGACCTCCCACCAAAGCTTGAGTGGACAGATGAGAACCTAGCCGTGAGCCGACGACCTGGCGCCGTCCGAGGGATACATGTCTCTTGGGCGGCCTTCTCTATTACGCGGTCAAAGTCCGGACAAATCTTGGGCTCTGGAGCAAAGCCCCAGCTGCCTCGCGGGGGTCCGTGTTGCTCTGACTGGGACTACGGTTGCTACGCCCACGACCGCCGTCGTGAGAGAGCTGGTGGCGGCGGTCTATGCGCTGGGAGTTGGTGAAGCTGGCTGATTCCCACGTGTAGGCGCTCCAGCTCGGCTTTTAGCATCTTTATGAAAATCGGCTCCTCGTCGACTTCCGCCAGCCGTTCGAACCCTCCGGCAAAGGTTTCCTGGTGGCCGATGATCTGGCCCGTGCGTAGCCCACTCCTGACCGTATCCGGGCTTAGGCCCAGCTCAACGCTTTTCTCGGCAATACCTACTGGTTGCATATGGTCTCCTGTGGCTGGTTTAGCGAGACTCTAAGTATCTGCTTGTCCACCAAATCCTATCTCTAGTCTACGTTCTACGGCCCAGTCCAGCCTATCTACAGCCTATGCGGGGTTTTGCGGGATATGCAGGTGCTCGCGAGTTGGTAGCATCGCGCTGTTGCCGCGCTGCAGCCCTAAACGCTCAACCGAGAAGGAGCAAGTCATGTTCGAGGCTGTAGACCGTCAGTGATAACTGGCCGCATGCAGGGGTAAGAAAGCCCGAGAGGCTAGAAGCGGCGTTATTTCCTGGGGTGAATGTAGGTTACTTCCCGAAAGGAGCAGATGTGTCCGAGGCCATAAATATACAAGACGCTCGATTGACCCCGCCTAAGCCGTACCCTACAATTGAGTGACGCCAGCCGGCGAGTGCAACCCGGCCGGCTTTTCTGGCAGTTCTCCAGGCTACGGACATTTCAGGAGGGAGCATGACGACGGGAGAAGGTTTCGCCCATCCGGAATTCCTGGTTGATGCCGCTTGGGTGGAAGCCCACAAGGACGACTCCAATCTGGTGGTGGTGGATTGCGAGGTGGAGCCGGCTTTCCTCCGGGGCCACATCCCCGGGGCGGTGCTGGTGCCCGACAACTACGAGAAGAACCCGGACACCGGACGGGTGCACCTGATGAATCCCGGCCAGTTCGCGGCCATGTGCCAGGGTCTGGGCATCGGCGACGATACCCTGGTGATCGCCTACGACAACAACCAAAGCAACTATTCCGCACGGTTCTGGTGGGCGCTCAAGACCCACGGCCACGGCAACGTCAAGGTGCTGGACGGCGGTTGGCGGCGTTGGGTCACCGAGGGCCGGGCCGTCAGCTTCGACAGGGCCCATCCCGACTCCAGCGTGAAGTTCACCCCCAAGGCCGACGACACGATGATGGCTCGGGTCGACGACATCAAGGCCGCCTGCAACGTTGATGGCGCGGTGATCTGGGACGTCCGGAGCACGGGTGAGTGGAACGGCACCAACAGCCGAGGCAACAAGCGGGTCGGGCACGTGCCCGGGGCCGTTCACCTGGATTGGTGGCAGACCATGGACCGGGAAACCCACCGGTTCAAGTCACCGGAAGAGATTCGGCGGATCCTTTCGGAGAAGGGCATTACTCCGGACAAGAACATCTTCGCCTATTGACAGGGCGGCATCCGTGCGGCGCACGGTGTGATGGTCCTGAAGCTCCTCGGCTACGGCGAGGCCAAGAACTACGATGGCTCCATGGGCGAGTGGGCCAATATGGAAGACACGCCCCTGGAGGTGTAGCCGGGCCACCCCGAGCACATCGGCTTCTACAGTCCCTGTTGCTAAAACGCGGAGGGCGCGGACGTCTGGATTCAGACGTGCGGTGCAATCCGCGGCGACTTCTTTTACTACAGCCGGTGCCTCTTGACCAACTCCTCGTCGGTGACATTGGTCCCAGTGAGGCCGTTGGCGTCCTGCTGGGAGAGGAAAATGATCGCCTTGGTCATGGCTTCCGGGGTGACCCAACTGGAGTAGTCAGCGTCGGGGCGTTGGGCCAGAAACCCCTCGGTGACCACCGGCCGCATCGGCTTCAGCGCGTTGACCGCGATATTGTACCGCCCCAACTCGGTGGCCAGCCCCCAGGTGAACCGCTCCAGACCCGCCTTGACGGTCCCATAGACCTGGCCCATCATCTCGATGCGGACGCCGGGCTCCATCCCCCGGGTGGAGGAAAAGATGTTGTTGGCGGCCTGGGACGACACGTTGATGATGCTGCCCCCTCCTTGATCGACCATTATGGGCGCCACCGCTTTGCAGCAGATGAAGGGGGCCCGCAGGTCGATGTCCACAACCAGGTCCCACTCTTTGAGGCTGGTTTTCAGGAAGGACTTGTAGTTGCCCACGCCGGCGTTGTTCACCAGCACGTCAACGCGGCCAAAGGCGCCCATGGTCTGCCGCACCATGGCGGTGATGTCCGCTTCCTCTCGCAGGTTGCAGCGGACGGCCAGCGCGGTGCCTCCGAAGCTCTCGATCTCCGCGACGGTGGCGTGGATGGTGCCGGGCAGACCGGGGCGCTCGGTCTCCGAGCGGGCGGCCACGACGACCTTGGCGCCCTCGCGGGCCAAGCCCACGGCGGCGGCCTTGCCGATCCCCCGGCTGGCGCCGGTTACGATGACTACTTTACCGGAAACGGGCATTCTCTCACCTCGTTGGCATCTTCAGCCTCCGGCGCCCGGCTGGCCCGTCGGCATCTCGGCTCATTCCCGACTCCCACACCCTGGGAGGAACTCCGGACAGCACCCCCGTCCAACGCAGGCCGGATGCTGGAGAGCAGGCTCCCTGGTCCCCCCGGCAAAGGGGGGATAACTCAGCCCAATCTCAACTTCATGGGGCCTCGCAAGCGGGATGCTGAACGCAGCTCTTGGGGCAGGCCCGTCAAATCTTCGGGGCAATCATGTTTGGGGAACGGCTTATGGGGGTAGCAGACCGGCCGCCGGCCCAAAGGTCCGGCTGAAAGCCTCGGGGGATATGCTGGCGGCTCCCGCTAGCTTGCCGAGCATTTCAGGGTTTTCCAGGTCCCGGCGCTCCAAGCGGATCATGTACTTGCGAGCCACGGCATAGTGCTCCGATTCGACGTCCACTTTGCGGACCCGGGTGCGGCCGGTTTCAGGGTCGCGCAGGTCCTGAAAGGGGACAACCCGAAGGTGTCCGTCTTGCAGGCAGATCAGACCCCCATCGCGTTGCTCTTCGTCCTTTGGTTCCGACAGCAGGAACCGGACGGCGCCGTAGCCCAGGGTTCGGGTGTAGTCGATGTCAAACGGAATAGGCGGGGCGCACCGCAAGTTGTAGCCCAGGGTCACCTCCACCATCGACAAGCGCTCCCCACGGTCGGCAAAGCGTTGCCGCACCGCCCGCCGGAGGATCGTCGCCAGGGGGATTTCGCTCAGGTTGGGATGGCCATAGGAGTCGTGCTCGATGACCACTCCGGGAATTTGGGCCAACTCTTCCGGGTCCAGCTTTTCAGCGATCCCTTCCGCGATCACCGCCAGTCCGTATTTCTGCCCCATTGCCCGGCGCTTGAGCATGGCCCCTTCCAGCACCTTGCAAACCAGGTCCAGGCCGATGCGCTCTTGGGGAAACTCCTCGGGTATGAGGGCCAGTGACGCCCCAGCAGCCTTGCCGATCCCCAGGGCCAGGTGGCCCGCTTCCCTCCCCATCACCACCACGAAGAACCAGCGGTTGGTGGTACGGGAATCCTCCATCAGGCTCAGCACTACCTCGGTACCCACGTGCCGCGCGGTCTCGAAGCCGAAAGTCGGCATGCCGCCGGGCAGCGGCAAGTCATTGTCGATCGTCTTGGGCACGTGGGCCACGCATAGGCCCCCCTGGGCGGCCCTGGCCAGTTCCGCGGCGCCGAAGGCGGTATCGTCGCCACCGATGGTTACCAGGTATTTGATGCCCATGTCCTGGAGAGCCTGAAGCGCCCGCCAGAGATCCTGCGGGTTACGGGTGGGATTGGTCCGCGAGGTGCGCAGGATGGAACCGCCCGAGGTGTGAATGCGGGACACGGCGCTGATCACCAGACGCTCGACCATGTCGGTCCGCCCAGCGGCCAGGTGCTCGAAGCCGTCAAGGATTCCAATAACTTCGAGGCCGGAATTGACCGCCTCGATAGTAGCGGCGCCGATGGCGCTGTTGATACCCGGCGCCGGACCGCCCCCCACCAGTATGCCGAGGCGTTTTGCCTCCTTGGTCATGTGGCTAATCCTTATTCGAGCGGGATGTAGAAGCTTGACGATTGCGGAAGGGGCTGACCCACAGCGAGGCGTCAACCGATTGAACACCACCCGTGCTGCTTGAGAATCAGGCCGGACGCTGCTTAATCCGTCCTCTGATGTTAACCATGATAATACTTTGTCAAGCTATGTACCACAGTTCAACCGTGGGGGTCAGACCCAAATCTAATGGGGCCGTGGCGCACCGCGCGGTCGAAGCCCCCGGTTCACCCCGGCCGCGGCTGTCATGAGTAGCGGATCCTGGGGTCGAGCCAGCCGTACATGAGGTCGACCAGCAGATTGATGGTCAGGATAGCCACGCCAATGATCACGATGACGGCCTGGATCATCGTGAAATCCCGGTGGAAAACCGCTTCGATCAAGATCCGGCCCATGCCGGGCACCAGGAAAATGGTCTCAATGATGACCGTGCCTTCGAACAGGCGGCCAAATTGCCACCCGGTCACGGTGAGGATGGGCAACAAGGCGTTCTTCAGACCGTGCCGGGCCAGCACAACCCGCTCGGACAGCCCCTTGGCGCGGGCAGTCCTCATGTAGTCCTCCCGAAGAGTCTCCATCATCGAGGAGCGTGCTACCCGGCCGATGAAGGCCATATCGTAGAAGGCCAGGGCGACGGAGGGAAAGATCATCTGCTGCAGATTGGTTAGCGGGTCCTCCCACAGTTCGGCGTACCCCAGGGGTGGCAGCCAATTAAATACCCGGACCAGGAACAGGATAATCAGTACGGCGGCGAGGAAGTTGGGAATGCCGATACCGACCAGGGTGAAAGTCCGGGCGCCGTAGTCGAGCCAACTCTCCGGCTTGATGGCCGAGATGATCCCCAAGGGCACCGCGAACAAACTGGCCAGGATTATGGCCATGAGCGCGAGTTGGGTGGTTCGGGGCACTCGGGACTTGAGTTCTGTCATGACCGGGGCGTTGAACCACAGAGAATCACCGAAGTCTCCCCTCGCCGCCCCACTAATCCAGCTAAGATACTGAACGGCCACGGGCCGGTCGGTACCCAATTTGTGGCGTAGCCTCACCAGCTCTTCCTGGGTATAATTTGCATCCCCTTCGCTGAGGATGGCCAGTGCAGGGTCACCGGGCATCACCTGCATCACAACGAAGGCGACAATCGTCAACAAAAGGACCGTGGGTGGAAACAGGATGACCCTTTTCACCGCATATTGACGCAAAATGTGGCTCCCTGTTCTTCGTGGTTATCGCCGTGGGCCGGCCGGGCCCTTTGCCTGGCCCGAGATCGCCTGGCCCGAGATCGATAGTAGCCGATTACAGTGCTTAATACCAGACCAGGTGCCAACCCTCGTATCCGGCCGCTGCACCCTCCGGGCTTCGAGGAAGCGAGAACAGGTCCGGAGCACCGTCTACCCTCCGGACGCCTCATCCCCTGGCCTCAGACACCCAGCCGGTCCATGGCCCCCAGCGGGAACCTATGATGCCCCGTTGCCGCCCGCCCAATCTGGTGGTATATTCGGGACGACCTCAGCGGCGGCAACGGTAAAAACTTGCAAATAGGGAGGCTGGCGCTATGCGCATTGCCCTGATTGGCCAGGCAGCTTTCGGCGAGAGCGTCCTGAACGCTCTGGTCGAGGGTGGAGAAGACATCGTCGGGGTGTTCTGCCCCCCCGACCGAGAGGGACGGCCCCCGGACCCGATCAAGGCGGCGGCCGAGACTCACGGCATCCCCACGTTTCAGTTTCGCCGAATGCGAACTCAGCCGGCCATCGACGCCTTCGTAGGCCTGAACACCGACCTGTGCGTGATGGCCTTCGTCACTGACATCGTACCCGATGCGATCCTGACGGCGCCGACGAAAGGGACTATCCAGTACCATCCGTCTTTGCTCCCGAAGCACCGGGGCCCCAGCTCCATCAACTGGCCCATCATCCAGGGCGAGACGAAGACGGGGCTCACCATCTTCTGGCCCGACGCGGGCCTCGATACCGGCGAGGTGCTCCTTCAGAAAGAGATCGAGATCGGCCCCGACGACACCCTCGGTTCCGTGTACTTCGGCAGGCTCTTTCCCATGGGCGTCGAGGCGATGGCGGAAGCCGTGGCGATGGTCAAGGCCGGCACGGCGCCCTGCATCGTGCAAGACGGGGACCAGGCCACCTATGAGGGGTGGTGCGGCGCCCAGGAGGTCATTATCGACTGGAGCGGATCGGTCGACCAGATCTACAACCTGATCAGGGGGAGTGATCCGAGTCCCGGCGCCGGGACCACACTTGGTGGGAAGACGGTTCAGTTCTACAAGGCGGAAAAACGGGAAGGCGACAGCGGGAAGAGCCCTGGGGAGGTAACCGAGGTCACCGACGCCGGCTTCGCCGTGGCCGTGAAGGGCGGGACCGTGTTCATCGCCAGGGTCCAACCCGAAGGCGGGCGCAAGGTCTCCGCGCCGGAATGGACCGGGAGCATCGACCTGCGGCCGGGGGCCCGGTTCGGAAGTTAGATCCATCCGGTTTCTGCGCGAAGCATCTCAAACGCGCGGCGCGGAGACCCATCGCCGGGGATAAGGTTGAGAATCGAAGTGCCGCGGTTCCGCCCCGGGGTCAATTTGACCCCCCTTGAGGGGCGTGGCACAGGTAGTTTGTACATGGACCAGGGAGGTGTAAGACGCATGGCCGACTCACCGAAAAGGGAGTTCGATTTCGAAAAGGCCGAGATAGGCGAGGACCTGGGTTCCTACGATTACGTCCTGAGCCAGAGGACAGTGGACAGCTACCGGGCGTCCGTGGAGGACCCCGGCGCGCCTTTCGTCACCATCGGGGTCAAGCACGACACCACGGCTCTCGATATGGCCTATGACGACCAGGTCGGCGGAATCCTCGCCCGTGCCGAAGTGGAGTTCTACAACGCGCCCATACCCGGCAAGAAGATCTTGGTAACCGCGCGGATCGCCGACAAATACTGGCGGCGCGGCAAACCCTACCTGGTGACCGAGGCCACCGCCATCGACGAAGACGGGCGGCTGCTGGAAATATTCCGCTCCTACGAGGTCAAGAAGCCTGACGAATTGGGCAAGAAGTGGCAGGAGTAGGGCCGACAGTCAGCCAAGATACCCCGCACCCTTCTTGAGAAGGCCGGCGCCAACCCAAACCGGTTCACCGGTTTCCAAGAATGTTTCATGCGTCACCCGGGGGAGAGGTTTAGTGGCCGGCCGTCCGGTCAACATGACTCGAAAGCTCTCGTGGCTTATCCCCGGCCGGAGGGCTCCCAGTTCTTTCGATGAGGCCCTGTAACCCCTTGCATTCTTGCCCGATTGGGCCAACAATGTGTTGTGTAGAATGGCGGCATCTGAACGCCGTTGAGCGCCTGTCCAATAACCGGCCTCCGTGGTTCGACAGGTCCGGCTTCGTCGGGACTCTCGATGGAATCGGAGTTCAACGCGAACCGGGGGCAATCCGTACCGACTGGGACAGTCCGTACTAACGGGGGCAATCCGTTCGTCCTGAGCTTGTCGAAGGACCGAGATTGGCCTCCTTCGGGGTTGTTGGACCGGCCCTGTGCCGCAGTCTAAGTGTGGAGAGTAGCGTGGCAAGCGCCGTTGGACCTCGGCAGATCGGTTTCCCTGGAATCCTCATCGCCAAGCCTGCTCTTGGGTTGCCCAAGCCGCCCAAGCTCAAGGGGCGGCCGCGCGGTGACCGGCGGCTGCGCCAGCCCGGTTGGGCCGGGGACCTCGCTCCCGACGAGTTGGCTTTTCTTAAAGACCGATTCCTGCGAGACAATAGGCTCGCGGTGAAATGGGCCTTCCCGCCGAGCGCCAAACCGCGACCCGAGGAGGTGATCCGAAGGGTGGCGATGCACGGAGACCCCGACAACCGGAGGCTCAACCTCAAACTGGCCCGCCAAGCCCGCGCGGAAATAGCCGCGAGCGACACCACGAACCAGGCTCCAAAGCGACGACGCAAGGCTGGCAAACGCGGAGCGAAGTACGGGCCGGCCGATCCAGTCCGGCAACTGGTCCTGCTGTAACCGAGCACCGCCCCTCGATGGCGGGCCCAGCCTCCAGGTTACCTGAAGCGCGGACACAATACCTACCCCGCCACCGGAGAGAACCGGTTCATTCCCCCTTTTGTAAAGGGGGACAAAAGGGGGATTTCCCCCGTACCAACCTTTAAGAAGTCGTGAAACATTCTATAAGTTGGCCCCGGCCTGTTTTGCGGCCGGGGCCTTTTCGTTTCATGGCAGGGCGCTCCAGAAGGGGCCCGTGGCCGCCCAGCTACCCTCGGGGCATGCCGAGGCCACGGCGGGCCACCATGTCTCGCATGATCTGAACGCTGCCGTGGTTTATCCCGGACTGGAAGGCGCCCATGATGTTGTGGGCGTACAGGCCGTCTTCGATGGCGTCTTCGGAGCCGCTCAGTAGCTGGGCGTAGGGCCCCAGGATCTGGCTGATTGCCTCGGTGATCCTGACGCCGTGCTCGGGCGCCCAAACCTTTTCCGCCGAGCCCTCGTAGGTAAAGTCGTTGCCATGCTCCCAGATGGACATGCTGCGCATGGTCATCAGCCGGCAAACCTGAGCCTCAATCCACATCTCCGCGAGCTTGTCCCTCACCGCCGGATCGTCGGTCACCGAGTGGCCGTCCAGGTCGTGTTCCTTGGCCCAATTGATGAAGTCCTCATCCCTGTTGATGGACCTCACCAGCCGGCTGGCCCCTACCCGGTCCAGGTTCAGGCCCATGGCGCCGACGTACCAACCCCGGTTCTCGTCTCCCAACAGTGCCGATAGAGGGACCCGCACATCTTCGAAGAAGGTCTCGTTGGTCCTCGACGCGCCGCAGTTGGTGCCTGGGGGCGCTGGAGGATCGTTCTGAATGGTCCAGAGAGGGCGCACCGAGATGCCCGGCGTATCCATGGGGACCAGGAAGATGGAGATGCCTCGATGCCTTGGAGCATCCGGGTCGGTCCGGCACATCAGGTAGATGTGGGTGGCGAAGTGGGCCGCGGAGGTGAACATCTTCTGGCCGTTGATGACGTATTCGTCGCCGTCCTTCACCGCCCGGCACTGGAGGCCGGCCAGGTCGGCGCCCCCCTGGGGCTCGGTAAACCCCATGGCAAAGCTGATGTCCCCGTTGATGAGGCCGGGAATGAAGTGCTGCTTCTGCTCCTCACTGCCCGCCGCCAGTATTGCCGGGGCGCCGCTGCCGACTCCGCCCATGGCGATGCCGACCCGGACGAACTCCTCCTCGACGATGTACTGGTCCATGCGGCTTCCGTCCTGGCCGCCGTACTCTTTGGGCCAGCACATGCCAACCCACCCCCTCTCGGCGGCCTTCCGGTGCATCTCCTTGAAGTGAGGCCACTCGCCTCCCTCCGCCTTGGTCTGGACCTCCGCCAAGACCTCCGGCGTAACGTTCTCATCAATGAACTTGCGCACTTCCTGGCGAAGGGCTTCCTGTTCTGGTCCGTATCCAAAGTCCATGGCGTACCTCTTGCCCTGTTGCGTTGTGGAGATCTCAAGGACGAACCACAAGGAAGCCCGGCCTCGACGGCGACTCCAAATTTACATTCCCCGGATCAAGGGTGGAGGCGTGGCCCCGGCAAGGGCCTCGGGTTGATCTCTTCGATAGGCCTTTGCCCCAAACCTGTCGTTCCGAGTAGTTGATCCACACTGTCGTTCCGAGGAACGAAGGGACGAGGAATCCGGTGCGGGGTTCCTCAATCGGAGCCAGGGTCCACCACCCCGGACCCTTCGCCACACTCGGGGTGACGTTCTCCAGGGTACCGTGGAGGCAATTTCATGGGGAGGGTTTTCCCGACCCTCCCCATGGGTCCTGGTCTGGTACTCAATCGCCGGGTGATGATCACCGGCCGCGGATGCCGGTCAATCCGCCTCAATCGGATTGACTAGGCGCTAGCTCATAGCCTTCCATTTCTTTCCGATCTCGTCGGGTTTCTTCATCTGGTAGGTGCGCATCCTTTCCAGCAGGCGCCCGTCTTCGTCGACGGCGGTGGCCTCGATGACCAGGTACGGCTTGTCCCGGCGCCAGTACTTGTTGGCGATCCGGCCGGTGACCTTGATCTTCTTGCCGGGGATGGGAGGATTGTAGAATTCCACTTCGGACCCGGCGTTGACCCCGCCGGTGTTGTCCTCGTACACCATGGCCAGCGCCGTGCTGTCGTGCCTGACCGCGACGGTGGGGAAAGATCCGTCAGGGTCTCCCACCGCCTCCCGGAACCGGTCCAGCACCTCCTGGCTCAGGACGTACTCGTAAGAGCCCAGGTCCTCGCCTATCTCTATCTTGTCGAAGTCGAACAGCTTCAGCCGTGAACCAGCCATATGCCCTCCACCTCCCTGGTCGAGACTACAAACTACCTATACCACGCGGTAGTGAGGTAGTCAATGCGACCCGGCGGCGGACCCAGGGCCCCCTTTCAGGCCACCAATTGGGTTCCAGTTGAGGCGGTTCCCCGGGAGATTCCCGGGCCGGCCAGGTAGAGGTGTGGGGTGATGAGCCGGCAACATCGAAGTGGTCGATGTCGACAGCGTCGGGACTGTCTCCACCGGAGGTACATAAGGCGGGAGGCCGGCGCTGGGCTCGGCTGTGTGTGGTAGCTAATTTCGGGGGAGGATTTTCAGGGGAACCCTTTTTTGCCGGGAAGGGTTCCCCCGGCGCAACCTAAAGAGCCTCGGCTAGCTTTGAGGCCACCATTTTTCCTTTACGACAATGGGTTTCTTTACCTCGAAGGTACGCATCTTTTCCAGCAGGCGCCCGTCCTCGTCGATGGCGGTGGCCTCGTAGACCAGGTAGGGCTTTTCACGTTTCCAGAACTTGTCGGCGATTCGGGACGTGACCATGATCTTCTTGCCGAGGATCGGAGCGTTGTGGAACTCCACCTCGGCCCCAGCATTGACCCCGCCGACATCGTCATCGAACACCATTTCGAAGGCGGTGGTGTCGTGCTTGACCCCGATGGTGGGCAAATCCGCGCCGGGGTCATCAACTGCTGCTCGGTATCTGTCCAGCATCTCCTGAGTCATGACGTACTCGTATGATGCCAGATCTTCGCCAGCCTGCACCGTTTCAAAGTCGAACTTCCTTTTCGGGGAACCAGCCATGCGGTCTACACCTCCCGGGTCGAGGGTACTTGACTACCTATACCACGGCCTCATGAGGTAGTCAATGCGACCCCGTCCGGTCCGGCCGGGAAACTGATCGGGCTTCCAAACGTGTTCCCCGGCCGGGCTTCCGCCGGTGTCCTCGCGCCTTTTGGGGCGGAAGCGGTGAAGCCAAGAGGCATTCGGGTCCCGGTGTCAGGCCAGGATGAGGGTTACCGCGACGCTGAGAGGAAGGTGCTCTGAGAAGAGGTCCATAGGGCAAACAAAAGGAGTTCAGGGGTGATGAAAGGCCGTACCGAATTAACGGCGGGAGCTAGGAGACGAGCAGTGAAGCCCTCTCCCCGGACGAGCGTTGGATCTGATGGTACAACCGCTGGGTGTCAGGCAGGGGCTCCACCCCCAGCGTGTCGGCCAGAGCCTGGGTGCAGGCCTGATACTGGGCCAGCGCTTCGTCCCGGTGTCCCTGGCGCCAGAGGTATAGCATCAGTGAGCGATGGAGGCTTTCCCGGCAGGGTTCCCAAGCCAGCGCGTTACGGCACGCCCGGGCTGCATGATCCAAGTCGCCCATCCCGGCATAGATGGAGGCCATTCTCACCAGGGTTTGAAGGAATACCTCCCGCAGCCGTTCTCGCTCCGCGGCGCACCAATCGGCGTAGAGGTCTTCCTCCAAATAGTCGCCCCGGTACAGATCGCGTGCATCCCGGTAGCACCGCAGGGCTTCATCCAGCATGCCCCGGCGGGCCAGGCCGTTCCCTTCACGGACCAGATCATCCAGGGCCTCGACGTCCAGCCGTACCGCTTCAGGGCGCAAGAAATAGGCCTCGTCCGCCGTGCCGACGATCTCCTCGTCGATTCCGGCGCCGCGGAGTTCGCGACGCAGCGAACAGACGGTTACCTTCAAGCGCTCCCACCCGCGCCGTTCCGGAGCCTCCGGCCACAGGCACTCGATCAGCCGCTCCCGGTGGACGACACGGCCCCGGTTGGTGATCAGGTATTTGAGAAGGGTCAAGGCCTGCTTCCGTTGCCATCGGCGGAAAGGGACATCACAGTCATTCACGGAGAGAGCGAAACGGCCGAGGGTGGAGATCCGCAAAACGGTGGGCGGGACCTCCGGCTGCGAGACCTGGTGCAGAGGCCTGATAAAGATCATGGCCGTGGGTTTACCGTCGTTGGCGGTGCTGGGGACGGCCATGCTGCTCAGGGCGATTGGCATCCAGTGGCCATCTTTGTGCGGGGACAAACAGCTACGCGCGGCGAAAGGGGTCCCGTGACCGAAACCGGTCATGGCCGGACAGTTGGGGGAGCAGAGGGGTTTCCCATCGGGCAAAAGGGCCCTGAGGACCTGGTGGCAATAGCGGCCGATGACCTCCTGAGACGGGTAGCCGAATAGGGCTTCGGCCCGGGTGTTCCAGGCGACCAGCCGGCAATCGCCGTTCACGGCAAAGGCGGCGTCGGAGGCGAAATAGACCAGGTTTGCAGCGTTGTTCATGCCTGTCCCCATGAGGTATCCAGGACGTTGAGCGCAGCCAATGGGCTATTGTGAATTTTGGAACTAGTATACCATCGAACCTGGGTAAAGGACACCCCAAAATGGGCTGAAGGGGTGGAAGTGGACCGGCCAGGCAAGGGCCGCCGGGGGTGGAGGCCCTAATTTCACCGCAAACGGACGCCATCAGGCATTGACCCGCCGAGGACCGGCCCCGTCACCCGGGCTCTTGCAAGACCATCGCTTGGACTGAGTCCGGGCAGGCTATCGAAAATTCCAACGAAGCTTGCACCGAGGCAGGCACCTCGTTCCGGGGAAGGGATTCGAAACCGAGCCGTTCGAAGAAGGCCTGAGCCGACTCCGTGAGCAGGTAGATGGTGGCGGCGCCATGCTTCCGGGACAGGGCCATGGCGGCGAGGACGATCCGATTCCCGAGGCCGAGGCCGCGCCACGACTCATCCACGGCCACCGAGCGCAGCAACCCTGCCGGCCCGTACAGCTCCATCGCGGCGCTCGCCACGATGCGCTCCTCTTCCCGCCCGACCAGCGCCGTGGACAGGTGGTCCGCGTAGCCGACCAGCGGCAGGCCGCTCCTTTCCAGGAGGGCCTGGACCTCGGGCAGGTCTTCATCCCGAGCGGGCTCTATCGACACTTCCAACAGCGAATTCATTGCACCGTTACCGAATTAAGACCTTCAAGATAGGACCAGTCCGTCTACCGGCCCGGCAGCAAACCCGGGACTTTCAGATCTACCCCTGCCGGGGGTCACCAGGACACGCGGGCGGCATCGACCGGCTCCCGGTCCCGTTTCGGGAGGCGGCCGGCCTTCCCAACTATGCCGGCCGCCAACCATCTTCGGACAGACCCGCGGATCACGCGCCGTTGGACAGCCCCAGGTTGGCCAGGATACCGGGTATCCCTTGCTTTTCCTCATCGGTCAGCGGCCGTAGCGGCCTGGTTACTGTGTCGCTGTCCAATATCCCCATTAACTTCAGCGCCGCCTTCATGCCGGCCAAGCTGGCGGCGTTCGGTCCGCCACCCTTGGAGAGACGCGCTATCCCGGCCGCGATCAGTAACTTCGCGTTGCACTCTTTCACCGTGGCGGCGTCACCGGCCTCACCGGCCTCCCAGCCTCGGGCGGCGGCCGCGGGGGCCAGATTCGCGAGAGCGGGGATCACCCCGTGGACCCCAACCGACCCGGCGCTGGTGATGCGGAACATGGTGCCGAGGAACCGCAGAAGTTGGAGATCTCCCTGCTCGCACATCACATTGAGTTCCGCCAACAACTCGCCCGCGCCGGAACTGTCCTTCACTCCGACCACGGCCCCTTCGCTGGCCAACGTGGCGATGGTGCCGGGGGCGACCGCCGTTTTGACCGTCTGGGGAATATTGTAGACCCAGAGGGGCAACCCGGAGCGGTCCTTCAGGTAACGGTAGTGGTCGAGCACTTCATCCTGCGCGTTCGGGAAGTAGTACGGGGGAGTGACGGCCACGCCGTCCAGTCCCATCTCCTGCACCGCCAGCGCCATATTGAGCGACAGTTGGGTGCTGGCCTCCGACACGTTGCCAATCACCGGTACCCGGCCGGCAACTTCGTCCACGCACGTCTCGATGCTGATGAGGCGTTCTTTGTCGGACAGTGACGCAAACTCGCCCGTCGTGCCTGAAATCCAGATGCCGTGGACCCCGTTGTCGATCAAGTAGTTGATCAGCCGCCTGAGAGATTTCACGTCCACGGTTTCGTCGGGGTTCAGCGGAGTCAGAATCGGGACGACAACTCCTCGAATTTCGCTGTTTGGCATGATTGCTCCCCACCTCCTATGGTTGGTCTTGGCGTGCCGCCTCCGGCACGGTTTGAGCCTAGTACTCAGTCAGCTTAAATCTGCGAATTGTCATTCTGAGCGAAGCGAAGAATCTCAGCGTAACAATGAGATTCTTCGTCGCTCTGCTCCTCAGAATGACATCCTGCCAAAACCAAGTTGACCGAGTACTTGGGTGCGTCCCATCATTTGAACCGAGATGGGGCCTGAATACCGAAAGTATCCCGCGGTATCGTCCGGCGCCGGCCCGCCCGCGGGACCCGATGATTCTTGAGCAAGCGTTCCGGCACTCCCAATTCTAGTGGCCCCTTAGCCACGGCGCAAGGAGTCGCCGTTTTGAAGCGGTATTCGCTGGCCGGGATTGCCAAATCCCAAGCTTCCGCGTCCGGCCCGCATCGGCCTCTGGTCCCGGTCGGCGATGGCCGGTTGGCCATCCCTGATTGGAAACTCATGCCGCCTCGCCGATTTCGGTTCCCACGGGCCTCCCCTGACCCCATTAACGCCGGCGGTCCCGCCGCGGGGCGAGCGCAGCCGCCGGAATCACTTTCATTCAGAGTTGGTTCCGTCTCACCCTTCGTGTCCGGGGTGTTGACCGGGAACGCCGGAACATCTATGTTTATCAGGTCCGAATTGAAATGCAATTCAGCCGCCGGTCGATGGATCGGCAGAATTCCCAATAGTCCCCCAAATAGACCCCGGAATAGACACAATGGAGCGACAGGATTATGAACGTTGTTGAGGCGGTGGCCCGGATTCTGAAGACCGAGGGCGTCGAACTGGTGACCTGTTTCCCGACCAACCCATTGATTGAAGCTTTGGCTAAGGAAGGCATCCGGACCGTCATGTTCAGGCAGGAACGGGGCGCGCTCATGGCCGCCGATGGGTACAGCCGCATGAACGACCGGAACAAGTTCGGTGTGGCCATTTCACAAGGCGGTCCCGGCTCTGAAAACTCCATGGGCGGCCTCGCCCAAGCCTTCGCCGACAATATTCCGATGCTTTATCTTCCGGGCGGCCCACCACTCAGCCAGCGGTCGGTCCGCCCCAATTTCTCGCCGGCGCGCACCTACCGCACCGTGTCCAAGCAAGCCGAGGTTATCTACCAGGCAGGGCAGGTGGGCGCGGTCATGCGGCGGGCCTTCCATGCCCTGCGCAACGGGCGCGGCGGCCCGGTGATAGTGGAGATTCCAGCCGATGTTGGCTCCGAGGAAGCCCCGGACTCCGCGCTCAACTATCAACCGCCCAAACGGATGCGGCAGTCGCCTTCCCCCAGCGACGTGGCCGAAGCGGTAAAACTGCTGCTCAACGCCAAGAAGCCTCTCATCTGGTCCGGCGCGGGGGTGCTCATCGCCTCGGCAACCGAAGAGCTGCGGGAGCTGGCCGAGCTTACCCAGATACCGGTCTTCACCACCATGCCCGGCAAGTCGTCATTCGACGAGCGGCATCCCCTCTCCCTGGGGGCGGGCAGCCGCGCGACGTCGGAGGCCGCGCGGACCTGGATCAAGGAATCCGACGTTCTTTTCGCCGTCGGTTCCAGCATGACCCGGACCAACTACGGCCAGCCGATTCCCGATGGCAAGGTGATCATCCACAGCGTCGAGAGCATCGAAGACATCAACAAGGATTTCTCCGTTGACGTTGGCTTGCCCGGCGACGCCAAGCTGACCCTCCGGGCGATGATTGAGGAGGTCAAGGCACAGCTCGGCAGCACGGGAAGGAAGGACCAAAACGGTGTGGTGGCGGAGATCGCCAAGATCCGAAAGGAGTGGATGGACGAGTGGTCGCCCCTGCTGAACTCCGACGAGGTGCCCATCGGTACCTACCGCGTTATAAGCGAACTGGAAAAGGCACTGAACAAGGAGAACAGCGTCGTGACCCATGATGCCGGCGCTCCCCGGGACAGCATGGTGCCCTTTTTCACGGCCTCCACTCCTCACAGCTACATCGGCTGGGGCAAGACCACTCACCTGGGTTTCGGCATCCCGGTGATGATAGGGGCCAAGCTGGCCGCACCCGAAAAATTCTGCCTCAACCTCATGGGCGACGCCGCCTTCGGCATGTCCGGCCTGGATATCGAGACCTCGGTCCGGTCCGGGGCGGCCATCACCACCATCGTGTTGGACAACGGCGGCATGGCCACTTATCCCGGTGGCTTTCCCACCGCCAGCGAACTCTACGGGGTTACCCGCATGGGCGGTGACTACGCCAAGATCGCCGAAGGAATGGGAGCCGTGGGCATCACTGTCACCCAGCCATCCGAGGTCGGCCCGGCCCTGGCCAGGGCGCAGCAGCTCAACCGGGAAGGCAAAACGGTCTTGCTGGACATCCACACCAACATGGAGGCCCGCCGGCCCTACTGATAACCGGCGCCAGGTGCAGCGAAATCCCCCTGGGTCCCCCCTTCCAAAGGGGGATCGCGGGGGATTTTCTTGTCTTGAGTTTTGGCCGTGCGGGCTCAGAGAAGCCGGGAGCTTTCGGTGGCGAAACCTCAGGGCGATGAGCGGGCATCTCTCCCACCGGCAACCCCGCGTCTCCAAGCCAATACGGTTGAAGACACCCCTTCAGCTACCGGCCCTTGTACACCGGCGCGCGTTTCTCCAGGAACGAAAGGATGGCCTCGCGCCGGTCCTCGCTGTCGCTCGTTGGGGCGTTGGCTTCACGCTCCAACCGGTCAAGCTCTTGCAGGTCGGGGAGGTGCCGGTTCTGGACTTCCTTGGTAGCCCGGACCGCCAGGGGCGGGTTGGAAGCAATTTCCAGGGCCAGAGACTTAGCGGATTCCAACAACTCGTCGGCCGGGACCACCATGTTCACCAGGCCCACCCGGTAGGCCCACTGGGCATCGTAGATGCGGCCAGTGAGGGCCATCTCCGCGGCTACTCCCGGCCCCACCAGAGCGGGCAAAAGGTAGGAAGCGCCGTTGTCCGGCACCCCGGCGCGCTTGATGAAGATGGAGGAAAACCGGGCTTTGTCGGAGGCGACGCGGATGTCGCTGGCCAGGGCGATGGATAGTCCGGCGCCCACCGCCACGCCGTTGACCGCCGCGATGACCGGCTGAGGCAGCAGCGGCAGGCGCGGGGCCACGGCGGTCCTGCTCTCGGAGAGGGCCGCGTCCGTGCTCTGTTTTGAGGGGTCTTGTTCTTGTCCCTGGGACAGGCGCGCGGCCTGGTCGCCCACGTCGGCGCCGGAGCAGAAGCCCCGCCCCGCCCCCGTGATGATCAGCACCCGGGTATCGGGAAACTCCCCGGCCACCTCGTCTAGGGCCAGGTTGAGTTCGGACCTCAACTGGTGGTTGATGGCGTTCATCTGGTCCGGCCGGTTCAAGGTGAGGATAGCCACGTGGCCGATCCTCTCCAGATACAGGGTTTCGTAGTTCATTCGACCTCCTTCCACTCTCTCCGTTCGTCTCTCGCGGGCCGGACTTGCCTAACCCGCGCGACATTACGAACACCGGGCGAATACCGGGCGAATACCGGCAAACCCACTTCCCGTTCGATCCACCAGGTTGATCCATGGGCCAACCACGCCCCAGTCTATCAATCAGCGCCACCCGGCGTGGCAACGGGAAGGTGGCCACGGCGCGGCGGGACTGGATATTCCGGAGATGATCGGAGGTCTCATCAACCCGTGGCCGGAAGACCTCTCGGGGAATCTCAGACGGGTGTCGTGATGTAGGGGCGGGTTTGAAACCCGCCCCTACGGCGGCATTCGCATCCTGATGCGCAATTGCGAAAAACCTCTCCTGATCCGGGATCAGGAAGAAGCGCTGCTAGAGGTTCAGGGCCTTCAGCCCCGCCTTGGCGATCACCTCATCGTCGATGCCGCTCGGCAGACCGCCAACGGCCATCGCGCCGACGACAGCGCCGTCTTTGAGCACGGTAACCCCGCCGGGAATGGCGATGAGCTGGGGGTCACCGAACGACTCGATCGTCCGGCCCGAGGCTTTCAGTTGCTCGGCCAAGGCCAGCGTATCCATGCCTCGGACGGCCGCGGTGTAGGCCTTGCGGAGGGCGAAGCTCGGCCTCAAGCACCGGTCCATGCGCGCGTACGCAATCAGGTTCCCCGCGTCGTCCACCACCACCATGTCTACTTTTTTCCGGTTGGTGTCCTTGTTGTACTCCTCGGTCATCGCCGTGATGGCGGTGTGCGCCTCCTCCAGGCTCAACATCGGCTTGTTATACATCGAAACTTCCTCCAATGGTGGGTTTAGGCTCAATATACTGTCAGACCGGGGCCATGTAAAGGGAGGAGAGACAATGTCCCGCCAAGACGCCAGAATCGAGCGGTCCTGGCACTGGAAAGCGCGCCCCTAAGGCCCCGGCTCCGGCGGCTGTCCCTCCCGCTTCAGAGCCTCCGGACAAGTCCGTAACTTGCCCCCTTGGATTGACAAGCTCGGCACTAGCGGAGGAAAATTCGTCATATACGATCCGGCGAACCTGGGGAGAGCCGCCGGCCTTCCTCTCCCGGCCAGAATGGTCTGGCCGGATGAGTTGGTCTGGCGGGATTAGAAGGAGGTTTCGAGAAATGACTGAAGAGAACCCGCGGTTGCCCGCAGACCGGTCCTTGGCGCCGCTGCGGGCACGGCCCAAGATCAGCCCCCAGGCGGCGCGTGAGGTCCGCCGCGACACCCCCCTGCGCAGGGCTCGCACCTGCTACGGGCACCTGGCCGGGATCGCGGGGGTTGGGTTCATGGACTCCATGCTCGATCTTGGATGGCTCGACGAAACCGCCGAAATCGGCCTCGACCGCCGGGTGCGGTACACCCTCAGCGCCGCCGGAGCACTGGCGCTAGACGCCCGTGGCGTAGACGTCGCCTCCGCCAATAGATCCGGGGGGCAATTCGCCTTCGGCTGTCTGGACTGGACCGAAGGGAACCAACACCTGGGAGGTGCTCTGGGCCGGGCGCTGGTGGTCTGCCTGATGGAGCAAGGCTATCTAGCACGAACGGTGGGACGCCGGGAGGTCACCCTACGCAAAGGCTTGGACGGTTGGTTCGAGCACGGGCCCTCTAGCCAAGGCTAACGCATACCGATTAGCTCCACTTCGAATCGCAGCGCGGCGCCCGGGGGAATGACACTTCCCGCGCCCCGGCTCCCATAGGCCAGACTGGGAGGTATGATCAGCTCCCGATTGCTCCCCACCCTCATGGAACCCACCCCCTCGTCCCAGCCCTTGATCACCTGCCCCCGGCCTATAACGAACTCGAAGGGCTCACCCCGATCCCGGGAGCTATCGAACTTGGTGCCGTCCATCAGCCAGCCGGTGTAGTGGACCACCGCGGTCGCGCCCACCCGGGCCTTTACCCCCGCTCCCACGGTGAGGTCTTTGTATTGCAGCCCCGAAGGCGTGGTAACGGTCGAGCCGGAGCTGCCCCCGGACGAGGGACTGGAAGAAGTTGGGGTTCCAGACTGGCCACAGGCAACCACCAGGGGAACGAGGGACGCGAGAAACAAGAACCAACGCATAAAAACGACCTCTGTCTCGGCTTATCCAGGGCATAAAATAGTAGCACAAACCGCGGCCGTGTGATGGGCGGGAGGTCGATGCGGCGCAGGAGCCCGTCAGTAACAGCAGACGGCGTTCGAGCAGCACGACCGGGCGAGAGTGTCTGGTTGAGCCACCGGACGGCGGATCGTAAGTGGCGCCGGAAGAAGCAGCCTTCCGTCTCGCTAAACTCCGAGCCCCCGGTTGAGCGCCGGGGGCCTTTTCTTAACGTGTCTTAGCCCCGGACGCTGGACTGCTCCCAGCGGCGAATGACCATGAACGGGTGACAGAGGAGAAGTCCGAAAGAACCGACCTTCTGGGCCGTAGATGAGACTCCGCGCCAAGTCAGCTTCACCGCAATGATCGCCAGCACCACCGGGACTCCGAATAGCAACGCCAGGTAGATGATCGCCCTGGTGGTTTTGTCGAGCGTCATATAGAACCGCCTCCAGGCTGTTAACGTCTCTGGTGCGCTCGAGAGACTTCCCATGAATTGACCCGGCCGATGACCAATACGGTGCCGGCAACGCTCGCGAATACGATGTCCCCCCGCGACCGCTCATTAGAGATGTGCGCGCGACTACTATACGCCCCGAAGCCACCCAGTTGGAGGGTGCCAACACCTGCCCGCACCGGGTGAAGACACCACTTTCTCGCCAACGATAGCCCGGCGAGAGGTGACGTGACGCCTGAGTAGCCCGGCGAATGGGGGCCAACGCGAGTGGAGCCAACGGGTGGCGAGGGTGGGGCCGTGGCTCTCGACGGCAACCGGAGAGCCGCGCCGGGTTACCGCGGGCCCTAGATTACTGGGACGACTTCGCGCCCGGATTCGACGTCATAATGGGCCGGTGACTACGCCGCCTTGGGACCGGGAGTTGAAGCGTGTCTGCCGGCGAGAGGGAAGCGATAACGGCCAACCTCCCCGACATACCCGAAATGATCCGTTAGGCCCTAACGCCCGCCCCGGACATCCGATCGGCAGCGCACAATACCTCCCATTCCAGGTGTTACCGGCCCCCGTCCTCCATCATCGCCGACGCCCCACAAGTTCGTCAGCCTCCGCTACCTTCATTGAGGAACGCTTTGATCGACTCGGGTTCCATCAATGGGTAAATCCCAAACTCGGCGGGTATGATTTCCGCCCATTCGTTGAGCAAGCGATGCAGTGTTTCATGAGAGTCCACATCGAACACCGCCACCGCTCCCCGGCCGGTCCGCGGGAAAATAGATCGGGCAACCTAGTGATCCAGTTTGTCTTGAATCCAAGGCCAAAATTTCTTCCGTTGCTCGCGAACCTCCGATGGGCGAGTTGGCGCCGGCGTGCTAATCAAAAGAAACAGCATTTTCACTCCCCAAATCTAGATCGGTTCGAGGTCCACCATCAATTTCGTGCACTCCAAGCATTAGCGCTGATCCCCATTCTAGCTGTTTCCGGCAGCCCGGGTGCGCACCATTGTCGCCGGCGGTCTGCATTAGAATTCGTGTGCGTGACGATGGAGTCGGGCTTGGCTGGGACAGGCGGTACCAAAGACGTGCGATACTAGGCGTTGGCTGCGCCCAGCCCAGCGCCAAAGTGAAGAGAACTCACCAGAGGGAGGATACCATGGCACTTGATCCGGCGCTTCAGGAGTTGGTGGAAAAGGCTGCGATCCGGGAGTTGATGACCAGATACGCGAGGAGCAACGACCGGCGTGACTTTGACTCGATGACGTCCACCTTTACGGCCGACGCCTACGCAAGCTATGGCGATTGGGAACGCCAGGGCGTCGAAAACATCGTCGGCAGACTCGCCTACAATCGCCCCCATCGTGCCACCCATTTCTTGGGCGACCAGGACATCCGGATCGACGGTGACTCGGCCGAGGTGGAGACCTACGCCATCGCCTATAGCCGCGTCGAAGGTACCGAGTCAATGCGGATGTCAGGCCTTCGCTACCAGGACAAGATGGTACGCCAAGACGGTCAATGGCTGGTCCGGCACCGGGTGTTGCTCACGGACTGGCGCGCCTTGGTTCCGCTAGACCCTTCCTTCGGGGGCTAGACCGGCGGCGGTAACCCGGGCCCAATTCGTTGTTCTCGCGGAAGCCCAGCCACTGCCCCTATTACCTCTGGCAGCGAACATATTCAGCGAGGAAAATCGCGCCGCTCACGATGATTATGGCGAGGCCGACGTTGATGTTGAGGTTGTCGGTGGTGGCAACGAGCGCCCCGGCGAGCATGGCGATCGCGGCGGCAAGCAAACGGGCTTGTGGGTTGGTCACGGGTGCTACCTCCCGATGGGTTTAGGACGCAACAAGGGGTGCCTTGAGGAAGATGTGCAGGTTCCGGTCAGCCGGAGTGCCCGGTTACCGGCCGGCATCGGGCACTTTCTGATCCTTGCCGATGGGGATGCCAAGCTCGGCCAACAGGCGATCGAGCGTCTCGCGGAATCCAGCGTCCACTACTTGCTCGCCCGCAGGCCCCCGGGTGATTGCGCCGATTTCCTCGAGATGCCTGAAAGAAATGTTGAATTCCTCGATAAGCTGAACCGACGGCCCTCCCCTTTTGGGTATGGTCTCAGGGGCATCCAGCAATCCCTTGAGGGCCTGCAACCCTTCGGTCCCCCACCTTCCGTAAGCTTCTTTCAGTGCCTCACGCTGGGTGGCATCGCCATGATTTCGCAATGCAGGCGCCATCGAGGCTTTTAGACGCCGGATTCTCTTGGGCAGGACCTCTGAAACGAAGATGATAATGACGACGCCGGCAAAGACAACCAGCGACGTTCCAAGGAAGTACAGAGGAATCCGGGCCATCTGTATCAGCCAGCCACCCGAGAACAGCTCTGATAAGAAGCTGGGTTCCTTCGCCTGCAGAGGAATTCGAGACACGGAGATTTCCTCAATCCCGGCAATCTTCCCCTGCGGGGAAATGACCGGGGTCTGCCCTTTCACGTGCAGGACCAGCATGTCAAAGGCAAAGAACTCCCCTTCTTCGAGAATGGTCTTGGGGAACTCAACCAAGTCGTCTCCAATCAGCTGGGGAATCGCTTTCCGGCCCAGATAATCGGAGCTGCTGCTCATCGGCCGTGCTTCGATCACCTTCCCGTCCGTCACCTGCAATCCCCAAATTTCGCTTGAGTCGTAATGAGATTGGAGGATATCGGTTTCGCCGGTATTCACCACTCGTATCGAATAGATACGGAGATTCAAGTTTCCCTGTTGAATGTTTTCGCCTCGGAGCGTTATCTTGAGGTCTTCGACCGGCGTGCGAACGTCAAGAACGTCGATGGTATTGAGGATTTCATAGGCCATTCCGGCATCTCGCTGGTCCAGGGCCGAGAGACCAAAGAATACCGAGAGGAAGACCGGAACGGCGAAAGCGACCACTGCGAACGTTTCACGTTTGTGGTGCAGTACGAATCGTGCGAATCGTCTCATATGTTTCTGCCCGAACGGAGCGGCCTGCCCATCAGGTCCCTCGTATTTTCGACCTGCTGCCGGACGGCCTATCGCCCTGGGCGCTCCGGCGGATCGAAACTGCGACAGGCCGCGAATGTCAGATTCACTGGGTTACGGGCATTGTATGCACGGGGCGGCTCTCTGACAACCTCTCCGGCCATTTGCCTCGCTCAGGGCGGCCGTGAGAGGGCCGGGGAAGCGCTGGTAGACTCGAGTTCTAACGCTCCGTGGGCTGCCCGGATGAGTTTGTCCCCAGCCACAACTGGGTGCGGGACGGTGACTACGGCGAGGTCGGACCGGGTTGGCGGTGCACCGAATCGAATCTCCCCAAGGTGAAAGGGCAAACTCACCGGCCGGTGGAGGCTTCTCAGGCTATGGATTCCGCTACCCGGCTCGGGAGGCTGGGCCTGGGGAGTTTCCAGAACAACAGGGCCGCAATCAGATACATGCCAATCATGGGGGTTATGGCCCAGTAGTAGCTGCCGGAAGTATCGTAGACCCAGCCCGCGAACACCGGCATTCCCATGGACATTATGCTGGATACGGACGTGACACCACCCCGAAGGGTGGCAAAGCTCTTCCTGCCGAATAGCTCCCCGATTAGTGCCCAACCTAGCGCGCCACCACTCATGGGAGCGGCGAACATGACTGTGAAGATGAGCAGTTGCCACAGTTGCCCTCCGCCCAGGAGGAGAATCGACAGACTGGCGACCCCAAAAGCAGTGGTGATGCCGAGTATTTTCTGGTTGTCCCATCGGTCAGCCATCCAACCGAGAATCAACCTGAG
>Ga0187833_10000237_pt1 | contig 64032 bp, 63 predicted proteins | sample ETNtaG_37_FD_167968 | JGI IMG/M metagenome (GOLD analysis project Ga0187833, IMG submission 167968) | Marine microbial and viral communities from oxygen minimum zone, Eastern Pacific Ocean - ETNP2014_SV_400_PacBio MetaG (Illumina Assembly) | ecosystem: Environmental > Aquatic > Marine > Hypoxic...
GGCGCCACAAACCATCTTGCCCCGCCCTGCTGTCCAGGCTTACGCTACGCTCCAGCCTGCACAGCAGGGCATGAAACCGCGCCGAACTCTCTCATAGACGCTGGACCACTTAATGGGGGCAGGCCACACCGAATTTCCTGCGTCACCGAATGCGGCGCCCTTGAGCGCGTCAAAGAGAACGCGACGAGAGCCCTTGTTTATGCCGCCGGGCCAGGGCGCAAAATTCCTCGACGGTCAATTCCCCGGCCCGTTTGGTCGGATCAATGCCCAGTTCTCGCGGCTCCAAGCATAGCGGTTTCAGGCTCGACCTCAGCATCTTGCGGCGCTGGCCGAAGGCGGCGGCGGTCACCGTTTCCAAGGCGTCCCAGGCGGCCGGGGCCAGTGGTTTTGGACGCGGGTTCAGGGTGACCACGGTCGATGCGACCTTGGGCGGCGGGGTGAAAGCGCGGCCGCCGACGTTGAATTCGCGGCGAACCTCGCACAACCACTGGGTGATGACGGAAAGCCGCCCGTATTCCCCGGTCCCGGGACGGGCGGCGAGGCGGGCGGCGACTTCTTTCTGGAACATCAGCGTCAATCTTTCGAAATCGCCGATATGCCGAAGCCAGCCGATCAGCAAAGGCGTGGCGATGTTATAGGGCAGATTGGCGACGATGCGCCGCGGCGGGCGGGCAAGGCCGGCCAGATCGGTCTCCAAGGCGTCTCCTTCCACGATTTCCAGGCGTCGCGGATAGGCGGCGGCAAGCTCCGCAAGGGCGGCGACGCAACGTTCGTCCCGTTCCAGCGCGACCACCTTGGCGGCGCCGGCGTCCAGCAGAGCCCGCGTCAAGCCGCCGGGGCCGGGGCCGACCTCGATGACGGTGCTTCCGAAAATGTCGCCGGCGGCGCGGGCGATCCGTGCGCAAAGATTGAGGTCGAGGAGAAAATGCTGCCCCAAGGAGCGCCGCGCACCGAGGCGAAAGCGCTTGATGACATTGCGCAGGGGAGGCAGAGAGACAGGCGCGGACAAGGTCCGGCCTCAGAGCCCGACCGGGGAGTTATTGATATTTCTCAACGGGCTGGAAGGGCGCCAATGCAAGGAGTGGGGCCGAAGGCGATGCCGGAGCATCGTCGAGGCTCCAGGACGCGGCAGGGGCGCCCTTCCAGCCCGCCCTTTGGGTGCCTTGTGTTTCCGCTCCGGGGCGTCGGCGGGCGCTTGTGATGCGCCGGCATCACGGCGCCCCCGCCTCCTACCGGAACAAAAACACAAGGCATTGAGAAACATCAATAACTCCCCGGACGGGCTCTCAGGGATTGCCGGCATCGCGGCGCCGCGCCATCGCCGCCGCCATGCTCAAGGCGGCGGCCAGACTTGCGGCGCTGGCTTGGCCCGTGCCGGCGATGTCGAGAGCGGTGCCGTGGCCGGGCGAGGTGCGTACGAACGGCAAGCCCAGGGTAACATTGACGGTCTCTTCGAAGCCGATAGCCTTGACCGGGATCAGGGCCTGATCGTGATACATGCAGATGGCGGCGTCGTATCGTTGGCGCGCTAGAGCCGTAAAGAGGGTGTCGGGGGATACCGGGCCGAAAACATCGATGCCCCGTTGCCGCAGCAGGGCGACGGCGGGCTCGATGATCGATCCTTCCTCGGCGCCCATGATGCCGCCTTCGCCGGCGTGAGGGTTAAGCCCGGCCACCGCCAGCCGCGGCTCGGGGATGCCGAAATCCCGTTTCAACGACGCTTCCGCGACCGTCGCCGTTTCCACGATATCCCGAGGGGTTAGCGCCTTGACAGCTTGGTCCAGGCTCAAATGCACGGTGACCGGGACCACCCGCAGCTCCGGGTTAGCCAGCATCATCGCTGGCCGGCTGTTGGTTCCGGAGAGGGCGGCCAGGAACTCGGTATGGCCGGGAAAGGGAAAACCGGCCGCGTGGAGACACCGCTTGTCAATGGGGTTGGTGACAACGGCGCCGGCCTCTCCCGATTGAACAAGCCGGACGGCGGCCTCGATGGCGCCGCGAACGGCGTTTGCATTGGCGGGATCCGGTTGCCCCGGAACCGGATCGGCGGCCAAGGGACGGGGCAAAACCGGCAGGCATGAAAAAAATACCGCCGCCGCCTCGGCGGGCGAGTCAATATCGCGGATGGAGATGTCGAGGCCGAGATGTTCGGCCAGACGTCTGAGCCTGGGCGGATCATCGAGGAGAAAGAACAAGGGCGTGCCGCCATTCCGGCCTTGCCAGGCCTTGAGGGCGATTTCCGCGCCGACGCCGGCGGGTTCGCCCATGGTCAGGGCCAACGGTTTTTCGCTTCCATTCGCCTCGACGGTCATGGTCTTCCACCGTCGACGGGCGGAATCATAACCTGACGTCCACGAAAGCGGCGCGATGAAGGTCGCGCAAATAGCGCCGTGCCAGGATACTCCGGCGTTGGTCAAGCAACAATTGTTCGACTTTCCGCCGCTGAACGTCGGTGGAATCTTTTTCCCGCTCACAGACCATGAGAACAATGAAGCCATCGTTTGTGCGGATGGGCCGGCTGGCTTTGTCGACCGCCAAATCTTGCACCTCGGTTCGCAGCTCGATTGGCAGCGAATCGATTTTGACGCGGCCCAGGCTGCCTGACATGGGTGAGTCTAACTCCTCACTCAGTTTTTTCATGTCCTGGCAGTTTTTTGCTTTTTGGCCCATGCTCATGGCTAACTCCATCTGGGCGGTTTGTGTGGCGGGATCGGTGTTTTTAGGCACGGGAATGAAGAGCTGCTGAAGAGAAACGGTGATATCGGCCGATCCCGCGCCCGGGTCGGTGCGCCGTTCGCGCAATAAGAGAATGTGATAACCGGCCAGCGTGCGGATGGGGTTGGAAATCTGTCCCGGCTGCAGTTTGGCCAACGTGGCGTCGAGTTTTCCACCCAGTTGACCTTGCTTGATCCAGCCCAGATCGCCACCGACCGCGGCGGTCGGGCTTTGCGAAAAATTCCCCGCCAAAGACGTGAAAGCGGCCCCGCCTTTGACCTGCTGAACCAAACGGTTGGCCAGTAGCCCGATTTCGCTTTCATGTTCCGGGTTGTCCACGGGCAGCAATATTTCCGCCACCAACATTTCAGGCTTTCCCTTGTTTTTCTCGATCTTGGCCAACATTTCGTCAATTTGTTCGCCGCTGATAGAGATTTGGGCGCGTAGACGGCGATTGACGACTTTGATCCAGGCGATGCCGGCTTCGATCCGGTCGATCAGTACCGACCGGGAGATTCCGTTTTGGCTCAGGAAAGCATCCAGGCCACCCTTGGGAAGGCCGTTTTGCAGTTCCAACTGGGAAATGGCTCGCTCGATGTCGCTTTTGCCGACACGAATGCTCAGCCGCTTCGCTTCCTGCATTTTCAGTTTTTCGTCGATCAGGCTGCGCAAAACCTGCGGGGCGAGGCGGCGGCGGGTTTCGGCCTTGTCGGCTTGTTGGGAAAAGGCCAGGAGCATTGCTGTCCTGGCGCCGAGATCGTAGGCGGAAATAACCTCCTCGTTGACAATCGCCGCGATGCGTAACGCTTCCTGGGCCTGAATGGCGCCGCAAACGAGCATCGCCATTACCGCCAGCAGGACCATCCCCGGCCGATTTCGAAGAAGCACCGTTTCCCGAACCGTGCCGAACGCCGACGTTCCAAGGTAGCGGTTTCGTAAAATGAAATGCCGTAGCCTGATCACGCCAAAACCTCATCCGACACATTGCTGGCGACAGGTCACTTAGGAAAGGACCAAGGGCTCCATAATAGCCCCGCAACAAGCCCCCATGCAAATCAAGCCGAGATTCCATCGAAATTTCGAAATTGATTTTTACAAACCTGCCTTCACGTCGCCCAGGGTTTTGAGTGAAACGCGGAAGATAACGGCATCCGTCGGGTCCAGATCGCGGTCTTCAAAGAAGTGCCGAGTGGCGGTGGTTGACACGACAAGGCACTCGTTTTCGTAAGTCAAATTGAGCGACAACGAACGCATGCCGCCATCGTCGTCGAGGTCGCGGACGCCTCCGATCTGGCCGCGCCAAAACCGGTTGAAGCGGGAATTCAGATGCATGGAAATTTCTTCACGGCCACGAAATTCGCTTTTTTCCTGCCGGTCGAAAAAGACATAGTTTGAACTGATGTTGAATGCCGGAACACCCGCTGACAGCCGTACCTCGTTGCGCCGGAAGTCCAGGTCGTCCTTGTCGATGCGCGTCCGGTAGAGAAGATCAAGGAAACTGCTCGGGGCGATGTGAACTTTGCCGACGATGTCGGAGAAATTATCCTCGAGTCCCGAATACCTGGCAAACGTGGAATCGTCCTTTAAACGAAGGCTTTGTCCTACCAGGATGGTGGTGCTCCCCCCTTGTCTGCCGAAGACCCCCCATTTGAGCCCGTAGTTGACGCGGGGACCGCTCTCGACCTTGTCGAAACCGGTGAAACGGTTGCTACTGAACAGGTTGGTATCGTCAAATTCGAAATCCAGACTGTCTTCGTTTGGGATATTTTCCGAATTGCCGCCATATGGGCTGACGATTATGGCGGCGATGGGCTCGACCACGTGGTAGATGGGATCTGCCTCTTTAATGATCGGAAAACGCCAATCCAGCGCCACTTCCGGCCGCATGCGCCCGGAAATACCATTGAATTCGTTTTCGCCGCCGACGAGGCTATTGACATGATAAACATCACCTTGCAGCGAAGCCGATAGGGTGTAGGTATCTCCCAACGGACCCAGGAAAGGCAGTTGCCATCCGCCCTTGACGGAAAGCCGGCGGGTGTCCGGACCTTCGGTGCGGGTGAGGGCCAACAGGCTGACATCGAGATTGGTTCGTCCGCCGAAACGGTCGGCTTCGCCGACATGGCTGTAATCGAGCATGGGGAATACATAAGGGGATGTGCCGGAATCGTCGCTCTCTTGCAGTCCCTGGTAGGCATAGGCATTGACGGAGAAATAATTGCGTTTGCGGAAGCCTTCGGCGAAAAGATGGGTGGTCAAGGTATCGTCCGAGTTGGAGCCGAAACGGTAGCGCCGCAAATAGGTATCGTCCTTGGCCCGGTTGACGTCGAATCCCTATCTCCATGTATCGTCGATGTCGAAGCGCCCCTCGCTGAAGATATGGCCGCGCAGATCGCCATCCGAATCATGGGTCACGCTGCCGGACGCTTCCAGTTTGCCATTTAAAAAAAAGTGCCGGTATTCGCCCGCCAACACCGGCCCTTCCTTGGCGGTAAACATCGGAGTGAGCGTGGCGTCTTGGTTGGGGGCGATGTTGAAAAAATAAGGGGCGGTGACGAAGAACCCTAATTCCGATGAATTGCCCATGTCAGGGACAATAAAGCCGCTCTCGCGTTTGACGGTCGGGTCGGCATGGGAAAAGTAAGGCGTATAAGCGACGGGAATGCCGGCGACTTCCAGCCTAGCGTGCGAATATTGGATTACTTTCCGGTCTTTATCATGGACCACCTTGGCCGCCTTGACTTGCCATAATGGTGGCCGATCCGGCTCGTCCGGACAAAGGTTGCAGGGGGAATAAACGGCTTTGCGCAGATCAAGCTTAACGCCACCGGAACGCCGGCCGCCGGCGGCGGCGATGCGGGACGAGTCGCTGAGAACCAAGCGTAAATCCTCGATGATGCCGTCCTTCATATCGCCGGATAATTCCATGTATTCGGCAAACAACACATCGCCGCTCGGTTCCAAAAGGGTAATGTTGCCGGTCGCGGTAAGGAGGTCCGTCTGTTGGCTGTAGGTAATGGTGTCGGCCCGCAAAACCCGGTTTTCCTGGACGGCTTCCACGCCGCCGCTAGCGGTGACGATGCCAAGCTCGCTGTCGTAACTCAGCTTGTCCGCCGAAAACTTTATGGGGATGTCGGCTTCGGGAAGGCCAGCGGCTTGCGCTCCACGCGGATATATTGGTCCGGCGACCAGAAGACAAATGATACCCAGAACAGCGGAGAAAAGCCTTCCCATAACAGCCTAACCGTCTTCAAGATGCAAAAGCATGGCCAATCCCAGCAATGTAGCGATACCCGAGGGGGTCCAGGCCGCCAGGGTCACGGGAATGCTGTCGGACAGGCCGAGGGCAAATACGACGTCGGAGAAAAAGTACAAGACGAAACCGGTCAATACACCGCCGGCGATGATAAAAACGGTTCCCCCGCGTCGGGTATGGCGGAGGGTGAAGGTGGCGGCGATAAGGATCATGGCGCACATCAATAGCGGCGCCGCCAAAAGCGTATGCCAATGGAGCCGGTGCCTGACAGCCGAAAAGCCGGCGGCCTCGAGGGTGCTTATGAAGCCGGGAAGATCCCAGAAGGACATCGTCTCTGGCGGCGCAAAACTGTCCTGGATCGAGTGCAAGGTCAGATCCGTTTCCAGCCAATATTCTTTCTCGAATTTGGGCAGTTGTTCCGGATTGTAGACCCAAGCTTCGCGCATGTGCCAGAAACCGTCCTCCAATAAAGCGTACTCGGCGTCAATGCGTTTCAAAAAACGATCGGAGCCTTCGTAAATAAAAACCACTACATTGCGCAGTTCAACTTCGTTTTCTTGTTGTAGGACCTGTTGTGAATGCACCACCGATTGGCCGGATTCATTGGCTTGGCGAAGCCACAGTCCCGTCGTCGAAATGGCAAGGAGGCTCGCCTGCCCCTTCAACAACACTGCTTCCAGATGGTCGAAACGCGAAAGCGTCGCCGAGGCGAGAGGATTGAACACCATAATCTTAAACACGCCCAAGAAAAACGCCAGGGCCAGCACCGGCAACAAGATCTGCCATGCCGAGATGCCGGCCGCCCGGGTGATCACCAGTTCTTGGTTTCGCGTCAAACGCCAGAAAGTCACCATGCCGCTAAACAGAATGGCGAAGGGGAAGGTCTCCTGGCCCATGTAAGGAAGCTTCAAAAGGGCCATCTCCAACACCATCATGAAGGTGATCTTGGGTTCGGACGCGGCGCGGCGCAACAGCTCAACGATATCGAACAGAAAGATCAACATCATGAATATCAGGAACAGGGCCATGAAACTTAAAATAAAATTACGGCCGATATACAACGACATGGTGGTGGAGAGGCGCACGGCTGACAGTTTCCTATCGGTTTGTTTCTAGCTGTTTTGCGAAAATATCCCCATGGCGAGCGCCGGAACGGTTCGCCGCCGTCTTGGGGTTCGCAACATGAGTAGATATCCGCCGAAAATAGGCAGAATGGCGTTCGCATACATGAGAGGAATCAAATCCAGGTTTTTGGCGCAGGCGTTTTCGAGTCCCAACACGCTAGCTTGCAGGCAAACGATGATGGCGACGGCAAGAACGCTACGGCGGGATTGGTTGCGGCGGCGGAAACTTCCCGTGATGAGGCAGGCGAGTCCCACAAAGGTAAAGCCCAAGGCAGACAATGGAGAAATCATACGTTTGTGCATCTCGACAATAAATTTCCCGTAATCATTGAGATTGACGTCGGCTTTTTTCAGGTTGAAAAGTTCTTTGAGAGTCCGTTCCCGCGCTCCACGGTATCGGATATCCCCAACAGTTTTGGGAGGATCCAACTCATAAATGTTGCGGTCAAAATAAAGAATGGACATTTGATGGGTTTTCGGATCGACGCTTTGCCGATTGCCGTTGAACATAACGACACGGGAGCCGTCCTTGCTTTCCACTAACGCGCCGCGCTCGGCCAAAATAGTGAAAGGATTTTTCTCACTGCGCTGGTCATGGACGAGAATACCGAGAAGCTGCCCGTCCTTGGTGCGTTCGCGCACATAGACGGTAATGCCTTTCGAGACGGTGTTGAAAGTGCCTTCCTGCAAGAGGATATGCGAAAAACTGTAACGGATATCCCACTGGAGTGCCCGGAACATCCGGTAGGATTCCGGCAGAAGATATAAATTGAGCAGATATCCAAACATCACCACCATCATGGCGAGAATCAAGGCCGGTTTGGCGAGGGCGGTTTGGCTCTGGCCCGCCCCTCTCATGATCACCAACTCGCGGTCCGTGATAAGCTTCGAGTAAATGAAAACAACCACCGCGAATATCGCGATCGGCAGGATGATCGACAGGAATTTTGGCAACAGCAAGATTATAAAATAAATGAAGGTTCCCGCCGTCAGCCCGCGATTGACGATCATTTCCACATAACGAAGGGATTGCGTAAGCCAGATCACGCAGGTCAGCCCGATGGTGACAAGAATCATTCCCACCAACAGCTGCTTGAGAACGTATTTGTTGAAACCGTTCATGGCGAAAACTGGTAATTACCTCCTCACCCACGAAAATGTGGGAAAAAAGCTAGAGAATCAAGGATGAATGGTCAGGTTTTTAAGTTATTTATTAATAAGTGACAAAAAAGCAAAACAATGGAAAAAAATTGAAACTGTTGGGTATTGCTGTTTGTTCGTTCCGTGCCTGTCCGGTTAATGCATACTGCTACTACATGTAGTGAGCCGCTACACTCCAGAGTAAAGCTCGGCATCTATTTAGTGGGTGTGTGCGTCAAGCGGATAGGCAAGGTTCGTTCTTCTTTCGTACGTATTTTGTTAATTTTTCATCAAGAGCATTTTTCCACCTGCCGTTAACCCCAGGCCGCCGAGTTTTTGTTTAATTCCACGCGGAGAACAGTGACGGCGGGGGACTGGGCCGCCACGGATTGCGCCTAAAGGTGCCTGTTGCTTGCGGCTTGGACGGAGGACAGACCCTCGGTGAACAGAGTAGCGAGCATTTCCGCCTGCAAAAGGTATTGATCGGCGAAAAACCGGGCGGTGATCACTTTCCCGCGCAGGTACTCGGCATCGTCGCCGCCGACCAACTTGGCCGTGGCGCGCAAGGCGGCGCGGGCCATCAGCCAGCCGCCGGCGACGATGCCGAACAAACGCAGGTAATGAACGGCGCCGGCGGCGACGGCACGGGGGTCGCGCGGGTAGGTTTCGACGAGCCAATCGGTGGCTTTGCCGAGCGCCTCCACGCCGGTGAGCAAACGCCTGGCGATAACCGTCAGATCGTCGCCGCCGGCATTCCCGCACTGCCGGCCCAGGGCGCCGACGGTGGCGATGAAGGCGGTAGCGGCGGCGCCCTTGTCGCGGGCCACCTTGCGGCCGACCAGATCCAGGGCCTGGATGCCGTTGGTGCCTTCGTAGATGGCGGCGATGCGGGCATCGCGCAAGTGCTGGGCGGCGCCGGTTTCCTCGATATAGCCCATGCCGCCGTGGACCTGGATGCCGGTGTTGGCGACTTCGATGGCGGTATCCGTGCACCAGGCTTTGATGACCGGGGTCAGGAGGTCGATCTGACTCCGGCGGTCGCGGCGAACGGCTTCGTCCGGATGACGCCTGGCCAGATCGAGAGACGCGGCGACATGGTAGGCCAGCGCCCTGGCGGCTTCCGTCCCGGCCTTCATGAAAAGCAGCATCCGGCGCACGTCCGGATGATTGACGATGGCGACGGGAGCCGGATCGCCGCCGCCGAGAAGGCGTCCCTGCACCCTGGCGCGGGCGTAATCCCGTGCCTGCTGATAGGCCCGCTCGGCGATGGCCACGCCTTCCAGGCCGACGGCGAGACGGGCGTTGTTCATCATCGTGAACATGTATTCGATGCCGCGCGTTTCCTCGCCAATCAGAAAACCGCTGGCGCCGCCGCCGTCGCCGTAGGACATGACACAGGTGGGACTGGCGTTGATGCCCAGCTTGTGCTCGATGGAAAGGCAGCGAAGGTCGTTGCGCTCGCCCAGGGAACCGTCTTCGTTGAGTAAAAATTTGGGGACGACGAATAACGACAAGCCCTTGACGCCAGGCGGCGCGTCGGGGGTGCGGGCCAACACCGTATGAATGATGTTCTCAGTGAGATCGTGATCGCCGTAAGTGATGAAGATTTTCTGCCCGCTGATCAGGTAGCGGCCATCTTTTCGCACCGCCTTGCAGCGCGTTTGCCCCAAATCGGAGCCGGCCTGGGGTTCGGTCAGGTTCATGGTGCCCGTCCATTCGCCCGACACCAGCTTGCGCAGGTAACGCGATTTAAGTTCGGAGGAACCGTGGACGATGAGCATCTCGGCCGCCCCTTGCGTCAGCAAGGGACAGAGCGCCAACGCCATATTGGCGGCGTTCCAGATCTCGGAAACCGCCGCCGAGACCAGCCAGGGCAGCCCATGGCCGCCGTATTCAGGGTCGAAGGGGAGGCCATTCCATCCGCCCTCGACGAATTGGCCGTAAGCTTCCTTGAACCCCTCCGGGGTGCGCACCAGGCCTTCGTTGAATCCGCATCCGGCGATGTCGCCGGGCCGGTTGAGGGGAGCCAACACCTCGGCGCCGAACTTCCCGGCCTCGTCCAGGATGGCGTCGACGAGCTCGGGAGAAGTGTCGCCGAGGCCGGGCAGGGCGGCGATCTCGGCAAGTCCCGCCAGCTCGCCGATGACGAAGCGCATGTCCGTGAGTGGCGCGGCGTAAGCGGTCATGGCGGTAACAGGTTATTAAGTTCGAATTTTATGGTCAATGGAGAACGGACAGGGTGCAAATGGTTGATTTTAAATAACTCAAGAGAGGTGGAAGGGCTTGAAACAGCCAGAATGATCCTGAATTTCGTTCCATTTCGTGCTTGAGGGATTCAGGGTGGGCCGTTCGTTAACGAGTTTTTTTCGGGAAAAACTCCTCCGGCCTTGGCTACCGGTTACCGAAGCAGCAACATGGCGATTCCCAGGCTGACGGCAAGGTTGAAACCCACCGTCCGTTTCAACAAGGTGAGGTCGGTTTCGATCTTGGCGAATCGGTTCTCATAGTCGGAAGCTCCCGCCTCCTTGAAAGCCTCGTACACTTCGGTGATCATCATACTCATTTCCTGAATATACGAGCCTTGAGGCAAAAATCCAAGGTGGCTCGCCACCACGCCAAGACCCGCCTTCACCCTCTTGAAATCCCGATGTTCAAGGGCGGATATGCCTCGGGGGCATCCGGGCCGCGAACGGGAAGGGGAATTAAGGTTTCAAAAACCATCCACCACCTTGCCCGGGTTCATGATGCCTTTGGGGTCGAGGGCGGTTTTGAGTGTCCGCATCAGGTCCAGTTCCACCTCGGATTTGTAGCGGACGAGATCTTCGCGCTTGAGCTTGCCGATGCCGTGCTCGGCGCTGAAGCTGCCCTCCATGTCCATGGCCAGATCGTGGACGAGGCGGTTGAAGTGCCGCCACTTGCCGAGGAAGGCCTGCTTGTCCATGCCAACGGGCTGGCTCAGGTTGAAATGAATGTTGCCGTCGCCCAAGTGGCCGAAGGCGCAAGCGCGGATGCCGGGGAGTTCGCGTTCGACCATCGCCGTCGCCCGGGCGATGAATTCGGGGACCTTCGACACCGGCACCGCGATGTCGTGCTTGATGGAGCCACCCTCGTGTTTCTGGGCCTCGGGGATGGCCTCCCTGAGACGCCACAGTTGCCGTGCCTGGGCTCCGCTGGTGGCGATGACTGCATCATCCAGGAGGCCGTCGTCGAAAGCGGCGCCAAGGACCGTTTCCAGGGCATCGCCGAGGCCAGGGCCGGAACCGGCCAGCTCGATGAGTCCGTAATAAGGATATTTGGCCCGCAAGGGGTCGATGACGCCGGCAACGTGTTCGGTCGCGAAATCGACGCAAATTCGTGACATGACCTCGAAAGCAACCAACGAGCCGCCACGCGACTCATGGACGCGGGAGAACAATTCCAGCAATTTCTCCAGGTTGGTGGCGGCGGCCAGGGCCGTCGCCCGGTCTTGCGGCCGGGGAAACAGTTTCAGCACCGCCGCCGTGATGATGCCCAGCGTTCCCTCGGCGCCGATGAACAGCTGCTTCAGGTCATAGCCGGTGTTGTCCTTGCGCAACCGCCCGAGGCCGTCCCACACCCGTCCGTCGGGAAGCACCACCTCCAGGCCCAGCGCCAGGTCGCGGGCGGCGCCGTAACGAAGCACGCCGCTGCCGCCGGCGTTGGTCGCGAGATTGCCGCCGATCCGGCAGCTCCCCTCGGCGCCCAGACTCAGGGGAAACGAACAGCCGGCCTCGTCGGCCGCCGCTCTGATGTCGGCGAGAACGACGCCCGCCTCCGCCGTCATCGTGAGATTGCCGGCGTCGATCTCGCGGATACGGTTGAGTCTGACCGTTGACAGCAAGATGCCGCCGTCGGGGACGCCGCCGCCGACGAGTCCCGTGTTGCCGCCTTGGGGGACGACGGCAAGACCGGCATGCGAGCAGATCTCAACCACTTTCGCCACTTCCTCCGTCGCCGCCGGGCGCACGACGGCGGCGCAGGTGCCGTGATAGAGGCCGCGCTCCTCGCCGAGGTAGGGTTCCATGCCGTCGCCGTCGCCGATCCATCCCTTGGTTCCGACGGCGTCACGGATGGCTTTCAGTGCCTTGTCCGCTCCGCTCATGGTTCGCGGCGATCGCCATATTGGGCCGCCGCCCGCCGCAAACGGTCGTTGATGGCCGCGCCAAGGCCGGTTTCGGGGACGGGCATGACGGCGATGGCGCGGAATTCCGGCCGGTCCAGCGCCCGGATCAAGGCGAAGAGATTGGCCGCCGCTTCGACGATGTCGCCGGTGGGACTCAAGTTAGCCGCGTCCTTGGGCGCGCCGGGTCCGAAACCGAGCAGGGCTTCGCCGGACCGGGCGCTCTCGGCGTTCAGCCTGAGCGGCAAGCCCGGAGCGTAATGACGGTCCCGCGTACCGGGGGATTTGGACGCCTGTCCGGCGAATTCCGGCTTGGCGAGGGGGCCGGTGAGGGTTTCGACCTCTTCTCGTGTCACGCCTCCCGGCCTAAGCAGGACGGGGAATTCATCGGTCAGATCGATGACCGTCGATTCGATGCCCAAGGGGCAGGCGCCGCCGTCGAGGACGACGGTGACGCCGGGCAGGTTTTCGGCGACATGGGCGGCGGTGGTCGGGCTGACGGTTCCCGAACGGTTGGCGCTCGGGGCGGCGATGGGGCAAGCGGCCTCGTTAATGAGGGCCTGGGCCACCGGGTGGTTGGGAACGCGCACGGCCAGCGTATCCAAGCCGGCACCGGCCAGAAATGAAACGGCGCAATCCCGCCGTCTTGGCAGCACCAGGGTCAAGGCTCCCGGCCAGAAGGTTTCGGCCAGCTCGTCCGCGAGAGCGTTGAAATCCACTGCTTGCGCCGCCGCCTGGGTGGCGGCGAAATGAATGATCAGCGGGGTGAAACGGGGCCGCTCCTTGGCGGCGAAGATTTGCGCGACGGACTGCTCGTTGGTGGCGTCGGCGCCCAAGCCGTAAACAGTTTCGGTGGGAAAGGCGACGAGACCGCCTTGGCGAATCGACTCGCCCGCCAAGGCAATATTTTCGGCGCTGGCGGGGAGGATTCTGGGGTCGGATTGTATCACGTCAACAAAGCCGGTTTCCGGTGAGTACCCTTAAAAAAAATTAAGGGTTTCACCGGCGTAAAAAAGAACCGCCGGCCATGCCGACGGTTCTCCTTGTCGTTTTCTGCTCTTGGCTCGAACCATCCGCGGTAATGATCCGGCACTGCAGTCACCGCAAAGGATTGCGGCAGCTAAAACGTGACTTTTATCCCAAGCCACGGGGGAATTGTGCGCCTAAACTCGAATGGCGTCAAGTCTCCGCTCCCATGGCGACGAAAGAAGGATTCTCGAAACCTTGCTTGCTGTATTTGAGGGTATTGCCGTTCAGGTCCTTGACGTACCCGCCGGCGTAAATCAGCACCGCGTGGCCGGCGGCGGTATCCCATTCCATGGTCCTGCCCATCCTCGGGTAAATATCGGCCCGGCCGGTGGCCACTTGGCAGAATTTCATGGAACTGCCGGAGCTGATTTCCTTTTTGATGGGGAATTGGGCCAGGTATTCGTCCACCTCGGGTGTACGGTGCGAGCGGCTGACCATGGCCACCAATCCATCGCCGGGACGCCGGCGGCAGTTAATCTGACGTGGTTGGGCGCCGTCGGTTTCGGCGAAAGAGCCGTTGCAACTGCCCCAATACGTGGCGGCGATGGCGGGGGCGTGGACTACTCCCAGCATCGGTTTGCCGATGTCGATCAGGGCGATGTTGACGGTGAACTCGTTGCCCCGCTTGACGAACTCCTTGGTGCCGTCGAGGGCGTCGACCAGCCAGAAAGGGGTGCCGGTAACATCGGGAACCTGGCCGGCGGCGAAGGCTTCCTCGCCAACAACGGGAAACTGGGCGGTAATTTCTGTTTTGATGGTTTCGGTGATCAGGGTCTCGGCGATGCGGTCGGCTTGCGTCACCGGCGAGTTGTCGGCCTTGGTTTCGACGGTGAAGTCGGTGTTGTAGACTTTCATGATTTCCTCGCCCGCGCGTCTGGCAAGCTCAACGACTTGTCTCACTAGGCCGAGGCCGATGTTTAGGGTCAAGGCACACCTCCACGATCTATCGCCATTTCCGCGCCCTTCATGGCGGAATTACCGCCGCTGGCCCCAGACGGTCTCGCCGCCGGCCAAATCGTCCGTCGAGAATTCCTCGGCGGCGAAACGCCAAGCCTTGAAGCCGCCGGACCAGTGGTTGGCCGCCATCCCGGCCTTGGCCTTGAGGTTAGCCATGAATTTACCGGGCTCGGGAAGAAGCTCCCAGACGGAGGGCAAAAAGAGAGCGCGGTGTCCCTGGTCCTCGATGATCAAACCGTCGACGCCGGGGCGGAGTTGGGCGAGCAAGTCCGCCTCGTCGGTGAAAGCCATGGGCTGGGAGTCGCCTAACACCGATATGGATAGGGCGAGTCCTTGCAGTTCCCGTTTCGTCAATGGTTTGAAGCGCCTGTCCTTGAAGGCGGAGGAGAAGGCGTTCTCGGCAACGTCGACCACCAACGAACGGTGGGGCTCGGTCGAGCCGATACAGCCGCGAAGCTTGCCGTCCCGTTTCAGGGTAACGAAGCAGGCGGCTCGACGGCCGATGTCGGCCGGGTATTCGGCGGCGTTGACCGTCCGCGGCTTGCCAAAAGCCAAGCCGTGCTCGATGGAGGCGGCGGCAAGGCGCAGCAGGGTCGGACCGTGGTCCGCCAGCAGCCGGCGCGTTTCCTTGGCGAACGCTTCCTCGCCGTCCCGTTCACTGGCATCGTCATCGGCCTCCAGGAAAATCCACGAGCCGTAACCGACCACCCGCTCCCGCGTCCCGGCGGTGTCGCCGGAATTGCACACGTCCAGGGTATCGACCTTGAGACCGCGGCGCTTGGCCGACATCAACATGCCCCAAACGGGGACGCGCCCGCAGGCCTGGTCCTGGCCGATGCCGGCGGGGTCGAGGTTCTCTATCGCCCGGCAGGTGACACCGTCCAGGCGGCGGGCACTGTCGTAATCGAGATAATGGCTGAGGTCGGAACTGATGACGATCAGGGTTTCCGGCCCGCCCCAAAGGCGCTCGATCACCTCGGCCACCTTTGCACCCCTGGTCTGGCCGACGATCAGCGGGACAAGGGTAAAGCCCTCCAAGACCACTTGCAGGAAAGGCAGCTGCACCTCCAGGCTGTGTTCCTTGGCATGGCTGTCGTCGAAGACCTCGACCTGGGGAAGGTCGAGGATGGCGCCGCCGGCTTCCCGGTCCACGGGCACCTCGCCCAAGGGCGTTAAAAAAGCATCGGCGCCGCTGAGCGCCAGCCCCCGCACCGGCAGGCGGTGACAGGGGCCCAGGAGAACCACCCGGCGAATGCTCTGGCGGGCGGGTTTGAGCCTGGCGTAAGCGCTCGCCGCCACCTGACCGGAATAAATATAACCGGCATGCGGGGCGATGACGGCCTTCGGCGCCGGGCCCGTCGGTTCGCCGGCTTGCGCCAAGTAAGAGCGCACCGTTGCGTCCAGTTCCTTGGCGTCACCGGGGTAGAAAGCGCCGGCCACGGCGGGTTGCCTGACCGAGGTCATGGTTGCCTCCTTTGGAAACCGCCCTAATTTAATTAAGTAATCCCGGATTTCGGGTCTGTAAAGGGGAGTGGTGGAGATGACTCCAGGATTGACGTTACCGGCGGTGGCGCCCACTTAATCATCAAGTTATAAAAAGATGTACACCTTTCCGGCGGCGAACGGCGGCAATGCAAACAAAGCCATCACCCGAGACCTTCGCCGATGCCCATCCCGGCCGATATTGGCACGTCCTTGACGATGGCCGGGTGCAGTGCGACCTCTGTCCGCGCTTGTGCAAGCTGCGCGAGGGGCAGCGGGGGCTCTGCTTCGTCCGCGCCCGCCGGGACGAGCAGGTGGTTTTGACCACCTACGGGCGTTCCAGCGGTTTTTGCGTCGATCCCATCGAGAAGAAACCGCTCAGTCATTTCCTGCCCGGGACGCCGGTGCTCTCCTTTGGCACGGCGGGCTGCAACTTGACTTGCAAGTTCTGCCAGAACTGGGACATCAGCAAGGCCCGTGAGTTCCACCGCCTGACCGATAAGGCGACGCCGGAGATGATCGCCGACGCGGCCCATCAAACCGGCAGCAGAAGCGTCGCCTTTACCTATAACGATCCGGTCATTTTTCTAGAGTATGCCGTTGACGTCGCCCAAGCCTGCCACGAGCGGGGCATCCAGACGGTGGCGGTGACCGCCGGCTACATCCGCGATGAACCGCGGGTCGAGTTTTTCCGCCACATGGATGCCGCCAACGTCGATCTCAAGTGTTTCACCGAGGATTTCTATCGGCGGCTTTGCAGCGGCCATCTCGAGCCGATCCTGGAGACGCTCAAGTATCTCAAGCATGAAACCGACGTCTGGTTCGAGATCACGACGCTGTTGATTCCCGGCGAGAACGACTCGCCAGCCGAACTGGAGGAAATGACCCAATGGGTCGTCGATGCCCTGGGCCCCGACGTTCCCATGCACTTTTCCGCTTTCCATCCCGACTGGAAGATGCTGGACCTACCCAGAACGCCTTTATCGACGTTGAGCCAGGCCCGCGACATCGCCATGAAAAACGGGCTGCGCTACGCATATACGGGTAACGTCCACGACTTCGTGGGCGAAAGCACCTATTGTCATGACTGCGGTTCGATACTGATCGGCCGCGACTGGTACGTGCTGTCGACCTGGAACTTGACGGACGACGGCAAATGCACCAATTGCGGCGCCGCTTGCGCGGGGATTTTCGACGGCCGGCCGGGCGATTGGGGGGCGAGACGGTTGCCGGTGCGGCTGGGTCCGCCAGCCAAACGGCCAGCGAGGGCGTGAGCGGTTCTTCAACGTCCGATGCCCGTTCCCGCCCGCGCCGGGCGCGGTTTTGTGCTAAGAGCCACGCCTCGGTAAAACTAAGCGGCGTTAAAATGAATAAGAAATGGCTGGCCCTGGCCCTGAAGTTTCTGGTCTCGGGGGCTCTGATCTGGTTTCTGCTCTCCAAAATCGATATCGGCGCGGCCAAGGAGCGAATTGCCGATGCCGATCCCGGGATGTTGTTATTGGCGATCCTGATCTTTCTTTTTCAACTGATCATTTGCGTCTTCCGATGGCGGGCGGCCCTCGCCGCCATCGAAGCCTTCCTGTCCTTTGTTGACGCCCTGAAAATTTATTACATCGGCGTGTTTTTCAACCAGACCCTGCCGTCATCGGTGGGCGGCGACGCGGTGCGTATTTACAAAGCCTACCGCGCCGGCATTGGCCTTCGCGGGGCGGTCAACGGGGTGATGCTGGAAAGGGCGGGAACCGTCGTTGCGCTGGTGCTGGTGGTGCTCGCGACGCAGCCTTTCTTCCTCCCCAGGGTAGGCGAGGAGGTGGCGAAATGGATCGCTCCGGTGGCGGTTCTTATCTTTTTGGGGGCGCTGGCGGGACTGGCCGTCCTCATGGTTCTCGACCGTTTCCCCGTTTCGTTTCACCGCTGGCGGCTGATCCGTGGCTTGGCCGCCCTGGCCACCGACACGCGGCGGGTCTTCCTCGCTCCCGGCCCTGCGTTCAGGGTCTTGGGCTGGGCCGCCGCCGGCCATGTCAACCTGACTCTAGGCGTCTATTTCATCGCCCTGGGCCTGGACCTGGACGTCACCTTTGTGGATTGTCTGGCCTTGATTCCGCCGGTCATCCTGATCACCACCTTGCCGATCTCGATTGCCGGTTGGGGCGTTCGCGAAGGCGCCATGGTCGCCGCCTTCAGCCTCATCGGCGTCGCCGCCGAGGGGGCGCTTGTCCTGTCGCTTTTGTTCGGCCTGTTGGCTATCGTCACCAGCCTGCCGGGCGGGGTGATCTGGCTGTTGAGCGGCGACAGAAGCAAGGACATGAACGTTCCCGATATGGAGGCCGAGACCGTCCCCGCCCCATCCGGTGAAAACCGGGAATGATCCGAACAAATCCTTATCTTTTGCCGCCGCCATCGCTACATTACTTGACATCACCTGATCCGAAAAAATTCCATTTCAAGAGGTTTATTCATGAAAGTCGTCTTTTCCAAGCCGGTTCTACCCGATACGGGCGCGCTGGTCGTCGGCGTGTTGCAGAACCGCAGACTCACTCCCAGCGCCAAACTTTTAGACAGCAAAATGAATGGCGAATTGACGCGGGCCATCAAGGCCAGCCGCTTCAAGGGGGCGAAGGCCCAAACCTTGACCATACTGGCGCCGGTTGGAACCAAGCTCGACCGGGCATTCGTGGTCGGCCTGGGCAAGGCGAAAGATATCAAGTCCCTCGGCATGCAGGCCCTGGGGGGAGGGATATACGCGGCGCTCGGGTCGAAAGGCGACAAGATGGTGGCCGTCGCCATCGATGCCCTGGAAGGGTGCAAGTTGAATCCGGCGGAAATGGCGGCTGAAGTAGCCTACGGCGCCCGGCTCAGGTCTTTTCAGTTCGACAAGTACAGAACCAAGGAAAAGAAAACCGACAAGCCAACCCTGAATACCATGAGAGTCCTTTGCAGCGGTTTCGCCAGGGCGAAAACCGTTTTCGCCGGCAAGGAAAAGATCGCCGACGGCGTCTTTTTTACCCGTCATCTGGTCTCGGAACCGCCAAACGTCATATACCCGGAATCCCTGGCCAATCAGGCAAGGACCCTGACCAAACTGGGCGTCAAGGTGCAGGTTCTGAACCGGGCACGGATGCAAGCCCTCGGCATGGGCGCCCTCCTCGGCGTCGGCAAGGGCAGCGCCCGGGAACCGAAAATGGTGGTCATGCAATGGCATGGCGCGCGCCAATCGGCGGCCAAGAAGCGCGGCGGCCGGGCCGACGTTCCCATTGCCTTTGTCGGCAAGGGCGTGACTTTCGACTCCGGCGGCATTTCGATCAAACCCTCGCGCGGCATGGAGGACATGAAGTGGGATATGGGCGGGGCGGGTGTCGTCATCGGCTTGATGAAAACCCTGGCCGGACGAAAGGCACGGGTCAATGCCGTCGGCGTCATCGGCTTGGTCGAGAACATGCCTTCGAGCACCGCCCAGCGTCCCGGCGACATCGTCACCTCAATGTCCGGCCAAACCATCGAGGTTATCAACACCGACGCCGAGGGGCGGTTGGTTCTGGCCGATGCCTTATGGTACTGCAAGGATCGTTTCAAACCGAAACTGATCATCGATCTGGCGACGCTCACCGGCGCCATCATCATCTGTCTGGGCAACCAAAAAGCCGGTTTGTTCTCCAACGACGACGTTTTGGCCAAACGGATCGCCGCCGCCGGCGAGGTGGTGGGCGAGCCGGTCTGGCGTATGCCGCTGGGCGACGAATACGACAGAATGCTCAAATCCGACACCGCCGACGTGAGAAACATCAGCGGCGGCCATGGGGCCGGGAGCATCACCGCGGCGCAGTTCCTGCAACGCTTCGTCGACAAGACGCCCTGGGCGCACCTGGATATCGCCGGCGTCACCTGGTCGAAGAAGGATCTACCCACCGTGCCGAAGGGCGGCACCGGCTTCGGGGTTCGCCTGCTCGATTGCCTGGTCGCCAATCATTATGAAAGCAAATAAGCAGGATTTTGAGGCCGGTCGGTGACCGAAATCGCTTTTTACCACCTGACGAAATCATCTCTGGAGGCGGCCTTGCCCAAGCTTCTGGAAAAAACCCTGGCAACAGGCAAACGGGCGGTTGTCGTCGCCGGATCCACGCAACGGGTCGAGGCCCTGAATTCGCTGCTCTGGACCTACGAACAGGGTTCCTGGCTTCCTCACGGCGGCGGCAAGGATGGCAACGCCGAAGACCAGCCGATCTGGCTTGCGATCGGCGACGAAACCCCTAACGGCGCCACTTTCCTGTTTCTGACCGATGGCGCGGCCTCCGAGCGCGTCGGCGATTACGAGCGCTGTTTCGAGCTGTTCGACGGCAACGATCCGGCGGCTGTCGAAGCGGCGCGGAAATGCTGGAAGGCCTATAAGGAAACGGGCCACGAACTGACGTACTGGCAGCAGACCGACAGCGGCGGCTGGGAAAAGAAGGGATAATACCAAGGATCGATGATAATGACCCATAGAGATCGCCTCGGCGCCCCGTCGGGTAGGAGAAAAGTTGCCGGCGATGCGGCACATCGTCAAGACTTTTCGACGCCCTCCGACGGGGCGCCGAGGCGACCGGAACGGCGGTTTCCCAAGGCTTTCGGACGTCGTCGTGCCCGTCTCGCGATGCCCCGCATCGCCACGCCGCGCACTCCTAGCCGAAAGCCTTGGGAAACCGTCTCTATGGGTCATTATCGTCGATCCTTGGTATGAGCGGGGGGCGCGGCGGGCGAATGGCGCGCATCCTTGTTGTCGGTTCGGTGGCCAGGGACGAGGTGATCCGCCTCGGCACGCCTTTTCACGCCGGCACCCACATGCAAGGCGAATGGCTGGGAGAGCGTCTCGGCGGCGGTGCCTCGAACACCGGTGTCGCCCTGGCCCGCGCCGGTCACGAGACGGTAATCGTCTCCGCCACTGGCAACGACAGGGTGGGCCGGGAACTGCTGGCGGAATTAACCGCCAACGGCATCGACAGCTCGCAAATCATCACCGTCGAAGGGGCGTCGACCCGCTCGGTGGTGATGATCGATCCCGAAGGCGAGCGCACCATCGTCAATCTCAACCGCTGCCAAGAGACGAAACCGCCGGCGCGTCTCCTCAACGTGGCCGCGGATAGCCTTTACGTACGAAGCTGGTCTCCAGACCTGGGCCCGCTTCTCGATGCCAAGATGCAATCCTGCCGCGTTATCGCCCATATGCCGCCTTGCGGCGACGGCGTCCGGCCGGCTCACATTCTGGTCGCTTCCCAATCGGACCTTGAGGCTTTGATGCTCAACGAACCTTTCGAGGCGGGCCGCCGGGTCGCCGGGAACGCTCTTGAGTGGGTGATCGTCACGCGGGGTGAAAACGGCGCCACGGCTTATGCCCTTGACGATCATTTGTCCGTTCCGGCGCCGAAAGTGAAAGCCATCGACACCACCGGCGCCGGCGATGCGTTCGCCGCCGGGCTTATCCATGCCCTGGTCTCCGGCGCCGATATGAACCAGGCGCTTACCACGGCTTGCGCCTGGGGCGCGGAGGCGACTAAATGGGAAAGCTCGACGCTTCCCATTGAGGCTATAAAAAGCCTCGTTTAATTTGGAAATTCGGTGACAGCATACTTAATTCAATATCAGGGATTACTGAAATTCCATCTCTGTCCGCCGCAAGGGGGCGCGAATTAAGTATGCTGTCACCGAATTTCCAAATGCCGCCAGGATTGGGTTGCCCCCGGTCATGGAATAAGGATATAACCCGCGGCTCCTGCCCGGGTATCGGAGAACAAAAGCCCTGACAAGGGACCGGCCGGACGGGAGTTGGGGAGTACTTTCGTTTCAATCATATTTCAAATCCAAATGAGGTTTTCAGGGCATGGATGTCGAACGCACCTTGTCGATCATCAAGCCGGACGCCACGGCCCGTAACATCACGGGCAAGATCAACACCTTTTTTGAAGAGGCCGGGCTGCGCATCGTCGCCCAGAAGCGTCTTCACCTGACCCGTCAACAGGCAGAGGTTTTTTACGCCGTCCATGCCGAACGGTCTTTTTTCAATGAACTCTGCGATTACATGATTTCCGGTCCGGTGGTGGTCCAGGTCCTTGAAGGTGAAGAGGCCATTGCCAAGAACCGCCAAGTCATGGGCGCCACCAATCCGGCTAATGGCGAAGAGGGCACCATCCGCAAGGAACTTGGCGTCAACGTTCAGGAAAACTCGGTGCATGGATCCGATTCGCTAGATAACGCGGCCAAGGAAATCGCCTTTTTCTTTGCCGAGTCGGAAATCGTCGGTTGATGCAAAGCCCGCTCTAGACATCAGACGCGGCCGCCTCCGGCCGACTTTCCATCATTCCGCGCCGGGAATCACTTGCTTGGTTTATTTTCGCCGGCCGCCATCGGCACAGGGATTCACAAGCGCTCCTTCGGGTGCCCCGGCACCGTCGATAAGGACGCGCCCGCCGGCGATGCGCAGCCGTTTTTCGGCAAACAGCCGCACCGCCCGCGGATAGATGCGGTGTTCCTGGGCGAGGATCCGGGCGGCCAAGGCATCGGCGTCGTCGTCGCCGTGCACGGGTACGACGGCCTGGATGATGACCGGGCCGTCGTCCATGTCCGGGCGGACGAAATGAACCGTGCAGCCGGAAAAGCGCGCCCCCGATTCAACGACCTGCTCGTGCGCGTGCACGCCCTTGAACGCCGGCAGCAACGAAGGGTGAATGTTGATCAGCCGATCACGCCAGGGATTGATGAAACCGTCGGTCAACAAGCGCTTGAAGCCCGCCAGACAGATCAAATCCACCCCGCTTTTCTCGAGGGCTTCGTTGAGCCCCGCCTCGAAGCTTTGCCGATCCTCGAAAGCTTTGTGATCGACGACGGCCGCCGGGATGCCGGCCGCCTCCGCGCGCCCCAGCCCGGCGACGCCGGGAACGTTGGAAATCACCTGTACGATGCGGGCCGGAAAGGATTCCTCGGCGCAAGCGTCGATCAGGGATTGCAGGTTGCTGCCGCGGCCGGAAATCAAGACGGCCAGTTTTATCCGGACCATGCTTCCTCCACCCCTTTGATAACGACCGCCGGGCCGTTTTCAGGACGCCGCTTGACGGTTCCGATGGGGATCACGGTTTCCCCTTGCCGCGTCAACACCTCGGTGACCTCGGCCGTCCGCTCCGCCGCCACCACCACCGCCATGCCGATGCCGCAATTGAAGGTCCGCGTCATCTCGTTCGCCTGGATGTCGCCTGTCTTGGCCAGCCAAGTGAAGACCTCGGGCGGGGTCCAGGACGTGGCGTCGATTTCGGCGCAAAGGGACGCGGGGAGGACACGGGGGATATTCTCGACCAGCCCGCCGCCGGTGATATGGGCCAACGCCCTGACGCCGCCGCCGATGGCGGCGAGACAGCTTTTCACGTAGATCCGGGTCGGTTCCAGCAGCGCTTGGCCGAGGCCGAGGCCGCTGGCGAAGGGAGCCGGCTGGGCATAATCGAGTCCGGCTTCCTCGATGATGCGGCGGACCAGGGAAAAGCCGTTGCAATGGAGTCCATTTGAAGCGAGCCCGAGGATGCTGTCACCATCGGAAACCGTGCCGCCGGTCAAAACGCTTCCTCGCTGGACGGCGCCAACGGCGAAACCGGCAAGATCGTAATCGCCTGGCCCGTACATTCCCGGCATTTCCGCGGTTTCGCCGCCGATCAGGGCGCAGCCGGCTTGCTTGCAGCCCTCGGCGATGCCGGAAACGATGCTTTTCGCCACGGCCAAGTCCAATTTGGCCGTCGCCAGGTAATCGAGGAAGAACAGCGGCTCGGCGCCTTGCACCACCAGGTCGTTGACGCACATGGCGACCAGGTCGATGCCGACGGTGTCGTGTTTGCCCATGGCAACGGCCACTTTCAGCTTGGTGCCGACCCCGTCGGTACTGGCGACCAGGATAGAATCGCCGTGGCCGGCGTTCTTGAGATCGAACAGAGCGCCGAAACCGCCAAGGTCCGATGCGACACCTGGGCGGTGCGTGGATCGCCCCAGGGGCTTGATGGCCTCGACAAGGTCGGCGCCGGCATCTATATCGACGCCGGCATTCTTGTAGCGAAAAGTGCTAATACCTTTTCCCTTGGCCATGGTGTGTTAAATTACCTACCTCTCAGGGGATCGAAAATACCGTATCAAGGACTCTGTGCAATGATCGATCGCCGCATGCCTCTCGCTCGGCGCCGGATCGCCACCGTTGTCTTGGTGTACTTGGTTTTGCAGTTGGCTGCCACCCAAGCGGCGCGGGCGCAAGTGGAGGATGTCTTCGAAATCCGCGGAGTCGCTGTCGACGTCACCTCCGAAACGGCGGCGGCGGCGCGGGAAATGGCTCTTGCCGGCGGCGAGGCCACTGCTTTCCGCCGGCTCTTTGAGCGCCTGACTCTGAGTTCCGATCATGCCCGCTTGCCTGAATTGAGCCGAGACGGGATTTCGGCCTATGTGAAAGACTTTTCCGTCGCCGAAGAAAAAGTCTCGGCGGTGCGCTACATTGCCATTCTGAATTTCCGCTTCAAAAAAGCAGCCCTGCGCCGGTTGCTGATCTATGATCGGATTCCTTTCGCCGAGACCCTTTCAAAACCGGTCCTGGTTCTGCCCGTCTATCAAGCGGCGGGCGCGCTGCTCCTGTTCGACGATCCCAATCCTTGGCGGGAAGCCTGGGGGGCGTTTCCGGAGCAAGACGGCCTGGTGCCGTTGGTGCTGCCCAGGGGAGACCTGCCGGACATTGCCGCCATCGGGCCCGAACAGGCGCTAAACGGCGACATTCAGCGCTTGGACGCCATTGCGGCGCGTTATGGCGCCGGTGATACCCTTGTCGCTCATGGGGCTCTGCGCATGAATGCCCGTGGCCGGTCCGACCTGGAGGTCTTTGTGACCCGTTATGGTACGGCGCAAGTGGAACAGACCATGGTCAAGACCTTTTCCCCGGTCGCCAGCGAAAACCTGCAAAGCCTGTTGACACGGGCGGCGAACGAGCTGATCAGCCAAGTCAATGATAACTGGAAGCGGGACAACCTGTTGCGATTCGGTCAACAGGCCGTGGTCGCGGTGACGGTGCGGATCGGGGGATTGGCGGACTGGCTCAAGGTGCGTGAACATCTCGCCGGTGTCGCCGTCATAAGCCGTGTCGATCTTGTGCTGTTGTCCCGAGACGAAGTGAGAGTCAACCTGCATTACATCGGCGAGCCGGAACAACTTGCCCTGGCATTGGAACAAGCCGACCTGATCATTACCAGGGAAGGCGACAGCTGGATTCTGGGGCTGTCCTCCGTTGCCCGGCAAGGGGGGACATAGTGTTCCGTCTCATTGGTTTGTGCACATCAGGGCCGGGGCGCTAAACCCGTGAATATTCCCAACCTCATCTCTCTCGCCCGCCTGCTCTCCGTGCCGGTCGCCGTTTGGCTGATCCTGGCGGGTGAAATCCAGGGTGCTTTTTGGCTATTCATCGCCGCCGGCGTCAGCGACGCGGCCGACGGGTTCATCGCCAAACGCTTCAACGCCGAAACCGTACTCGGGAAATTCCTCGACCCGATTGCCGACAAGGCGCTCCTGGTCAGCGTCTTCGTCACTTTGGGGCAAGTAGGGTTTTTGCAAACCTGGCTGGTGATCCTGGTGGTTTTCCGCGATGCCGTGATCGTCGGCGGCGCCCTCTTGTTCGAAACCCTGACCCATTCGCTGACCATGGAACCCCTGAAAATCAGCAAGGTCAACACCGTTGCCCAAATCGTACTCGCCGCCGTCGCCCTTGGCTTTAACGGCTTTGAAGTCAGGGATCCGGGGGTCGTCGACGTCTTGGCCGTTGTTGTCGCCGTGACCACGGTTCTTTCCGGTTTGCTCTATGTGGTCAAATGGACCGGCCGCGCCGCCGACATAGAGGACCAAAAGTGACAAGGGGAATGCACACCGCTATTTGGTTTACCGGCTTGGCGGTGTTCTTGGCGCTGCTTTCCCTGCTCAGCAGCGTGCTATTTCCTTTCGTGGCGGGAATGGCCGTGGCCTATTTCCTTGACCCGGTCGCCGACCGTCTGGAGAAATGGGGCGTTTCCAGGACATTGGCGACGGTTCTCATTCTCGCCGCCTTCTTCGTCGCGGCGGTAGCTCTGGCGATCTTTCTGTTTCCGCTGTTGCAAGGCCAGGTGGTCGGGCTTTTCACCCGTTTACCGGATCTGATCGAGACGCTCCGCCTTCAGGCCGAGCCTCTCCTGAAACAGATGTGGGCCGACCTTCCTCCCGACACCCTTGAGCAGCTGCGCGACACGGCCGGATCCTTCACCAGCGAGGCCGTGCAATGGATCCTCGGTCTGCTCGCCGGTTTATGGAGAGAGGGCCTAGCTTTATTCCAACTCCTGTCTTTAGTGCTCATCACGCCGGTTGTCGCCTTCTACATATTGCGCGATTGGGATCTCATCGTTGCCCGTCTGGACGATTTGCTGCCCCGTGAATCGGCGCCGACAATCCGCGTGCAAGTCGCGGAAATCGACCGCACCATCGCCGGGTTCGTGCGCGGGCAAGCGAGCGTCTGCTTGGTCTTGGCCGGTTTCTACGGCGTCTGCCTGACCCTGGTGGGGCTGCAATCCGGACTTCTGGTCGGCATCGGCGCCGGTTTGATCTCGTTCATTCCTTATGTCGGCGCCTTGGCGGGGGTCGCCGCGGCAATGGGTATTGCGTTGGTCCAGTTCTCCGAATGGACGCCGTCCGTCCTGGTGGCGGTGGTTTTCCTCGTCGGCCATGCGGCGGAAAGTTACGTTCTGACGCCAAAGCTGGTAGGCGGCCGGGTGGGCCTGCAACCCATTTGGATCATTTTCGCCTTGCTGGCCGGTGGCGCCCTCTTTGGATTCACCGGCATTTTGCTGGCGGTGCCGGCGGCCGCCGTGATCGGCGTCATGGTCCGCTTCGCCGTCGAGCGCTATTTGCGAAGCCGTTTCTATCGCGGCGAAGAGTCTTTGCGGGCGGCGCCCGCCGACAAGGATGGGCGGTGAGCGCTTATCGGCAGATACCTTTGGCTTTCGGTCACCGGCCGGCTTTGTCGGGCGAGGATTTCCTGGCCGCGCCCGGCAACGCCGAGGCCGTTGCCTGGATCGATCGCTGGCCCGACTGGCCAATGCCGGCTCTGATCCTCTTTGGCCCCGCCGGTTGCGGCAAGACCCATCTGGGCCAAGTCTTCCTGGGTTTGAGCGAAGGACGGGCCATCACCCCGGAACAACTTGCCCGGACGGAACCGCCGCGACTTCTCGAAGGCACTTCAGCCTGCCTGCTTGACGGCGCGGCGGCCTTTCTCGATAGCGGTCTCGAGGAACCGCTTTTGCACCTTTACAACACGGTCGAGGAAACCGGTTCCCGGATGATGCTGACGGCGCGCCGCCCGCCGGCCCGCTGGCGGGTGGCGCTCGCCGACCTTCGCTCGCGTCTCAACGCCGCCCCGGCGATCGGCATCGAGCCGCCCGACGACGCCCTCATCGCGGCGGTTGTCGTGAAACTTTTCAGCGACCGCCAACTAAGGATCGACGGCGAGATCGTCGATTACATGCTGGCCCGCATGGAACGCTCCTTCGAGGCGGCGCAACGTCTGGTCGCGGCGATCGACGCCCGCTCCCTGGCCGCCCGCCGCGACATCACCGTGCCCCTGGTCCGCCAGGTGCTGTCCGGCTTCGAGAAGGAACAACGGGATACTTAGAGCCTATCCGAATAACTGGAATCGTCAACTTGAAGATGGGATACTGAGCGAAATTGAAAAGGGGCCAATGCATCCGACGCGCCGTTCTTTAAAAAAACGGGCTTTCGCGGTAGGCCCAATCTCCAGTTCTAAACCGTAAGGCGCTGGCGGGCGATTCTTCCGCGGGGCTGCGAATGAGTAAACATTCGAATGACCGAATTCCTTTTGTGGATTTGGCCAAACAGTTTTCGTTAATCGAAAACGACGTCATGCCGGCGATCAGAAGCGTTGCCGAAGAGGCGGCGTTTATTCGAGGCCCCGCCTTGACCGACTTCGAGGAACGCTTCGCCGATCTCCATAATATCAAACATGCCATTGGCGTCGCATCGGGAACCGACGCCCTGTCCATATCGGTGCGGACTCTCGAAATCGGCCCGGGGGATGAAGTCGTTACGGTTCCCAATACTTGGATTTCCACGGCATTCGCCATCTCCCACGCCGGCGCCACGCCGGTCTTTGTGGAGATCAACCCCGATACCCATCAGATGGATCCCGCCGCCCTGGAAAAAGCGCTTACCCCCCGGACCAAGGCGGTGATCCCGGTCCACTTGTTCGGGCACCCGGCGCCGATGTCGGATATCGGACCCATCTGCCAACGCCGAGGCATCAAAATCGTTGAAGACGTAGCCCAGGCGCCCTTGGCGAGAGAACAAGGCAGACTTGCCGGAACGTTGGGCGACATGGCCTGTTTCAGCTTTTATCCCAGCAAGAACCTAGGCGCCTATGGCGACGGCGGCCTTATTCTCACCGACAACGACGATCTGGCGGCAACGGCGCTGCGTTTTTCCAATTACGGGCAGAACGGCACCATCATGTCCGGAGTCCACGATACCGTCGGATACAATTCCAGACTCGATTCGCTGCAGGCGGCTATCCTGCTCCGCAAACTTCCATACCTGCGCGAATGGACCGAAGCGAGACGCCGGGCCGCCGCCCGCTATGACGAATTACTGGAACCGCTGCCGGTGAAATGTCCCGCCGCGGCTCCGGGAGCGGAACCCGTCTATCATCTTTATGTCGTCCAGATCGACAATCGGGACGCATGTCATGCCTATCTGCGTGAAAACGGGGTGATGGCGCAACTCCATTACCCCATTCCATTGCATTTGCAGAAATGCTACCGGAATCTCGGATACAAGGAAGGCGACCTTCCCATCTCCGAAGGCGTTAATCGGCGGATCCTTTCCCTGCCCATTTATCCTGAAATAACGGATGAACAGATTAAGCGTGTCGTTGACGTTCTCGCCCGCTTTATCGAATCCGGACCATAAGTAACAATGACACAAAACAAGTGTAGCAATGAATGGTTAAATATAACGACGTTGGCATTGTAGACGTTACTTTCGGGAAGAACGTGACCGTCAGGCGTCCCGTAAATCTTTACGGCTGCACCATCGGCAACGACTGTTTCATCGGTCCATTCGTTGAAATCCAGAGGAACGTTATCATTGGGGAGCGTTGCCGAATCCAGTCTCACGGCTTCATTTGCGAATTGGTGAGTATCGGCGATGATTGCTTCATCGCCCACGGGGTGATGTTCGTGAACGATCTTTTCAGGAACGGCGGGCCGGCGCGGGAGAGACCCGAACTTTGGCGGCCGACCAATATCGGCAATAATGTTTGTATCGGTTCCAACGCCACCATATTGCCCGTATCGATCTGCGGCGATGTCGTCGTCGGCGCCGGCGCCGTTGTGACGAAAGATATATCGGCTCCAGGGATATACATGGGAAACCCGGCGAGAAAATCAGCTTCCTCCAGACGGGCGCCGCCAACTTGACGCATAGTGTTTTTTGCCCGCGGCTAGTGTCATGGTTTTGAAGTTCGTCACATTACATGTGCCTAATCCAGCACCGCCATTTACTGTTGCGGTCCAATCTCAATTTCACCATAATGCCGCTCAAAGCTGATAATATTACTCAGGGGGTGAACGGCATATTTGATTTCAAAGTACGAAATATTTCTTAATCCGCGCCGCCGTTAAGGCGAGAGTGGAATTTTCCGTGCGCCTCCCCCCCCCCGCACCACAGACTTATAATCAGAGAGGAGCAACGATATGGTTGGCAAGAAGAACATGGTTTTCGGTTTCGTCTATTTTCTGGCGAGCCTGCTTTTAGGCATGTACATGGCCTTCCTTCTGGACGGGGCCGACGCCCATGTCCTCACCAGCGAGGCGCGTAAAGCGTTCCGCGGCGCCCACGCCCACGCCAACTTGGAATCCTTGCTCAACATCTTCTTCGGCTACCTGCTGTGCCGCCTAGCCATTGAAGCCTGGGTCGCCAAGGTGGCGAGCGCCCTTCTCATCATCGGCGCCCTGCTCCATTCCGGCATGCTGATTCTCGCCAGTTTAGGGTTGCCGGGGGTGTTGCAGATAGCGCCGGTGGGGTCGCTCTTGCTGGTGGCGATGATGGCGCTGATGGCCTACGGGGTCCTCATGACCAAACAAATCGACTAGGGCGGATCGAGAGTTCGAACGGAGGACGGCCCGGAGGCGGCTCCGGGGAGGCAGGAAGTGGAACCGAGACCCGGATCGGCAAAGTCGCGCATATCGACTTCAACCGGCGGCGCGGGCGACAGCGCTCGCGCCGCCATACCCCGACCCGGACAAGCCTTTACACCCGTGGCGATGGTGATCGGCAACGGCCAGATCCACACCTCCAAGGCGGCGCGCGCCGCCTTGGAGGTCCGGCCAAATTCAGCTTTCCAAAGCCCGTTTCAGGGGATCGAGGAATTTCTCGTAAAGCCGCCATCGGCCCACCGATTTCGAGTAGATGGGCTGGCGAACCTGCCAGTTCGAGGCCGTGCGCACGGCCCGCCGGGTGTTATGGAATTCGAGGCAGGCGTCGTCCCACGGCAGCCCGAGAAAATCAATCAGGCGGCGGCTTTCCCCTTCCTGGTCGTTGATCAGGGCCTCGTAGCCGATGTCCATTACCTTTAACGGCAGGACCCGCCGCCAGTGGTCCATCAGGCTCTCATAGGCTTTGAAATAGTGGCCGATGTCTTCCAGCCGTGTCGTCCAGGGATGGGAATCGGTGAAATTCTGCAAGTAGCATGAAAGGCCCAGGTCCCGGGCGTCGCGGCGGCAGTGGATGATCCTGGCGGCGGGGTGCAGGAGGGCGATCAGGGCGAGGTGAAGGTAATTGAACGGCATCTTGTCGATGACGCGGGCGGCGCCGGGAGCCAAGGCGCCGAGACGGCGCAGGCGATCTTCCGCCAAGCGCCGCGATGTCTCGCCATCCATGACGGCCAAGCAATCCGGATAGGGAGTTTCCGTATCCAAAACCTTGGGCAAGTTGGCGGCGGCGATCGCTATGTCCTTCAGTTCCCCCGCCCCATGGACCAGCGGATGGCTGGCCGCGATCTGTTCGATGAGCGTCGTCCCGGAGCGCGGCATGCCGACAATGAACACAGGGACTTCCGACGGCAAACCGAAATCCCCGCGATCGGCGAAAAAGTCACGCCTGAACATTGCCTTCCTTTTGTCCACCATCGCCTGCTGCGAGGCGCCATCGTAACGGCGGCCCGCCGCCGCCAGGGCTTGCCGCCGCGCTTCGTTGCCCTGCCGGTATAGGTCGAAAGCGGTATCGATTTCGCCCCGGCGGGCATGGTGCTCGGCGAGCGCGAAGCGAAGTTTGGCCTTGGCTTCATCGGAGAGACCGTTGTCGGCGAGCATTTCCCCGATCCGGCGTAATTCGCCGGCGGCGAATTCGACCCGCCCCGAGTTCGTCATGTTGTAGAAGACGTCCACATAATCCGGCTTGATGGCGAGGGCCTTTCGATAGTTGGCCAAGGCTTCCTCGGTCTTGCCCTGAGAGAGCATGACCACCCCCAACCCGTTGTGCGCCTCGGCGCAATCCGGGTTCATTTCGATGGCGCGGCGGAACATGGTTTGCGCTTCATCCAGCCGTCCGAGGGTGGTCAAACCGCCACCCAGATTGGACAAAAGCAAGGGGGAGTTGGGATCGAAGGCGACGGCTTGGCGGTAACGTTCGACTCCTTCTTCCACCCTTTCCATCGCCATCAAGACGTTGCCCAGGTTGTTATAGGCGTCGGCGTAGCCCGGATCGAGCTCGATGGCCCGCCGGCAGGCGGTCTCGGCTTGCTGGAAGTCGCCGAACTCGCGCAAAATGGCGCCAAGGTTGGAATGGGCCTTGGCGAAATCCGGATTGAGCTCCAAGGCCCCGCGGTAGGCGTCGGCCGCCTCGGTCAGCTTGCCCCGCACCCGTAAGGTGTTGCCGAGGTTGTTATGGGCGCCGGCGTCGGCGGGATTGAGTTCGAGGCCGCGCCGGAAGGCCGTTTCCGCTTCTTCCAGCCTGCCCCGAACGCCCAGGGTGTTACCCAGATTGACATAGGCGGCGGCGAAACCGGGGTCGAGTTCGATGGCCCGGCGGTGGGCGGCTTCGGCTTCGCCTGTCCGTCCCATCCAGCGCAGGGCCACGCCCTGGTGGTCATGAAAGGCGGGTTGGCGGCCGTCGGCGGCGATCGCCCGGCTGATGAGCCGGTATGCCTCCTCGTGGTCTCCCTGCTGGTGGGCAAGAACGCCAAGGAAGTGCAAGGCGCCGGCATCGTCCGGCTTCGCCGAGAGGACGTCCTCGTAGAGGACCTTGGCCTTGTCCAGCCGCCCGGCCCGGTGCTGCTCCAACGCCTCGTCCAACAGCCGATCCGTCGCCGCCGGCGCTCCCGGGCGTTGCCGTTTCGCCATCCGGCGCCGCTGCTTCCGATTCACCCTTTCCCTCTCCGTCGCTTCTCTCTAAACAGAAGATCAATGCCGGTTAGAGGCCGGACGATCCTACCGCCGGGATAATCCGAATGCCAACCCCGTCGCCTTCGGCAAAGCCGGGTTCCACCGCTTGGTCGGCCGCCCACGGCGGCAAAACAAGTTGAGTTTCCGCGAATGGGTAAAAGCGTGGTGCTCCAGGGAACATCTCCGATGAAAAAAAGCCTTTTGTTTATTGCCTTTTTCCCGGTCCTCGTTCTAGCCGGTCAAACCCTGGCGGCGGAACCGCTCCTCGACGCGGACTGGGTCGGGACCAACCTGCAACGGCCCGGCGTTGTGTTTCTCGACGTTCGCGGCAAGCGGGAGTTCGGGAACGCCCACATTCCCGGCGCCGTCCATACGGACTATGGCGGCAAAAAGGGTTGGCGGGTCAACAAGGGAGGCGTCAGGGGCCTGCTTCCCGGCATCGATTATCTGCAAGCCTTGATCGGCGGTCTGGGCGTCGACAACAAAACCCACGTGGTCGTCGTTGCCGGCGGCCACGGCGCCGGCGAGATGGCCAAGGCGGCCCGCCTCTATTGGACATTCAAGGTCCTCGGCCATGACGAGGTTTCCATCCTCGACGGCGGCATGACCGGCTATTTCGCCAACCGCGCCAATCCCCTGGCCAAGGGCAAAAGCAAACCCCGGCCGAAAACCTTCACGGCGCGCATGAATGCAAAGTTGCTGGCCACCGCCGAGGACGTGAAACGGGCGCTAAACGGCGGCGCGGCCCTGATCGACAACCGCTCCAGCGACCAGTTCCTCGGCATCAACAAAAGCGGTTCCGTCAAACGCCCGGGCACCATCCCCGGCGCCAAGAACGTGCCGGGCGTCTGGCTGACCAGGAACGGCGGCGGCGCTTTCCGCGATGCCTCGGCAATCGGCAAGCTCTACGAGACAGCCGGCGCCCCGACCGAGGGACCGGTCATCAACTTCTGCAACACCGGCCACTGGGCGTCCCTGGGCTGGTTCGTGTCTTACGAAATCCTCGGCAACAAGCGGACAAGAATGTACGACGGCTCGCTGGCCGAATGGACCACCGATCCGGCCAATCCCGTTGAGCGGCGGGTGAAGCTGCCCTGAGCGCACCGGGAAAACGGACGTAAGGTATATCCGGCTCTTTCTTGTAATATTGGCAAAACACCGGGCAGGCCGGTGTTTTGCCAATATTACTTGTTTTCAAATTGGTTTTATTATATTGTTTATAACGCATGTAATCCGCGAATTCGGTTCAATAGCGTTTCGCGAAGGAGGGGCGCATGGAAACGGAATCGAACACGAACGGACAGAGTATCAGCACGCATAAGGGCTTTGTGTTCGTTGTCGGGTTGAGTGTGCTTTCCCTTTACCTGCTTTGGGCCGCTTACGGCCATGCCCCTTTGGGCTTTGGCTCCGACGGGGAGCCGGCCGCCGGCGACACGGTCCAGGAGCACGGCGAGCCCGGCATGGGGGACGCCATGCCGGCGATGAAAATGGACATGCCGGCAATGGGGGGCATGATGGGTATGGGCGGCGGAATGTCCGCCGCCGAGTTCCAGCGTCGGACCGCGGCCTTCGTCACAATAAATACCTTGCCGGACGGCAGCGTCCGTCCGACGCGGCAAGGCATGGCGAAACTGAAGGCCATGATGGGCGAAGCGGAAGAAGCGGAACATGCACACCCGGGAGGCATGCCCGAGATGGTCATGGAGAAACCTGGCGCCGGCGAGGAGGCGGAACATGCACACCCGGGAGACATGCCCGGGATGGTCATGGAGAAACCTGACGCCGGCGAGGAGGCCCATGACGAGGAGCCCATCGAGGTCTACATCGCCGCCTCTCGATGGTCTTACGAGCCGGCGGAGCTCACATTGGAGACCGGCGTTCAATACAAATTCCTGATGATGGGAACCGACACCAGCCACGGCGCATCGATCAACCTCGGTAGCGCAAGCCGTATGATCCGGTTGCGGGCAAATGCACTGAGCGAAAACGTGATCACTTTTACCCAGCCGGGTGAATACTTCTTTTACTGCACCGTTTACTGCGGCATAGGCCACGACACGATGTTTGGCAAAATCATTGTCGAGTAGGCGGCGGCGGAAGGAAAACCGACGATGACCCAAAACTTGCTTGTGGACGGGCTGAAAAAACTGCCCAACACGGACAAGAACCTGCTCAAGGCCTTTATCGTCATGGCGGTGCTGACCCTGGCCCTCGGCGTCCTCTATGGGGTAACCAACGCCTTCATGCGCGCCGGCTTCATCGAATTGGAAGCCGAGATGGCCTACCAGATATTGACCCTGCACGGGGTCACCATCTTCTTCTACTGGCTATATTTCGTGCAGGCCGCGTTGGTGCTGATCTTAGCCGTGGTCTACACCGAGAGCGCCGGCGCCATCGCTTGGCGGCCGCTGGCGTGGCTCGGCTTCATCGCCATGACAATTGGCTTTATCCTCAACGAATTCAGCGTTTTAAACGGCGTGGCGATTCTTTACAACGCGCCGCCCGAGGTGGTCACCGAGGATAACAGGGCCCAGGCCGCTTACTTTTACGTCGGCTATTTGCTGCTCGGCGTCGGGCAGTTTCTGGTCGCGGTGCCGGCCATTTACACGGCGCTCAAACCCAAACTCGAAGGCAAGATAGAAACCTGGTCGGCGGTATCCTTCGCCGCCGTTGCCTGGGCTGGCCTGCTGATCGTCAGCTCCATGGCGGCGATCAACATCTTTCTGCCAGCGGCGGACTGGGCCTTCGGTACCAGTCAGACCATAAGCATGGGTTATGTAATGGGCTGGAATCTGCTGTTCCACAACGTCCACTACCTGCCGCTCATGGCTACCGCCTTGGTGTGGTACGCGCTGGTCGAGGTCATGGTGGGAGTCAAATCGATCTTCGGGCGGCGGTTTTCGAAAATCATCTTCGCCAGTTATTTGGTCTTCGTGCCGCCGACTTCCCTTTACCACATGTTCCTGGAACCCGACCTGAGCGAGGTGGTGCGGGTGCTTGGCTCTCTTTTGTCCCTGTTCATCAGCGTTCCCACCTTGCTCGTGTTCATGGTCATCGTCGCCACCCTCGAGGTGCATGGCCGCGCCCATGGCGGCAAAGGGATTTTCGGCTGGATCCGCATGCTGCCCTGGGGCAACCCGGCCATGAGCGCCGTTGGCATGGCGGTCGTCAACCTGGCCATCGGCGGTGGGTTATCCTTCGTGCTGATCATGGAAGGGCTGGCGCCGTTGCTCAGCGACACCTTCTTCGTCCCCGGCTATTTCCATTTCCTGACGGTGGGAACGGTGACGCTCACCTTCATCGCGGCGTTGCTCTACATCATCCCGGCCTTGAGCGGACGGGACTTGTGGAATCCTTCCCTGCTGAACAAGATTCCCTACTTGCTCACTTTCGGTCTGCTCATTTTCGGAGCGTCGGGTATCGCGGCCGGCTACACGGGGGTTCCGCGCCGTGTGTTCGACATCTCCTACGGCGGCGACGCTCCGGCCGTCTGGAGCACGGTCATGACCTGCGTCGGAATCGGCGCGATATTCATGACGGTGGCCCTGGCGGTCTATGTTTACGCTCTGACAGCGACGTTCTTCGGGCCCAGGCGTTCGCCCGGCGAGGAACTGCCCGGTCTTCCCGCCGTGTCCTGGGGCGGCGTCGCCCTCGGACGCCGGACGGCTTGGTTCGGCCCGCTTTCCGTGATGGTCCTTGTCGCCGGCATGTACGCTTTCACGGTGCTGGGTTTCAATCTCATGGACGGGCTGGCCATCGAGGTGATCGCCGGCGGACATTAAGACTCGTTGTTCGTAAGGAGACGAATGATGAAAAGCGAGGACGGTTGGCTTTTCGGCGTTATTTTTGCGATCTGGGGGGCTTTGTCGCTCATGTACTACACGATCCCGATGATCTGCATGCCCACCAACGCCCGCGTGTGGGGGCTTGGCGCCGTGTTGTTCCTGATCCTGGCGATCTTGATCGGGATAGCGGAATCGGTGGGCCGGAAGAAAGGATCCGGCGGCGGCTGAGTTCATGTCCCGCCGAGCAGGCGTTGTCTCCAGCGGGCCGCCCGGACGCGGCGGTAGAGGCGGACGAGCTCTGAGGTATTGGTGTAAGGGCTTCCGCGGTAGGGAGCGACCAGGAAACCGCCGAGGCCCAGCCGGTGGACGAAATTCACATGCGCCGGGTTGTCGTCGACCAGGAAACCGCCGCTTATCCCGCGGATGTCCTTCGGCGGATCGCGGTTCTCGGGGTCGTAGTCCTCGCGAAACACGAAACAGCCGAAATGGCGTTCCAGCCCATGATCCTTCAGCACCGCCCGTGCCCGCGCCCTCGGCGACTGGGTCCACAGCGCCAGTTCGTATCCCTTCGCGTTGAGCTTTTCCAGCAGCGCCGTGATCCCCGGCCGCAGCTTGCGCCCGGCCTCGTCCGTGAGCGTGTTGTCGAGGTCGAAGACGACGATCATGGCCCATCTCGCGAGTACGGTTTTGACAAGTCCATTGTCTCACAATAACGGCGGCCGTCTGTTTTTTTTCGGTTCATCCGGATCGATCCCGTGGGCGTTGTGGACGATGCGTTCGAGGATGGCGTCGGCGAAGCTGGGTTCGCCGATGATATCGTGCCACTTTGGCGGCGGCATGCGCGTTTCGGCGATAAGTTGCCTGCTGGCCTCGTCGAGACAAACCAGCGGGCGCGTGTAGACCTCCAGCACATCTTCCATCGCCGCCACGAAGGCGGAATTGGCCTTGGGCGGGATGATCCATTGCCGTTTCAGATGCGCCTTGAGCGCGTTTTTTTTAACACCCGCCCGACAGTGTTGAAATGCACGGACACGACGATTTCAAGCTCCACCACCTTTTCCGCCAGAAGCCGCAACGTCCATTTGCAGCGTCCTTTCGGTGGCTTGGAGCAGGCCAAGGCGGTCAGTTTGGCCTGCTTTTCGCCGTCGAAAACAGGCTTGACCGGGGGTGTCTCGCGCCGTGATGCTGCTGTACGGGCTTTAAATGCCACTGCCTATCGTCACGCCTTTTTCGTCTACCTCTAGTCCCGATTATCCGTCATGCTGAAAACATCCGGACCTGTTCCGATTTTTTATGTCTGCTATCCGCCCGATAACAGTCATAATCGAGGGGTGGTTTGAAGCTTGCTTCGAAGGGGTAAAGCGGACATCAACTCTCCAAACGGGGTGCGCCGGATTTATGGTTTTGTCCCGAGGAGTAATAGCGCATGATCAAGGGCTGCGTCACAGTGTTCGGGGGATCCGGGTTCCTTGGCCGCCAGATCGTCAAGCGCCTGGCCGCCGACGGGACCCATGTGCGCGTCGCCGTCCGCCGGCCCGAGCGGGCGTCGTTTCTCGAAACGTTCGCGCCCGGCGGGCGGATCGAGGCCGTGGCCGCCGACGTCTGGAACGAGGCTACCGTCGCCCGCGCGGTCGAGGGATCGGCGGCGGCGGTCAACACCGTCGGCCACTACGTGGAAAAGCGCGGCGCCAGCTTCGACGCGGTCCACGGCGAGGGCGCCCGCCATGTCGCCCACCAGGCGTTTAAGGCGGGGGTTGGACGGCTGGTCCACATCTCGGGCATCGGTGCCGATCCAGCCTCGGCGTCCCCTTACGTTCGCGCCCGCGGCATCGGCGAGGCGCTGGTTCGGGAGGCCTTCGAAGGCGCTACCATCCTGCGTCCGAGCGTACTCTTCGGGTCCGAGGACAAGTTCCTCAACAGATTGATACGGCTCGTTCGGCTGGCCCCGGCCCTGGCGCTGTTCGGCCGGGGCGATACGAGGCTCCAGCCCGTGTTCGTGGGCGACGTGGCCGACGCTTCGGCCCGGGTCCTCGCCAATTCGGGGACCAGGGGCAAAACGTTCGAGCTGGGCGGTCCCCGGGTCTATGCCTACAAGGAACTGCTGGAGCTGATACTCCGCGAAGTGGGGAGGAAACGGCTCCTGGTCCCGGTTCCCTTTGCCGTCTGGGAGGCCGCGGCGGCGGCGCTCTCGGTCCTTCCCAGCCCGCCCTTGACCGCCGACGTGGTCACGTTGATGAAGCGGGACAACGTGGTCGGGGCGGGGGCGCTGGGGCTCGAGGACCTAGGGATTAGCCCGACCGCGGTGGAGAAGGTCCTGCCCACCTACATCAACCGATCTGGAAAAACCGATGATTGAATCCATAAGTGCTATCACCCTGGCCACTCACGGCATGGAGCAAGCTGTTCGTTTTTATCGAACCCTTGGCTTCGACGTGACTTATCCCGGCCGTTACACCTACCGTGTCGCCATCGCCAACGGCGGACGCGTCGGGAACCATTCCCGCGTATGGGGAGTTGCATCATGATAAAATTTCTTGCGGCGGCGCTCTTCGGCGTGTCCCGGAAGGCCGCCTTGAAGGGCCACGCCTCGTCCCAGTACAACCTCGGCGTCATGTACGCGAAAGGCCAGGGCGTCACCCAGGACTACGTGCAAGCTCATATGTGGCTCAGCCTGGCGGTCGCGAAAGGTGAGGAAGCGGCCAGAAAGGGCCGAGACCTCGTTGCCGAGAAAATGACCGCCGCCCAGATCACCGAGGCGAAACGGTTGGCGCGGGAGTGGCGGCCCAAGAAGCCGTAGCCGCATAGTGTCCGAAACGGACATGCCAATGCGGCGACGGCCGCCGGAGGCCTTGGGTATTTAGGCCGGCCCGGAAAAGCGGCCTCTTTCAGGCCTCCCAAAGAAGTAGGTTCTTCACCGATTACCGGGGCAACTCCATTCATGACAGCCACCGGGTTTGAGCGAGGCGAGGGGGCTTGACCGGGTTGGAACGCGAAGACGGCTAACGGATCCGTTGGGGTCAATGGCGCTTCCCCTGTATCCCTCGCCGCCGCAAATAGGATGATCCACAAGCCGGGTCTCCGTCTGGCCCGACCAAGGGTTTGGTTTTATTATCCCGGCGGTTACATGCGGAATTGCCATGGCCGGACCGATACACGTCGAGGAATATGGTTATCTGGATCCCGTGGCCGCGTTTGCGCGGGTTGCGGCGGAACCCTTCGCCCTGCTTTTCGACTCGGCGCTTCAGGACCCGCGGCACGGGCGCTATGCCTTCGTCGCCGCCGATCCCTTCCTGACGCTTGTCGCCAAGGATGGCGAAATCCGTCTGGGCGAGCGATGTTTCAGGGGCGACCCTTTCCTGGTCCTTCGCGACGAACTGGCCCGCTACCGTCAGCGGGGCCGCCGGAACGTTCCCCCTTTTCAGGGCGGGGTGGCAGGATATTTCGGTTACGATCTTTGTCATCATTTGGAAAAATTGCCGGCGCCGCCGCCCGAGAACGGCGAGCTGGCGTTTCCGGACATGGCGCTCGGGTTTTACGACGTCGTGGCCGCCTTCGATCTTTGGGAACGGCGCGCATGGATCATCTCCACCGGGCAGACGCAAACGGACAACGGCAACCGCGCGGCCCACGCCGCCGAGCGGGCGGGCGCGTTCAGGGCGAAGCTTGAAAACACCGCTTCGCCGCGGCCTCCGGCGGCGATTGGATTTCCGGTTTCCTGGCAATCGAACTTTACCCGCGACGCTTACCAGGCGGGAGTCGCCAAGATCATCGACTACATCCGGGCCGGCGACATATTTCAGGCCAACCTGTCGCAACGTTTCCACACCCACCTTCCGAAGCATTTCGATTCCTTCGCGCTCTATCAAAGGCTTCGAGCCGTCAACCCGGCGCCGTTCGCGGCCTACCTCAATTTCGGCGATGTGGTTCTCGCTTCCAGCTCACCCGAGCGGTTCCTGCGGGTGCGCGGGGATATGGTCGAAACGCGCCCGATCAAAGGCACGCGGCCCCGTGGCATGATGCCGGCCGAAGATGCCGCGTTGGCGGAGGTGCTGCGCGAGAGCCCCAAGGACCGCAGCGAAAACGTCATGATCGTCGACCTCCTGCGCAACGATCTGTCCCGCGTCTGCCGCGACCACAGTGTCCACGTCCCCGAGCTTTGCGTCCTCGAAAGCTATGCAACCGTGCATCACCTGGTGTCGACGGTCACGGGACGCCTGAGGCCCGGCATGACCGCCGTCGATCTTTTGCGCGCCGCCTTCCCCGGTGGGTCGATCACCGGCGCGCCGAAGGTGCGGGCGATGGAGATCATCGCCGAGCTCGAGCCGACGCGGCGCGGCCCTTACTGCGGGTGCATCGGCTACATCGGCTTCGACGGCGCGATGGACACCAACATTGCCATTCGCACCCTGGCGTTCAAGAACCAAACCGCCGTGTTCCAGGCCGGCGGCGGCATCGTCGCCGACTCCGATCCGGCCCTCGAGTATGAGGAGATGCTTGACAAGGCCAAGGCGCTGTTCGCCTGTTTCGAAACGCCCGCGTCGGACAAGATGGTATGATTCTCCTCATCGACAACTACGATTCGTTTGTCCACAATCTTGCCCGTTATGTCGGCGAACTGGGACGGCAACGCCGCGTGGCGCGCAACGACGCCATCACGGTGGAGGAAATTTCAGTTTTTGATCCGGAGGCCATCATCATCTCGCCGGGGCCGTGCACGCCCAATGAAGCGGGGATTTCCCTTGACGTGGTCCGCCGCCTCGGGCCCCGGACACCCATCCTCGGCGTCTGTCTGGGTCATCAATGCATTGGTCAGGTCTACGGAGGAGAGATAAAGCGCGCGCAAAGGCCGGTTCACGGAAAGACGTCGCTGATTCACCATAACGGTCAACACCTGTTCGAGGGGTTGCCTAATCCTTTGCGGGCCGCCCGTTACCACTCGCTGATCGTCGAACTGCCGGCGGAGAGCGAACTCGATGTCACCGCCACCAGCGAGAACGGGGAGATCATGGCCGTCGCCCATCGCCGTCATCCGGTTTTTGGCTTGCAGTCTCACCCGGAATCGGTGCTGACCGAGCACGGCCACGCCCAGCTGGCGAACTTCTTCAGGTTCACCGATCATTGGCATTGGTCGAGAACCGGCGGCTGAAGGCGGCGAGCGGCGTAGCGGCCGACGCGCATGGCCGGCGGACGGGAGGACGTACCAAAACCTGGGACGTGACCTCCGACAGCCTCGCCGCCTGGCTTGCAGGCATCTTAGGCGCGCGCCGAGATCGCGTGGCAACTGGGCAAGAGATGCATTCAGGCCGGTGCTTGACCGAGCCCGGCGGCCCTGAGAACGGCTTCGTCGGGGCCCCGGCCGGAACAACAATCGGCAAGCTTGCCGTCGATGGCCACCGCCGGCAGCGACCGGACGCCCAGGGCCTTGGCGCGTTCGGCCACTGCCGGCGCATTCATGTCGAGCACGGAAACCGCGCAGGACGGGCAGGCGATGTCGTTGACGCGCCGGATCAGCTCCTCGCATAGCGGGCAGCCGGCGTTGAAAATTTCGATCTTGCGTGGCGCGGTCATGGGGTTGTCTCCTTATCCTGAGTTGGCTTCACCGCAACGCCCTCGCCGCCTTTCAGCGCCTCGATGATCGAGCAGGCCTTGAGCGCGCCCTGCCCTGGGCAAGCGGCGATCAGCCGCTCGAGGGCTAGGCGCATGCGGTCGAGCTGGGCGGCCTTCCGCTCGACCTCCAGGAGCTTGCCTTGGGCGCGCTCGCGCACGTCGGCGCAATCCGTCGAGGGGTCGGCGTTAAGCGAAAGCAATTCGGCGGTTTCGCGGAGCGAGAAACCGAGTTCCCGCGCCTGGCGGATAAACCGGATGCGCCGCACCGTTTCCTCCGGATAGTCGCGGTAGCCGCCGTTGATAGGTTTTGGCGGCTGCTCGATCAGGCCCTGTCTTTCGTAGAAGCGGACCGTCTCCACGCCGACGCCGGCCTTGCCCGCCGCCTTGCCGATGGTCATCATCTTCATGGCATTGCTCCATCCCGCCACCCTACGCTCCGTATAATAGTACGGTGTCAAGCGGGGAATGGGGTAGATTCCGTATCTCGGATGGCCGCTGGAGAAATTTTCACCTCTGGGTGGAACATGTGGTAAGGTTTTGACGTATATTGAGTTTATCTCTGGGGAATGACGGTCACATTGCGTTTCCCGCCTGAACGAACCGTTGAAGTCTGATTGACGAGGCGAAGATGCCGAAGACCGTCCTCATCGTCGAAGACAATACCCTCCACATGAAGATGATGAATGACCTGCTGCAAGCCAGTGGCTATGAGACCCTTCAGTCGATTGACGGCGGCGATGTCATGGCGCTGGTCAAAGAGCATCGTCCCGACCTCATTGTCATGGACATTCAGTTGCCTGGAATCTCCGGGCTTGAACTCACCCAGATGCTGAAAGCAGACGACGAACTGAAACAGATCCCGGTCATCGCGGTGACGGCCTTCGCCTTGACAGGCGATGAGCAAAAATTCCTTGAAGCTGGCTGCGATGATTACATCGCCAAGCCTATTTCCGTGACCGGTTTCCTGGCGACGATTTCGAAACATTTGACTTGAAACGACGGCCGCTCTCATGGGCCGCTCCTAGAGCATTTCAAGATTGGCCGGCGCTGATTCTTATCAACTAAGACATGCTCTATTCGGGCGCTTGCGTGGTCAGCCGGTCCCGGATCAGCCCGAAAAATACCGGCGGCGCGTCGTCGCCGGTGAATTGCCACCCCAGCTGGGCGCCGCAGCCGCGGCATAGGGCCGCTTGCCAGCTGTAGCCCTGGAACCAAGTGAACTCATCGGTCGATTTTCCCGCCGCCACCGCTCCGGGGGCTTCCTTGAAGCAACGGATGTCGAAGATTATTCCAGCGGGATTGAAAAACGTATGTTCGTGGCCGCCGTCCACACTGATCAGCCACCGTCCCGTGGTGATCAAATGGCCGCAACTGGCGCAGTAGAACTTTTCCTCCTCCTCTTTGCCGAGTTCCTCGACATCAGGGCGCTGATCGAGCTTTTGGTTCTGCTCCGTCGACTTCCGGAACAGCACTGGGATCGGCGCCAAGCGGCGGCCGATCGTCGCCGGGCTATTGGCCTCGTTCAGTCGGCGTCCATTCATCGTTTTTGTTGACGCCTTGCCAAATGGCAAAGGCGCTCCCGATCATCGATGCCTTGACGAATGTTGCGAGCTACAATCCATGTTCCGGGCGCTGTCGTCACAATCCGTTCACGGCGCGGCAACGATTGTCGAGGTTGGACGATATCACCGTTTTCCCCAATTCCTTTTAATATGAACTCTTTTGTATGGAAAACGGAAAGCCGCTCGTCATTTCGCCATTGCGCTCGGCGGCCCGCCTTCCGGATATTGACAGACCGCCGCCGAGCCCCTAACTTTCCGCTCCTCGGCCACCCGGCCTTGGTCGGCAAATCGGGATTGGGCTCATGAAGGTAAAAAACTCCCTGAAGTCGGCGAAACTGCGTGACAGAAATTGCCGTATCGTCCGCCGCCGCCGCCGCGTTTACGTGACCAATAAACGCAACCCGCGTTTCAAGGCGAGGCAGGGCTGATCCTTTTAGCGTTTTTCTTCCGGCGTCCTTGGTTCCCGCGACCGCGCACCTAGAGCAAATCCAGATTGATTGGAATCGCCAAAGGCGATCCAACAATCAGGAGAGTTTGCTCTAATTTATTAAAGTAGAGCGGTTTTCCTTTTGGCCGGCTTCATTATCGCTTACATAATACCGGCAACCATTCCGCCGAGGACGCAAGGATGCGAATGCCGGAACCAGACGCCGGGGTGATCTCCCGCCGGTCTGAAATCATCGCCGCTCTCGGCGCCATCGTTGCCGGTGAAGGCGTCATCTTCGACGACGATGAGCTTGGCGCCTACGAATGCGACGGCCTGACCGCCTATCGACAGCTGCCGCTGCTCGTCGTCCTGCCCGAAACCACCGAACAGGTTTCGCGCATCCTCGACTTCTGTCACCTGAACGGCGTCAAGGTGGTGCCGCGCGGCGCCGGCACCTCGCTGTCGGGCGGGGCGCTGCCCTTGGCCGACGCGGTGACGCTCGGTTTGAGCAAATTCAACCGCATCATCGAGGTGGATTTCGGCAACCGCGCGGTGGTCGCGCAGCCCGGCGTCACCAATCTCGCCATCACCGCCGCCGTCGCCGACAAGGGCTTCTACTACGCCCCCGACCCGTCGAGCCAGATCGCTTGCTCCATCGGCGGCAACGTCGCCGAAAACGCCGGCGGGGTGCACTGCCTGAAATACGGGCTGACCACCAACAACCTGCTGGGACTCGAAATGGTGCTGATCAACGGCGAGGTCATCCGCTTGGGCGGCAAGCACCTGGACGGCGGCGGCTACGATCTTCTCGGCCTGATCACCGGCTCCGAGGGCCTTTTGGCGGTCATTACCGAGGTCACCGTCCGCATTCTCAAGGAACCGCAAACGGCGCGGGCGGTGCTTTTGGGCTTTTCCTCCAACCAGGCGGCCGGGGATTGCGTCGCCGCCGTCATCGGCTCGGGAATCATCCCCGCCGCCATGGAAATGATGGACAAACCGGCCATTCACGCGGCGGAGGATTTCATCCATGCCGGCTATCCCCTGGACGTGGAAGCGTTGCTGATCGTCGAATTGGACGGCCCCGAGGCGGAAGTGACCTATCTGATCGAACGCATCGAAGCCATCGCCGGCGACGTCGGCGCGCTCGGCGTCCGGGTCAGCTGGGACGAAAACGAACGCCAGAAATTCTGGGCCGGCCGCAAGGCCGCCTTTCCGGCGATCGGACGGATAACGCCGGACTATTACTGCATGGACGGCACCATTCCCCGCCACCGCCTGCCCGAGGTTCTGAACCGTACGGCGGAGATGTCGGACCGGTACGGGCTGCGTCTCGCCAATGTCTTTCACGCCGGCGACGGCAACTTGCATCCGTTGATTCTTTATGACGCCAATGTTCCCGGCGAGCTGGAAAAGGCCGAGGACTTCGGTGCCGACATCTTAAGACTATGCGTCGAAGTGGGCGGGGTTTTGACCGGCGAGCACGGAGTCGGCGTTGAAAAGCGCGACCTGATGGGGGAAATGTTCAGCGAAGACGACATGAAACAACAGCAGCGGGTCAAATGCGCTTTCGATCCGGACGGTCTGCTCAACCCCGGAAAGGTCTATCCGACCCTGCATCGTTGCGTCGAACTGGGCCGCCTGCACGTCAGCCGGGGGCAGCTGCGCTTTCCCGACATACCGAGGTTCTGAATGACCGGAATGGCGATCGTTGGAAGGTCATGAGCGAATCTCTCGGACCGAATTCCGCCGAGCAGGTCATCGAGGCCGTCCAATGGGCGGTGTCCGGCAACGCTTCTTTCGAGGTCTTGGGTTCCGGTTCCAAGCGCCCCTATGGGCGGCCTTGCCAGGCGTCCCAAGCCCTCGACCTCTCGGCGCTCTCCGGCATCGGCCTTTACGAACCGGAGGAACTGGTCATGGGCGCGGCGGCGGCGACACCACTCTCGGAGATCGAGGCGGCTTTGGCCGAACACTCTCAGCAGCTCGCTTTCGAGCCGATGAATCTGAGCGCCCTTTATGGCGGTGGCGGCGGAGCCGGCACCATCGGCGGCGTCATCGCCTGCAATCTGTCCGGGCCGCGGCGCCCGCATGCCGGCGCCGCACGCGACCACCTTCTCGGCTTCCAGGCGGTCAGCGGCCGCGGCGAGGTCTTCAAGTCGGGCGGCCGGGTCGTCAAGAACGTCACCGGCTTCGATCTGAGCAAATTGATCACCGGCTCCTTCGGCACCTTGGGCGTTCTGACCGAGATCACCTTCAAGGTGCTGCCGGCTCCGCAAAAGCTGCGGACGGTGCTCGTCATCGGCGCCGGTGACGGCGCCGCCATCCAGGCCATGAACAAGGCGCTACAAAGTGCTTGCGAGGTCTCCGGAGCGGCGCATTTGCCGGCGGCGGTGGCGGCGGGTTGCGGCGTCGATCGCGTCTCTCGGGCCGGTGGGGCGGTGACGGCGATCCGTGTCGAGGGACCGGCTCCTTCCGTTGACGCGCGTTGCCGGACTTTGCGCGGCTTGCTCGAAGAGTTCGGCGAGATGGGGCAGCTGTCAAGCGGCGATTCCATGGCCTTGTGGCGGCAAGTGCGCGACGCCGTCTTCTTCGCCGGCGACGGGCAAAGCCAAGTGTGGCGGCTGTCGGTGCCGCCCGCCGCCGGCGCCGAGACGGCGGCGGAGATCTTGGACGCCATCGACGGTCGGGTTTATTACGACTGGGGCGGCGGGCTGTTGTGGCTGGCCATGGCGCCTCTCGCCGACGCCGGCTACAAGGCCGTGCGCGGGGCTCTGAAAGCCAGCGGCGGCCACGCCACCCTGGTCCGAGCCTCGGACGAGGTGCGCGCATCGGTTCCCGTCCTCCAGCCGCAACCGGCGGCGCTGGCGGCGCTGACGGCACGGATCAAGGACGCCTTCGATCCCAAGGGCGTTCTCAATCCCGGCCGCATGTACGAGGGGCTCTAAAGAGTCGGACATGCGGACCCATTTCTCCACCGCCCAGCTGGCCGATCCCCACCTCAAGGAAGCCAACGACATCTTCCGCAAATGCGTTCACTGCGGATTCTGCATCTCCACCTGCCCGACCTATATCCTTCTCGGCGACGAGTTGGACAGCCCGCGCGGGCGCATCTACCTGATCAAGAACATGCTGGAAAACGACAAGCCGGTGGCGGCGGCGGTGGCGAAACACCTGGACCGCTGCCTTTCCTGCCTGTCCTGCATGACCGCCTGTCCGTCGGGCGTCGACTACATGCACCTGATCGACGGCGCCCGCGTCCATGTCGAGAAAACCCTCTCCCGACCGCTTACGGAACGGATTTTGCGCTCGTTTCTGGCCTTGGTCCTTCCCAACCCGGCTATTTTCCGCCTGGCCCTGATCGGCGCCCACCTCGCCCGTCCTTTGGCGGGATTTTTTCCGGGCAGGCTCAAAGGCATCATCGGCATCTCGCCGGCATCCGTTTCCGGTCCCGCCGGCGTCGAGCGTCCGCAAGTTTTTCCGGCCGAGGCAACCCGCCGCAAACGGGTGGCCTTGCTCACCGGCTGCGTCCAGCAGGTGCTGCGCCCGGCGATCAACGAGGCAACGGTGCGCCTGCTGACCCGCCACGGCTGCGAGGTCGTGGTGGCGAAAGGGGCCGGCTGCTGCGGCGCTTTCGTCCATCATCTGGGCAAGGAAAGAGCCGCGCTGGCGGCGGCGCGGGCCAACATCGCCGCCTGGGAGCGAGCCGCCGACGCCGGCGGTCTCGACGCCGTCGTCGTCAATGCCTCCGGTTGCGGCACCATGGTCAAGGACTACGGGCACATGCTGGCCGACGATCGGGACTGGGGCGAACGGGCGGCGCGCATCGCCTCGCTGGCCAAGGACGTGAGCGAAGTCATGGCCGGCTTGGGCCTCAACGGCGTGACCGGGGAGGCGCGGCCCGCCGTCACCTATCAATCGCCTTGCTCCCTTCAGCACGGCCAACAAATTCTGGGCGAGCCGAAACGGCTGCTCGCCGGCGCCGGCTTCGAAGTGCTGGAGGCGGCGGAAGAGCATCTCTGCTGCGGTTCCGCCGGCACTTACAACCTCATGCAGCCCGATCTCGCTTCCCGGCTTGGCAACCGCAATGCCGTCAACCTTGAGGATACCGGCGCCGAGGTCATCGCCACCGGTAACATCGGCTGCTTGGTGCAGATCGCCGGCATCGCCAAGATCCCCGTCGTCCATACCGTCGAGCTGCTCGACTGGGCGACCGGCGGGCCAATGCCCGTGGAATTGACATAACCGTCCGGGCGCACCGTTCCCTTGCCGACGGCTACCGCCACCGTCATTATCTTGATCGTCAAGGAATGGAGGCCCGTAGATGACCGCGGTTCTGGTTCTCGGCGCCGGCAAGATCGGCGTCAGCATCGCCGAGGATTTGGCGGCAACCGGCGACTACGACATCACCCTCGCCGACAGCGACGCCCACGCCTTGGAGGCGCGCTCGCCAGGAAAGGTCGAACAGAAAAGAGTCGACGTGACGGATGGCGATGCTCTCCGCCGGGCGCTCGGCCAGGCGGAAGTGGTGATCAGCGCCCTGCCGTTCTTTCTCAACCAGGGAGTGGCGGTGGCGGCGAAAGAGGGCGGCGTCCATTATTTCGACCTCACCGAGGACGTAAAATGCGCGCGGCAAGTGCTGGCCTTGGCCAAAAAGGCAAAGACCGTTTTCGTTTCCCAATGTGGTCTGGCTCCGGGCTTCATCTCCATTGCCGCCAACCATTTGGTGAAAAATTTCGACGAAGTTCACGACGTGCGGCTCCGCGTCGGCGCTTTGCCACAGTTTCCCGACAACGCCTTGCAGTACAATCTGACCTGGAGCACCGATGGCCTGATCAATGAATACTGCAACCCCTGCGAGGCCATCCACGACGGCGAGCGGCGCGAATTGCTACCGCTGGAGGGATTGGAGCACTTCTCGCTCGACGGGGTGCATTACGAAGCCTTCAGCACGTCGGGCGGAATCGGCAGCCTGTGCGAAACATTGGTCGGGCGGGTACGCAACCTGAACTACAAAACGGTGCGCTATCCTGGCCATCGGGACATGGTCCAGATGCTGGTCCGCGATCTCAAATTTTGTGAATACCGCGAAACCTTCAAGGAGGTGATCGAAAGGGGAATCCCCATCACCCGCCAGGACGTGGTCCTGGTCTTCGTCACCGTAACCGGGATCAGGGACGGTTTGTTGACCCAGGAGAGTTACGTCAAGAAGATCTACGGCGACGCCGAGGGAACGGGACGCAGCGCCATTCAGACAACGACATCGGCCGGGGTTTGCGCCCTCGTCGATTTGCATCGCCAGGGCCGGTTGCCGGCGGCGGGTTTCGTGCGCCAGGAAGAAACCGATTTCAACGACTTCACCAGCAACCGTTTCGGCCGGGTCTTTGCTTGATATAAAAATCATCATGGTTTGATCCGCGCCAATTCTATCTCTAATATCATTTCGGAAAGGGCGCCGCCGTTCCGGCGGCAAGGGCCCCAGGAACAATTCGTTTCAATAGGCCGGTCGCAAAGTTCAAGCCTTGAAAAAAATTCTGTTTGGGTTTGTCGGACTTATCATTGTGCTCGTTGCCGCCGTTGTGGTCGTTCCCGGCTTCATCGATTGGAGCGATTACAAGGATGTGATCGCGGCCCAGGCCAAAGCGGCCACCGGCCGCGATTTGGTCATTGGCGGCGATATCCGGATCGCCGTCTTGCCGTCGCCGACGTTGGTCGCCAAGGACGTGCGGCTGGCCAACCTCGAGGGCGCCACGGCGCCCCATATGGTGCGCCTCGGATCGCTCGAAATCAGCGTCGCCTTGGGACCGCTGTTGGGCGGCCGTATCCAGGTGGAAACGGTGAAAATGGTCGATCCCGTGATCGAACTTGAGATTTTCGCAGACGGCCGCAACAACCTGTATTTCACCCCCCCCGAGGAAGATTCGGGTCCGGTTTCCGCCCCCACCGCCGCCGCGCCAGGCGGGAAAACGGGCGCCGGCCCGGCCGCCACCGCTCTCGAAGAGAGCCTGCCGCCCATACAATTGAACAACTTCGTTATCGAAAACGGGAGCCTTGTCTTCAGGGACAGCCGGAACGGAGGCGTCGAAATCGTTGACGGGATCAACGTCAAGATCGCCGCCGCTACCCTGATAGGACCGTTCGATAGCTCCGGCCGCCTCGTCGCCCGCGGCATCCCCTTCAGTTACGATGCTTCCGTCGGCAAAATCATCCATGGGCGTACGGTTCCCCTCAACATGAGCTTAAGTGCCCTCGACAGCGACGCCCAGGCGCGGATATCCGGGACCCTGGTCGGCCTTGCCGACGCCCCGAAATTCAAGGGCAAGGTAAAAGGCAACGGCAAGCGGCTTGCCGGTCTTATCCAGGCCATTGCCGATGTCGGTTCCCTGCCGGGTTTTCTGTCCCAGGACTTCGAATTCAGCGGTTCTGTCGTTGCCTCCGCCGGCGGCGCCGAGATCGCAGACCTCGGCATTCGTCTCGGCGACATCAACGCCAGCGGCGACCTCAAGGTGGAATTGAGCAAGATTCCCGTCGTTGCCGCCCGCATCAATGTCAGCAGCATCAACCTGGACAGATGGTTGTCGCTGCCGCCGGCGCAAAGGAAACCAGCCGCGAAAAGAATAAAGCCGGCGACGGCAACAAAGACGGCAATAAAGAAGGAAAGCGGCGGCGTTTCACCGAAAGCGTCGATCTCCCTGCCCAAAAAAATTGCCAAGGCCCGGAAAGCGGCGCCTGGGTTCAAGATACCCGCCAATATTGACGGCTCCCTGAATCTAACGGTCGACTCGATCACCGCCCGGGGCCAGCTCGTTCGCCGAATTCTCGCCAACGCCGAGCTGGCCAGCGGCGAGATTACCTTGAGTCAGCTTTCCGCTCAGTTTCCCGGCGGCTCCGACATCGCCGTTTTCGGATTCATCACCGCCGCCGATGGGCAACCGAAGTTCGAGGGCGAAATGGAGGTCACCGTCAATGATCCGCGCGGGATGTTGAGATGGCTTGGCACGGCGATGCCGCCCGTGCCCGCCGACCGCCTGCGCAAGCTGACATTGGCGAGCAGATTTACGGCGACATCAAAGCGGATTGAAACCACCTCTTTGGATCTTCAATTCGACAGTTCCCGGTTGACCGGCGGGGTCACGTTGGCTTTGCGCGCTCCCTTGGCCTTTGGCGCCGATTTGACACTCGACCGATTGAACATGGATGCCTATCTGGCGGCTCCAGGCGAGGCGCCCGCCGGGGCGCCCGCCGGGGCGGCAAAAAAGGCGGCGGCGGGAGGAAAGCAAGCGAAAGCCAAGGCCAAAGCCAAAGCCGCGGTAAAACCGAAAGCCAAATCAAAGGGCAAGCCAAACGCAACGAAACCTTTTCCCGCCTTGAGCCTGCTCACCACTTTCGACGCCAACCTCAAGGCGCGGGTAAAAACGCTGGTCTATCGAGGTGCGTCCATCAAGGACGTCCGTTTCCACGCTATCCTCTTCGACAACGCTTTCACCCTGCGGGAAGCCAGCATCGGCAAATTGGCCGGCGCCTCGGCAAAGTTCAGCGGCGCGTTGCAGGGACTTTCCGGTATTCCCGAGATCAAGGATCTTCGTTTCGACCTGAGCGCCAAAGATCCTTCCCGCTTGTTCCGCCTGGCCGGTATCAGACCGCCCTTTGACGCCAAGAAAATGGGGGCGGTGGCGGCGAAGGGACGGATCGATGGATCCTTGCTTAAACCGGAACTCACCTTGGACCTGAAGGCCGCTGGCGGCACCACCAAACTGGTGGGCACGGTGTCCCTGCTGCCCCGGCTCTCGAATCTCGACCTGAAGGCGACAGTCAAGCACAAGAACCTGCCGCGGCTGATAAGGGCCCTGGGGCTGGATTACCAACCGGCGGGTCGGCTTGGCGGCCTCGACATCGCCGCCACGGTCAAGGGCGACGGCGCGAAAATGATCTTCGACGGCATTGCCGGCACCGTCGGGCCGGTCGCCGTCGGCGGCACCGTCCAAGTCGATCTCGCCGCTTCCCGCCCCAAGATCACCGCCGACTTGCGCACCGGCAAGATCGCCGTTGATCTTTTCCTTCCGGCCAAGCGAACGGCTTTGCTTCCCGCCGGTTGGCGCCGTCTCGCCGGGATCATTGACGGCGGCGGCGCCGTCGTTCCCGCATCCTGGATAGCGCCTCCACTTCCCGACACCGGTTCGATTCTCCGCAAGGTCGCGGCCAAACGCAAGGTCGCGGCCAAAGACGCATCAGGCAGCGGCCGGTGGTCTCTCGATCCCATCGACTTATCGGTGCTCAACGCTTTCGAAGCCGACGCCAATTTGAAATCCGAGGCCATTTCTTTCGACAAATACGTACTCGACAACGTCGATCTGGGCATCAAGCTGAGCGGCGGGCAGTTGAAGGTTCACCGGCTCAGGGGCCTTCTCTTCGGCGGCGCGCTTTCCGGCAGCGCGACCGTCGGGGCGGCGCCCGGGAAACGCATCGAGACGGCATTAAGAGTCCAAGAGATGAACCTGGGCCCGGCCATCGGGGCGGCGACTGGAAAGATGGCCTTGGAAGTCGAGCTCACTTCCACGGGCGGCAGCGTCGTCGAGATGGTTTCAAATCTTGCCGGCCACGGCACGTTTGCCTTGCGCCGGCTCGATGCCGTAGCGGACGGCAAGGGCTCGGCCCTGGCCGGGGCCCTGGAGTTGGTGGCCGGACTCAACCGGTTGGGCGGGGTCCTGAGCGGCAAAAAAGCCGTTTCTGGCCTGGCCAACATCACCGGCAGCTTCAGCGTCGACCGGGGCATCGTCAGGTCCGGGGACCTGCGCCTTGTTTCCGGAATCGGCGACGGCAGCGCAAAGGGCAGTGTTGACCTGCCCATGTGGCTCATCGACATCGATGGAGAAGTGCGCCTGTCGCAAAACATCCTGACCAAGATACTTGTCGAAAAGACCCAGATGGCGACGGTCCTGCCGATCCGCATCAACGGCCGGCTCGACGCCCCCAACGTCAAACTGGATACCAGCAAAATGCCGGGCGGCGGGCTGGTTCTTCCCGGCAGTCTCGGAAAGAAATTGGAAGAGAAGTTGCAAAAGAAGCTGCAAAAGAAAGGGCTGGGCGGCCTTTTGAAGGGAATCATCGGCGACGGGCCGGCCGGGACGGGCAAGCGGCAACTACCGCCTCCGCCGGGAACGCCGCCGCCTCCTCCCCCTCAGGAACCGCGGAAAATCAAGCCCGAGGATTTGATCAAGGACCTCCTCAAGGGACTCGGCGGTTAGAAACCGCTCTCCGTCCGTTTGCCGTGAACAGCGGAAAATTCCCGTCAACATGGAATGAAACAGGAAAATCATTCATGTCATGGATGCATTGGCAATCGCGGCTTTTGCGGCGCTTCCGGCATTTAGATCGTCCGTATCCCCGAATGGGAAATGAGAAGAAATTATGTTCGTCGATCCGTTTTTCAGTTGATGTCCTAGCTGGCGATGTCATGATTTAGCAACTACCAGAGTGTCGTTTGCGGTCGAGATGATGGAAAACGGCATGGGGGGAGGAAAAGATGGCAGAGGCGCGGAAGCGAAAAATCATAGCCCTGGCGACTCTGAAAGGCGGCAGTGGGAAAAGCACCATCGCCGCCTGCCTTGCCGCTTATTGGCTTCTCGACGGCTGCAAGATGGCCCTTTTCGATACCGATCCGCAAGGCTCGCTGATCAACTGGCGCCAACCGGACGGACCGTTGGAAGACTTGCGGATCATCGCCAATCACACGCAAACGGTGGGGCAAGCCATTGCCCAGTCCGCCGGGTTCCATGACGTGATTGTCGCCGACACGGCCGGTTTTCGCAACCGCACCACGATTGCGGTTCTCGCCGCCACCGATATCGCCATCGTACCGGTCAAGGCCAGCCCCTTTGATCTTCGCGTCGCGGCGGATACTTTGCAGTTGATAGGCGAGATCAACGCCACCAAGGAACGCCGGCATCGCAAAATCGTCGTCGCGGTGCTTCTCGCCCAGACGACGCCGGGCAGTGTCATTGCCCGCCATTTGCGGGCCGAGATCAGCGAAGCGGGATTGCCGATCATGGCCGCCGAATTGGCCAACAGGGTCGTCTACGGCGAGGCGGCGTTGGCCGGTCTGACGCCGAGCGTTGTCCAGCCAAACGGCAAGGCGAGCAAGGAAATCGCTGCCGTAGCCATGGAGATTGAAAACATGTGATAGTGTAATATTACCGATTCGCCGCCGAGTTTCCACGCCGTTCGGAGAAAACCATGCCGAAAAAACTTCCTTCCGTGAAAGGCCTAATGAACAATGCCATCCCCGCCTCCGTCGAAGCGGCGGCGCAGCCGGAGCAGGAGAAGACGCCCAGCCAGGCCCGAGACCCAGCGGAGAAGGAAACGGCCGATAAGGCCCAGCCGGACAAGCAACAAAAGAAACCGGTGAGGAAACCGGCGAAAACCGCGGCTCCGAAAACGGCAAAAGAAACCGCCCCGACGTCCCAAAAGACAACGGCGAAGCCAGCCGGGACAAAACCCGAAAAGCCGGCCGAGACGCAAGCGGAAATACAGCCGCCCGCAACGGAAGCGCTATTTACCGCCTGGAAGCGTTTCTTAAAGGGGTCCGGGAAATTTCTTTCCAGCGCCACCGAGTGGAGCCGGGCGGAGATGCCCGGCCGCGTTCGGACGGCACGGGATTTCCTCGCGGAGATGCCCGGCCACCTTCTGACGGCACGGGATTTTCTTGCGGAGATGCCCGGCCGCGTTCGGACGGCGCGGGCTTTCTTCGCGGAGATGCCCGGCCGCGCTCGGACGGCACGGGATTTCCTTTCCCGCTCCTGGGGGCAGGCCACGAAACTGGCGAGTGAAACCAACCTCGAATCCGTAAAAGCGCTGGCCGTGGAGAGGGCACCGTCGGTGCGGACGGCAGTCGCTAAATCCTTGACGGCGGCCGAACCCGACCATCGAAAACTGCTCGCCGAATATCTTGGCTCGATGATTTTGACCATCGCCGTCATTTCGCCGCTCATTCTGTCCTATAACGTCTTCGGCGCCAGCGTTCCCATGGCCCTGGTCATGGACGCCTTGGCGGTCGCGTTCGTGTATTTCGTTTTGATCGAGATCCTGGGGCCGGTCAGCGGTTGCCATGTCAATCCGGCGGTCACGGCGGCGATGATCGCGACCGGGAAAATTGATGCCCGGAGCGGACGGCGCTACATCCTGGCGCAGTTCATCGGCGGCCTGAGCGGAACCGTCGTCAGCCATTTGATGTTCTTCGGCGAGGGGTTCTTCAGCTTGTTCACGGTTTCCGACACCGTGCGCACGGGCGGCGCTTACCTCAGCGAGGTTTTCTGCACATTTCTGCTCATCTTGACCATTTTTGGCTGCCAGCACAGGAAATCCAAGCAGACCGGGTTGATCGTCGGTTTTCTTGTCGGCGGACTGATGATCACCGTTTCCTCGACCATGTTCGGCAATCCTCAGGTCACCCTGGCCCGGATGTTTACTTTCGCCATCGGCGGGGTCAGGATCTTCGACGGCTTGGTTTTCATCGTCGCGCAGGCGGCGGCCGTCTGGTTGGCGGTATTCGTCGCCGGTCATCTGTTTGGCGAACGGCAGGCGGCGAAAGAATGAAGCCGCCCAGGGATGCCGGCGGCAAAGGCAAGCGTCAGATTTTATCTGAACTTCCGCTGCACTGTACTAGATCGGATCGTGGTTGCCTTCAGCCGCCGATAACCGTTTCGTGGTCCTTGTCCAGCGCTTCGGGATATTCCCCGGCGATCTGTTCGAGGGCGACGGCATGGAGGCGTTCCATCTCGGCGGCGATTTCCGCTTCCCCGATGGCCACGCCGCGGCCGCGGAAATCCCCGGCCAGCTTGCCGGCGACATCGCCGTCGCCGGGTTTTTGCAACTCGGCCTGGACGACTTCCATGGCGTAGGCCTCGGCCTCCGGGCCGGCCAAGCCCATCCGTTCGGCCGCCCATAGGCCCAAGAGCTTGTTGCGCCGCGATCGCGCCTTGAAGCGTTGCTCCTGGTCGAGCTTGTATTTGGCCTCCTCGCTTTTTTGGCGTTCCTCGAATGCGTCTTCCATGCCAGCACTCCTTGGCTGCCGGTAACGAAGGGACCAATTTACGGCTGCCGCGACGGCGCCGCAATGCCCTGGCACAGGCGGCGCTTTGGGGTTAATTAAAATCCCTCATGTGCACGCTGGTGATCCTGCGCCGCCCCGGCCACGAATGGCCCGTCCTTTTGGCGGCGAACCGCGACGAGATGGCCGGCCGGCCCTGGCGGCCGCCGGCGCGGCATTGGCCGGAGCGGCCATGGGTGACGGCCGGGCTCGACGAGCAGGCCGGCGGCACCTGGCTAGGCCTCAACACGTCCGGCGTCGCCGCCGGCGTCCTCAATCGATTGCACTCGCTGGGTCCGCGACCGGGCTATCCGAGCCGTGGTGAACTGCCGCTCAAGGCCCTGGACCACGCGACGGCGGCGGCGGCGGCGGAAGCGGTGTCCCGTATCGAGCCCATAAGCTACCGCTCTTTCAATATGATCATCGCCGACGCGAGCGAAGCGTTCTGGCTCAAATTCCCGGGTCCCGACAGCGCCGGCGCCACCGTCGAGGCGGCGGAACTGGCCGATGGATTGTCGATGATCACGGCCTATGGCCTCAACGATCCGGCGTCGCCACGCATGCGGAAGTATCTGCCGCAATTCCAGGCCGCCCGGCCCCCCGACCCCGGGTCCGGGGATTGGTCGTCCTGGCGGGCGCTGCTGGCGAGAGGCGATTTCGACGCCGGGGCGGGACCGGGCGGCGCCATGTGCGTCGGCGCCGACAGCGGCTTCGGCACCACGTCGTCGTCGCTGATCGCGCTGCCCGCGCCACAAATGGCGGGCGTCAAGCCGGTCTGGCTGTTCGCCGCCGGCCGGCCCGGCCAAGCGGCGTGGCTGCCGGTGCCGCTGTGAGCCGGCGTTGTCATGTTCCCGGACAACTGCTATATCATTTCACATAGACCCTCTTCACGGATGCGCCCGAAACGCATCCCCCATCATCGGACAACCTCATGGCCAGACGCAGACAGATTTACGAAGGCAAGGCCAAGGTTCTTTTCGAAGGGCCTGAACCCGGCACTCTCGTGCAGCATTTCAAGGACGCCGCCACCGCTTTCAACAACAAGAAACAAGGCGTCATCACCGGCAAGGGGGTGATCAACAACCGCATTTCCGAATACCTGATGGTCCGTTTGGGCGAGATCGGCGTCCCCACCCACTTCGTCCGCCGGCTCAACATGCGCGAGCAGTTGGTCCGCGAGGTCGAGATCGTCCCCATCGAGGTGGTGGTCCGCAATATCGTCGCCGGCTCCCTGGCGAAACGTTTCGGCATGAAGGAAGGAACGCCGCTGCCACGTTCCATCGTCGAGTACTTTTACAAGTCCGACGAGCTGGACGACCCGCTGATCACCGAGGAACATATCACCGCCTTCGGCTGGGCGACGCCGCAGGACCTGGACGAGATCATGTCCCTGGCGTTGCGCGTCAACGATTTCATGTCGGGGCTGTTCCTCGGCGTCGGCATCCGTCTCGTCGACTTCAAGCTGGAATTCGGCCGGCTCTGGGAAAACGACCAGATGCGCATCATCCTGGCCGACGAAATCAGCCCTGATTCCTGCCGCCTGTGGGACATCAAGACCGACGAGAAGATGGACAAGGACCGTTTCCGCCGCGACATGGGAAATGTCGAGGACGCCTATCAGGAGGTCGCCCGCCGCTTGGGCATCCTGCCAGAAAGCGGCCCGACCGACATCAAGGGCCCCAAGGTGATGCAATAGGGGATCGAGAGACGACCGCGGCCGTGAAAGCGACAGTCATCGTCACCTTGAAGGACGGCGTCCTCGACCCGCGGGGAAAAGCGGTGCAGCAGGCGCTTTCGGCCCTGGGTTTCACCGGCGTCGAGGGCGTCAGGCAGGGGAAATACATCGAAATCGACTTGGCCGAGGCGGACCCCGTCAAGGCCCGCCATGACCTCGACGCCATGTGCCGGCGACTGCTCGCCAACACCGTCATCGAGGACTACAAGATCGACATCTGGGAATAGCGCTCGGTCTGATCGGTGGGCGAAAACGAATACGAATGGGATGAGAAGAAACGGGCCGCCAACGTCAAGGAACACGGAATCGATTTTGGCGATATTCCGGAAGCCTTCAAACACCCCTATATTGAGGATTACGACCATCGGCATTCGCCTAGGGAGGATAGGTGGCGGATACTGGGGTTTATGAAGGGAAGAGTCGTTTATTTCGTGTATACGCTTCGTGGCGGCAAAAAGCGGATTATCACGGCACGTCCTGCCAATAAGAAGGAAGCGGTGTTATACTACAGCCGGTTTTGGTTTGATTCATGGACGTGAAGACGGTTAGCGATGGGTAAGAACGGCATCATCGAAGGGGACGACGCGCCCACCGAGCCCACGGACTGGATCGGAGCAGCCGAGGTGCGGCCGGGAGAAACGAGACGGGCCATCAAGCCAGGGGCTACAATATTCCATGTCTATCGTTCGTCCAAGGATTCGTCATTGTTCGCGGCCACCGATAACGACGATCGATCAAGGCTTCCTCCGTGTCCGGGCGGCGGGAAGTGGGAGTTTTTCAAGCGCTTTTCCGAAACCGGACAGATACGGATTGGCTTTTCCGAAGAAGATGCCAAGCGCGACATCCGCGAGATGGGATATCATCTCGATCGGATTGACATCGAGACGGCGGAGAGACTAGCGCCCCCCAAGGCTTCATGATTTGATTGCAAGCGTTGGATCATGCCGTTGACGCCATCACTTGATCAAACTTGATGGTTATGTCTGACGGCGCCCGTGCAGTGAGAATCAATTTTGTCCTTTTTACACCAGTGTGTTTTCGCCACTAGGAATAGACAGCTTTTCCTTCTGAGTTGGTTACGCCATTCTCTTGGGTTTGGCCGCCGATGAAAGCCGCCATCATCGTTTTCCCCGGCTCCAACTGCGACCGCGATGTCAAGGTGGCGCTGCAACAAAGCTCGGGGAGTCCGCCCGCCATGGTCTGGCATGGCGGCGGCGATCTGCCCGCCGTCGACTTGATCGTCCTGCCCGGCGGCTTTTCCTACGGCGATTACCTAAGGTCCGGAGCGATGGCCGCGCATTCGCCGGTGATGGCCGAAATCGTCGCCAGGGCGCGCCAAGGGGTGGCGGTGCTGGGCATTTGCAACGGCTTCCAAATTCTCACCGAGGCCGGGCTTTTGCCCGGCGTGCTGATGCCCAATGCCGGCCTCAAGTTCGTCTGCAAGGACGTCTCCCTGCGCGTCGAGAGCGCCCTGTCTCCCTTCACCACGGGCTACCGCCGGGGGCAGGTGATCCGCATCCCCATCGCCCATCGCGACGGCAACTACTTCGCCGACGAAGACAGCCTGAAACGTCTCGAGGACGCCGGCCGGATCGCTTTCCGTTACTGCGACGAGGAGGGCGAGGCGACCGACGCGGCCAATCCCAACGGTTCGCGGAACAACATCGCCGGCATCTTCAACGAGGGCCGCACCGTCCTCGGCATGATGCCGCACCCGGAACGGCTGGCCGATCCCCTCCTCGGCGGCAGCGACGGGCGGCCGATGTTCGACGGCCTCATCGGGGCGCTGTCGTAGGACGGGGACGGACGATGGCGCCCCTCCCCCTGAAGGACGACAACCCCTTAAGGAAGATCCGTTTCCAATATGTGACGGTCGCCCTGATCGCCATATGCGGCGCCGTCTTCCTGTGGCAGCTTTCCCTGGACGAAGCCGCGGCGGCGGCGTCCTACGGCCTCGGAACCATCCCGGCGGTTTTGGTCGGCGGCCGCGAGCTTGACCCGGAGCTTTTCATCATTCCAGCGGCGCTCACCCTCGTCACCGGCATGTTCCTGCACGGCGGCGGGATGCATCTGCTTGGCAACATGCTGTTCTTGTGGATATTCGGCGACAACATCGAGGACGCCATGGGCCATCTCCGGTTTTTGGCTTTTTATCTCCTCTGCGGCGTTGCCGGCGGCCTCGCCCACGCCGTCGGCAATCCGCAATCGGAGTTCCCGGTGATCGGCGCCAGCGGCGCCATTGCCGGGGTTCTCGGCGCCTATCTGGTCCTCCATCCCAAAGCCAGGGTGCTGACTCTCTTCATATTTTATCTTGTCCGCCTGCCGGCTTTCGTGGTGCTGGGGGGATGGATCGGATTGCAGTTCCTCCAGCTGTTGTCCATGGAAAGCGGCGGCGATGGAGGCGGCGTCGCCTGGTGGGCCCATATCGGCGGCTTCATGGCCGGCATGATTCTGGTCGTTCCCATGCGGCGCAAAGAGATCCCCGTGGTCAATCCCGTCGGCCGGCCGAAAACCGCCTTCATCCGGCGGCGCTCGCGCGTCCCCGACACGGAGGCCAGGAAACGATGAGCGAGATCACTCCCGAAATCGTCCGCCAGCACGGCCTTTCGGAGGACGAATACGGCAAAATCCTGGCCATTCTCGGGCGTCGGCCGAATCTCACCGAACTCGGCATCTTCTCGGTGATGTGGAGCGAGCACTGTTCTTATAAATCGTCGAAAAAGTGGCTCGGGACGCTGCCCACGGAAGCCCCCTGGGTGATCCGCGGTCCCGGCGAGAACGCCGGCGTCATCGACATCGGCGACGCCCAGGCCGTCATCTTCAAGATGGAAAGCCACAACCACCCGTCCTTCATCGAGCCCTACCAGGGCGCGGCGACGGGGCTCGGCGGCATCCTCCGCGACGTGTTCACCATGGGGGCGCGGCCGGTCGCCAACATGAATTCCCTTCGTTTCGGCGCTCCCGGCCACGCCAAGACCCGGCACCTGGTTTCCGGCGTCGTCGCCGGCATCGGCGATTACGGCAACTGCGTCGGCGTTCCGACGGTCGGCGGAGAATGCGAGTTTCACCGGGGCTACGACGGCAACATCCTGGTCAACGCGATGACCGTCGGCTTGGCCGAGACCGGCAAAATTTTCTATTCGTCGGCGAGCGGAGCGGGAAATCCGATCATCTACGTGGGCTCCAAGACCGGCCGCGACGGCATCCACGGCGCGACCATGGCCTCGGCCGAGTTCGGCGATGATTCCGAAGACAAGCGCCCGACGGTGCAGGTCGGCGATCCTTTCACCGAAAAATTGCTGATCGAGGCCTGCCTGGAGTTGATGGCCACCGACGCCATCGTCGCCATCCAGGACATGGGGGCGGCGGGGCTCACCTCGTCTTCCTTCGAGATGGCGTCGAAGGGCGGCATGGGCGTGGAAATGGACCTGGACGCGGTGCCCCAACGCGAACAGGGCATGACCCCATACGAGATCATGCTCTCGGAAAGCCAGGAACGCATGCTGATGGTCTTGAAAGCCGGCGGCGAGGACCGGGCCCGCGCCATTTTCCAAAAATGGCGGCTCGACTTCGCCGTTGTCGGCCGCCTCACCGATAGCGGCCGCATGGTCCTGACCATGGCCGGCCAGGTGGTGGCGGACCTGCCGATCGCGCCGCTGGTCGCGGCCTCTCCCGAATACGACAGGCCATGGACGCCGGCGCCGAAACCCGAACCCGTCCTCGCCGCCGGGGTGCCGTCCCCCAACGACCCGCTGGCGGCACTGCAACGGCTCGTCGGCTCTCCGGATCTGGCTTGCAAGCAATGGATCTGGGAACAGTACGACCACATGGTCATGGCCGATACCGCCCAGCGCCCGGGCGGTGACGCCGCCGTCGTCAGGGTGCACGGGACCGGCAAGGCGATCGCCATTGCCGCCGACTGCACGCCGCGCTACTGCCTCGCCGATCCTCTCGAAGGCGGCCGCCAGGCGGTCGCCGAGACGTGGCGCAACCTGACGGCCGTCGGCGCCAGGCCGCTGGCCATCACCAACTGCTTGAATTTCGGCAATCCGGAAAAATCCGAGATCATGGGTCAGTTCGTCGGTTGCATAAAGGGCATGCGCGAAGCTTGCGCCGAGCTGCGGTTTCCCGTCGTCTCGGGCAACGTCTCGTTCTACAACGAGACCAACGGCAAGGCCATTCCGCCGACCCCGACCATCGGCGGCGTCGGCTTGCTGGCCGATGTGAACAAAGCCGCGAGCCTGGCTTTCAAGGACCGGGGTCAGGCCATCATCGTCATTGGCGAGACGATGGGGCATCTGGGCGCCAGCCTGTATTTGCGCGAGATCGAAGGCCGCGAGGAAGGCGCGCCGCCGCCGGTCGACCTCGCCGCCGAACGCCGCAACGGCGATTTCGCGCGCGCCATGATCGCGGCGGGCCGGGTCACCGCCTGCCATGATCTTTCCGGCGGCGGCCTCGCCGTGGCGGTCGCCGAAATGGCCATGGCAAGCGGCATCGGCGCCGACCTCGAGGCGCCGGACGGCGCGCCGCCCCTGCACGCCTGGCTGTTCGGCGAGGACCAAGGCCGCTACCTGGTGACCACCGACGATCCGCATGCCCTTTTGAAGGCGGCCGAAAAGGCCGGGGCGCCGGCGCGAAGGATCGGCGTCACCGGCGGGCGGAGCTTGACTGTCAACGGATCATACGCCATATCCGTAGCGGACTTGTGCGACAGCCACATGGGCTGGCTGCCGAATTACATGCGGGCGGGCTGACCTCTCTTTTCCGGGAGATAAAGTGTCATGGCGATGGATGCCGGTGAAATCGAACGTCTGATCAAGGAAACGATTGCCGATGCCGTGGTTACGATCGAGGATCTTCGCGGCGATGGCGACCATTACGCCGCTCTCGTCGTCTCCGCCGCCTTCAAGGGAAAATCGCGGGTGCAACAACATCAGATGGTCTATCAGGCTCTGATCGGGAAGATCGGCGGCGACCTGCACGCCCTGGCCTTGCAGACCAGCGTCCCCGAGGATGCCTAGGCTTTTGAAGCTCAACAAAGGAAAAAATGATGAACGACAATCCGTTGTCAGCGCGAATTCAGCAGGAAATCGACGAAAATCCCGTCGTCCTTTTCATGAAGGGGACGCCGATGTTCCCGCAGTGCGGGTTTTCCGCCTCCGTCACCCAGGCGCTCACCCATTTGGGGGTGAAGTTCAAAGGGGTCGACGTCTTGATGGAACCAGACATCCGCGAAGGCATCAAGCAATTCTCCGACTGGCCGACCATTCCGCAACTCTATGTGAAAGGGCAATTCGTTGGCGGCTGCGATATCGTCCGCGAGATGTACGAAAGCGGCGAATTGAAGCAGTTGTTCGATTCCAATGGCATCGAATACGCCGCTTGATAGCGCTCGCTCGGCGCTTACGAATTTGGTGGCGGCATACTAAGGGATTGTTACGAAACTCATTTTGGCGGAAGCAATTGGGCGTGGTGGAACCTCGCTCGTGTCCAGTGCGACAGGAGTTTCACGCCGGGCAATCCGGATAGGGAGGCAAGAGCTTCGCGACCTCGAATCTGGAGGAAAGGGATTTTCGGCACTTCCGGGCCAGGGCATTCGCAAACCTGGAGGAGAACGCAAGAAGACAGTCGACAAAGATCCGACCCTCAGGGAGGGTCTCAACGCTCTGGTTGACCCGGCCACGTGTGGAGATCCAGAATCGCCATTGCGTTGGACATGCAAGAGTGTACGCAAACTCGCGGAGATCAATATCCAGCGTCACGAGTTCCACGGTGAGTGGAACTACACGATTTTGCCGTCAGGAAATGGTATATTTATTTCGTGACAGTTCCTAAGCGAGGCATGGCACGGACACCAGCGGATCCTCGCTTCGGCGGCGGGCTTTTCAATGTCAACGTACTAGAAAAACCGAAAGAATTAGCACCGTAATAACAGTCGTTACCGCAAATACCAACAGCCCTTTTGACCACTTCATGCTCACCTCCCGATTCCACCTTCGATTACCCAAAACCACCCCACGGGACACCCCCTTGGGCTTGGGTCGGTAGCTGCCTCGATCAGCTCGCCAATATCCCAGATATGATCGGCCACGCCTAGCGCTAAAATGTACCCCCCGTTGTCCAGACCATCATGCGGCCCTCACCGATTCCAAAACGGCCCGTCCGTCGGCGAACCCCGGAAAGAACGGGGATGGCAGCCAAGCGCTCACCCATTCGGGAGTGAAGTTCAAAGGGATCGACGTCTTGATGGAGCCCGGCATCCGCGAAGGCATCAAGCAATTCTCCGACTGGCCGACCATTCCGCGACTCTATGTGAAAGGGCAATACGTATTCGGTGACAGCATACTAATTTCCGCTTTTCCCTAGTGTCCCCCGACCGTGCATGATCTGCTCCTCCTTCTCTTTGTTGAAGGACACAAATCTCCACCTTATCAACTAGGACCTGTTGACAATTATCGCATCCAGATCACCGCACCCGCGAGAAAGAGCATGGCCATGTAGGCCGTATCCGTCTTTTCGTAACGCGTGGCGATGCGCCG
>Ga0187833_10000239_pt1 | contig 63953 bp, 50 predicted proteins | sample ETNtaG_37_FD_167968 | JGI IMG/M metagenome (GOLD analysis project Ga0187833, IMG submission 167968) | Marine microbial and viral communities from oxygen minimum zone, Eastern Pacific Ocean - ETNP2014_SV_400_PacBio MetaG (Illumina Assembly) | ecosystem: Environmental > Aquatic > Marine > Hypoxic...
GCGGTTTCTTTTTCCGGCGCTACCCCCGGCACCAGTACCACGTACGCGGCTACAACCTGGCCGCGCTGAGGGTCCGGCAATCCGATCACACCACACTCAGCCACATCCGGGTGGGCAAGTAAGGCCCCCTCGACCTCCGGGCCGGCAATGTTGTAGCCCGAACTGATAATCATGTCATCGGCACGGGCCATGAACAAGAATCGGCCCTGGTCGTCGCGGACGAACGCATCACCAGTCAGGTTCCAGCCGTCGCGCACGTAGGCCTGTTGCCGTTCATCGTCGAGGTAGCGGCAGCCCGTTGGGCCGCGCACCGCGAGTTTGCCGATCTCACCGGGTCCAAGTTCGTTCATCTCCTCATCGACCACCATCGCCTGATAACCTCGGACGGGAACCCCGGTCACGCCTGCCGCCGCCTGATCGAGCCGGCTGCTGATGAAGATGTGCAACAACTCGGTGGTGCCGATGCCATCCAAGATCGGTACCCCGGTCTTTTCCCGCCAGGCTTCGAAAGTGGGTGCCGGCAGGGTTTCCCCGGCCGATACCGCGACGCGCAATGACGAAAGATCAGCACCCTGGTCGATTGCTGCGAGCATGGCCCGGTAGGCGGTGGGTGCAGTAAAGCAGATCGTAGCCCGGTAGGTCTGAATGATCTCGATCAGGTTGGGTGGTGAGGCATCTTCCAGCAATGCCGCTGTCGCTCCGTGGCGCAGGGGGAAAATCGCCAATCCACCCAGGCCAAAGGTAAACGCCAGCGGCGGAGAGCCGACGAACACGTCCCCGGGCGTCACCGCCAGCACTTCCCTGGCGTAGCCGTCCGCTATGGCCAGCAAGTCACGGTGAAAATGCATGGTTGCCTTCGGCGTGCCGGTAGTGCCCGAAGTAAAGGCCAGCAAGGCTACGTCATCCCGGCCCGTATTGACCGCGTCGAACTGGACTGGCTTGTCGAGGGCTAGCCGGTCGAGTTCCGCATCGTGATTGGCAGTACCATCAAAACCGACTACTTTGTCGAGCAAGTCGCTGTCTTTGGCGCAGGCAATCAGTTCATCCATCATCCGGGTATCGCAAAGTGCCAGGCGTATCTCAGCCTTGTCCACGATCTGGGTCAGTTCACCAGCGCGCAGCAGCGGCATGGTATTGACCGCAACCGCACCGGCCTTGGTAACTGCCAGCCAGCAGGCCACCATGGCCGGATTGTTGCCCGAACGGATCAATACACGGTTGCCGGGAACCACGCCGTAATCGGCAGTCAATGCATGGGCCAACCGGTTGCTCCAGTCGGCCAACTCCTTGTACGTGCGGTGCCGGCCGTGCCCTATCAGGGCATCGTGATCACCAAAGCCTTGCGCCACCATGTGGTCGGTGAGTTCAACGGCAACGTTGAGGTACTCTGGATACTGGAATTCAGGCTGCTGCTGAAGAAAAACCGGCCATTGCTCCGGTGACGGCAAGTGGTCCCGGGGAAAGGTATCGATATGGGCCGAAGGTCCAAGTGCTTGCATGTGCTTGCTTCTCCTCGTCTGCGTCCAGCGCTGCCGGGTACTCTTTCCTCTCAGGCTCGTTCGAGGACCAGCGCCACTCCCTGGCCTACACCCACACACATCGTACACAAAGCGTACTGCCCTTGGGCTCGCTGCAGTTGGTAAAGTGCCGTCGTCGCCAGCCGGGCGCCGCTCATACCCAGCGGGTGACCCAGTGCGATGGCGCCGCCATTGGGGTTTACCTGCTCGGCGTCGTCAGCCAGTTGCAACTGGCGTACAACCGCGAGCACCTGTGCGGCAAACGCTTCGTTGATCTCGATAACGTCCATCTGCTGTAGCGACAGGCCCGTTTGTTCCAGCACCTTGGCCACTGCAGGCACTGGACCCACGCCCATCAGTCGCGGTGACACCCCGGCGCTGGCCATCCCCAACACCCGGGCCCGGGGCTGTAAACCGTGTTGGATGGCTGCACTTTCTGACGCCAGCACCAGTGCACAGGCGCCGTCGTTGATCCCTGCGGCATTGCCCGCAGTTACGCTGCCGCCATCCCGGAACGGCGCTGGCAAAGCAGCGAGGTTCTCCAGTGTAGTTTGCGGGCGGGGATGCTCATCCCGATCCACCAGCAGCGGCTCACCCCGGTGCCGAGGCACCTTGACCGGCACCAGTTCCTCGGCGAGACAGCCATTTTCGATGGCAGCCGCAGCCCGCAGCTGACTACGTAAGGCGAAAGCGTCCTGATCCACGCGGGAAATACCGTACTCGCTGGCCACATTCTCCGCTGTCTCCGGCATAGCGTCGGTGCCGTAGCGGCGCTCCATCTCGGGATTGATGAAACGCCAACCTATGGTGGTGTCGTAGATCTGTGCTTCACGGCTAAACGCGGTCGCTGCCTTGGGTAATACCAGTGGTGCCCGCGACATGGACTCGACGCCGCCGGCAATTAACAACTGCGCCTCACCCGTCCTGATCGCCCGGGCGGCTTGACCAACTGCCTCAAGGCCCGAAGCACACAGTCGATTGAGCGTGACCCCAGGTACCTTGTCCGGCAGCCCTGCCAGCAATGCCGCCATACGGGCGACGTTACGATTGTCTTCACCGGCCTGATTGGCGCAGCCGTAGTAGACGTCTTCGGTCACTGCCCAATCAACCTGGGGACTGCGCTCCAGCAGCGCCTTTATCGGCACCGCACCGAGATCATCCGTGCGGACGGCGGCAAGCACCCCACCGTAGCGTCCTATCGGAGTACGTACCGCGTCACAGATATAAGCATCGACCATGATCGAACGCTATGCAGCACCGTTCCCGGTGGCGCTCACCTAGTGAGCGGCCTGATCCCGGTCACGCAGCTTAAACCGCTGGATTTTGCCGGTGGCCGTCTTCGGCAACTCATCAACGAACTCTATCCAACGTGGATACTTGAAAGGTGCCAACCGCTCCTTGACGAAAGCCTGCAACTCGCTGACCAGTTGTTCAGATACTGCCACGCCTTCGTGCAGCACCACAAAAGCTTTTGGTTTAACCAGACCTTGGTCGTCGTCTTTACCAACAACCGCAGCCTCGAGTACCCGACTCTCACCCAGCAATGCATTTTCGACCTCGAAAGGTGAAACCCAGATACCTCCCACTTTAAGCATGTCGTCGGTGCGGCCACAGTAATGGTAGTAGCCATCTTCACCGAGAAAATACTTGTCGCCCGAACGCGTCCACTCGCCCTGGAAAGTGTTGAGGCTCTTGTCCCGCTGATTCCAGTAGCATGATGCACTCGATGGCCCACAAACCAGCAGTTCACCGATCTCGCCCTTGGCCACCTCGGCATCGTGTTCATCCACGATCCGCAACTCATAGCCCGGCACCGGCTTGCCGGTTGTGCCGAAATTAACATCAGCGGGCCGGTTACTGAGGAAAATGTGCAGCATCTCGGTGCTGCCAAGCCCGTCCAGAATAGGGACATTGAAACGCCGCTCCCATGTGCGGCCGACTTCATCTGGTAGCGCCTCGCCAGCCGAGACGCACAGACGCAGATTGTTTGAGACCCGCGTACGATCGTTCGCGTCATCGGACAAGATGGCGCCGTACAAGGTAGGTACGCCATAAAAAATGCTGGCATCACATTGCTTTAGCCGATCTAACACTGCGTCCGGCGTAGGCCGCGCCGCCAGTAGCGCCGCAGTCGCACCCACATGCAAAGGAAAAGACATTGCGTTACCAAGACCGTACGCAAAAAACAACTTCGCTGCCGAAAATACGACGTCGTCCTCACGGATGCCTAGCACGCCTTTGCCGTATAGCTCGGCGGTCTGCACCAAGTTCGACTGGCGGTGGACGGCGCCCTTAGGAGTGCCGGTAGAGCCCGAGGTATAGAGCCAAAAAGCAGCGTCGTCGCAGGTGGTATCGGCTGGATTGACCATTGCCGAGGCAGTCGCCAACAGATCATCCAAAGATCGCTGCCCACTACCGGAGCCGCCACAAACTATCACATGCTCCAAGAAAGAGTGGCTTGCCAGGTGTCCGGCAAAACGGTCGTACAACGGAGCGCTGACTATCAGCGCCCGTGCCCGACTATCATTCAGCATGTACTGGTAATCACTCTCGGTCAGCAGAGTGTTGACCGGAACCGGAATGATACCGGCCTTGATGGCACCCCAGAACACGACCGGAAAGTCTATACTGTCGAGTTGACACAACAGTACTCTCTGTTCTGGCTCCAGCCCGAGCGCCACCAGCGCACCAGCTGCCTGACTCACCCGCTCGGCAAGTTCGGCATAAGTGTAACTGCCGTTGTCGTCAAGAAACGCTATCTTGTCACCACGTCCCTCATCCAGGTGGCGATCAACGAAATGGGTAACCGCGTTGTAGTTTCGCGACAACTCGACAGAGGACACGCTAGCTATGGTCATTTCCTCTCTCCTTGTTTTTCAGTCATCGGCTGGCTACAGCCCCGTCACTCAATCAGGAATCACTGCAGTCGCCTCGATCTCAACCTTCCCTCCTTCCTCAACCAGGCCTGCCACCTCTACCAGTGACATAGCCGGATAGTGCTGCCCAATCACCCTGCGGTAGGCATCACCAACTGCCCTAGACTGCTCCAGGTATTCTTGCTTATCGGTGACGTACCAGGTCATGCGGGTGATATGCTGCGGTAAGGCACCAGCCTCTGACAATACCGCCACTACATTTTTCAGCGCCTGCTCGACCTGCTGACTGAAAAGCTCGCTTTGAAAAGTCTCAGTCTCATCCCAGCCCACCTGCCCGGCCACGAACAACAACTGACCGCGGGCCAGTACGCCGTTAGCATAACCCTTTGGCCGGGGCCAGCCCGGCGGCTGCACAATTCTCATGCTATTGCCTCACTCTCATCGCTAGTTGCAAGATAATCCGCCATCACCTGCCGAACACTGTCCGGGATGGGGATCGCAGCCAGTGGCTCGCTCAACGTTACCCAAACCATAGTCAGCCGTGCGCTGACGCACAACTCGCCCCGGTGAAGCCCCTCAATAACCACGGTAAACGAACGGCTGCCCAGTTTCTGGACTCCCAAGGTAAAAGTAATTTGCTCACCAAGGTGATTCGCCCGGCTGAATTGACAGGCGCTATCGACCAGCGGGATGCCATTGCCCCATTCTTCGTGCAAACGATAGAATGGACACTGCAACGACTCCTCGAACCATTGTTCTACCACCTGGTTGAACATCTCGAAATAACGAGGATAGAAAACGATCCGCGCCCAGTCGACGTGCCGGAAACCGACGGTGATGTTGGTGGTGTATTTCACTGGCGAATTCCTCAGCAACCCACTGACTCTACCTGGCGTTGACCTTGGATGAAGCATAAGCGAGGTCACGCACTTCAAATTCCGACTCCAGGGCGCTGAGTTCGCTTTGTAACTCCACGACAGGCTCTTGATAAGGTTCTCGTTCACCCCGATAAAGGACCCCGACAAAGAAGTTATCGTCGGTCATCAGCCGCCGGGCTGCCCGAACCGGGTCCGAGGTCGGCTCCACCGGTGATGGGCGTACCTTTTTCTTCCAATGCCGCTGTTCAGGTTGAAACGTAAGGCATGGGCTTAATACCTGCACAAAAGAAAAGCCCGGGTGACGAATTGCCTCAACCAGGATATTGGCGGTACCGCCAGGGTCACTGCTGGTAGCGCGGGCGAGGAAATTGGCGCCCGAACCCAACGCCAGCACCAATGGCAGAAAGGGGTTCATACCCGGCCCTCCCGGAGTTAGTTGGCCAAGGCTCCAGTCCGGTGCCGTCGTCGGTGAGGCCTGTCCCTTGGTCATGCCATAAACCTGGTTATCCATCACAATGTAAGTGAGGTCCGCGTTGCGCCGGCAGGCGTGCAAAAAATGGTTGCCGCCGATAGCAAAACCATCGCCATCGCCGCCGGCCACCAGTACTGTCAGTTCCGGGCGTGCCAGTTTGAGCCCAGTGGCAAGTGGTAATGCGCGGCCATGCACTCCGTGAAAGCCATAGGCGTTGAGATAAGCCGGTATCCGGGAAGAACAACCGATGCCTGAAACCACCGCCACCTGCTGTGGTGGTACCTGCAACTGAACAAGCGCCCGGGATATCGATGCCAGCACACCAAAGTCACCGCAACCCGGACACCAAATGGGTTTGATATCCGATTTGTAACATCGCGCGGAAAACTGCTCGACGGCTGCATCATTCATGGCTTGTTCCATTGTTCTAACTGGCAGGCGATCTCCGCCGCAAGGATCGGCAACGGCCCGGGCCGGCAGAAAAGCCGAGTGTCATCCGGTAAGTCATAGCATGATCTGAGGTACTTGTAGAACTGACCACCGTGGCTGTGTTCAACCACCAGCAGCCGGCTCACTCCATCTAATGCAGCTGCCATTCGCTCAGGCTGTTCTGGCGCCAGTAGCCGCAACGCGATCAACCGCAACCCGCCGTCAAACTTCCCGGAACACGCCAACTGTTCCCATGCTGCCCCAGTGGGTGCCCCCCAGGTGATAATAGCGGTCGAGCCGGCGCCTTGTATATCTGCCCAGTACTCACCGTAGTCAAAGCGGGTCAGTTTGTCCCGGCGTTTGTTCAGTTGCTGCAAATGATCGCCAGCCCGCACCGAAGGGATGCCAGCCTCATTGTGCTCAAGACCCTCAGCCGTGTACCGGCCCCCAGCCATGCCCGGCAGGCTCATGGGCGATACACCACTTGGCGTCAGCCGGTAGCGCTGGTAATTATCCTCGATCATCTCTGGAACATCCCGGGCAGCATCGGTGCCGGTAATTGCAGGCTTGTCATCTACTATCCGAGTCTGCCCAAGTGCCTGACTGGACAACACGATCGCCGGCGACTGTAAGCACTCAGAAAGATGCACAGCCCACTGGGTGGCGTTTAGACAATCGTTGACCGAGGTAGGGGCCACTACCAGATGTGGCGCATCCCCAGGCAGGCCGTAGAGCGCAATATTGAGGTCGGCCTGCTCCGACTTGGTGGGTATCCCGGTGGAGGGCCCACCGCGCATGACATTCACCACCACCGCCGGCACCTCAGCTGCTACTGCTAGTCCAATCGATTCCATCATCAAGGCGAAACCCGGCCCCGCGGTTGCGGTGATCGCGGGCACTCCGCCAAAGGACGCACCAATCACCTGGTTAATCGCAGCTAATTCGTCCTCCGCCTGGACGAATGTCCCGCCGATTTTAGGCAATGTCAAAGCCAACCACTCCAGAATCTCGGTAGCCGGGGTAATGGGATAGCCTGCCGCGAAGCGCACACCACCATGAAGTGCGCCCAACGCAGTTGCTTCATTGCCGGTAATCGACCAGCGCCCAGTGCAGGGTGCAGTCGGTAATGGCAACGATGCCAAACCATCGGCGGCCGGCGCGGCTGCAAACCCGGCATCGACACCCGCCATAGCAGCCTTGACCCGCTGGTCACCCTGGAACACCTTCTCTAAGGTGGCCTGGACGAACTGACGCGGTATACCTACCATTTGCACCGCAACACCCAAGGCAACCATGTTGGGCCGCCCCCCCTTGATTGTGCCGGCGAGCCGCTGCAGCGGCACCTCGACACAGCGAGCGGCGCTGTCACCGATGCTGGCGGGCGCTTGTCCTAATTCCGGATCACAGACGACCAGACTGTTGCCGGTGAGGGATATCTCATCACCGAATCGATCGATGTTTTTCCAGTCGATCGCCAGCAATAGATCGCAATGGGCAGGCTCTGAGGTAATGGGCTCTGGGGACACACAGATCATCGCCGCGACCTCGCCACCGCGGATCTGGGGTCCGCTGGAGCGCACCATGTGCGCATACCAACCGGTCAGCCCGGCCGCTTCCAACAGTGCGTTGCCCACCGTCATCACACCTGCGCCGCCACTGCCAGCCACCGTAATCGACAACCTTTTCTGGGCCATGGATCTGCTTGAGCCGCTCACCAACCTGAACTATCTTGCATTATGGGCAAAATGTGCAATATATTACACATTATTATTTAATGTGTATAGTTCCACAGGTACTCGATCACGGCGTCTTCATTTAAGGACCGCCATGGCCCCAGGGGGCCGCTTCGGCTGCCAGGGAATGACCGACATGACAACGACCCAACTGAGCCTACCATGACCGAGCATCCTTACCACTGGTTATTTACCGGGGTCAACCAACCCCTGCAACGAGCACCGTTGGAGTTGATGGCACCCGGCCCTGGAGAGGTCACCGTAGAAATTGCCGGCTGCGGGGTATGTCATACTGATCTTGGCTTTTATTACGATGGCGTAAAAACCAATCAGCCCTTACCACTGGTCCTCGGGCACGAGATTAGCGGCCGAGTCATCGAAGCCGGCCAAGGCGCGAGGGACTGGCTGAACCGCTCCGTCATCATCTCGGCAGTCATACCCTGCGGCGAGTGCGATCTGTGTGGCCGTGGCAAAGAGACCATCTGCCAGACTCAGAAAATGCCCGGCAACGACATCGATGGCGGCTTCGCCAGCCATATCCAGGTGCCAGCAAATGGACTTTGCGAAGTCGATCCTGTCAGGCTGGAACAGGCAGGATTAACTCTACCCGACCTCGCCGTCGTAGCCGATGCCGTGACCACGCCCTACCAGGCAGTACTACAGGCCGATATCCAGCCCGGTGACCTCGCAATCGTGGTCGGCACGGGTGGCGTTGGCGGCTATGCGGTACAGATCGCCAGTGCCCAGGGTGCACAAGTTGTCGCAATCGATGTCGATGTTGCCAAGCTTGAACAACTTATGGACCACGGAGCCGGCATGACCGTCGACGCCGGCAACATCCAGGGCCGGGAAGTGAAAAAAGCCATTCGTGATTTTGCGGCCACTCAGGGACTGGCCAAAACCGAGTGGAAGATTTTCGAGTGCTCCGGTACAACCGCCGGCCAACAAACTGCTTATGGCCTGTTAACCCACGGTGCGACATTGGCCGTAGTCGGCTTCACCATGGAGAAACTGGAACTGCGCCTGTCCAACTTGATGGCTTTCCATGCCAAGGCACTTGGCAACTGGGGCTGCCCACCGTCTCTGTATCCGGCAGCACTGGACCTTATCCTGAACGGCAAAGTAGCACTTAGCCCCTTCATCGAGCACCACCCGCTCGATGATGTCAACGGCATCTTTGAGGCCGCCCACGAACACCGCCTGAGCCGGCGGGCAATACTGATTCCATGAACTGAGGTAGGCATAATGAATGACACGATTGCATCCATAGTGGCGCAGACAGCGCCCGAAGTGCTGGTGGATCATAACCGCACCGGCGATATCCCGACGCAAGGCGTTTTGTATGAAAAACGGCCAGCCCTGACTACCCAAGGGGAACCGGTCGAAGACCTGTATAACGCCTGGATCACACTGGATAACCCGGCCCAATACAACTCTTACACCACCGAGATGGTCAAGGGTGCAATCAGCGCCTTTGGCAAGGCTTCCAACTCCCGCGATGTCAACGCAGTAGTATTTACCGGCAGCGGCAACAAGGCCTTTTGTACTGGCGGCAACACCAAAGAGTACGCCGAGTATTACGCTGGCAACCCACAGGAATACCGGCAATACATGCGGCTTTTCAACGACATGGTCTCGGCCATTCTTGGCTGCGACAAGCCAGTCGTCTGCCGGGTCAACGGCATGCGCATAGGTGGTGGCCAGGAAATCGGCATGGCCTGCGACTTCTCCATTAGCCAGGACCTTGCTCTGTTCGGCCAGGCCGGTCCCAAGCACGGTTCTGCAGCCATCGGTGGCTCAACCGATTTCCTGCCGATCATGATTGGCAGTGAACAGGCGATGGTCTCCGGCACTTTGTGTGAGCCATTCTCGGCCCACAAAGCCTATCGCCTGGGCATCTGCCACGAGATTGTGCCGGCGCTCAAGATAGACGGCCAATATGTGCCTAACCCCATGGCTATTACTGACCGTATGTTGGACGAGTTTGGCCGCATCATCCACGGTGAGTTTCGCCAAGGCGCAGAAAGAGAAAAGGCCAAGCAACTACTCAAAACAGGAGAGGTCGATCTTACAGCGCTGGATCAGAAAGTTGAAAACCTGTGCACCAAGTTGTTGTTCACTTTCCCGGAATGCATGACTAAAAGCGTCGAGGAACTGCGCAAACCCAAGTTGCAGGCATGGAACCGCAACAAAGAGAACTCCCGGGCATGGCTGGCGCTGAACATGATGAACGAGGCCCGAACCGGATTCCGGGCTTTTAACGAAGGCACTCGAGAGAGCGGTCGGGAAATCGATTTCGTCGCTCTGCGCCAGGCACTGGCCAAGGGCACGCCCTGGACCCCACAGTTGATCGAGGGCCTGATGCCAGGTCACGACTGATGAGTGCCTGTCCGGTAAAGACATCACTGGAGCGTGACGGCAGCCTGCTGCACTTGCGCCTGGCTCGGCCGAAAGCCAACATCATCGACGCAGCTATGATCGAGGCCCTGCAATTGGCTTTTGACCAGAGCACCGATAATCCGGATCTTCGTGCAATTCTGCTTGACGCTGAGGGGCCGAACTTTAGTTTCGGTGCCAGTGTCGAGGAGCATCTACCGGACCAGTGCGAGAAGATGCTCAAGGATCTGCATCAGTTGGTTGTGTGCATGCTCGAATCCCCAGTACCGGTGTTGGTGGCCGTGCAGGGACAATGCCTTGGTGGCGGGCTCGAGCTTGCCTGCAGTGGCAGCCTGTTATTCGCCACGGCAGACACTTCGCTGGGTCAGCCCGAGATACAACTGGCGGTGTTTGCGCCTGCTGCATCCTGCCTGCTGCCCGAACTCATCGGCCGAGCTACGGCCTGTGATCTGCTGCTGTCGGGGCGCTCCATCAGTGGCGCTGAAGCGAAGTCCTTAGGGCTGGTATCAAGCCTCGGTGACAAGCCACAGGAGTTGGCGCTGGAATACTTCGACCAACACCTGGCCGCGCACAGCGCCAGCAGTCTACGGCTGGCACTGCGGGCTGCCCAGGCTGGTCTGGCCGAGCGGGTACGGGCCAAGCTCGCTATTGTGGAAAGAATCTACCTGGACGAGCTGATGGCAACTCACGATGCTGTTGAAGGGCTGCAGGCGTTTGTCGAAAAACGCCCCGCCAACTGGGAAAACCGTTAACTGCCCCGCGCCTGCTGATAAGCGCCCGTGCCACACCGCTAAAGATGAGCGACCTGCTTGATTTGCGCGGACGGACCGCGGTAGTCACTGGGGCCGGCCGAGGCATTGGCCAAGAAATTGCCGTCCTGCTGCGCCGCCATGGCTGCTCAGTGCATGTTTTCGACCTCGACCCAGGCAGCGAACCGATAGACAGCGATTACGTTTTTCACCAGGTTGACGTCCGTGACCCAACATCGATCGACCAGGCCGTCGCCGCCCTGCCGGCAGACACCTCCTTGCTGGTAAATAATGCTGGCATTACCCGCGACCGAACGCTGGCCAAAATGAGCGATAGTGAATGGCACGAGGTGCTGGCCGTCAATCTGACCGGGGCTTTCAACGTGATTCGGGCAATCACGCCGCTGATGCGAGAAGCAGGCCATGGCCGAATCGTCAATGTCACTTCTATCAATGGCCTGCGCGGAAAGTTCGGGCAAACTAACTACAGCGCTGCTAAAGCCGGGCTGGTGGGCCTGACCAAGGCTGCGGCCCGTGAACTGGGCCCTCGTAACATAACCGTGAATGCTGTTGCACCAGGCATGGTGCTGACGCCCATGTCCCGCGAGTTGCCACCAGAGATCATCGAACGCTCCCGCGCTGAAGCCGTCCTCAACGATCTTGCCAAGCCGGCCGATGTTGCTTACGCGGTCCTGTTCCTGCTCTCTGATGCCGCCCGGATGATCACCGGCGAGGTACTGCGGGTCGATGGCGGCCAGTACATCTAGTGCCTATATCGGCTCAGGCGGACTAGATCTAACGAGAGCTTAGTCAGTAATGGTAAATACGCACTCGACCATCAGCGGCCAAGAAGAAGTGTTCCTGGCGAGGCTCGGCCACAAAATCCGTAACCTGCGGCTACGGATGGGTATAACCCGGGAGCAGTTATCGCGCTACTCGGATATCTCAACCCGCTACCTGGCACAAATCGAAACTGGCAAGGGTAACCCTTCCATCAAGCGGCTGCGCCAGCTTGCAGCCGCCATGCAGGTACCACTGTCCGAGGTTGTCTGCACCGAAAATGTACAGGACCGGCAACGCGGCCTGCTGTTGGAGCGTCTGGCCACACTCGACGATGATCAGTTGCAGCAAGTCAGCGACTTCATCTCCAGCGAGATAAACGACCAGCCGCGAAAAAGTGGTGGTATCGCCCTGCTCGGCGTGCGCGGCGCTGGTAAAAGCGCATTGGGCCTTGCGCTCGCGCAGAGAACGGGCCGAACTTTCATCAGGCTGACCGAGGAAACGGAAGAAGACGCCGGCATGTCTGCAGACGAGATTCATGCGCTGTCGGGTCAGGCCGCCTACCGGCGGGTGGAGCAACGGGCCCTCGAGCGCATTCGCCAGCAGCACGAGGGCATCATCCTCGAGACCGGCGGCGGCATCATCAACAACCCGGCAAGTTTCAACTATCTCCTCGCCAACTATGTCACCATCTGGGTCCAGGCCCGGCCGGAAGACCATATGCAACGGGTACTGGCACAAAAGGACTTCCGCCCGATGGGCGGCAACCCCGAGGCACTTGATGACCTGCGCCAGATCTTAGCTGAAAGAGAGCTGTACTACCGCCAGGCGGACGCCATGGTCAACACCAGCGAGTTGTCAGAACAGGCCTGCGTGGCACAGCTGCTGGCAATCGTTGAGCAGTACTTTGGAGATGTCGGCACAGCCGTTTTGACTGACAGGGGAGAGTGCTGATGAACATCAGCCAACGGGTTGAGCGCTTGTGCCGGCGGCTGCACGAAGAGCCGCAGTACTCGACCCAGGGCGCGACCCTGTTTGCTGACCTTGAGCGGCGCGAAACCAGCCGGCGCTACCTGTCACGCGAGGTCCTCGAGAACTTCCTTGGTGGCCGCGGGGCCAATATGGTGTTGCTGTACAACTTGCTGCAGGAGGGCCTGGATCCGCTGGATCCACAAGTACCGTTGATCTTTGGCGCCGGCGTGCTGACCTCGCTGATTCCTGGCGCACCGCGCGGCAATGTAAGCGGTATTGCTCCGGACAGCGAGGCCATACTCGACAGCAACGCCGGTGACTACTTTCCCTCCTACATGCGTCGGCACGGCATTGATCACATCGTACTTTACGGGCGCTCGCCGGGCTGGACCATGCTGAAGTTGGAGCAGGACACGGCCGAGTTTCTCGATGCAAGCACCTATCAGGGCCTCGACAACATTGCCCTGACCGCAGCAGTCGAGCGCGACTTTGACTGCCGCGAAGGCCGCAATATGGCCATGGCCCGGATCACCCGCGCTGGTGAGAACCAAGTTCTGTGTGCTGGCATCATGGCCGGGCCGAAGTCAATTTGGGCTCGCGGTGGTGGCGGCGCCAAAATGGGGTCACTCGGACTCAAGGCTATCTTGTTTCTCGGCCGGGTACCGGAGCAAACCGTAGACAACGATTACCGGGCGGCGAGCAAGGCCATCGGCCGCAAGATACTCAGCACTAGCGTCACCAGCAAGGTGTTGAAAAAGGTCGGCACACCGTTTCTCTATAAACCCAGCAGGTTGCTGGGTGCATTGGGCACCCGTAACCACCAGCAGACCAGTTGGCATGACACCCTGGACGCTGAGCGCTTTGACGACTACCGTGACGGCATGGCGGGATGCTACAAGTGTCCGGTCTATTGCCGGGTTCTAAACCGCCTACCACAAACATCCGACCAAACAACGGCTGACACCGGCGATCAGCGCTGGTCGCACGGTGATGGCCCGGAATACGTCACCGTCGGCAAGTTTGGCCCGGACCTCGGGATAGACCGGCCGGAACACGTTGTTCGCTTTAACAACATTCTTAACGATCTTGGTCTGGACTCGGCCAGCACCGGCAGCGCCATTGCCTGGGCCATGGAGCTGTACCAGCGAGGCATACTTTGCGCTGCCGATACCGATGGGCTGAAACTGCATTGGGGCGACAGCGCACTGATCGAGCGCCTGTTGTTTATGACTGCCGAGCGTAGCGGCTTCGGCGATACCATCGCCGATTCCGGCAAAGCGGTGGCACGCGGCAAGTACCCGGCCGCGGCGCTTGATTACCGCATGGCATCCAAGGGTCTATTCCAGTCGGATCCCCACGACGCTCGCATCATAAAGGCATTCGCGTTGGGGCTGGCAGTGGCAACGCGCGGCATGGACCACCTGCGCAACCGGGTCACAATGGAGATTAACGCGCGTATCAACGACGATCCAGAGTTCAAGCGCAAACTCTACGGCGGTGAGGTAGCGGCCCGACCTAACGACTACAGCGGCAAAGAGTACGCCGTGGCCCGCTGTGAACGGGTCTTTGCGAGCGGTGACGCTGTCGGCATGTGCCGGTTCAATACCTGGCTGTTCAATTCACCCAGCCTGCCCGATTGCGCTGACTTTGCCGGCCAACTACAACGTCTTACCGGGATGGATATTTCCACTGAAGCTGTCGAGTCGGCCGGCGCTAATATCAACGCACTGGAGCGGCTACTTAACCATCGCCTCGGCCTGGGCCCCGCTGACGATACTCTGCCGCTGCGCTGGTTCGAGGAGGGTGTCAGCGATGGACCCTACCGCGGCGAGCGGATAGACCCTGAAGAATTCGCAGCCCTTAAGACGCGTTTTTATGAAGTTGCCGGCCTGACGACGGCGGGATTGCCACAACCGCACTGGCACCAGGCACTGGTCCGCGCGGCTACCGGTTTCGCAGTCACAGTGGATTTTCCACAAGATGCCGACCATCCGGCCGAATCGGTCCTGCTGGACGAGCCGGTCGCTGATCTGGCCGAGTTGCGCTGTGCGCTGACACGGCGCTTTCCGGTTCTGGCCGGACGGCTCGATGACGAATTATCCCTTGCTGTTCTCAACGGACAGACCATCATGTCCGGCGAGCCCACCACCCGCGTGCATGATGGCGACCAGGTCTCATTTATTCATGCAATAAGCGGCGGCTGAAGCTACCTTGGTTGCGTCCACCCACGGGCGGTGGCACGCGGCAAGCACCACAACTAGCACGCTCAAGGTGTTTGTGCGGCGGCGTCAATCATAGCCAGTACGGCGCGTTCCAGGACCTCGTCGATCAACGCCTCGGTCATAACAGTGGACAAGGCGATCAACCCGCGAGGGGCGATAAACAGTCCGTGGTTCAACGCCGCCAGGTGAAAACGGGCGGTCAGTTCCTGGTCATTGCGCTCACCGTAGGTAGTGGTTGCCTGCTCCGAGAAAAAAAGGTTCATGATCGAACCGACATGATTAATCGAAAGCGGTAGCCCCGCCTCGGCGGCACCGTGTACCAGTCCTGCTTTCAGTTTCTCGGCTAGGGCTTCCATGTGAGCGATCCGCCCGGCGGTCAACTCTTTGACCGAAACCACCCCGGCTGCCATAGTGACTGGGTTGGCATTGAAGGTGCCGGTGTGAAAAATGCGCGGGCTGACTGGGTCGAACATTGCCAACAACTCCCGACTGCCGCCGATCGCACCGACCGGAAAGCCGCCGCCAATCAGCTTGCCAAACACGGTCAAGTCTGGCGCCATCCCAACTAGTTGCTGAACGCCGCCAAATGCCAGCCTGAATGTCAGCACCTCGTCGAGCACGAACAGCGCGCCAGCATCACGAGCTGCTTGCTGAACTCCATTTAGAAATGCACTGTCCCCTGGAATCACGCCAGAAGCGCCCATTACCGGCTCGAGGAATACTGCGGCTATGGACTGCCCCTGCTCTGACAGGATCTGCTGAAACGCCGCCAGGTTGCCGTACTCTGCAATGCAAGTCAGCGGACCCTCGCGACCACCAAACCCCGTTTCGAACTCCATCAGGGAGCCGTGGTATCCACCCCGAGCCATTAACAGTTTGTCACGCCCGCTGTGCTTGCGGGCAATCATCAATGCCAGGTTGCCGGCCTCAGTACCTGAATTGGTGAACCGCACCTGCTCGACTGCAGCGACCCGCTCGGCCAGCAACTGAGCGAGGTATATCTGACTTTCATTGTTGCCGACCCAGCAGGTGCCCCCGGCGGTTCGCGCAAGCACTGCTTCCAGAATAGGCGGGTAAGCATGGCCATGCACCAGTGCCGTATAGTTACCCAGCAAGTCTATATAGTGGTTGTCGTCCAGGTCCCACAGATAACACCCTTCACCACGAACGAATGTCAGCGGGTAAGGGTTCCAATAGCCGGCCTGCCGGGAGTTGCCCCCGGGCAGCCACTTGCCGGCTTCACTGAACGCGCTGGCACTGGCGGGGGTCCGCTCGCGGTAGCACTTTTCAATTAATTGCTGTTGCATCCGGTCTGCCGCTGCACCATCACTAACCACCGGACAGCGGCATGGCCTTTAGTCTTGTGAGGCCTGCCCACGAACCGCCCCGCTGGCGACATATTAAAATCAAGCTGCCTTGGCCACCAACTCCTCGCTGCCGCCAGAAGTATCGGTCATCATCAGCGGGCCAACCACCTGTTCCACCCGCTCGAGGAACTCACCCTGACGCAGGCGCCGGGCAATCTCTTCTAGATAATCGATGATAACGGTATCGTAATCCAGGTAGGGCACCGTTTCCCGGGTTGCCTCGTACAGCGCCCGCGACGCCGGACCCAGGCGGTCGGCACCACGGATGTCGGCCGCGTGAGCACCGCACATCAGTTCGAAGGCCAGTACATAGTTGGTATTGCGGATTACTTTGCGCGCCTTGCGCCCGGCAATCAGGCCAAAACTGACGACGTCCTGAAAATCTGCGGTTGAGGGTATCGACTGCACTGATGCCGGCAAGCACAGGGTCCGGTTCTCGGCCACCACCGACGAGGTCATGAACTGTCCCGGCATAAAACCCATCCGCAGGCCAGTATCGTTGGCAACCAAAAACGGTGGCAGTCCCACGCTGTGGCTGGCATCCATGAAGCGGTCGATGCGCCGATCGCTGACCACGCTGACGGTGGTCATCACCGTCGCGATATTGTCCATGGCGAGAGACAGGTACTGACCCTGGAAATGGCCATTGTGAATGAAAGTATCGTACTCGGTGAATATGAGCGGATTGTCATTGCTGCTGTTGATCTCACGGTTAACGATGTCTCGGGCGAATTGGAGTCCGTCACGGCAAGGACCGATCAGTTGCGGTGTGCAGCGAAGTGAATACGCATCCTCCACCGGGATGTCAGCCGCCTGGATGTTGTTGTTCTTTTTCAACAGCTTCTGCAGATTCTCCGAAACTTCCTGTTCGTTCAGCACCAGGTCACTGCCCTCAAGCAATTTGCTCAAGTTGTACGCAGTAGCATATTGCCCGGGGTGGTATTTCTGCCGGTGGACCCGCAAATCAAACGGATTGGCACGCCCCAGCAGAGTCTCAATCGACAGCGCCGCCAACGCATCTGACTGCTTAATGGCAAGGCTGGCCTCAAAAACGTTGCTACTGGCAATACTGGCCATACAGGAGGTGCCGTTGATCATCGACAAACCCTCCTTGGCATTAAGCTTCATCAGCGGGATACCGGCCGCCGCCATCGCTGCGCCACCGTCCATGAGCTTACCCTGGTAATGGGCCTTCCATTCGCCAATGGCAACACAGGCAATGCACCCAAGTGGTCCGAGGTCGCCACTGGATCCCAGTGAGCCCTGTTCCGGTATGCACGGCACCACCCCCCGGTTGATCATCTCCAGATAGATCTTGAGGTTTTCGGGCTTGATGCCGGAGTAGCCCCGGCACAACGAATTGACCCGAGCAATCATGGTGGTTCTGACCAGTTCGTCGGGAAAAAAAGTACCGACGTTGGTCGATACGCTACGAATCAGGTTTTGTTGGAACTCACGGTCGTTGCCTTTGGGCAACAAGTAGTTGACCAGCCCGCCGCAACTGGTATTGACACCATAGATGACCTGCTCTTCATCAGCCCACTTTTCGACCAGGGCCCGACATTGTTCGATCTTGGGCCAATTGCCAGGTTGAATAGAAATGCCGATCGAAGGGTCACGGCCGGCCTCAACCAATTCTTCCACTGAAAGGTCCTGGCCATCTAGAACCAGTGTCCCGCTGCTAATCGCCATTGCGTTTCTCCTGTTACGGCCGCCCCGGCAGGCGCTATCCCGGCACGGTGGTCTGTCAAACCCATGGTCGAAGCGAAAATAGACCAGGGGAGCATTACCAGCAATTAGACTACGAAAACCCGGCAATTTAGTTCGTTTTTTTGTGGTATTAACCGGACAAGTAGCAATTTTCTATTTGATTTTTGGTGTGTTTAGCAATTATATTGCCGATTACTCGTGGTCGATCATTCAGCGCAGCGGCGGCGGCCCGCACCCTTGATCAACGAGCACAAAAAATCGGTTTCCTGCCTCTTGTCTCAAGCGGCTCGGAGATCGGCCGCAACCCCGGAAACGGGCAAGCCACAGTGCCGGCCAGTAAGCGGCACTAGAAGCTGCCAGCCAACGACCCGACACAAACGAACAATCAACGATGCTGAAACTTGACCGCTACGAGCGCGCCATCTTGACCACGCTACAGTCACACGGGCGCATTTCCAATCGTGATCTGGCCCAGAAGGTGGGCCTGTCGCCGTCACCGTGTTGGCGCCGACTGCGGGAGCTGGAGAAGCGCGGCATCATTCGCGGGTACTCGGCATTGCTCGACACCGAACAGCTTGGCTTCACGCTACGCGCTTTTGCCCACATCTCGCTGGAAAACCACCACCCGGAGACCGTGGCCCAGTTCGATGACGCGGTATCAGGCTGGCCGGAGATCCTCGAGTGCTACATGACCAGCGGCGACTATGACTACATGCTGAAGATAGTGGTGACCGACATGGACGCATTCGAGACCTTCCTCACCACCCGACTGCTGCAGGTACCTGCGATTCGTGCGGTCAATACTTCTTTCGTGCTGCGGCCAAAAAAATACACCACCGCTCTGCCGCTCGAGTAAGTGACGCTACCAACCCGAGAACGAGCCTCACAGGATCAGCACTTCCTCACCCGGCTTTGTGGCGTAGAGTCGCTCGACCAGAGTTGCGCGGCGCTCGAGCACGGCGCGCTGGTTAATGTAGCCCTTGTCGGTCACTTCGTTGGCATCGATTTGCGGCGACTCACTCATCAGCATGACGCGGTGAACCCGGGTACTGGAGCCACGCTGATTCGCGTTGTACGCCTGTAGTCCTGCCACCAGTTGTGTGGTTACCGCTTCGTCAGCAACCAGTTCCTGCAGCGGCAATTCGTCGGTGGCACCAGCCAAGTTGCGGCAGGCTGCGAGGTTCGGCCAGGCCAGCAAGCCGATCCAGTCGCGGTTGGCACCAGTGACGACGGCATCCTGCATCACCGGTGAGGCCGCCGCAATGACCGCGATTCGCAGCGCCCCGACTGCTACCCAACTGCCACTGCTTAGCTTGAAATCCTCGGCTAAGCGACCGTCAAACAGAATTCCCTTGGCAGGATCATTTGCATCAACCAGCCTGCCTGCATCACCGATCCGATAATAGCCTTGCTCGTCGAACATCTGTTCGGTGAGTTCCGGCTGCCGGTAGTACCCCGGGGTCACGTTTGACCCTTTCACTCGCAACTCCATTTTGTCCCCCGATGGCAGCATCTTGAGTGACACCCCCGGCACTGGGATGCCGATATTGCCGGCCTGGCGTAGGGAAAAGTGCGCCGAGGTCGCAAGTGGTGCAGTCTCGGTAGAGCCCCAGGATGATGTCATCGGCACTTTCTCACCGCGAGCAAGCAGGCTGACGTGCTCGAGGCGCTGCCACAGGTCTTGCGACAGTGCGGCAGCGGCGTAGAAAATGAGTTTCAAGTTGCGGAAAAAACTCGCGCGCAACAACTCGTCCTTTTCCAGCAACGGCAACAGCATGCTGTAGCCGACCGGCACGTTGAAGTAAACGGTGGGTGAAATCTCGCGCAGGTTGGCGACACTCTGCTCTATCAGGCCAGGCAACGGCTTACCAGCGTCGATGTACATCGTGCCGCCGTTACGCAGAATCAGATTGAAGTTGTGATTGCCGCCGAAAGTGTGATTCCAGGGCAACCAATCGACCAGCACCGGCGGGGCCTGCTCGATGAACGGCCACACCAGGGCCACGCTCTTCTGGTTGGCGCAGAGCATCCGCTGGGTATTGATAACCCCTTTGGGCATGCCGGTGGAGCCCGAGGTGAACAGAATCTTGGCCGTGGACTCTGGCGCTACCGCAGCAAAAGCCTCGTCGACCGCCGGCGTGACGGTTGTTTCGAGCAACTCAGCAAAATCTGTCGCCGGCATATCCGCCGGCGGCCGTTCACTCACCACCAGTTCAGTTGTCTCCAGCGGGAGTTGCGTCAGTGCCCGGGCGAATAACTCACCCTGAGCCGCATAGATCAAGCCCGGCCGGCACAACTCGAACAGCGCGTTCAACTTACCGTAGTCTTCGCTCATCAGCGAATACGCCGGCGACACCGGCACTATGGGTATACCAACCTGCATCGCCCCCAGCGCCAACAGCGCGTGGTCGATGCTGTTGCCTGAGAGAATCATGGCCGGCTTGTCCGCAGACAGACCGCGGTCGAGCAACGCCTGCGATATCCTATTTGCCTGTGCGGCCGTGTGGGCGTAATTCAAGTGGCGCCAGTCACCGTCGGCGGCGCGCTCAGCGAGGAATACACGCTCGGGTGCGGCCTTTGCCCAGCGCCGCAACATCTCGCCCAGGTGATTCTCGTAGTCACCCAGCGGCACCGGCGATTCGATCACCAGGGCGCCGTCGGCTGTCTCTGAGGTGCTGACCCTGGCGGCTGCAAATTGCGCGAGGTTATCCAAAAGGCCGGTCCCAGGTGATGGCGCCGCGCCTAACTCGCCGGCGTGCCGTCGACGCCGACCGCCACCGCCATTGCCGTGTCGCCAGCAGCGCAGCCGACAAACAGGCCGCGGCCACCACCGCGCTGAACCAGCTCTTCAATCAGTTCGATCACCGAGCGCAAGCCGGTTGGACCCTGCGGGTGGCCCCAGATCAGCGAACAGCCGTAGTTGTTCATCGCGTCTAAGTCAAAGCCAGTGGCGCTGGAAAAATAAATATCGTTGATCGCAAAGGGATTGTGGGTATTGACTGCATCGAGATCGGCAATCTCCAATCCGGCCTGGAGCAATGCCCTCCGAGCGGCTGGTACAGTTGCCTCCGGCATGTGAGCCAATTCGGCTCGGGCCAGCCCGAAGCCAAGCACCTGGATGGCAATAGCGGAATCCTGGCTCAGCTCAGCTGCCAGCCCAGGAGAGGTAATCACCAGGCCGGTATTGCCATCGGCTGGGTGGGTCTGTCCGCCGAAGGTTACGCTGCCGCCGCTGACCACCGGCTTCAGCCCGGCCAGGCCGTCTGCACTTGAGCGGGTGATGCCCTCGTCCCCTGACAGGGTGCCAGACACTTTGCGAAAAGAAGCGTTAGGAACTTCAAAAGGCAGCGTCATATAGCGCCGCTGAAAAGCGTGATCATCGGCCACCGCCCGCTCATACTGTTCCAGCCGTCGCAATACCACTTCATGCTGTTGGGCCGTACCAATGCCATGACGGTTGGCGACATTCTCGGCAGTCTGGACCATGGCGTGTCCGCCCAACGGATCACAGCTGAAATTATCCATCACCCAGTCCTCGGCCTCGCCGGTTCCACCGGGACCTGCCGGGTTCGGGTAATACAGGTGCGGCCCGTTGGAAACGCGGTCGCAGGCCACCACCAGCGCGGCCTCGGCCAACCCGGACTGGATCTCCTGGGTCGCGGCCAGCAGGCAGCGCACGCTGGTGGCGCAGGCCTGGTTGATAGTCGGCCCACCTACCCCGGCTGCGCCGATCAGCCCCATCAGCCATGGCAACCCGTAGAACGAGTGCCGCTGGGGCACTGTCGTGCCCAGCACGCCGTAGTCGAACACCTCGCCGGGAATACGCCGGTGCTCGAGCTCGTGCGCCGCTACCGCGGCTGCGAAACGTATGCTGTGTAGGCCAGAAAAACTACCTTGCCATTTGGCAAATGGCGTTGACCAATAAGCGCCGTAGGGGATACGCACCGGGTACAGCATGACTCTTTCCTTGTTCTGTTAGCAGCCGGGATGGACACTATATTACCCCAGGTTTTTTGTGAATAGCCCTGACGTGCATGGATCACACCGTATCTTGTGAGCCCATTCATCGTCCGCTACCGGCCCCGACAGCAGGCGCCCCGCACACCAGCACACGGTTGCGTGAACTTCCGCCAGGGACACCTGCACTCAAGCCAGCAGGTCGAAAACGGCGCGCAAGTACATACGTGTAGCCAGGATCACCTGCTCAACTTCCACGTACTCATTGGTTGAGTGGGCCTGGGCCAACGAGCCCGGTCCACAGACCACCGCCGGACTGCCAAGATTTGGCGCATCGGTCGCGCCGGGAAAAGCCTCCGCCTGACAGGTATCGCCAGTCAACGTGTGCCAGGACGTCAACAACGAGCGTACCACCGGTGCATCGATTGGAATGTTGTTGGCCGAGATATTCCATGAGGGTGGGCTGATCTCGTAGCGAAAGCCCGGATCAGCGTCTGTCAGCGGCTTCAGGTACCGGGCGATATCCTCGCGCACCTCATCCGGATCATCGTCGGGCAGGAGCCGGCGGTCGATCTCCAGTTCGCAATAGTCGGGCACCGTGCTCACCAGTTCGCCACCCCGAATCACGCCGGGACTGTACCGGCCATGGCCACACAAAGCGTGCGGGTCACGTTCAGCTAACTCGGCGTTGTAGTCCGACAGTGCGAGCAGTACCCGGGCCATGCGCTCGATGGCGTTCTCCCCTTTTTCCGGCACGCTGGAGTGTGCCGCCTTGCCAAAGGTGCGAATCCAAAGACTGTACTGTCCCTTGTGTGCGGGACACACTGCCAGGTCGGACGGCTCGGCGATAATGCACTGGTCGGCGGTTGGGCCGTTGCGGCCAATCTCCCGAGAACCGATCATCTGATACTCCTCATCGGCCACCCCGCACAAGATCAGCGTGCCATTAAGCCGGACCTCGGCCTCGTTCAGCAACCGTACCACCTCGAGGTAAGCCGCCAAACCCGCCTTCATATCGCACGAGCCGCGCCCGTAGATACGCCCGCCTTCTTCGCGCACCGCGTACGCGTCCTGGTAACCATCGGTCGGCACCGTATCAAGGTGCCCGCACAGCATCAGTGTCGGCCCATCGCCTGCGCCCTCGCGAATACCGAATACATTGGGCCGTCCCGGTACCACCACCCGCTGCGACACACGCATGCCCAACTCGCTCATTCGCTCCAGATAATACTCACCGATTTCCTGCTCCCGGTGCCCGGGCCGAGCTTCTCCCGCCATGGGATTCTCACTCGGAATCGCGATCATCTCCTGCAAGCGTTGGGTCAACCAAGGCACCGATACGTTGTTACACAAAAGCTCAGCGAGTTCAGCACTTCGCGGGTTCATCTATATTTCCTGGTGGATCCGACCAGCGCTCGTGAAACCCACCGGTATCAGGGTCTGCGGCCGTGGCACGAACTTATCACGACTGGCCGGGGCCGGTGATACACTCGGCGTCCTTTGCCAACCTGGTACTTACTTCAAATGGAGTTTCTTACCGACTACGGTCTGTTCCTTGCTAAATCCGTGACCCTGGTGGCCGCGCTACTAGCGGTCGCTGGCATGGTGGCGAGCCTGGCCATGCGCCACCGTCAGGGGGCCCCAGAGAAAATTGAGGTCAAAAGAATCAACGACCGCTACCGTGACATGGCCGACGCGGTGGAACTCGCGACCATAACGCCGGCACAAGCCAAGAAAAAAATAAAAGCGGATAAAAAGCAGCGTAAGGCGGAGGGCAAAAAACACGCCAAAGCTGCGCCGAGTGAGCGAACCCGCGTATTTGTGCTCAATTTCCACGGTGATATTCGAGCAAGCGAGGTGACCCTGTTGCGCGAGGAAATTACCGCGATACTGCTTGCTTCCCGCGAAGGTGACGAGGTGGTGGTGCGGCTGGAAAGTACCGGTGGCATGGTGCACGCCTACGGCCTGGCGGCATCACAACTTACCCGCCTGCGCGAGGCCAATATCGCAGTTACCGTAGCGGTCGACAAGGTCGCTGCCAGTGGCGGTTACCTGATGGCCTGTGTTGCTGACCGAATTCTCGCCGCGCCGTTCGCGGTTATCGGTTCGATCGGCGTTGTTGCCGAGATTCCTAACTTCAACCGCCTGCTCAAGAAACACGACATCGACTACGAACAGATATCAGCGGGCGAGTTCAAGCGAACCATCACTATGCTCGGCGAGACCACAGATCGGGCGCGGGTCAAGGTCAAGGAAGAGGTCGAACAAACCCACACCCTGTTCAAGGATTTCGTCAAACAGCAGCGGCCGGTGGTCGACCTCGAAGCAGTGGCGACCGGGGAACACTGGCTTGGCACCAGGGCCCACGAACTCAAGCTAGTCGACGAGATCCGCACCAGTGACGACTATCTAATGAGTTTGCGCGATACCGCCGACATTTTCGAGGTGGAGTACAGCATCAAGCGCAAGCTGCCCGACCGCCTGCTCGGTTTTTTCAACACGCTACGGCGCGCGCCGCTCGTGGCTGGTTCGGACAACCCGGCTACTACACGCCTAATCTGACCGCGGCGCCCGCACGGCGCGCCGCACAAGAGATACACAACCAATGATCTACCGACTGGGTGACAAGACGCCTGTCATTGCACCTGATGCGTTCGTTGCCGAGAGCGCGGATGTCATCGGCGCGGTGGAAATCGGTCCAGAATCCAGTATCTGGTTCGGCGTGGTACTACGCGCCGACAACGACATTATCCGCATTGGTGAGCGCAGCAACATCCAGGACAACAGTGTGGTCCACGTGGACGAGGGCATCCCGACGTTAATCGGCAGCGATGTCACCATTGGTCACGGTGCCTTGATCCACGGCTGCACCATAGCCGACGGTGCACTGGTAGGCAACGGTGCGGTAGTCCTCGATTTTGCCCAGATCGGCCCCGACTGCCTAGTCGGCGCCAACAGCCTGGTCACCGAACGCAAGATGTTCCCGCCCCGATCACTGATTCTGGGCTCGCCGGCACGGCGGGTACGTGAACTGACTGACGAGGAGATTGCCGCTCTGCGCGAGAACGTGCGCGGCTACATACACAAAACCCACTGGTACCGCTCAGACTTGTCCACGCTGACGTAACATTCCCGGCAACAGGCCGTTGTTCAAGGAGAGACGCCATGAAAATCGGATTCATCGGCCTCGGCAACGTCGGCAGCAAACTGGCCGGCAGCCTGCTTCGGAACGGTTTTGATTTGACCGTACGGGACCTCGATCGCGCCAGCGCAGAACCTTTGTTAAACCAAGGGGCCCGCTGGGCACAAAGCCCTGGCGAGATGGCAGCCCAGGTGGACATGGTCATCACCTGCTTACCCAACCCTGCCGCCAGTGCCGCGGTTATGGAGTCGGAAGACGGCGTGCTTGCCGCCCTTGCGCCGGGTGTGATCTGGGCCGAGATGAGTACCACCGACGAGCAGGAAGTACGCCGGCTGGGCGCAGCGGTGGTACAGCGTGGCGGCGAACCTATCGACTGCCCGGTTTCCGGCGGCTGTCACCGAGCTACCACTGGCAACATCTCCATCTTTGCCGGCAGTCAGCGCACCACCTTCGAGCGGGCACTGCCAGTGCTGGCGGCGATGGGGCGAGAAATCTTGCACACTGGGCCCCTGGGCTCAGCCTCGGTACTCAAGGTCGTGACCAACTATCTGGCCTCGGTTAACCTGGTGGCACTGGGCGAAGCGCTAATGACGGCAAAGCGGGCCGGCATGAACCTTAACACCGCCTTTGAAGCCATCCGCATCTCGTCGGGAAACTCTTTCGTCCACGAGACCGAAAGCCAGGTCATCCTCAACGGCAGTCGCAATATCAACTTCACCATGGACCTGGTGCTCAAGGACCTGGGGCTGTTCCAGAGTATCGCCAAACGCGCGAACGTGCCGCTCGAGATCTCGCCGCTGCTGCTGCGGATATTTGAGGATGGCAAGACGCGCTACGGTGCGCGGGAGTGGTCACCCAATATCGTGCGCCGCCTGGAGGAAGCCTGCGCCGAGCAGTTGCTGGCACCAGGCTTTCCAGCCGAAATTCTGGACCTGGTACCGGAACAACCCGGCCGCGAAGTTGTCCCCGGACAAGGCTGAGTTATAGCCCCGCATCCGGACCGCGACTGTGTCGCAATACCGGCCAGCTACTCAGTGCTCGCCGCCGGCCTTGAAGTTGTAGACCGCGCCTTCCTTGATTCCCGACGGCCAGCGACTGGTGAGAGTCTTCATGCGGGTATAGAAACGCACCCCCTCGGGCCCGTGCATATAGTGATCGCCGAATAGCGAGCGTTTCCAGCCGCCGAAGCTGTGAAATGCGAGCGGCACCGGGATCGGTACGTTGACTCCGACCATGCCGATGCGAGCACGATGGCCGAAATCCCGTGCGGCATCCCCATCACGGGTAAAAATGGCTGTGCCGTTACCGTACTCGTGGTCGTTGACCAGCGCCACCGCCTCCTCATAACTGCCGGCACGCACTACTGACAGTACCGGGCCGAAGATCTCCTCCTGGTAGATCTTCATCTCCGGGGTCACTTTGTCAAACACGGTGGCGCCAACGAAGCAGCCGCCCTCGTAACCGGCTATGGATATACCCCGGCCGTCGACCACCAATTCGGCACCCTCGGCTACGCCCCGGTCGATGCAGCCCTTGATGCGATCGCGGGCATCGGGAGTGATTACCGGCCCCATCTCCACGCCATCCTGGTCATAAGCGCCTACTTTGAGGGCCTCGATGCGCGGCACCAGCTGCTCTAGCATACGCTCGGCAGTATTCTCACCCACCGTCACCACCACTGAAATCGCCATGCAGCGCTCACCGGCAGAGCCGTAAGCTGCCCCCATCACCGCATCCACCACTTGACCCATATCGGCATCAGGCATGACCACCATGTGGTTCTTGGCACCGCACAGGGCCTGTACCCGTTTGCCGTGGGCGCAGCCAGTCTGGTAGATGTACTCACCCACCGCGGTTGAGCCGACGAAACTTACAGCCTGTACGGTGGGGTCCGTTAACAACACGTCGACTGCCTCCTTGTCGCCATTGACCACGTTGAGTACCCCATCGGGCAGGCCGGCTTCGCTCATCAAGGCAGCCATATACAGGGAACACGACGGGTCCCGCTCCGAGGGCTTGAGTACAAAAGTATTGCCGCAAGCAATGGCTACCGGGAACATCCACATCGGTACCATGGCCGGAAAATTAAATGGCGTGATGCCAGCCACCACGCCCAGTGGCTGGCGCATGCTCCACGAATCAACGCCCGCAGCAACACCCTCGGTGTACTCACCCTTGAGTAGCTGTGGTATGCCGCAGGCGAACTCGACTACCTCGAGGCCGCGGGTGATCGAGCCCCGGGCGTCGTCCAGAGTCTTGCCGTGCTCCGAGGAAAGCAACTCGGCCAGCTCACCCAGATGTTCGTGCAGCAATTCACGGTAGCGGTACAGTACCTGCACGCGCCGCCCCGGTGGCGTTTCTGCCCAGGCCGGGAAAGCGGACGCAGCATCGGCTAAAGCTACGCGCACCTCGTCGGCAGAAGCCAGCGGCACCTTGCGGGTGACCTCGCCGGTAGCAGGGTTGTAGATATCGCCGAAACGGCCACTGACACCGTCGACACGGCGACCGCCCACGTAATGACTCAGTACATCCTTAACCTGTGCATCCATTATTGATTCTCCAATCGTCCTTGCGCAACAGGGCCGGCCAGCCGGCGCCCCAGGCAACCCATAAAATACCGCCATCATCCGGGATTACATAGGGCCAGTTGCTGTTGTCACACCACCCCAACCTCGCCCGAGGGCAACGGTCTGACCGGTAATCACTTTGCGCGCCACGGCACCAGCGTGGCCACTGCAGCCTAATTGTGGTGGTTTCGACAGAGCAGGACAAGATCGGCCCGTGGCTGTTGTCCGTGGCCTATCCTGGCAGCCGCTGCAGCTGGAGTGACCAAATCGAGATCGCGGCGGCACGCCTTGTCGGCAAAAGCGGCTGACCCACCCGCTTGTTTGCGCTAGGCAGTCGGTGCAAAATTACCGCCGGCACACGCCATTGGCGCGCTTACCGGGACACAGAACACAAAATCAGAGGCCAGCATGACTTCCAGACCACAGATCAACAAGCAAAAGGACATCGCACATACCCTGCACCCGTACACCAACCTTGTTCTGCATGAGGAACAGGGGCCGCTGGTAATGACCCGCGGCGAGGGCATCTACCTGTGGGATGATCACGGCAACCGCTACCTGGAGGGCCTGGCTGGCCTTTGGTGTGTGTCGCTGGGCTTTTCCGAGGAAAGACTGGGCCAGGCTGCAGCCCGCCAGTTCGAGACACTGCCCTACTCACACACTTTTGCACACCGCGCCACTGAGCCGGTCATCGACCTGGCTGAGCAGTTGATAGCCATCGCGCCGGAACCAATGACTCGGGCATTCTTTCTCAACTCCGGGTCCGAAGCCATCGATACCATGATCCGCTTCACCTGGTACTACAACAACGGCCGCGGGCTGCCGGAGAAGAAGAAGATTATCTCGCGGCGCCGTGGCTATCACGGCGTCACAGTAGCGGGCGGCAGCCTGACGGCAATCCCGCTGATGCAGAACGACTTCGACCTGCCGCTAGAGCGCATGATTCAAACCGACACGCCCTGCTATTACCGCTACTGTGAAGTGGGTGAATCCGAAGAGGCTTTCGCTACCCGCCTGGCTGGGAGCCTCGAGACACTGATCGTCAATGAGGGTCCTGATACGGTGGCTGCGTTCGTCGCCGAACCCGTGATGGCTGCCGGTGGAGTATTACTGCCGCCGGCGAACTACTTTGAGAAGGTCCAGGCGGTACTCGACAAGTACGACGTACTGATGATCGCCGACGAGGTCATCTGTGGCTTTGGCCGCACCGGTAACATGTGGGGCTCCCAGACCTACAACATCCGGCCTGATATGGTGACCTGCGCCAAGCAGTTATCCTCGGGTTATCTGCCTATCTCTGCCATCATGATCTCTGATCAGATTTACGAGGTTTTCAAGGAACAGAGTCGCAAGCACGGTGCGCTGGGCATGGGCTACACCTACGGCGGCCACCCGGTAGCGGCCGCGGTCGCGCTGGAAACACTCAAGATTTACCAGGAACGTGACATACTCGGCCACGTGCGTTCAGTGATGCCCCGCTTCCAACAACGTCTCGCCACTCTCGCAGACAGTGTTTTGGTAGGCGAAGCTCGGGGCGTGGGTCTGATCGGCGCCCTGGAGCTGGTCATGGATAAATCTACCCGTGAGCAGTACCCGGTTGCGGCCAAGGCTGCACCCACGCTGGCAGCACAGGCGCTGGCACGGGGCTTGATCGTGCGGCCGTTGCCCGGGGACGTGATCGGTATCTGCCCGCCGCTGATCATCAGCGAGGCGCAAATCGACGAGTTGTTCGACAGCTTGGCTGCCGCGGTGGCCGAGACCGAGGAATTACTGCGCAAAGCCGCTTGAGACACGATGACCTGCCAGACCAAAACACTTACCGCACTGCTGGTGCTAGGCTGCCTGCTGGCGGCCGCGTTGCCGGCCCGGGCGGCACCCACTATCAGCGCTTTTGTCACGGCAACAACCGAGGATGATTACCCAGTAGAGTCTGCCGACAATACTTTTGGCTGCCGGGATAAGATCTTTGCGGTCATAGACCTGGCCGGGCTAGCACCTGGCCAGCATCTGTTGCTCGTAGACTGGATCGATCCTGGCGGCAAATACCGTGAACGCATCGACCATAAGTTTACCAGCAGCGACAGCGCCCGTATTACCGTGTGGCTGCAGTTGCACCCACCGACTGGGGCAGCACTAGTCAGCGCCTTCAACCCGGCTGTCGGCATGGCGGAATTCATTGGCGAATGGCGAGTCGAAATCCGCGTCGATGACTCGGCCCAGGCCCGCGAGCACTTTGAAGTTCTCTGTTGAGATCGTCCCATATCCCCCGCTACCGGAAAAACGCATTGCCGCGTAAAGCTCTGACTCACCTGGCAGCGACGCTTGCCCTAACGCTGATCCTAGAACCAGGCACAGTTGCAGCCTCAGAACCGGCGCTGCCGGATAATTCCACCCTAGACAGCCTGCACCAAGAGTGGTCCCGACGGGTGCTCGAGACCGCCAGCGCCATCGACAATTTCTTTTTTTCCGCGCGGGTCGACGAGGAGGGCCGGGAGGAAGAGCAGAAGACCCGGATCCGGGCTTACCTCAAGTTCGGCTACGACGACAATGAAGGTATCAGCTTGGGCGGTGGCTTGAAAGGAAAACTCTACCTGCCAAGAACGCAGAATCGCTTACATATTATGTTCGGCGGCGATGACGAAAAAACCGCTACCGGCACACTCGACCAGTCCCAAGACATCAGTATCAGGGTGCGGCCCAAGTTGCTCGAGGCTCCCAGGCATCACTTGCGTGTTGATATCGGGCTACGCAAACGGATCGGGAAATACCAACCGTACGGACGGGTACGACACCGGCAGCAGCTCGATAGCCGCGGTCCATGGCTGCCTAGCGTGGCCAATAAACTCTACTATTTCAGCAGATCAAAGATCGAATACCACGGGCAACTGAACCTGGACCGATGCTTGTCCCCGAACTTGTTTTTCCGTTCAGCCTCATTGATCCGCTGGTACGAAAACAATCCAGACAAATGCAGTGGTGGATTCTGCCTGGACCAGTATTTCACCCTCTATGAGAGGCTGCTGCACAGTAGTCACGAAGCACTGGCTTACGACGCCGAATTCTTTTTTCGCAACAAACCAGAGTTTGAATTGTACGATGCGGTCATCAAAGCCCGTTACCGGCGCATGTCCCACCTCGATTGGCTATTCTGGGAAATCACACCTGCCGTACACTTTCCAGCCAAGTACAAACATGACCCAGCTTTTGCGCTCATGTTTCGCCTGGACGGGATCTTTGGCTACAACGAAACAACCGATGTTATTAAGAAGCTGCCATCTTGCCAGGGTTGACGGGTGCCGGGGCAATAAGGCCCCATACCGGCAAGATTCATGTTTGCCTCTTACCACGTCTTGAGAAAAAGACCGAACAACCAGTTGTCGACATAGTGCCGCTCGGATATGAGCGGCGGTGCGATCAAGCGCTGCTTAACCCTTGCCGTGCCACGGAATAGTTTTATCTATTATTTTTCTAAGAGTAATATCAAATAAAAGTCCCAGCATTCCCATTACAAAAATGGTAATCCAAATAACTTCATATTGCATATATTTTCTAGCAACGTTTTCAACAAATCCAATACCAGTAGTTCCTGCTAAAAATTCTGCTGCAACCAATGTTCCCCAACACATACCAACAGCAACTCTTAGCCCCGTTAGTATTTCAGGCAATGAATTTGGTAATATGACATGTCCTAATATTTGCCATCTTGATGCTCCAAGTGAGTGAGCCGCATGAATTTTTGATAGTTGCGTTCCCGAAGCTCCAGCTCTTGCAGAAATAATCATAATTGAAAAAGAGACCATAAATAATAAAAATACTTTCCCAAGGTTATCTATTCCAAAGACAGTAATTACTAATGGGGCCCACGCAAGAGGTGGTACTGGCCTATAAAGTTCAACCAATGGATCGAAAAATCCTTTGGCAAATCTATTTAAACCCATAAAGATGCCTAAAGGTACGCCAAAAATAACTCCAAGCATTAAACCGATAAATACTCGTAAGAATGAATCCCAAATATGCCCCATGGGAACAGGTATTTTGAAAGTTTCGAATTCACCAGTTACAACATCTAAAACCTTGCTTTTAAAATTTGGCTCTACCTTTCCATCAGAAGTATGAACAGGATATTTTCCGGGCAATATATCTGCTATCCAATCTGGAAGAATAAAACCAACTATTCTATTAACACCCATCATTTCATACCAGAGCAGTGGGATCATTTTAAATCCTACGCTTGGTTTTAATAGGTCGCCAAAGATTCTAAAAGTATCCGATGGTTTAGGTAACCATCTACCAGGGCCGTCTTCTGCACAAGTTGGACCACTGGCGACAATTGTTCCACCTGGAAATAACAATATATCTTTAATTCTAATAGAGCCTTGTTCTTTTTTTTGAACTCTATCAAAAGCTCTAATTGCTTTTTCCATTTCATCTAAAGCATTAGGAGGAAAAATGCTTTCATATTCGATTCGTTGACCAAGTTTTTTAATTTCCTTTATATATGTCATCTCCAGATCTTGATCATCGTTCAATGCTTTTTTGTATTCTTTAATTTGATCTCTTATTTCTTTTAGCAATCGTAAATATTCAGAGTGATGATTTCTCATTGCAAAAAATTCATCACTAATTGAATTTAATTTTTGAGCGGCAGTATGAAATTTTAAACCTACCCTACTTTCGGGTAGAGGAGGAACCTCCATACCAGTTGCACCCCAACCTAATTGTTTATTTACTGCTTCAATTCTTTTGTTTTCTTCTTCATCAGATAAACGCGGAGGGAAACTATCTTTTGGAAAATTCTCATTTAATTCATTTATTCTATTTGTTAGCTCACTTATTGTATTTTTAGTTTCTGTTTCTAGATAATTTTTATTAGTTAATAATGGAATTGTTTGGCGAGTTTTATTAAGTAAATTTACGAAAATTACTTTATCCTGATTTTTTAAATCAGACGAATTTTGTATTTCAATTATTTTGTCACTTATATTAATGTTTTCTCGCTTAATAAGAGCAGTGCTTTTATGACTTCTTTCTTCTATTGGGAAAAGATACTTTAAAGACAGCAAAGACTCATTAACTTTTGCAACCTGACAAAGTTCATTTGCAGACTTAGGGTAAAATGCCTTTGCGATATCCCATGAATAATAAAGCCAAGTAAATAATAGAAAACAACTTCCAACTACAACCCAATGTATTCCACCTTTAGCTCTTTCAGGATTTCCAAAAACTGTATCACTTTTTTCAGTTTTGATTAGTCTTAGTCCATAAAGGATAGAACCTATCACTGCAAAAATTATTAAAAATGTAATAGTTCCGGTAATCATCCTAGATTTCTTTACCCATTATTTCTTCTTCCATATCCCAAATCATGGATAATATTTCTTCTCTTTTAAATACAAATTCTTTATTATTTTTGATTTCTCTTAAATCTTCTTTTAAGCCCATTGAGGCAAAAGGAAGTTTGTATTCCTTATGTATTCTTCCAGGCCTAGGAGCCATAACATAAGATCTTTCACCTAATAACAAAGCTTCTTCGACAGAGTGAGTGATTAAAATAATTGTTTTTCCAGTTTCTTTCCAAATTTTTAAAACTAAAGACTGCATTTTTTCTCGAGTTAAAGCATCAAGAGCTCCTAAAGGTTCATCCATTAATATTAAATCTGGATCATTGATTAAACATCTTGCGAGAGCGACTCTTTGCTGCATACCTCCAGATAATTGATACGTAGGAGTATTCCCAAAACCTTGTAGACCTACTATTTCGAGCCATTCTTCAACTCTTTTTGCAGTCATAACAGAATCTTCTTTTTTCATTCTTAAACCAAAATTTACGTTTTCTGCGACTGTCAACCATTCAAATAAAGCACCTTGTTGAAAAACCATTCCTCTTTCAACTCCAGGGCCATTTATTTCTTTATTACCCAAAGTAATAATTCCAGATGTTGGACGAAGAAAACCAGCTGCAATATTTAATAAAGTTGTTTTTCCACAACCTGAAGGGCCTAATACAGTTAATAGCTCACCTTTTTTTAAAGTGAAACTTATATCTTTAAGCGCATGAACAGCTTCCCCTTTCAGAGATTCAAAAATCATATTCACATTTTGAGAAACTAGATCACTCATAAAAATAATATATTAGATTTTTTATTAAAAAAAAGGCACCAATTTATTAAATTGGTGCCTTTTTAAATTTTATTTTAGTGCTTAATTAGGGTAGATAACTAGTATCTACAACTTGAGAGTAATCACTAAGAGCAGGATTCTCAGACGTAGCAAACATATTACCCATAACACTTAGGTAAGTCATAAGTATGCCACCCTCATTCAGGTACTTAGATTTCATTGTTGCTGCATCTGGGAACTCAAATCCGTCCATTTGCTTTTTAGTACCAGCAAGATCCATAGCCGCATCTTTGGCTATAACGCTCATGTCTGACTTTCCAGCATTAAATCTAGCGTTTGCATCGTGAGTTACTTCAACAAAGGTTTTTACCATTCCAGGATTCTCTTTTAGGAATTTATTAGTTACTGAAGTAATATCAATACCAGCAATACCAGCATCTTGAGCTTCTTTAACAGTTAGTAATGAAGCTCCTTTTTCTTTAGCTGCTTTGATAGATTTACCACCAAACAAACATGCCATAGCAACGTCACCGTTAACAAATGCTGCAGATCCGTCTTCAGGGTTCATATCAACAACTTTCATTGAAGAAATATCGGCTCCAACAACCCTCATTGTTTCTTTGAAAACATAGTCAGCCATTGTTCCCAAAGGAACTGCTACTTTTTGACCATCTAACTTAGTAGAAGCATTTCCTTTATCTATCCCTTTGGCTGCAACACAAGTTGTTCCACCCATTCCATATATAACTGCAATATCTATAAGTTTGATAGGTGCTTTAGCGTTAACTGCATTTACAAAAGGTGTTAATCCTTGAGAATAAGATATATCGATATCTCCAGACAACATAGCTTCCGTCATCTCCCCACCTGTTGCAAAGTTCGTCCATTTAACTGGAACACCCAGAGCTTCATCAAAAGTATTTTTAACTTTATCTTCTTGGTTTGGAGTTGCCCACTCCAGGAAAAAGGCCACGCTCACCTGGTCTGCGGCATAAACAGTCGATGACAGCGACCCAGCAATTACCAGAGCGGCTACGCGCATGGTAGTTTGTTTAAAAAATCTCATTACGTCCCTCCTAATCCTTTGGTTCCATTGTGATGATTTGTTCACGACCTACAGAATTGTCCCGAACTTGAGCCATTTCATTATGGCAAGTATTAACTATAGTAAGAAATAATGAATCCTCATGGCCTAAAAGCGTAGAGCCAGTTGTATTTCTTCCATAACGCCAACCAAGCCTAGCATAGTTCCAACTATGGCTACGGATCCAGGCGAATTGTGGCTAAAAATATAGTGTTTCTCCTCGTAACTTTAGTGCGCCCCCGTAACTCCAAGAGCGCCTCAAACGAACATCAGCGGATCAGTACTCCCCCAGCGTCTGTCGTAAAATCTCGCACAATTTGTCGACATGGTGTCGCTCGGATATGAGCGGTGGTGCAATGAGGCCCGCGTCACCGGTCATCTTGATGTGCAGGCCATTTCTGAACAAGCGTTTTTGAAAATCGAGCCCACGGCTACCGGGAGCGTCGGCGGGCTCGAGATCGATACCAGCAAACAACCCGTAACCCCGGATGTCGGTGATAAGCGGTATATCGCTCAAGGCAAACACCTGATCAAGAAAGTGCTCGGAGAGTTCTGCAGCGCGCTTGATTAGGTCCTCCCTGTCAAAGATATCCATGGTCGCGATACCGGCCGCGCATGCACCCGGATGAGCCGAGTAGGTATAACCATGAAAAAGCTCCACTGAGTTCTCCGGAGCTGCATCCATGATCGCAGTATGCACCTGGTCGCTCACAGCCACCGCCCCCATCGGCTGGGCCGCGTTAGTGAGCGCCTTGGCCATAGTCATGATGTCCGGGGTAACACCAAAAGCCTGCGCTGCAAACGGCGCCCCCAGTCGCCCGAAACCGCAGATCACCTCGTCGAAGATAAGCAGAATCCCGTGGGCGTTACAGATCTCGCGCAGGCGCTCGAGGTAACCCCTGGGCGGTACCAGGCAGCCGGTCGAGCCGGCCACCGGCTCGACGATGCAGGCGGCAATGGTGTCGGGGCCAAAGTTTATGGCGATGCGCTCGAGATCGTCGGCCAGTTCCAACCCGGTCTCCGGCTGACCCCTGACGAAGCGGTTTTCCGGCAACCAGGTGTGACGCATATGTACCACGCCTGGCACGCCCGGGCCGAAAGCCTGGCGGTTCTTGGTCATGCCACCTAATGACACACCCGCCAGGTTAACCCCATGGTAGGCGCGCTCACGTGAGACAAAACGGTGGCGCTGGCCCTCACCGCGGGCATAGTGGTAGGCATAGGCGATCTTCATCGCTGTATCCACCGACTCGGAACCGGAATTGCCAAAAAATATATGGTCGAGTCCCTCCGGGGTCAGGCTGGCGACCCGACGGGCAAACTCGAAGGCCAGCGGCTGAGCCAGTTGGAACGGCGGTACGTAGGCCGACTCCTTGAGCTGGGCGTAGACCGCTTCGGCGATCTCCGGCCGGCTATGTCCGGCGGCACAGCAAAAAAGGCCCGATGAGCCATCCAGGATGCGGTCGCCTTCATGGCTGTACAGATACACGCCCTCACCGCGCACGATAATCCGGGGATCGGCCTTGAAGTCCCGGTTCGAGGTGAACGGCATCCAGTAGTTTTCGAGAAATTCTGGATCGTATTTCATGGGTGTAATCTGTTGCCAGCAGCCTGCTATAGTTCTTGCAGTCAGCACAGTGTCCTGGGCGTTGATACCGGGAGTTACAGTAATCGCCCTTGCTTTGCTGGCGATAGAACCAGTTTTCCGCTGTGGATGAGTCCAACCATGCCAGAACTGCTGTTTGAACTGCCGCCTATCAAAGGAGCGAGCCTGCAGACCCGCATTCGCGAGATGCTGGTTACCACCATACTCGATGGCCACATCCCACTGGGCACACCACTACCCTCAGGGCGCCGATTGGCAGAACAATTACACGTTGCTCGCAACACTGTGGTACTGGCTTATCAGCATCTGGTCGACGAGGGCTTCCTGGTTGCCCGCGAACGCAGCGGCTACTACGTCAATGAGGACATCCTGCGCGACCGGGTCCAGGTGGCAGCGCCGACGGCTACCACCAGCCGCATCAAATGGAGCCACTACCTGCGTTTTCGCCCTACGGTCCAACGCAACTTGTCCAAGCCCGCCAACTGGCAGCAATACCCCTATCCTTTCGTCTACGGTCAGATAGATCCCAACCTGTTCCCGACTGTCGAGTGGCGCGAATGCTGCCGGGACGCCGCCAGTATCGCCGCCATCCATGCCTGGTCTAGTGACCGCATCGACCAAGACGACCCGGAACTGGTGGAGCAGATACACACCCGGGTGTTGCCGCGCCGTGGCGTGTGGGCCCAGCCGGACGAGATCCTGGTCACGCTGGGTGCACAGCAAGCGTTGTACCTGATTGCCGACCTGTTGCTCACTGCCAGGCATACGGTCGCGATGGAAGATCCAGGTTACCCCGATGCCCGCAACATCTTTACTGCGCGCACGGCACAGGTTCAGCCACTCACCGTCGACGGCCAGGGACTGGTGCCCGGCCCCGGGTTAAGCGGCTGCCAATATGTCTACGTCACCCCCAGCCACCAGTTTCCAACAACAGTCACGCTCAGCCGCGAGCGCCGCGAGTTACTGCTGGCGCAGGCGATAAAGGACGGCTTCCTGGTGATCGAGGACGACTACGAGAGCGAATTCAATTTCAGAGGCGAACCGACGCCTGCCCTAAAAAGCCTGGACCGGGAAGGAGTCGTGATCTACGTCGGCAGCCTGTCCAAGACCCTGGCGCCAGGCTTACGCATGGGGTTCATGGTGGCTCCCGCCGAGTTCATCCGCGAAGCCCGGGCGCTGCGCCGGCTTATGACCCGGCACCCGCCGGCCAACAACCAACTGATCGTCGCCCAATTCCTGCGCCGCGGCTACCACGACGCGCTGGTCCGGCGGCTGAGCCATGTTCTGAAAGACCGCTGGCAGGCGATGCACACGGCACTAACTCAACACCTGCCGGGCTGGCCAGTAAATCCTTCATTCGGCGGGTCCTCATTTTGGTTGCAGGGGCCGGCAAAACTGGATGCCCGCCGCCTGCAGGAGCAAGCCGCCGCCGAGGGAATATTCTTCGAGGCCGGCGACGTGTTCTTCCTGTCCGAGCCAGCACCCACCAACTACCTGCGGCTGGGTTTTTCCTCGATCGCCGTAGACCGTATCGAACCGGGCATCGTTCGCCTGGCGCAACTGGTCAACAACTCGCTGGCCGACCCCGCGCCCTAGTAGGGCACAGTCGAACCTGACGCAATGGTCAGTTCAGCCCGCAAGCGGCGCCACTGCAACAGTTACCGGCAGCCGCGCAGGAGGGTACTTCCGGGTTGCTCAGGGCGCCTCGCTGGACCACGTTGCCGCCGGTAGCCAGTTTATTGACCGGGCTGTCGAGTGGCGTCTGCCCCGGCTCGATGCCGGCGCGGTCACACAACTCGCCCCAGGAATGCAGTACCTCGCTCATGCGGTGGCTGACCTCAACCACCTGATCATTGGTCTGGCAGCGATAATCGTAGGTTGGCATGGATAAACCCCGGGTAATTTCTGCTGCACCAATTATAGCCGAGGGCGTAACTGCGGTTATCAACCCGGTTCAGGACTGGCGCACCCGACAACGCTGGGCTGGCTCTATCCTGCCACATCCTATTGGCCTATCGTGACCCTCGCGCCGGGAGGATAAGTGGCGCTTTGCTGACGGGGCAAACACCATTGCCCGGCCAAGCCTCGCCTTAACGATACAGAAACTGCAGGAGAACTTGTTATGCTGATCGGTGTCCCCAAGGAAATTAAAAACCACGAGTACCGCGTCGGCTTGGCCCCAGCCAGTGTTCGTGAGGCGGTGGCTCACGGTCACGAGGTGTTGGTCCAAAGCAATGCCGGGGCAGGGATCAGCGCATCAGACGACGAGTACCGCGCAGTCGGCGCCAACATTATCAATGACCCAGCTGAGATCTTTGCCAAGGCCGAGATGATCGTCAAGGTCAAGGAGCCGCAGGCCAACGAACGGGTCATGCTGCGCGAAGGCCAGATTCTGTTCACCTACCTGCATCTGGCGCCCGATCCGGCACAGACCGCAGATCTGGTAAAAAGCGGTGCCGTGTGCATCGCCTACGAGACCGTGACCTCACCGCATGGTGGTCTACCGCTGCTCGCCCCCATGTCCAAGGTAGCTGGTCGCATGGCCATCCAGGCCGGAGCCTACTGCCTGGAGCATCCCCACGGAGGCCTGGGTGTATTACTCGGCGGGGTGCCCGGTGTGGATCCAGCCAAGGTGGTGGTGCTAGGCGCTGGGGTCGTTGGCACCCACGCTACCCACATCGCAGTCGGCATGGGTGCCGATGTGTGGGTAATCGACCGCAGTCCCGAAGCGATCGAATCCCACTGGCGACAGTTTGGCCGCACCACCAACTCGGTGTTCTCTACCCGAGATGCCATCGAGCGCCACGTACTAGAGGCCGATCTCGTGATCGGGGGGGTACTGATACCCGGCGCCGCAGCACCCAAACTGGTAACCGCCGAGATGGTGCGGGAGATGAAACCAGGAGCCGTCATCGTCGACGTGGCCATTGACCAGGGCGGTTGCTGTGAAACCTCGCGACCCACCACCCACGCCGAACCCACCTACGTGGTTGACAAGGTAGTGCATTATTGCGTAGCCAACATGCCAGGCGGCGTACCGCGCACTTCCACTTACGCGCTTAACAACGTCACCCTACCCCACGTGCTCACCCTGGCGGATAAAGGCTACCGCCAGGCGCTACTGGATGACCAGCACCTGTGCAAAGGGCTCAATGTCTGCCAGGGTGAAATCACCTGCCGCGAGGTCGCCGAGGACCTCGGTTACGAATATGCCGAGGCACTGGACCTGCTGCGCAATTAACCCATAGCCCCGAACCGCTGCCAGTATTCACACTCAGACACACGCAAGGAACAAGTTATGTCCAGAATGACACCCAGTGAAGCCTTTGTTGAGACTCTGGCGGCGAACGGCGTCAGCGATATCTTCGGCATCATGGGATCGGCCTTCATGGATGCCATGGATATCTTCGAGCCGGCCGGAATCCGCTTCATCCCGGTCGTGCACGAGCAAGGTGCGGCACACATGGCGGACGGCTACGCTCGAGTCAGCGGTCGCCATGGCGTGGCCACCGGTCAGAATGGCCCTGGCATCAGCAACTGCGTTACCGCCATCGCTGCCGCTTATTGGGCGCACTCGCCAGTGGTCATGATTACCCCGGAGACTGGCACCATGGGTATGGGCCTGGGTGGTTTCCAGGAAGCCAACCAGTTACCCATGTTCCAGGAATTCACCAAATACCAGGGGCATGTCAACAACGTCAACCGTATCGCCGAGTACACGGGTCGTTGCTTTGACCGGGCAATGTCAGAGATGGGGCCGACCCAACTCAATATCCCGCGCGATCTTTTCTACGGTGATATCGATGTGGAAATCCCCCAGCCTGTGCGGCTGGACCGTGGGCCTGGCGGTAGCGACAGCCTGGGTCAGGCAGCCGACCTGCTTGCCGGGGCCCGCTTCCCGGTCATCATTGCCGGCGGCGGCGTAGTCATGGCTGACGCGGTGAATGAGTGCCGGCAACTGGCAGAGCGGCTCGCTGCACCAGTGGTCAACAGTTACCTGCATAACGACTCTTTCCCAGCCAGCCATCCGCTGTGGTGCGGGCCGCTGGGCTACCAGGGCTCCAAGGCGGCGATGCATCTCATCAGCCAGGCCGACGTGGTACTGGCACTGGGTACCCGGCTGGGCCCGTTCGGCACCCTGCCCCAGTACGGTATGGAATATTGGCCCGAACAGGCCAAGATCATCCAAATCGATGCCGATCACAAGATGCTGGGCCTGGTCAAGCGGATATCGGTCGGTATCTGCGGCGATGCCGGTGCGGCAGCAACCGCGCTCAATGAACGCCTGGCCGAACGCACGCTTGACTGTGACGCCACTCGCGACGAACGCGCAATGCGCATCCAGACCCACAAAGATGCCTGGGAGAAAGAACTCGACGAATGGGACCACGAGAACGATACCTGGAGCCTTGAGGTGATTGACCAAGCTGGTGAGGGTGACCTGCACCCCCGACAGGTGTTGCGTGAACTTGAGCAAGCGATGCCCGAAAATGCCATGGTTTCCACCGATATTGGCAACATCAACTCGGTGGCAAACAGCTACCTGCGTTTCGAGCAGCCGCGCAGTTTCTTTGCGCCGATGAGTTTTGGCAATTGCGGTTATGCCTTTCCGGCCATCATCGGTGCCAAGGTGGCAGCCCCCGACCGCCCAGCCATCTCCTATGCCGGCGACGGCGCCTGGACCATGAGCATGGTGGAGTTGCTGACCTGCGTGCGGCATCGGATTCCCGTGACGGCAGTGGTTTTCCACAACCGCCAGTGGGGCGCCGAAAAAAAGAATCAGGTGGACTTCTACGGGCAGCGCTTTGTCGCCGCCGAGCTTGAAAGCCAAGACTTCACGGCTATTGCCAGCGCCATGGGTGCTGAGGGCATCAAGGTGAGCCGTTTGGAGGACGTCGGCCCCTCGCTGCAAAAGGCGATAGACGCACAGATGAACGCGGGAGTGACCACCGTGGTCGAGATCATGTGTACCCGCGAGTTGGGTGATCCATTCCGCCGAGATGCGCTGAGTAAACCAATTCGGTTCCTCAATAAGTACAAGGATTACGTTTAGCAGGAACCGGCTACGGCCGTCGCGGCAGTGGACCGACCAAAGCCTGGCTTAGCCTATCATACCTGCTATGCTGAGTAAGACCGCCGTCGAGTGCCCACAACGCCTGCTGGCCATGACGCAAGCGCTGGCGCCCGTGCGCACTGCCGTGGTCGGCGCCGGCACACCACTGGTGCTCGCTGGGGTGCGCGCGGCGGTCGAACACGAAATCGTGGAGCCCGTACTGATCGGTGAACGCCAAGAGATCGTCCGTGCCGCGCGGAAGATCGACTGGCCGGTGGCCGACTTCGAGATCGTAGCGGCCGCGGATGAGGCTAGCGCCGCGCTGGCTGGAGCCGGACTCGCCCGCAACGGTAGCGTCAATATGGTGCTCAAGGGGCATATCCACAGCGACACTTTCATGCACCCGTTGGTAGCCCGGGACAGTGGTATCCGCAATCAGCGGCGCCTTTCCCATGTTTTTCACATGACCATAGCGGGAAATGACCAGCCGCTGTTGATCACCGACGGCGCAATCAACGTGGCACCCGATGTCGAGGGCCGAGTGGCAATTGTGAAAAATGCCGTCGACCTGGCCCACGCGCTGGGCTGTCAGCGGCCGAAGGTTGCGCTGCTGGCGGCCTCGGAAGAGATCACCGAGGCCATGCCGGTAACCCTGGAGTGCCGCGAGATCGCCGAGCGCTGCAGCGCCAGTGGCATCGCGGCTGACGTCTGGGGCCCGCTCGCACTTGACAACATTGTCTCGGCCTCAGCCGCCCGGCTCAAAGGCATCAACCACCCGGTAGCCGGCCAGGCGAACATCATTGTAGTGCCAACCATTGAGGTCGGTAACGCCCTGTTCAAAATGATGGTCTATTTGCTGGGCGCCTGTGCGGCCGGCATCGTGGTCGGTGGCAACGTGCCGGTACTGCTGACCAGCCGCGCCGACCCGCCGCCAGCGCGACTCGCCAGCACCGCACTCGGAGCTATCCTCGCCCAAGCGCAACTTGCCGCTTGATTGTTCTATCGATAATTACCGTGCGCACTATGCTGGGTAGCAGTAGGCAAGAAACTTGCCCTCAAGGGAGCAAGACAAGTTTTCCGGGGTAGCGTTTGCAGGCGAAGTCCTCCTGCGCCGTCGCGATATCACGCAAGCTATAGGTCTTGGAAATCAACGGCCGCACCGAGCCTCGGTTGATCAGACTGATAAGATCGGCGAATACCTCTTTCGGCTGGTAGGTACAGCCGAATATCGTCAGGTCCTGCAGATAAACCGTGCGCAGATCCGTTTCGACAATCGGCCCGGCAATAGCGCCTGCGGTCGCGTAGCGCCCGCCGGGTATCAACGCCTCCAGCAGTGCGCCAAAGCGGCTGCCGCCAACCACGTCGATCACCACCGTAAAGGCCTGTACAGTTGGGGTTTGATCTCGCCCGATCACGGCAACAGCCCCGGCTGCAAGAACACTGTCAGCCTTGGCGGGCGAACTCATTCCGGTCACCTTGGCCCCTTTCAATTTCGCCAGTTGCACCGCCGCCAGTCCCACACCACCCGAAGCGCCGGTAATTAGAACCCGGTCTTGCGCACCAACTCTCGAACGGGTCAGGAGGGTAAGCGCAGTACCGTAGGCACAAGGCATCGCGCCAATTTCTATATCGGACAATGGTGAGGAACTAACGTCGAAAAGCTGCCTTGCAGGCACCTTACAAAATTGTGCAAATGTCCCGTCCAGGTCCGACCCCAGCACTTCGAACCGCCTGGGAGCATCCTCAGTTGGGTTCGGCTGATTGATCGGGCAAGTCACCCGCATGCCAGGCTTGAACTCCGTTACACCTTTACCCAGCAATACGACTTCGCCACAAAGGTCTCCACCTTGAATCAGTGGAAACGGCAGTGCCCCAGCCCAGCCACCGCTATCAATTTCCTCGTCGCCGACGTCAGCCGTGGCAACAGTAACATCCTTGGAGTACCAACCAATCCGCGTGTTGATATCGGTGTTATTAACCCCGGCGGCCAACACCCGCGCCAGCACTTCCCCAGGTCGGGGCAGAGGCACAGGAATGGTCTCGTTCCAGACGAGTTGATCCGGTCCACCATGGCCAATCAACTGTACGCCATACATGGTTTGAGGCAGAGCCATCACACCTGACTGCTTTTCCATTTGAGCAGACTCCAGATCTTGAATAACTAAACACCGCAAAAACTACAGCTATTTAGCTACCCAAGATATCACTTCCTTCCACTCGCCTTTCTACGGCGCATGCTGTAGACATTACTTCCCGTTGGCTTCAGTGCAACCAATCGGGCGTCATTCAATTTGCCGGTACAGCCAGACCGCGGCCATCAGAAACACCACTGTCGGTAGTGTCGCCCCGGCAATAGGCGGCAGGTTGTAGACCAGCACGATATAGCCCAGTACCTTGTTGGCGGCAAAAAAGACCATACCGATCATGATTCCGATAAACAGGTTCCGGCCCATGCCGCCCGCGCGCAGATTGCCGAACACAAACGGTATCGCCAGTATCAGCATCACACCCATCGACAGCGGCAGCACCAGTTTCGACCAGTAGGCCAGTTCGAAGTGCCGGGTATCCTGGCTATTGGCAGCAAGGTGACCGATGTAGTGGCGTAACTGCCCGATGGACAGCTGCTCGGGCTGCACCAAGAAAATTGACATCATCTGCGGGGTCACCGGCGTGTACCAGCACGCCCGCAAATCTGGATCTGGATCTGGATCAACCCGGCCCTGCTCATCGATGGTTGTCTGTTGCACCTGCTGCAGATGCCAATGCTCGCCAGCGTCTTGGTCGCACTCATCCCTGACTGATGCGGCAGGCTTCTTCAAACGATCATCATCTATAGAACGTTCGTGAGGGCGGCCAATGTCGGCGCTGAGCAACAAACGTAATTGGTCAGCGCCATCAAACTCGAAGATTCGCACATCCTGTAGCGTCAGATCCGGTAGCACCTCACCAATGTTCACGTACATGTTTTTGTCCCGCATCCACAGGCCGGAATTGCCCTTGCGTTCGATGCTGCTTTCCAGTGCTACGGCACGGACACGCTGGGCCATGGTCTCGCTCCTGGGGGCCACGAACTCCCCAATGACAAGCGCAAGCACCGCCAGTACCACGCCCAATTTCAGCGCCGCTACGGTAATCTGTGAAATGGAGATTCCACTTGAGCGCATCACGATCAGTTCCGAGCCAAGCGCCAGCAGGGAAAGGCCGAGGATCGCCCCCAGCAGTACCGCCATCGGAAAGACCTCGTAGATGATGCGCGGCGTACTCAGCAGCACGAACCACATCGCATCCCGCAGACCATAGCGCCCGGTGCCCAGGTAAGAGATCTGGTCGACGAAAGTGACGAACATGAAGATACCGGCCAGCACGCTCATCACCAACAGCACCTGGTTGAGGATGGTCCGGCAGAGATAAAGGTCGAGCAGTCGCATCGTGGCTCACCCAGCGCTCTTGCGTGATGGCAAGGACAGCAGCGGCCGGTCGTTGGCCCGACGCCAGAACAGGTAAGCACCGGCCAAGCCAAACAGGCCGTGCAGCAGCCACAGGCCGGTGAGCGCGCCCGCCCCGCCCTGGCGCAGACCGGCAATACCTATCCCCACCATATTGGTGTAGACAAAGTAAATCACCAGGGCCCAAAAGAGGGGTAGCAGGCGCCGCTCACGGGGGTTGACCCGTCCCAGTGCCAGGGCAAAAAGCATTAATACCGGCAGCACCACGATCTTGGAGATGCGCCACCACCATTCGGAGCGCTTGAGCGCCCCTTTTTCCTGCCAGAGGTCGAATGTGCGGTAACCCTTCAGCGGAGGAGCGTACTTGCCAACTGGCCGTTCCTTAACGCGCATGGTGTAGGTCGAAAAAGTGATGGCCCGGTATTCGGTTTCTCCGGGAGATCCCTCGTAGCGCACACCGTTTTTCAACTCCAGAGACATGGCGCCGGTCTGCGGATCCACTTTTCGGTGGGCAGTCTTCGCCAGCACCACACCCTCCCGACCAGCATCACGGCCCCAGGCAAAAACACCTTGGGCAGTTTGCGTCTGCTCGTCAAAACTTTCGACAAAATAAACCCCCTTGCCACCACGGGATCCCAGAAACACCCCTGGGATCACTCCGACTATCTCGTTGCGACTTTTGAACTCGTGCTCGATGGTGCCAACCGCTCGCACTGCCATAGGTGCGATAAAAAGCGAGAAGCCGCCAACGATCACTATTCCCACCAGCAGCAGGAACGCGGCTGGCCGCAACAACTGGCTAAGACCTACTCCGGAAGCCGCCATGATGGTCATTTCGTTGTCCCGGCTCCAGCGTCCCAATACCATCAGCACCGCCACGTACAGCATCAGCGGCAGGATGACATCCAGATAGGAGATGATTTTCAGAAAAAGCAGCAGAAAGATGCTGTCTATGGGAATGATGCCCTCAGCGGCCTGGCTCAAGAAACCGAGCGCGCGGATCACGAAGAAAATGCAGAACATCACGGCGGTAACAGCACCGCTGGTCAATAGGACCTCCCGGATCAGTGCTCTGTGCAGGATCATAACCAGCCGGGATACGTATTCTTTGACATCGCCTTGAAGGTGCTACCACAATAGCGCCCCATTTTACGTGAATCGATGCCGGTTATGCAGCCTGGTCAGGAGCCGTCCCCTGTTCGCTGCACCAGCAACCTTCACCCAGCCACTGGATAATAGAGAAGCGATGAAATTTTCCGTAACGACCAATGACGCGATTAGCGCCCGCTGCGACTGCCTGGTTATCGCGGTACATGACAATGGCAGGTTGTCCGCTTGCGCCAGTAAAGCAGACCGTGCCAGCAAGGGCCTGGTTACCCGCCTGCTGAAACAGAAAGACATCAGTGCCAAACCTGGCAGCACGCTGATGGTACCAGCGCCTCAGGAGATGGCGGCCAGCCGCCTGCTGCTGGTTGGACTGGGAGACAAACCCGACGTTGACGATTTCGCTGCGGCTGCGGCAGCCGCGGCCCGCTCTCTCTGTAGGAGTCCAACCCGCAAGGCGGTGATTACTTTAGCTGAGATTGCGGTTGCAAATTGCGACCCGCGCGCTCGCGCGCGGTTAGTGGTCGAAGCGCTCGCTGTGGCAGCGTATAGATTTGACCAACTGAAAAGCTCCAACAACAAAAATGACAAATCCGGACTGGTGCGCGTAACACTGACGGCTCGCACGACTGCGGCCACGGCTGCCAGGCGCGGTGTTGGTGAAGCCCAGGCTATCGCCAACGGCGTTCACCTGGCCCGGGACCTCGGTAACCTACCCGGCAACATCTGCACGCCCAGTTATCTTGCGCGGCGGGCCCGACAGTTGGGGCGCAGCCACGGCTTGCGGGTGAGCGTGCTCGACGAGGCTCGCATGAAAGCGCTTAAGATGGGCGCCCTGCTGTCAGTGTCGCGCGGCAGTCGCGAACCGGCCCGCTTGATCGTCATGGAACACCGCGGCGGCAAGCGTGGTGAGGCGCCGGTGGTGCTGGTCGGCAAGGGTCTCACTTTTGATGCCGGCGGCATCTCTTTGAAGCCTGCTGCCAGCATGGACGAGATGAAATACGACATGTGCGGTGGTGCCAGCGTCTTCGGGGCCCTGCTGGCGGCGGCCGAGCTCAAGTTGCCGCTAAACGTAGTTGGCATTGTGCCAAGCAGCGAAAACCTGCCCGACGGTGCCGCCAACAAGCCCGGCGACATCGTCACCAGTATGTCGGGCAAAACCATCGAAATTCTCAATACCGACGCCGAAGGCCGACTCATCCTATGCGACGCTTTGAGTTACGCTGAACGCTACAAGCCGGATACGGTCATCGATATCGCCACCCTGACCGGGGCCTGCGTGATTGCACTGGGACAACCGGCCACGGGACTTTTCGTCAACCAGGACGGTCTTGCCAAAGAGTTGCTCGCCGCCGGTGACGAGGCGCGCGACCGCGCCTGGCAACTGCCGCTATGGAAAACCTACCAAAAGCAGTTAAAGAGCCCGTTCGCCGATATCGGCAATATTGGTGGACGCTCGGCCGGCGCCATCACGGCTGCCTGCTTTTTGTCGCGCTTCACCGAGGGCATGCGCTGGGCTCATCTGGATATCGCTGGTACCGCCTGGAAGTCGGGCGCGGGCAAAGGCGCCACTGGGCGGCCGGTGCCGTTGCTGTGCCGCTTCCTGATCAACCGGGCCGGGGCGCGCTAAGGCGTCAGGCGGCATGACAGCACGGGTAGATTTTTACGTACTCGAAAGTGATGTGCCGGACGGACGGCTGCGGCTTGCCTGCCGGGTTACCGAGAAAGCCTACCGCGCAGGTCACCGAGTGTATCTCCGGGCTGGCAGCAGAGACGAGATCAGCGTGCTAGACGCTCTGCTGTGGACTTTCTCCCAAAGCAGTTTCGTACCACACGCTCTGGCCGGAACAAATACCGTAACAACCCCAGTGCTGATCGGCCATGGGGCGCCCGACCCAGCCGCCGCCGAGGTGGTCGTATCAGTAGCCAACGAGCCGGTTGTGGGTTTCTCGGACTTTGCCCGAATCGCGGAGGTGGTCGGCGGCAAAGCCTCGGAAAAGGCCTCAGGGCGACAACGTTTTCGCTTCTACCGCGAACAGGGTATTGAACCGGAGACCCATCCGGTCAGATTGTAACTGCCAATAGCGTTCTGTCATGGCCAGGAATAAGGACAAAAGTGCGTTGATCCGAGAACTGCGCGCGCTGGGCCGGCTGATCGACCCGGCTCCAAGCGGCGACGACTTAACCGATAACCCGCCGCCGCCCGGGTTTGAAGTTCCGGTTCTCACCGAGATCGTCGAATCACCAACGCCAACCACCTTTGACATGTTCGAGTCGCCGGCCGTAGCCACCCAAGCCGCGGACAATGCTGACTGGGTACCGCCGCTGCGTTCCGATAATCAGGCTCCGACAACGTTTCGCGCTGACACACCAACACCAATTCCGCCTTTGCAATCACCGGCACCGGCAGACACAGCTATCGATGAGCTCAGCCACGAACTGCTGCGCCTGATCGAGAAACGCCTGCACCGACACACTGGCGAATCGCTGGACGAGGCCTTGCGTGACCAACTCAGCCGTGACATCAGGGGACAACTTGTGCCCTGGCTGAAAGGCGAATGAGTACCCGCCGTTGCCAACCCAGAGTGCCTGCAGACACGCAGTTACCCTATACTTTGGCGCTTTGTAAACTTCCCGGTTTGGTAAGTGTTAATCCAGCCAACGGGTTCACCCATGGACGATCATGACCGTAGATGACCTCAGCAAAACCTACGATCCCCACGCCATAGAGCAATCACTGTACGGCGAATGGGAAAGCCGTGGCTACTTTGCCCCACGGGGTACTGAAAACCCCTACTGCATTGCCATACCACCGCCGAACGTGACTGGCAGTCTACATATGGGGCATGCGTTTCAGGACACGGTCATGGACGCGCTGATTCGCTATCAGCGGATGCGTGGTAACCGTACTCTCTGGCAAGCTGGGACCGACCATGCAGGTATTGCGACGCAAATGGTGGTGGAGCGCCAGCTAGAAGCCCAGGGCAAGACCCGCCACGACCTCGGCCGGGAGGCGTTTATAGAGAAGATCTGGCAGTGGAAAAAAGAGTCTGGCGGCGCCATCACCCGCCAACTGCGACGGATGGGAGCGTCACTGGACTGGAGCCGAGAGCGCTTCACCATGGACGAAGACCTCTCCCATGCGGTGCGTGAAGTGTTCGTCCGCCTGTACCAAGAAGATCTCATCTACCGTGGCAAACGGCTGGTGAACTGGGATCCGGTACTGCACACTGCGCTATCAGACCTCGAGGTCATTTCGGAGGAAGAGAACGGCCACCTCTGGCACCTGAGCTATCCCCTGGCCGATGACAGCGGTGCCCTGATCGTCGCCACCACCCGGCCGGAGACGATGCTGGGTGATACAGCAGTGGCGGTACACCCCGAAGATGAGCGCTACCGGCACCTGATAGGTGCGGCGGTGATGCTGCCGCTTGCCAACCGTGAGATTCCGGTAATTGCTGACGATTACGTGGATCCGGAGTTCGGGACCGGCTGCCTCAAAATCACGCCAGCACATGATTTCAATGATTTTGAAGTGGGCGCCCGGCACGGTCTCACGCCAATCAACATCCTCGATTCCAGCGGCGCCATCGACCTGCCGGGTTCCGACTACCACGGCATGGATCGCTTCGCTGCGCGCGAGCAGATCGTGGCTGACCTCGAAGCACAGGGCCTAGTAGAAACAATCGAGGATCACATCCTGATGGTGCCCCACGGTGACCGCTCGCACTCGGTAGTAGAGCCCTTCCTCACTGACCAGTGGTTCGTCCGCACCCAACCATTGGCGCAACCTGCGATCAAGGCTGTTGCGAACGGCGATATCCGCTTCGTGCCCGAAAACTGGAACCGCACCTACTTCGAGTGGATGAACAACATCCAGGATTGGTGCATCTCGCGTCAGATCTGGTGGGGTCATCGCATACCGGCTTGGTACGATGACGAGGGCAATATCTTCGTCGCCTGTGACGAACAAGATGCCCAGCGCCAGGCACAAGACAAACACGGCCGTGAGGTCACCCTGCGCCAGGATGAGGATGTACTCGACACCTGGTTCTCCTCCGCACTGTGGCCGTTCTCCACCCTGGGCTGGCCGCGGCAAACCCAGGAACTCGAGACCTTCTATCCCACCAGCGTCCTGGTTACGGGCTTTGACATCATCTTCTTCTGGGTCGCGCGAATGATTATGTTCGGGCTCAAGTTCGCAGGCGGTGTACCCTTTGCCGAGGTCTACGTGCATGGTCTGGTGCGTGACGCCGATGGACAGAAGATGTCCAAGTCCAAGGGCAACGTGCTGGACCCATTGGATCTGATCGACGGGATTGACCTCGATGCACTGGTGGCTAAACGCATTGCCGGCCTCATGCAGCCGCAGATGGCGAAACGGATCGAGGGTGCGACCCGCCGCCAGTTTCCCCAGGGCATCCCCTCCTATGGCACTGATGCGCTGCGTTTCACCTTTGCCAGCCTTGCTACCCAGGGGCGTGACATCCGCTTCGACTTGGGCCGGATAGAGGGCTTTCGCAATTTTTGCAACAAACTCTGGAATGCGGCCCGCTTCGTGATGATGAATACCGAGTCATTGACGGACAACGCCTTGGCGGAATACCAAACCGGATCCGCCGAGCGTTGGATCATCGGGCGGCTACACCAGGTCTCGGACAGTATCGCCGGGTCGATGGGCGACTATCGGCTGGACCAAGTGGCCCAGTTATTGCACTCGTTCATCTGGGACGAGTACTGCAGCTGGTACCTGGAGATAGCGAAAATCGAACTGGCTGACCCGAACCTTTCGCCGGCACACAAAACCGGTATCCGCCAAACCCTAGTCGACGTGCTGGAGACCTCACTGCGCCTGGCTCATCCGATCATGCCGTTCATCTCAGAAGCCTTATGGCAAAAGCTGCAGCGACGAACTACTGCCACCGGTGATTCGATTATGGTCCAGCCCTACCCGATAGCTGACCCGGAAGTGATCGACCCCGCAGCCATGGCGGACATGGCCTGGGTGCAGACACTGGTTAGTGGACTGCGCAATATCCGCGGTGAGATGAATATCGAACCGCGTCAGCGACTGCCGGCATTGCTGCAGGGCGGCAACGACACCGACCGTCAGCGCGCAGACACATTCCACGCGCTACTGCTGGAATTAGGCCGCCTCGAGAGTCTGGACTACATATCCGGACAGGGCGAGCCCCCCAAGAGCGCCACCGCGCTCGTGGGTGAAATGAAAATCCTGGTGCCCATGGGCTCACTGATTGACCGTGACGCCGAACTCAAGCGCCTCACCCGAGAGATCGACAAACTGGACGGCGACCTCAAGCGCTGCCAAGAGAAACTCGCCAACCAGGATTTCCTCTCACGAGCACCACAGAAAATTGTTGCTAAGGAGCGTGTGCGCGCCGGCGACCTGACCCACTCCATCGAGGAGTTGCAAGCGCAGCAGCAGCGGATTCGCACACTCTGACGCGCCCATCCCGCACCTGCGATCATTATCCGGCCGCTACCGCCACCATCGCCACCGCTGCGGTCTCGGTCCGCAAGACACCGGTACCAACCGCCACACAAGCGCTGCCAAGGGACTTCAAATCAGCCTGCTCAGGTGGCGTAAATCCCCCTTCAGGCCCCACCAACAGCCAGCAGGGTGAGGCTGTGACCGCGTCCACGCCGGGAAACGCCCGAGCCAGAGGATCAGTACCGACCATGGCCAATAACACCAGGCATTCTGGCGTCGCCCCCCGAGCGGCCAGTTGTCGAGGCGCCAGTGGTGGGTGCAACACCGGCAGCCAAGGCCGATGGCTTTGCTTGCAGGCCTCGATGAGCGTTCGCTGCCAGCGCTCAAATGCCTTGTTTGAGGCCTGGCTGACGCTGTGCTCGCAGATCAACGGGGTAAAGTCAGTCATACCAAGCTGGGTTGCCATATCGAGCATTACCCCCTGGCGGTCACCCTTGGGCAGGGCGCTGAAAAGATGGATCTGGGCCGGTGGTAGTGGGTGCACGTGATGCTGACCCAGCGCCACCGTCACGCCAGTTGGCCGTTGACTGGTATCAGCGATACAACCTTCGGCCACCCGGCCGGCACCATCAAACAAGGTGAGGGTATCGCCGATTTTAAGGCGCCGCGCGCGCAGCGCATGGTGTGCCTCGCTAACCGGCAATGCTACTTGCACCCCGGCACCGGCTAAGCCGGGACAATAGAACCAAAACGAGTCGATCATGAGCTGCCTGCCAGGTAGACATCGTAGCGGACTGCACGGCCGGCATGGGTTAGATCAGGCGGGCCGCCGAGTGCCGGCGCATGCCGAGGTCTTTTCACCACCACCCGCTTGAGTGCCCGCTCCCGGGCGAGCCTTGCCAACACTGCTGCGTCATTGTCATCTCCCACTAATGCTCGCAGCATAAGCTGAGCCTTGCATGAGCGCGCGCTTTTTTGCTGATGGCTCGGAAACATTGGATCTAGAAACACCACGTCAGCTGGTGGCAAGGTTGTCAGCAGATACCGGCTATCGCCGGTGATCACGCTAAGGCCTGCATTAGGCTGGCACGACAAAAAGCGCGGTGCTGCATCTGCTAGCAGCTCGGCAACCACGGTCGAGCGCTCGATCGCAACGACCCGCTTGCCGCGATGTGCGAAATCGAAAGCATCGAACCCGAAGCCGGCTGTGGCGTCGATAATGGTGCAGCAATGCCGACCAAGTGCCCGCGCGATGAGGTCGCGGCCGCTCGGCACAGTTCGGCGTCGAGCCGGGTCGAGCCACAGCGCCCGGGTACCAGGTTGGCCCTGGTCCTTGAGGGTCAACCCCCCGGAATGCACTTGTAGCAGGAAACGGTAAACTTCACTCCGCGCCTCGGCCAGCGGCAGCGCCAACCGTTCGGCCAGCGCCGCGGCCTTCCCAGCCAGAGCGGACTCCATGGGCACAACGGCGGTAGTATTCCCTTTCGGCTGCATGGGCGCTTTGACAGCGGCTGGCGGTTGGGCTACAAACAATAACACCGACGATTCTAAACAACAGTCAGGCTAACTATGGGATTTCTTGACGGCAAGCGAGCATTGATCACGGGTGTTGCGTCCAATCGCTCCATCGCCTGGGGCATCGCCCAGGCTATGCACCGCGAGGGCGCAACGTTGGCCCTCACTTACCAGAACGACAAGTTGCAGCCCCGAGTCGAACAGTTTGCGCAGGACCTGGACTCGCAGATCGTGCTGCCTTGCGACGTCGGCAGCGACGACGAAATCGAGGCCGTGGCAACGGCCCTGGCCGAACACTGGGACCATCTCGACATCCTGGTGCACTCGATCGGCTTTGCGCCGCGCGAACAACTCGAGGGTCTGTTCCTGGACTCGGTCACCCGGTCCGGTTTCAACACCGCCCACGAGATCAGTTCCTTCAGTTTTGCTGCGTTGGCACGGGCCACACGCCCGCTCATGCAAGCCGGTGGCGCCATGCTGACGCTTAGTTACATCGGCTCGGAGCGCTCCATGCCGGGCTATAACGTGATGGGCTTAGCCAAAGCCAGCCTCGAGGCCAACGTGCGATACCTGGCCCAGTCATTGGGGGGCGAGGGTATCCGCGTTAACGGCATCTCGGCCGGACCGATCCGGACACTGGCGGCATCTGGCATCCGCGGCTTCAGGAAAATGATGAACTTCTACGAGCACACTGCGCCGCTGGGACGGGGTGTAACTATCGAGGAAGTCGGCAACACAGCCGCATTCCTGTGCTCGGACCTTGCCTCGGGCATCACCGGAGAGATTACCTACGTCGATGCTGGCTTCAACACTGTAGGTATCAGCCCGCATTTTGCTGATCAGGCTTAAGGCGACTGCTGCAGCATCGGGTTCAAAGATTGTCGTCGTAGATGCTCACGTCTGCATCCGCCCGCAGGGTGCGGTTGACCTCGGCAAAGAGCTCCTCACCGCGGCGGGTAAGCAACAACTGGGCAACCTCTTCCCGTTCGGCCGAACTCACCGCGGCCGGATTTCCCGCCTCGACCCGCTCAAGCCTATACACCAGATAATGGCTGGTATCTAGCCGCAGACCGCCGTAACCCGCCACCCCGGGAGCCGGTACCGGTGCCGAAAAAACAGCCTCGACCACCGCCTGCTCCAGCGGTTCGCTGGCAGCGCCCATATCCTGCGGTAACTCCCGCGCTTCTAGGCCGCCGTCAGCAAGAACTTGTGCCCAGTCGGCGCCATTCCGGACGCGCTCGACCATAACGCTGCCTGCAGCTTCTAGGTCCACCCCGGCTGCTGCCTCGCGCAATTGCCGACCGATCGATTCATGTACCTCTGCCAGTGACTGGCGTCGTCGCTCCCGGTGATCTCTCACATGGACGGCGACCAGGGTATCGGCGTCAACCTCGAGCATCTCGCTATTCAGTTGATCTACCAGCACCTCGGTGCTAAAAGCCGCCTCGCGCACCACGCCGGACGCAGCGATACCAGTGCCTGATTCACGCGAGAACCACTCGCTGTGCCGCACCTCGAGCTCGAGCGCCTCAGCCCCTGGCTCCAGCGAATCGGGCTGCTCGTAGACGATGTTTTGGAATTCCTCGGCCAGTACCACGAACCGCTCCTCGGCTTCGCGTCGGCGCAACTCGTCCTCAATCTCGCCATGCACCTCGGCAAAGGTCTCGACCCGTGTCAGGGTCAGGTCGACCAGTTTGATTACGTGCCAGCCGTACTCGGTCCGTACCGGGTCGCTGATCTCGCCCCTGGCGAGGGCAAAGACCGCCTCCTCGAACGCTTCTGCCATGGTACCGGGGCGAATGAGCCCGAGGTCACCGCCGCGCCTGGCCGAGCCCGGGTCATCGGAGTGTGCTTGTGCCAGGGCTGCAAAATCTTCGCCATCTCGGGCCCGTTTGACCAGCGCCGCAGCCTTCTCGCGGGCACTCACCACAGCCGCTTCGCCCGCCTCGGCCGCTAACGCAATCAAAATATGGCGGGCGCTGCGGCTGCCAGGCAGCGAGAAGCGCTCCGGGTTCTCGTCAAAAAAATGCCTGGCCGCGGCTGGTTCGACTTCGATCTCGGCGGCAAGATCCGCCACCGACAATCGCAGGTAATCCACCTGCACCTCGGCCGGTGCGAAATATCCATCCGGATTGCTCTCATATTGGTCCTGGATGGCATCTTCGGTAACTATTGCGGCATCCCGGAAAAGCGCAATATCCAGCAAAGCATAACTGGCGATACGCTTCTGTCCCAGTAACTGCAGGGCCTGGTCCACCGCCGCGTCGGTGACGAACGCAGTTTGGCTCAGCCCGGCCAGCAACTGCTCTAGCGCACCCTGCTGGCGCTGCTGCTGCTCGAATCCCTCCACTGAAAGGCCCGCGTTACGCACCAGCATCTCGTAACGCTGCTGGTCGAAAGCACCGTCGCTCTGGAATGCCGGCATCGATCGAATTCGACTCGCCAGCTGCTGGTCGGTTAGCCGAAAACCCCGGCGATGCAGGTAGTCGGCCTGCAGGTTCCGGTCGATCAGTGACTCCAGCACCTGCCGTTTGAAAGCCAGGGTTGCGAAATACTCCGCATCGACGTTACGACCCATGAGCTGGACCAGTGATCGGCGCTGGTCAGCAAGTGCTTGCTGGTAGACCTGCTGTTCTATATCAATGCCGTTAGCGGTCGCGACTACAACCTTGGCAGCGCCTTCGAAGTAGGAGTTGATGCCCCACAGGGCAAAAGGAATGGTAATCAGGATAACTATGGCCCAGGCAATCCAGCCAGTTGCTTTTTCCCTGATTGTTGTCAACATAATCGGGTTTTCCTCTGCTTGGACCCCAAGGCGGCAAATAAAAAGGCCAGGCGAGGGCGCTGATCACGCATCTGCCTGGCCTTGTCTTCAGTGGCGGAGCGGACGGGACTCGAACCCGCGACCACCGGCGTGACAGGCCGGTATTCTAACCAACTGAACTACCGCTCCGGAATTTCTTGATGGAAAGCCCGCAGAATCTGCCTCTACGGACCTTTGGTGGGTGCTGCGGGGTTCGAACCTGCGACCTTCGCCTTGTAAGGGCGACGCTCTCCCAACTGAGCTAAGCACCCCGAAAAAGGGGGCGCTAGTTTAAGGCATCCTTTAAGCCTTTGCCAGCCTTGAACTTGGGCGCTTTGGACGGCGCGATATAGATGCTTTCGCCGGTACGTGGATTGCGGCCGGTGCGCGCCGCACGTGCACTGACCGAGAAAGTGCCGAACCCGACCAGTTGAACCTGTTCGCCCCGCTGCAGGGCCGAAGTGATACTACCGAGGACTGCTTCAACCGACGAGGCGGAGTCCGTCTTACTCAAACCGGCTGCGGCTGCTACAGCATCAATGAGATCAGCTTTGTTCATGTTTAATCCCCTTGTTCAGTCGTGATAACTAACCGCCTAGCGCAAGAATCATGAGACCTTCGGCGGTACGTGTGTTGCTAGATCATTGCTCGCTCCTGCCAGCGCCTTTTAGCGCAAAACCCTTATACCAAGGGCAAAAATTGGGTGTCAACTGTCCTGGCTCCAGTTCCGGTTCGGGCGACGGCCGACGGGCGCTCTGTAAAATTAGTTTCTACAGTAAAAGTATGGCCTAAATTATTAATAAACAGGAAAAAATGACAACACCCGATAGGCGATTAGCGCACTGATCGGCGATTTCGAGAAAAGGTTTTTTCAGCAACAGCACAAAATGCTGGCGCCCGGCAACATCAGTGGGTACGTGCGCCTTCCCGATCGGCTGGTTTCTTGCGGCCCTTGCCAGTCGGCGCAGTTCCCTCACCGCCTTTAGGACGTGGCATTTTTTCGAGCGCCACCGCAAAAACCTCGTCGATCCAGCGTACCGGAATGATCTCGAGGCCACCCTTGATGTTCTTGGGAATCTCGATCAATTCCTTCGCGTTTTCCTCCGGGATCAGTACCGTGTCGATGCCGCCACGGTGGGCCGCCAACAACTTCTCTTTGAGGCCGCCGATTGGTAACACTTCACCGCGCAGAGTGATTTCCCCGGTCATAGCAACATCCGAACGGATCGGGATACCGGTAATAGCAGAGATCATCACTGTACACATGCCAATGCCGGCACTCGGGCCATCCTTGGGCGTGGCGCCCTCGGGCACGTGAATATGTATGTCCTGTTTCTGGTAGAAATCGACCTCGATTCCGTACTGGGCCGAACGCGTGCGCACTACCGATATGGCCGCTTGAATAGACTCCTGCATCACGTCTCCAAGCTTGCCGGTAAAACTATGCTTGCCCTTGCCCGGCATCACCGCCGCTTCCATGGTGAGCAGTTCCCCGCCAACCTCGGTCCAGGCTAGGCCGGTAGCTTGGCCGACTCGGTTTCGCTCCTCGGCCCGCCCATAGCGATAGCGCCTGACGCCGAGGTACTTCTCAAGACTGCGTGATGCGATCGAGACCTTGGTTTTCTTCTGGGTAAGCAGTAATTCCTTAGCTACCTTACGGCAGATCTTGGCGATCTCTCGCTCGAGAGCACGGACACCGGCCTCGCGGGTGTAATAGCGCACGATGTTGACCAGCACCTGCTTGTTGATGCGGATCTCGTGGTCCTTGAGGCCATTGTTGGCAATTTGTTTCGGCACGAGGTAACGCGTAGCAATGTTAATCTTTTCGTCCTCGGTGTAGCCCGAGATACGAATGACCTCCATCCGGTCTAACAGCGGCGAGGGGATGTTGAGAGTGTTCGCCGTAGCGATAAACATAACCTCCGACAAGTCGTAATCAACCTCGAGGTAGTGGTCGCCGAATTTATGATTCTGCTCGGGGTCCAGCACCTCGAGCAGCGCCGACGAAGGGTCACCGCGAAAATCCATCGACATCTTGTCGACCTCGTCGAGCATGAACAGCGGATTGCGGGTGCCCTTCCTGGCCATGTTCTGGATGATCTTGCCCGGCAGCGAGCCGATGTAGGTGCGCCGGTGGCCACGAATCTCGGCCTCGTCGCGCATGCCACCCAGCGACATGCGCACGAACTTACGATTGGTGGCATTGGCTATCGACTCACCCAACGAGGTCTTGCCCACGCCCGGTGGACCCACCAGGCACAGAATTGGCCCTTTGACCTTGTTGATGCGCTGCTGCACTGCGAGGTACTCGAGAATGCGCTCTTTGACCTTCTCCAGGCCGTAGTGGTCCGCCTCAAGTGTCACCTCAGCCCGAGCCAGGTCCTTTGATATACGACTGCGTTTCTTCCAGGGCACCTGCAGCAACCAGTCGATGTAATTGCGCACTACCGTGGCCTCGGCCGACATGGGCGACATCATGCGCAGTTTTTTCAGTTCCGATTCGGCCTTCTCCCTGGCCTCCTTGGGCATGCCGGCTTTGTCTACCTTCTGCTGCAGTTCTTCCATCTCGTTCGGAGCGTCGTCCATTTCCCCAAGCTCTTTCTGGATGGCCTTCATCTGCTCGTTCAGGTAGTACTCGCGCTGACTCTTCTCCATCTGCTTCTTGACCCGGCCACGCAGGCGTTTCTCCACTTGCAGCAGGTCGATCTCTGAATCCATGATGCCGAGGATGTGCTCAAGACGCTCGCGAGCGTTCCCGATCTCGAGAATCTTCTGCTTGTCGTCGTTGCGCAAGGTCAAGTGGGCAGCGACGGTATCGGCCAACCGACCCGGGTCATCGATTCCGGTGAGGGAGGTAAGCACTTCGGGCGGGATCTTTGAGTTGAGCTTGACGTACTGCTCAAACTCGGTGGTGATGGCCCGTATCAGCACCTCGCCTTCGCGATCCTCGAGTTCCCCCTCCTGCACAGGTGCCGCATCTATTACGAAACTTTCCTCGGTCTCGACATAGTTGACGATAGCAGCACGTGAGACACCCTCGACCAGCACTTTGACGGTGCCGTCTGGCAGTTTCAGCAGTTGCAAGATGTTGGCGACCGCGCCGATACCGAAAATATTTTCGGGCGCGGGATCGTCGTCCGCAGCGTCATGCTGGGCAGCCAGAAAAATCTGCTTGCCCGCCTGCACGGCTTCCTCCAGCGCCTTGATGGACTTCTCTCGGCCTACGAACAGCGGGATAACCATGTGTGGAAACACCACGACATCCCGCAGCGGTAACATATGGTAGCGGGTGCGGGGAGTGATCTCGTCGTTCGGTATCTGTTCGCTCATCTTTCGGTTTCCGAAGGTCAATTAAAGCAGTTTCCGTAGGAGCGCTAGACAGATGTCGCATCGGAGCGCAACCGACCGGCCCGGCCCGGGCATCGCCTCGGCACCTGTCATATTGTATCTGCGGGCGCGATGGGCTTCTTTCAAGCCCAGCCCAAGCCAAAAACTGTAGAATTTAGGACGATTGGCGGCTGCTGCGTTGCTCGTCTTCGTACATGAACAACGGCTGGGCGCCCTCCTCGATGACGTTGGCGTCCATCGTGACTCGGGTAACATTCTGCATTGAAGGTAACTCGAACATGGTCTGAAGTAGGGCTTTTTCGAGGATCGAGCGCAGGCCGCGAGCACCGGTCTTACGTTCCATGGCCTTGCGGGCAGCCGCCTTAAGGGCGTCGGCCCGTATCTCCAAATCCACCCCTTCGAGCTCGAACAACTTCTGGTACTGCTTGACCAGGGCATTTTTCGGCTCGGTAAGGATGGTAATCAGTGCCGCCTCATCCAACTCTTCCAAGATGGCAACCACCGGCATGCGGCCAACAAACTCCGGAATCAGGCCGTACTTTATGAGATCCTCGGGCTCAAGATCATGTAAAAACTCACTGACTCGATCGGTGTGGGTTTTGCTCTTAATGTCAGCGCCAAAACCAATGCCGGACTTTTCCGAGCGTTCCTGGATAACCTTCTCGAGCCCGGCAAAAGCACCGCCGCAGATGAATAGCACATTGCGCGTGTCGACCTGCAGGAACTCCTGCTGCGGATGCTTACGCCCACCTTGGGGCGGCACCGAGGCGATAGTACCCTCGATGAGTTTTAACAGTGCCTGCTGGACACCCTCGCCGGAGACATCGCGGGTGATGGAAGGGTTGTCCGACTTGCGCGAAATCTTGTCGATCTCGTCAATGTAGACGATGCCAACCTGCGCCTTCTCGACATCGTAGTCACACTTTTGTAGCAACTTCTGGATGATATTCTCGACGTCCTCACCCACGTAACCGGCCTCGGTCAGTGTAGTAGCGTCGGCAATGGTGAACGGCACGTTGAGTTCCTGTGCCAAAGTCTCGGCGAGCAACGTTTTGCCCGAGCCGGTAGGGCCAATCATCAGAATGTTGCTCTTGGAGATATCGACCTCGCCAATAGCCTCTTCGTGCTCGATCCGTTTGTAGTGATTGTAGACCGCGACCGACAACACCTTCTTGGCCTCCGTCTGGCCGATGACGTATTCGTCAAGCCGGGCGCAGATCTCTTGCGGCGTGGGGTAACGGGAGTCGCGCTCAGCCTGGGCATCGGCATCTTCCGTTTCCTCACGGATGATCTCGTTGCACAACTCAACGCACTCGTCACAGACAAACACCGACGGACCTGCGATTAACTTGCGCACTTCATGCTGGCTTTTACCGCAGAAGGAGCAGTAGAGCAGTTTATCGCCTTTCTTATCGCCGTCACTGTCGGCCATTATCTATCCTCACTCGCATTTCAGGAACTCTGGGACTGAATGATACACCGATAACCAGACAAAACCCTGTCCGACCCCGCATGCCTAACGATGCAGCGTTTAGAAAAAAAATGCAAGCGCCCGCCCCGTAACTGGGCAACGACCACCTGCCAGGAACTATTCTTCTTCCCGGCTGCTGATAACCTCATCGACAATGCCGTATTCAACTGCCTCGGATCCATCCATGAAGTTATCACGTTCAGTGTCGGCCGTTACCGCATCTACCTCACGGCCGGTGTGCGTCGCCAGAATATGATTCAACCGATCACGCAGGCGCAGAATCTCGCGAGCATGGATGTCAATATCGGTGGCCTGGCCTTGGAAGCCACCCCACGGTTGGTGGATCATGATGCGCGAGTGCGGTAGTGTGAAGCGCTTGCCGCCAGCACCACCAGCGAGAATCACTGCGCCCATACTGGCAGCCTGACCGATGCACACTGTACTGACGTCCGGCCGGACGAACTGCATCGTGTCATAGATGGCCAGGCCCGGGTTGACCGCGCCACCGGGCGAGTTGACGTACAGGTGAATGTCCTTATCTGGGTTTTCTGACTCGAGGAACAACAACTGTGCTACCACCAAGTTGGCCATGTAGTCCTCGATCGGCCCTACTATGAACACTACCCGCTCCTTAAGCAGGCGCGAGTAGATGTCATACGCCCTCTCGCCGCGCCCGGTGGTTTCTATAACCATGGGCACCAGGCCAAGGTTCTGGGGTTGGCTTAAATCACGGTTGGACGGTATCTCCCTCACTGTACTCACCTCGCTACGTACTTGTAGAATTAGATCGGGCAGCGCCGGATAAAGCCGGCTGCATCAATTGTTCAAACGACACGGGCGTCGCCACCTTATCAGCCTCGGTCAGCAGTTCCTCTATCACCTGCTCCTCGACGATGGCCGCCTCAACCTGGGCCAGGCGGCTCGGGTCCTCGTAGTGCCAGCCGACAAACTGCTGCGGGTCATCGTAATTCGCGCCCATTTCCTCAACCCGCGTCCGCACCCGGTCACCATCCGGTTTAATCTCGCGGCGTTTGACGATCTCGTGTAGCACCAGACCCAACTTGACCCTTTTACAGGCCTCTTCCAGATAGTGGCTGCGGTCGATGGGCCCGTCCGCCGGCAAACCTTGGCGACGCAATTGCTCGCGCACCGCCATTATCGCGCGATCGATCTCCTCGTCCACCAGTGCCTGGGGCAATTCGAACTCATTGCCCTCGAGCAACGCTTCGAGTACTGCCTGGCGGGTATCACTACGCAATCTCTGGTCACACTCGCGCTCAAGGCTGACTTGGATCTCTTCGCGGAGAGACGTCTCTTGGCCGTCCTTAATCCCGAAAGCGCGGATGAAGGCCTCGTCAATCTCAGGCACCTGCGGTTTACCCACCTCCTTGACGGTGACGGCAAACACCGCGTCCTTGCCGGCCACGGCGACGCCAGGGTAATCCCCGGGAAAAGTCAGTTTGACGGTGAGTTCAGTACCTGCCTGCGCCCCCTGCAATTGCTGGTCAAAGGTCTCGAGCAGTGCGCCGTCACCCAGCACCACAGGATAATCCTTTGCGGTACCGCCTTCGAACACCTCACCGTCGATGGTGCCCTGAAAATCGATCACCACCCGGTCGCCTTCCTTTGCCGGCTCCACGCCGGCCTCATAGGTCGTGCGCTGACGGCGCAGTGTCTCGATAGTGCGGTCGACATCAGCATCACCGACTTCACAGGATTTCTCTGCTATTTTCTTACCCTTTATGTCGACGTATCCGATCTCCGGAAACACCTCGAAACTCGCCACGAACTCCAGATCCTGGCCACGGACCAGGCTTTTCGGCTCGATCGACGGGGGGCCGGCGGTCTCGACCGACTCCTTGATCACGGCTTCACGGTAACTCGCTCCAATAAGTTCCTGGGCCGCTTCTTGCAATGCCTGCTGCGAGAAACGCGCCTCAACCACTTTAAGCGGCACCTTGCCCGGGCGAAACCCCGGAATCTTGGCAGTGCGCGCAAGTCGCGTAAGACGTGCCATGACCGCACTATCCAACTGGTCGGCGGGAACCGTGATGGTCATGCGTCGACTGATGGCGCCGGTGGTCTCTAGCGATACGTCCATAGGTTGTTTCCAGTCACTGCCTGGCGGACCCCACAGGCGGGTCGTACTACCCGGTGTCTGCGCTGGTGCGAAAGGGGAGAGTCGAACTCCCACGGGTTGCCCCACTGGCACCTAAAGCCAGCGCGTCTACCAGTTCCGCCACTTTCGCGCCTGTCTCCTGCCCAGTAGCAGTTCCGACCCTGCCTCGGACCACGGACCGTCGCGCGGTATTTGGTGGGCCGTGCAGGGATCGAACCTGCGACCCGCTGATTAAGAGTCAGCATAGATGGCCTCAACTTGAATCGGGACGACACGCGTTGAGACGGTACATACACTGTTTTCTCAAGGCGTTACTTTACTTCCGTGTCTCAGATTGTATCAGTCAAGAGCACTCCGACGCAGCAAGAAGTATCGCTCAAAGTATCATTTTCATCGGAGACTGCCATGCAAATCAAATTGAATGATAAATCCATCAAAGCAGCCAAGCCGGCTGCCAAGCCCCGTGAACTGACGATCGCGGGCCACCCCAACCTTGTCTTGAAGGTCTACCCCGCCTCTGGTCGCTGCCCCACTGGCACCAAAACGTTCTCGTATAGGTACCGCACACGATCTGGACTTCGGAGAGTCACCATCGGCACTTATCCTGCCATGCCCCTCCAGGAAGTACGTGAGCGCTATCTTGGGTACGAACGCCTTCGTGCCGAGGGCGGCGATCCTCAAAAGAAGGCCAAAAACCGGCATCAGAGTGTGGCTGAAGTGACATATGCCGCGTTTGCCGAGGTGTACATGGACCGCTGGGCAATACCCCGCAAACGCACCCACGCCGAAGGCCGACGAATACTCAACAAGGACATCATCCCTCGCATCGGCTCCATACGCATGATTGATGTCACACGTGCCGAAATCGTAGCGGTCATTGACCGTATCTCCCAACGTGGATCGCCAATCAGCGCTAACAGAACCCTTGCACTGTTGAAACGGGTTTTTTGCTTTGCCATAGAACGCGGCGTGCTCGAGCACTCTCCTTGTGCCCATGTACGGGCCCCTACCAAGGAGAGCCGACGGGATCGTGTCCTGAGTCCAAAAGATTCTGACGACGTACA